>OFHM01001471.1_pt1 | contig 15261 bp, 11 predicted proteins | sample 1521311 | NCBI WGS metagenome assembly OFHM01 (sample SAMEA3504083, study PRJEB24116) | mouse gut metagenome | biome: mouse gut; feature: mouse-associated habitat; material: faeces | place: Denmark | collected 2011 | reverse complement strand
GGGCCTTGCCGCACATTTTTTTGCCTTTGTCAAGGCTTTTTTCTTTCTTTTGGAATTTATTGGTTAACTTAATGGCATTGCTTGAATCGAGACAAATTAAACTAAAAGTTTTATTTGATGTAGAAATAAGCGATGATGTGATAGGCTATGAGATACAACACCGCCATGGGATTATCGAAAGGAGGGAATTTGATTGCCCTTTGAGACCAAATTCAGGCCGCTGACGCCCAATGACGCAATTGACCTTCATCATTATCAGGAAGCCTTGGATTACGTTTTTTCCAGCGGCAAAATTCGCAATATTGCCCTTACCGGCTCCTACGGTTCCGGGAAAAGCAGCGTCATCCGCAGTTATGAGAACCTCCACAAGGATGATCGTACCTTCATTCATATTTCTTTGGCCCGGTTTGAAGAGCAGGGGCAATCCGCCGAAAATTCAGTCGACCCGACAAAAACGGTAAACATCTTGGAAGGAAAGATCATCAACCAGCTTCTGCACCAAATCCCGGAGAAAGAACTTTCCCCGTCCTACATTCAGCCGCAGGGCAAAATATCCTGGAAATGCCATCTCCTGATGGTGCTGAGCTTCTTGGCTTTTATCGTGTCCGGCATATACGTTTTTCAGTTTCAAAAATGGGTTTCCGCAGTCTCCGGTTTAGGCAAAAGCCAAGTAAAATCCCTTTTGCAAATTGCCACTAACCCCTATGGCCGTCTGATTGGCATAGGGTTATTGCTGATCCTGCTTGGCTGCGGGATGTTTTATATTCTGCGAACATACCCTCTCCGAGTATTCTTTAAAAGGGTAGATTTAAAGGGGCTTGTGGGTATTGAACTGTTCAGTGCCGAGGAGGATACGTATTTTGACAAATACCTGCACCGTGTTCTCCAATTATTCGACCAGGCCAACGCCGATGCCATTATTTTCGAGGACTTGGACCGCTACGATGTGACCTTGATCTTTGAAAAGCTCCGGGAGATCAGTGATCTGGCATTCAGCCGTGAAAAGCTGGGGCTACGTAAAGATAAAAAGCCTTTGCGTTTTTTCTACCTTATCCGGGATGATGTGTTTACCGCCTCGGACCGAAGCAAATTTTTCGATTTCATCATCCCTGTCGTGCCCTATGTAGACGCCTCCAACTCCTGCGACCAGCTTTTGCAGCGATTTGAGGAAGCTGGCTTTGACGGGCTTTTTACCAAACGTTTTTTGCAGGATGTATCTTTATACCTTGGCGACATGCGACTGGTTTCCAACATCGTTAACGAGTACAGCGTCTATCACGGGCGCCTCAGCGGCAGCGGGCTGGCTACGAAGCCGGACCGGCAGCTGGCCATGGTCATCTATAAGAACCTCTATCCTGGGGATTTCGATTTGCTCCAAAAGGGCCGGGGATATGTGTACGCCCTTTTCGAGCAGAAAAAGGAACAGATAAGAAAGGAAAAAGCGCTTCTTGATGTCAAAATATATGAGCTTCGTCTCCGCCTTAAAGAGGGTGAACGCGAAACGCTGACGTCTATGGACAACTTGAATGCGCTGTACTTTCCCCTGCCTCAAAGTGAGATTACCGTTGATGGGACCAACGTCTCTACTCTCAGCCGGGCGGAGCAAGTGCGGCAGATTTTAGAAAAGTCCAATGCTGTGAAATACGCCTCTTACACGAAAGAAGCCTACAGCTCCAGATATATCAAAACCATGACCGACTTGGATATAAAATCAAAGCAGGCAGAAATGGAAGCGAACGAGGAGTATATCCGCCACAAGAGAAGTATAGAGGCACAGGGTGCCCAGCTTCAAAAAGAAATCATGGAGGAAATCCAGGGTTTGCGAAAATCTCAGACAGATATGGACTCCAAGAATCTGCGGGAGCTTCTTCTGCACCTTGAAGAAGATGAGGAAGACGATTTCTGGTCACCTGAGCTCCCTCCCTACGAGCCGGAAAACTACCAGGCAAAAATCCAAAAAAACAAGAATTTCAGCCTATTGAAATATCTGCTGAGGAATGGCTATATCGATGAGAACTATGCCGCCTATGTCAGCTATTTCTATCCCAACAGCCTCACTGCCCAGGACCGGAACTTTCTCCTGTCCATTACAGACCGCGCGCCTTTGGAATATGCCTACCGCCTGAACCGGCCCGGTGCGGTATTGGAACGTCTGGAAGAAGCCGACTTTTTCCGCCGGGAGGCACGGAATTTTGACTTGCTGTCTCATCTTCTGAGAACCAGGGACCCCCATCTCCACACGTTTCTGCAAAGCGGAACGACAGACCAAAGCGCTCATACCTTCTTTGCCGAATTCTGGCGCACCGGGCGGCAATCCACTCGCGCTTTCCGCTTCATCCGTGCATTATGCCAGGAACACCCAGAATGGTTCCGTACATGGTGTGAAAGTACATCCATCCTTTGGGAGGGCGAATGGCGGCTTTTCATCTTGGACGCGCTCTATTTCTTCCCTCTTGCGCATCTCAGCCGCATCAATGAGAAAAGCTGGCTGACCGAGAGGATCTCCGCCGATTCGAAATTTCTCCAGATGGACTCCCCCAATGTCCGGCGGCTCATCCCGGCGCTGAAAGCGCTGAACGTTCAATTCTCCCGAATTGATTACCGGGAGGCGGATATCTCCCTGGTGCGGGAAATCTGCAAAGAAAATCTTTATGTGCTGAACCTCTCCATGTTGAAAACTGCTATGGCCGTATTTTGGAACGTCCCGGCCACCGAGGATGAAAGCCGCAACTATACCCATATCCTCCGTCATCCAGGGGAACCGCTGTCTCTGCGTGTTCTTGGAAACATGGACGTCTACGCCAGCGCGATACTTCACGAGAGCGGCAGCCGCTTTTCCGACAGCGAGGAGGCCGTCATAGATTTTCTGAACTGTGAAAGCCTCTCTGAGCTGTACAAGGAGGAGTATATCCAGCGGTCAGATACTGTCTTGCCGGACATTAATGCCATAGCCTCCCATACACTTTGGACTGCACTGATTGGGAGCCAATCAGTCGCTTATAGTTGGCAGAACATGGCGGATTACTTTGCTGAATTTGCTAAGGATACGGACACTCTCCCGCCGGAACTGGTAACTTTCATCAACAACGGCAACGGCGTTTTAGGCTGGAAGTATAAACAACTGAATCAGCGCATTGGTGATCGGGCAAGCAAGCTGTGGCATGCAGTTCTTGTCGATGAGGGTCTCTCCCTGGAACGCTACCGAGCCGCTTTGGCTGGCATGACCATCTCTTATCGAAAGAATCCTTTCCCTCTACATGAAATCTCCGAAGACCGAATGAAAATAGTTTTAGATTTGGGAATTGTGCCTGTCACTGTCAAAAATACTGAGGTAATCCGAGAGTATTACCCTCAGCTCTGGAATGATTTCGTCCTGGCGGAGGGTGCGTATGATTTGACAAAGCTGATGGATACCAATGAGGTCCAGCTGACAGAATCGGAGCTGGCAAGTCTTTTGGAGGATTCCCGGATGAAGGACAGCATTGCCGAAAACATGCTATTCATTTTCTCCAAAACTGTCTCTTTACAGAATAGGAAATTCTCCACTCCTATCCGTGTCCGCATTATAGAGGCCCATCTTGATCCCGATGATTTGCCGTTCTTGCTGAAATCCTTTGCCCTGGAACCTCCCGCCGTTCGTTCTGCGTTTTTGGATTACGCCGGAATCCATGCGGATTCGATAGCCGACGCGGCGGAGCAGACCCAGATTATCCCTGTGGAGGTCTATGCCGCCTGCTTAAATGAATTGACGGAAGACCAGCTTCTTATCCTGCGACCTTACCTGGTAGACAAGAATTTTGAAATCATATGCACGAAAAATAAAAAGCCCAAATTTCCCAATACACCGGAAGTACGGAAAATCCTGGCCGCCTTCGAAGCCTATCGCTGGATCTCCAGCTGGAAGAGCAAGGACGGCAAACTTATTGCCTTTCCTACGCGCAAGTAAAAGCAGTTGAACAATTTTAAACGAAAGGATATGTCATCGTGAAAAAGAGAATTTGCGCTATGTTATTTATGATCTGCATGGCGCTGCTTTTGGGGACCGGCTGTTCCGGGAACCCGCCGGTGGAGACGGTTGGAGAGGTAACCGGCCCTGCGACTCAGAAATCCGAAAATCCGGTAGAAAGCTCCTACACCGCAATCATTGAAGTCGGGGGATATGGCACGATCACCCTGGAACTGGATGCCTCCGCAGCTCCTGTAACCACGGAAAACTTCGTGTCGCTGACACGTGAGGGCTTTTACGACGGGTTAACGTTCCACCGAATTGTCGAGGGATTCATGATCCAGGGCGGTGATCCTGAGGGAAACGGAACAGGTGGCAGTGAACAGACGATCAAGGGAGAGTTCCGTGAAAACGGCGTGGAAAACAACCTGTCCCACACGCGCGGCACAATCTCTATGGCCCGCTCCAATGACTACGACAGCGCCAGCTCGCAATTCTTCATCGTCCACGAAGACAGTACGTTTCTGGACGGAAGCTACTCCGCGTTTGGATATGTAACGGAGGGCATGGAGGTGGTAGACGCCATCTGCGCGGACGCCGAACCCATAGATGACATCGGCTTTATCGCCCCCGAAAAACAGCCGATGATTCAAAGTATCACCATTCAATAAATCGCAAACTGCAAAAAACGAGATGAGGCGAGAGAGTGAGACCTTGTAAGACACCGGATCATGTGCTTTTGCGATTCCAACACTTACGGATATGATCCCCGGTCTTATTTAGGCTGGCGTTACCCGAAATTTGTCCGTCAGGCGGGAAGATTGAAGGCAGACGGCTGGGAGGTTTTTAACCAAGGCGAAAATGGCGGCTCCATCCCCCGGCTGGATTTAGAAATCGAGGCGGCGGTGCAATCCATCAAAAAGCGCAGGCGGATATACTGACGGCCGTGCTGGGGAGCAACGACCTGTTACAGCGTCCCGGCCTTACCGCCGGAGTATGCGGGGAACGGATGGAGCAGTTTCTAACCGCGTTCTTGCTGCGTTCTTGGGGAAGGCCTCTGTGATTTTGCTGATTGCTCCGCCGCCTATGGAGCCGGGGGGATTGGGTACCGGACGAGCACCTACTGATAGAATCCCGGCAGTTAGCAGACCGCTATAAAGAACGGGCCTGGCGGTTAAACATCCATTTTGCTGGCACAGGAGCTTGGAATGTTGAGTTGACTTACGATGGAGTGCATTTTTCGGAGAGCGGACATAGGGCATTTACTGATGGTCTATGTTTCCAGATACGAAATAGTTGGACGCTGATGGAAATATCCAAATTGTCCGACCATTCCAATTTAGACAAAACTCGAGTATAACATGGTTATACTCGAGTTTTGCTGTCTCTTTGGCAGAGCTTACAAATCTATGGCTAAGATATTGTAAAAAGCGATAGCCCTTCTCAAATAAATTATCTTTTATTCCTATGTTTTAGCCCCTGATCGGAGATATCAACATAGGAAATTTTTTAAGGAGTGTCAAACATGAGAATACCGTATGGATTTAACCTCGTAAACAATGGAGTACTCGAGGTTAACAAAAATGAAGCCTCCAATATCCGCATGATTTTCGACAACTATCTGGCCGAAGCAAGTCTGGGAAAGGTGGTAAACATGCTTTACGCAAAGCAGATACCCGCTCCGACTGGGAAAGCGAAATGGACCCGCGCCGCCGTGGATCACCTTCTCTCCAACTCCAAGTACATTGCTATTGTTGGTTTTGAATCCTATGCCAGTGCGCAATATGAAAAAGCCAACCGTTGCAATGTCGACTATGATAAAGCGGGTACACCGAGAAAAGAAACCCGGTATGTCTCACCTGCTATGCCTCAGATATAATTTCTATTCCAAATTTCCAATATATTTTTACAAGCCAACCAGAGAGAAGAAAATCATGAACATCAAAAAGCCCGTAGACTATAGGAATATACTGATAATGACAGCAATATCATGCTGGAGCGGAACCAGCGCGATTCCGTGCCCATTGAAAACAATGTGGCCATTTCTCACGGCACCGCAGAGTCCATGAAATTTGTCAAGCGGACGGGGCTTGTGGTTCTGACTTATCTGGACAGCATTGATTGGGATGGCGAGAAAGTCCAACTGGTGACTTGCATCGCCCCCAAGAGAGAGGAGCACCTGGAAATCCTGAACTGCATCACAGAGGCGGCCAAAACCGAGGCGGACACCGGCACCCTTGTGAAGGACGCCTCCTCAGAAGAACTATACCGCAAACTGAACGGTCTGGCGTAGGCCCGGGTCCACGCCTATGCGGCTCCCGCTTTTCGATCTCCCGGTCGGAAAACGGGAGCCGCTTTGTGCTGGGGGTCACGCAAACGCAAGAACTTTTCGAGTTGCTCTTCTGCGCCTAATTTTTGAAACATCTACGTGCAAAAGGGATCGTGTCGGGCAAACCCCGCCAGGAGGCCCCCTTCCGCCGCTTGCCGCCCGACGGTCTCCCGGGGCGGAGGTCCGGAGAGGCGCGTAGCTTCTTCTGTTCGCCCCGCATACCTTTTTTCGAAGGTTTTCGGAAAATGGTTCGGCAGGAAGCCAGTGCTTTCGACATTTTGGATTGAAAAAGCAGGAAAAATATGCTATTCTAAAAATAGAAGAATCTGGAAGGATGCGGACCTTTCCCCCAGCTTATCAATGCGGGTGAAACGGGAACACAAAGGAGAGAGACGGATGATCAGCTTGATTGTAAACGAGGTATTTACCGCCCTGAAGCATCTGGATTCCCCGCTGAGCGCGGTCGCATCGCTTGTGGCAATCTTCCTGGCTGCGGTTGCCGGCGCTAAATGTATTTACCGCGGCCTGCGCAGGCTCACGCAGCAAAAGCCAGTGGACCGGCTGTACAAGGCTTTGATCGCCCATTCTGTCGTCTCAAAGTCGGAGGTGGTCTATCAGATCCTGAACTATTTGCCGCCGTGTTTTGAAGATCGGAAAACCATCCGAAAGCTGTTCAGGCAAATCAAGGCCTGCTCCGGGGAAAAGCAGGAGGCGGCCGCCGTCTTTTCCGTGATAGGAGCTCCCGCGTGCGGAAAAACAACGACAATGCGCTACCTTTACTGCAAGTTGTCGAGGGGACGAAAATGCGTCTATTTTCAGATGCAGGATGTCACGAGTATGGATAAGCTCGGCAGCTATTTGGAGAAGCAAAAAGCGGAAAACCATTTTGGGAACAGAGACTCTGTGGTTGCCTTTTTCGACGGGTTGGACGAGGCGCATGTGTTCTTTCAGAAAGAAAACCTGGATTCCATGGAAGAGGCGTTCCGGTCTATGTTCTTTTTCGGCGGTAACTCAGATATGGACAAGCTGTTTCAAGCCCACGGGCTGAATCTGGAGTGTACCGTGGTCAGCCTCCGGCCGGAGTTTCTGGAGCGCTCTACCCGGAGCCTGACGGAGCTCCAGCATAAAAATATCTATTCCAACGTATATAAAATTCTGCCGCTGTCGGACCGTGACGTAATCAAAATTTTTAAGTCCCTGCGGAGCCTGAAGAGCATTGAGGCCCGGAAAAATGAGATGGAACCGCGGCACCAGGACCGGTATCCCTCCTGGTGGAAAGCACCCTATTATACTTGGCTGCTCCGGCATATTTTGAAACAGAATCCAAACAGCCTGTTTCATTATCCCATGTACATCCGCTACGCATATGCCTTTATGAAGCGGTACTGGGAGCTGGAGGACCCGCGGGAATTCCGCAACAACATCGCGGTTTCCTTCGATATCCTGCTGGACGCGATTATCAAATGGGAATACCATATTTACTTTGAAAACAAATCCGCCAGGAAAAACCCGAAGGAAATGGAGCAGTTTAAGCAGCGGATTGAGAACTGCGCGGAGGCTCTGGTCCTGAAACTGCTGGAGAACAAGGAACGGTACTTGCCGAAGGAGCAGTTCCAGGCCATTGTCCGGCATTATTTTGGCAGCGAAGTCAGCCGCTTGGCTATAGCCCACTGCTTCATGTCCTCGGACGACGAGGGTACGTGTTTTTTCTTCTGCCACCACACATTTTATGAGTATTTCCTGGCAAAGCATCTGTTTGAAAAGGCGGATTACCATCGCCGCAAAGAGCTTCTTTACTCCTCCTCCGGATCGGATTACCTGCGGACCATGTATTATTCGATTCTCTGCCGGACGGAAGAATTGAACGACCAAATCACCAACAGCGCGAAGTACATCGTGTCAAAGGGGAATCTGACGTTGTCCAAATGCCTGTTCTTGGAAAAAGAGGGGTGGATGGACCTGCACGACGAACCGGAGATTTCCCTGGTGGAAATCCTGGAATACCTGCCCTGCATTCAACGTTTCCAATACCGGGGCCAGGATTTTACGCAGAAGGCTTTGGAGGCACTGATTGACAGCGGGAAGCTGGACCTGAGCGGAACCGGCTGGGACCGCCTCCTCTATGCGGTGGGAGTCACTCCTCTGGAACGGATCAAAACCCTGCACATCAGCGAGCTCCCCCTGCGCGACCAGGAGACGCTGCGGCAATGCCGTAATATGAAATGGCTGGAGATGCTGTACGCAAACGAATCTGACCCGGTTTTGGAAAACATTCTGGACGCTCTCTCTGGCCTGTTCCTGGGCTGGATCCATATTCAATCTGCCGACGGCTCTTTCTGCCGGATCGTACAGGACCGCCTCTGTTCCGAGAAACTCTCCGTGGCCCGCGTCTATGTGAAAACGTCCAACTACAGTCAGGCCCATCTGGAGCTGTACCAGTTGAATCAGAGTTGGAAAGAGTTTAACCAGCCGCCCCGTTTTTATCTCAGTGTACGCTCAAAGCTGGAGGAGGCAACGGACATTTTCCATCGCGCGGACAGTAAAAAGGACGTCGAAATGCTGACGGCGGTGTTTGAGCTGGAGGCCGATGAGGGCGGAATGCTGGGCTTGTCCGGCAAGTCCCCGGAGGCAACATATTGGAACGGAATGTCGCTGGCGGCCTATTATAAGTATAAGGACTCCATTGACGAGGATCAGAGCGCGAACCGGATTTGCCTCCGGCTGGCGCCGTATATTAAGAAGAACGACTCCGAGCTCAGCGTTCGATTCGGAGAGTGGTACGGCCAAATACTGATACTCCACGGCAAATACGCGCTGGCGGACTCCTGGCTTACGAATTCCTACCGCCATGGTAAAGAGCATCTTTCGGAAAAAGGGCTCATAGAATGCGGAATTTATCTGTATAAAGCGCGAATCCGTGCCGGGAATCGAGAAAAACTGGAGACACTCGTGGAGGATCTGGAGAACCGAATTAAGAAGCTGCCGGAATACCGAAAGAGTTGGTATTACAGATTCTTCTTAAGAATATTCTGCGCGGATCAGCTGGATATTTGGGAAAAGGGGACGTCCGTTCCGGAGGAGTTGGAAGAAGCTTTAGCATATTATAGGGACGCCGTCGCGCTTGAGGAAGGAGAGGATTCTTTTCGCCGTTTTCACATGGTTTATTTCGAGATGGTCCATGCCAATCGGAGCGAAGACCTGAAACTAGGACGGAAAACATTGGAAAAACTGACGCATGCTTGGGAAATTTTCAACGAGAAGCCCGATCCGAATGTGCGAGTCCAGCAAGCGGCATGGATTCAATATCACGAGCAAGCGCTTTATCTGGCCCTTCTGGAGGACGACCGGAAATGTGTGCTGGACTTGGTTGGAAAGCTCCTCTCCTATCCCTACCGGCGCGGCAACTTGCCTTTGAAAAAGCTCGGCAGCATCCAGCGGGCCTATCAGGAGTCAGAGCACCCGGATATTGACAAACACCTGTTGTGGAACTCAGTCTGGTATTAAGCCTTTCAAAAACAGCGGAAGCGAACAGGCCGGGGGGCCCTGGTTATCCCAGAGGCCTCGGGGTCGGAACCCCGGAAACGCAAAAAGCAGATACTGCACACCGGATCGAAATGCGCATCCGCAAGGCTTTTTGCGTATTTCAAAGAGGAACGCAACATGCTATCTCCGAATCAAACCGCACTGGCAATTCGGATTCTACCGCCGGCCCTCATAACCGCACTCTCATTCTTCGTTGCCACCGTAAGCTTCTGGAGTCCGATTTTGTGAAGGACTTCCTTAAAAGCGTAGAGGTCGGCAGCGATATGGCGACAAAGTGTTCCGCCGCTACTCTTTCCGCCTCCCCGGCAATTTCCACACTGCCGGATGACTTCGCGACATCTCTAGCAGTCCTCATCCCATCGGCCCGCCTGGTGGTCCTGTTTGCTGTTACCAGGAGAAATCTCCTGAAAAGCCTGGCGATCCGGCTTTGCGTCTTGGTCCTGGCGGTGGCGTTCATCATTCCGTGCAACACCCATATTACCGACATTGTCGCGTTCGACCTCACGGCCTATTTCTGGGGCACAATTGAAGAAATAGAGGGCGGCACCGGCAAGCTCCAGGAGGCCATGGAAGGCGGCGGAGAGAAAACCATTTTCGAAAAGCTGTCGGACCTCTTCCAGACGGTCATACGCGATCTCTCGGATCTGCTGCTCTATTTCCAGAACACCTTCGCAAGTATGTGAATTCCATCGCCACCCTGATCATGACCAACTGTCTCATGCCGTTGCTGATGTTCTTCATCCGCAAATGGATGCTGTGAGAACGGTTTCAAATCGCACTTCCCATGCCATCGGCGGGAGTGCGCCGGGAAACCGCTTTGGAATTGGAGCCCGCGGGAGGAAATCGGCCATGAAAAACCGTCAGAAACGTTTAAATACTACTGCCAGCATGCTTACCGCACTGCTCGCCGCAGTGGTCCTCTGGGGCATCCTACATGGCACCAGCTCTTTACATACCCAGGTTTCCGACGGCATCGAATCCGGCGATCTGGCCTCGATCTACCTTCATTTCAGCAGTGTGGAAGTCGGCTTCTCCGATGTTATCTGCCCGGGTCAAAACGAGCCCCGAAACCTGAACGCCAGCACACAAACTGGCAACACCTCCACAAAGCTGACGGACCGCCTCATCAAGCAACTGGACTTTGACTTCCTGAAAAACCCAAACGACGTCCTACACAGGAACGGAGTACTTCCTTGCGAACCTGGACCATTTGACCGCCGCCAATGTCATCGAGGACCACAGCGCGAAGACGGTTATCATCCGCATCGACTACGCCTATTTGCGAGCCATTGAGATCGATCCGGGCCAAATCATCATAGAGGATGAACAAGAAAGCCTGTTAGCCCGAGAGAACATCAAGCCGAAAGTGGTGGACTACACCGCCTTTGAGCAGGACATACCGGCTGGAGGAGAAATTCGATACTGCGGCAAACGAGTGGGCCGCAGATGCCCTTGCCGTCAAAATAGTAAAAGCGGTCTACGAGTCCATTGTCAAGGCCGTTGACCGTCGTTACAGTGTTATCGTGGATCTGAAAATAACGGGTTCGATATGAAACAGGAACGCAAGTCGACTTGACTATTTTTACCCTTAGTGATATCATGACAATGCAGACACTGCAAGCAAACAAGAACTCTGGATTCAAACTACAATCGAAAGCAAAGTACACGGACGAGCAAAGTATCTATCATCTTTTTTGCGCAGTTGCTGAACAAGGTCCTGATCGAAGAAAGAATGCACTTAAAAGATTCTTGGAGTTAAATAGTGATTATGCTTTGTTTGAAAAGCTGCCTCTTTTAAGTCTCACATACACTGGCTGGGGGAGTTTGATTCCTAATATACAGCGCCGTATTGATTATCTGAATTCCTTGCTACCAATGCTGACAGGGACAACATTTCTAAAGCACCGAAAGAAAGTTGAAGAAGATATCGAATCATTGAAAGAATATATAAAAAGCGAAGAAGTTAGAGAACTATTAGAATTCCTTGGTTAAGCTAAGTGGAAAGATTCAGTTGAAATTGTGAAAGCGAATCTTAACTATACAACAGGACAGAAATATTATCAGATTCCTGGGATGGTAAAATAGACATCTTTCCATATGTTTTAGGGCTGAGCCCCAAGGGAAAAGGAGATTCTTAGGAAAGCAGCATCACAGTCCTATTCCACAAATGTATATGCATTCCCTCCTAAGGAGAAATATCCAGATTGTTCGAGGATTCCACAAAACAGCCGGGTTTGATTCAAAACCGGCTGTTTTTCTAACTTTTGCAGCCGTTTTCCCCTGGCGCGTCTATCAAACGTCTATCAACGCCGATTTCAGCCCGCCAACAGCTTTTCCAGGTCCTTGCCGTACCGCTCCGACATGGCGGCGTGTGCGCCCTGCTCCGTGTGGACGTAGGTATCAGCCGTAAATTTATAGTTGCTGTGGCCCAACCAGGTTTGAATATCCTTCAAGGAATACCCCAGGCCATAGAGGATAGACGCGCAGCTATGCCTTAAATCGTGATAGCGAATGTGCCGCAAACCGTTCTTTTTCAGCTGCTTTGCAAAGGTCTGGGACACATAGTCAGGGTTGATAAGGGTCCCCATTTTGTTTACGCACACAAAATCCAGATACCAGGTATCATAGCAATCGCCGCAAATGGTCCTGAAATGGTCCTGCCGCTCCTTGATGTGCCGCAGCTGCTTCATGGCAAAGTCATTCAGTGGCAGCGTCCGGGCGCTGCTTTCGGTCTTGGTGGTCCCCTCCCGTATCGTTGTGACCAGCTTGCCGTCCTGATGCTGGCGTACAACCGTGGTATCAATGGTAAAGGTCCGGGCTTCAAAGTCGATAGCGGACCAACGCAAGCCCAGGGCCTCCGAACGGCGCAAGCCGAATACAGCCGCCAGCAGGACCGGAACATAAAGCGGGTCCCCTGCCAGAGCTTTCAGAAGCTCCGCAACTTCCACCTCGGCATAGGGTTGCTCTATCTGGGGTTTCCCCTTGCTCGGCTTGTCTGCCAAATCTGCCACGTTCTCCCTCACCCAGCGGTGTTTACGCGCCCATTGCAGGGTGGAGCGGATAATGGCGTGCTGCTTGATAACAGATGAAGGGGAAAGCCCTCTCTTTATCAACTCCGAATAGTAGTCGTCCAGGTCCCCGGCTGTCAGGTCTGCCAGCGTAACGCCTCGGCCGTCAAAGTATGGATTTATGTAGCGGTGGGCCATGCGCTCATACTCATCAACGGTCGTGTTGGAGCGGTGGCCTCGAAGCCCCTCTATCCATTTCAGGAGGTAGTCGGAAAAGGGAGTTGTCAGCGGGTCGGCGCTTTCTACGCCGTCATACTCTTGCCGGATTTGCTCAAACTTTTCCTTCGCCCGCTTCAATGCTCCTTTTTCATCCTCCCGGATTCCTAAAGAAATCCATTTCGCCTTACGCTTGCCGTCCGGCTGGGGAAAGTAGATAACAGCCTGATAAATCCCACGCTTTACCGTTAGGGAATACGTCTTTTTCAACCTTTTCATGATAAATCCTCACTTTCAATGATTCCTTTTCAGGCAGATGCCGCAGATATGGCACCTTGGAGGCTCGCGCCTCTCCCTCCCGCCGTCAGGCCCCTTTACAGGCGTTCTCCTGGCGGCAGGAGGGAGGGGCGCTGTTACCCCGCTCGTTTCATCTGACGGAGGATATAATCCTCCACGGAGGACCGCAGAATACGAATAGCGCGGCCCACCTGAAACCCCTGGATTTCCTTTGCATGGTACAAGATGCGTATTTGCTTTGTACATAGTTGAAGCGCCTCGGCGCATTGTTCTACGGTCATAACAGAGCGGCAGCCGGTGAGGATTTGGGGCCGCTCCTGGATAGTATTTTCCGTCATGGTGGAACACACTCCTTTTCAGTTGGTGGAGTATGATATGCAAAGCTGGAAAATTTGATTTTGTATAGAATTGCGCAGCCTCTCTCCCAAAAAGGCGGGAGGCCGCTATTTGATAACTTAACGGCAATCCCGCTCATAGAACTCCCGAAACGGGTTTTCTAAAAACGGCGTCCTTGCATTTTGCGGGATGGGAATGGGGCAGATTCCCAGGTCTGTCAACGTGTTTGTGTACTTATTTGCAAGATACCTGGACCCGGCTTGCCTGACGGCGCAATCCATGCCGGACCTGGAAATGTTCGTCATGAATTGCCGGATTCCCTGAAAATCCTTTGAGGGCAAGCCCGCTTTTCGCAAGAGGGTTTCCGCCCGGCGGAGGGTGTAAAAGTCCCCACGGAAAAACAGGCGTTCCGTCTGCTTGAGGTATGTGGCCCGGAGGCTCCAATCCGCCCAGGCGTCAAAGCTGCAAGGCGTTCCATACCTCTGCCAGTGATAGAGCAGGTGGTCCCTCCGCAGCTGGTATTCCAGGCGCAGGACGCCTAACTCGTAGGATTCAGCGGCGAGGCCCTTGTCCTCCCGTTCGGTCTGCTTGTTGTACAGCTGGACCCGGTAAAAATCATCCCGGCACTTGTAATAAAGCCTGTTCTCGTTTTCGCTGTGCTTGGGGTCCATCCTCTCGGCTTTCAGGAAATGCCTGGAGGTTTTATGCCACAGGCGCATGGCAAGCCGCCGCTCCTTTGGGTCCATGACAACGACATTTTGACAATAGTCGATGCGCTCCAGGGCCAATTCCTCCATGGAAATCCCCAGGGGCGCGATTACATCCAAAATGGCGGCGCGGATAATGGGAATGTCTGACGGGGCCATGTTTGTCTTGTTCAGATGGTTCAGGCAGTCCACGAATACGCGAATATCCGCCCCCTGGAAGAAGATACTTTTCTTTGGCTTGTGGTACACCATGCTGACGGTGATTCCCGGCGCGGAGGGTAAACCGCGTTCCAGGACCCAGCAGAGGTGGCGCATACGGTCGGCAAAATCCGCCATGCCAAAGCGCAGGGAGAAAACAAGCAGTAAGGTGTGCATATGTGAGGTTCCCCTTTCAAATTGACTTTTCCTCTGCCCGAATTTTCACGTTCGGCGGGTACTCTCAAAGCCCGGAACAGGTAAAAAACCCGCCCGCCAGCCCCGCCCCGGACCGCGTTCAGGAGGTCAAAAGGGAGGGGGAGAACGCCGGAAAACTCCGAAATCAGGCAAAAGTGGGCCATTGTATGCGAAGGAAGGGGAAACCCATAACAACACGGGTTTTTGCAGTTTCTTGTACTTTTTTAGCCGAATTAGAACGTATGTTCTCGCAATAGCCGAAAAAAATTTGTACATTTCTCCGCCAAAGCCGGGGACCGCCCCCAAAGCCTTGGAAAAGAAATGTAACAAACTTGTAACATTGCAAAATCGGTCCGTTTGGACAAGCCGTCCGAACAGAGGCCGGACCGTTTTTGGTTTGGCAAAAGGAGACGGTTCAGGCCGTGCCGGGAAGATTCCCCCGCAGACCGACACAGCAAAAAAGCAGGGGCGGGAGGCCAAAGCCTC
>OFHM01001470.1_pt1 | contig 15276 bp, 9 predicted proteins | sample 1521311 | NCBI WGS metagenome assembly OFHM01 (sample SAMEA3504083, study PRJEB24116) | mouse gut metagenome | biome: mouse gut; feature: mouse-associated habitat; material: faeces | place: Denmark | collected 2011 | reverse complement strand
AAATACCATATAGTACAGGCCATATGGTCTCGGCGGTCTTAGCAGCTGTACCCTTCCCTTCTGGATAAAGGGCTGCTGTGTCACATCGCTCTCTTCCCTGATATCGTAGAGATACAGTCCCAGGATATAGTCCACATCCTGGTCCGCCGGGGAAGAAATCTCTATATTATTGGGGGACGGTATAGGTTCCGGGCACATCTTTTGGCGCAGGGTCCGGACGATATAAGAACTGACATCTGAAATAATCGGATAATCTGCCATATCACTCATCCCCTTCCTGCGCAGCATCCAAAATGCTTTTAACAACGCCCTGTTCCTTCGGCCCCAGACAGACCCCATATTCTGTCTGGTCTATATACTCTGCCTCACAATTGAAATACAGCCCGGCATCCGTCTCCCCAAGATACGGAGAGCCGTCCTGTATCTTTACAGATCCCTCCAGCTTCTCCGTCACATCATCTATCAGCTGTACCTCATCCTTGTACACACAGAAACGGTACACCGAAAGCTTTTTCGACAGCGTCACTTCCGTTTCCGAATCGCTGTATACATAACGGTACCCTGTACAGGCAGCTATCACATTGAGCGTAAGATATTTTTCGGCCTCTCCCTTCAGCTTCCGGAAGATATATTTGTTGTTCTCTCTGACACAGGTATTCAGCCAGGTTCCCGCCATCTGCGCTGCCGCCGCGTTGCCGGATCTGCCCATACGGTTCAGTGCCGCAACCACTGCCGCTTTCCGGCTGTGGTCCAATTCCTCAAAGGGCGCTCCCAGAGTCTCCTCTATCAGGGCTTCCAGGTCCGCTGTGGCCAGGGCGGAAAATCCCGGGCTTCCGGCTCCCGCGCCAGTGCCTGTACCGGCTCCCGCGCCGCCTCCGGTTCCTGTTCCGGATCCTGATTCGCCCCCGGTTCCGCTTCCTGTTCCTGCGCCGCTCTCGGTTCCGCTCCCCGTTCCTGCGCCGCTCCCGATTCCTGACCCGCTCCCTGTTCCACTTCCTGTTCCCGTTCCGCTCCCGATTCCTGACCCGTCTCCGCTCCCGCTTCCCGTTCCTGATCCGTCTCCGGTTCCGCTTCCTGTTCCTACGTCGCTCCCGATTCCGCTTCCCGTTCCTGCGCCGCTCCCGGTTCCGCTGCCATCCGCTTCGTCCCCGGAGGAACCCACGCCCCCGTATCTGTCATGAAGGCTGCTTTCCCTGCTGTCCAGAATGGCCTGATCCGCCTTTTTCTCCGCCTCTTGAAAGCCATTGCCCGAGGCGCGCATTTTGTCCCTGATTTCCGCAATAGCGCTCTCCGCCCCCATGGCGGACAAAGCGTCCAGCTTATTTATAATGCGCTCCTGGTTTTCCTTATTTCCCTGGGCAATCTCCAGGAGAGCCGCATCCTTTATCTGATCAATCCGGTTCAGCACGGAACTGCTGCCGGCCTGGTTCGCCGCTCTGGCTCTCTCTGCCGCAGAGCTGGAAGGATTAGAGAGGATAGCCTGAAGCTTTTGTTCCTCTGCCTGGATCTCCCGATCTGCCTGGGCAATCATGGCTTCGTATTTCTTGGCCGTGCTTAAATCGTTCCGGTCCATGGCCGCTGTCTGTTCCTCCAGAAGCTTTGATTTCCTTTCCTCCAGTTTCTGCATATCAGAGGAGGCGTTTTCATCTGCCTCTTCCAGGGAACGGGCCAGTTCCTTCAGCCAGAGGATATGGGCGTCGATGCTCTCGCCGGCTTTTGACTGATAGTCATCCTGCCGGATTTGCCCGTAGAGTGTCTCCGCATGCTCGATTCTCTGGTAAGAAAACTCGGCCCCTTCCCGGGAGGGCAGCCTTTTGGTTTTGGCCTGCAGCAGATACTGAAGCTCCAGCCTGGCCGCATCGGTCCCCGCCTTCTGATCTTCCAGCACCTGATTTCTGGCCGACTGGCTGGAACCGTTCGCCACTGCCGTCCGGTAGGCGCCGGAAGCCCCTTCCGTGAGCATCCGGGTATATTTTGCATCCGCCTGGCCAATCAGTTCCCCTTCTAACAGGCGAAGCTCCGCGTCCGCATCCGCCACCACATCCTCCTCCAGGTGATACAAGTGTTCCAGTTCCAGAAGCAATGCCTCCATCCCGCCTCCATAGCCTCCCGCAGCCATGCCCACCACCGCCATGCTTTTGGCGTACTCGGCATTTTTCAGCACCGTATCGCCCTCCTCAAGTATGTTGCCGCTGTGTTTGATATAGCTTTCCTGGCAGTTCTGAATAGCCGTGCCGATGGCGTCTATAACCGCGCTGTTTTCCACAAACTGTTCACCGTCATATCCGTCGGATCCTCCCTGGTCCCCGTCCTCCTCTTCTTCATCTTCTTCCCCTTCTTCGCCTTCCTCGTTCTCTCCGTCCTCCTCTTCCTCATCCTGCTTGCCGTAATACTGGGATCCTCCGCAGATATCCTGCAGGACGCTGAGCTCGTTTCCGTCCATCTGGGAAAGCCTGTAAAATATCTCCGCCCGCCTTCTGGAATCGATCCTGCTCATCAGCGTACTGACAATTTCCGCCAGTTCGTCCTCTCCGTCCCCGCGGAGTCTCTCATAGCAGCTTAGCAGCCCCGCAAGCTGCAGATCGCATTCCTGCGTAATCTCATTCTGCAGATCCAGGCTGAAGAAATCCCGCAGCTTCTCGTAATAATACCGGTCCACGCCCTTGCTGTCGGATGAGAAAGCGTTGCTGTACTGGATCCTGATCGGCTCCAGCTCCGTCATGTTGTAGAGATCATAGGGAGAGGGTTCGCTGAAGATGTTTACCACATGATCGTCCCTCGCATCCCTTGTGATACCGTCCGAACCCGTATAACAGGTCACCCAGAGAGGGAACAGCTCCGCCTCTTCCACCACTCTTCCCTCTCCCGCCAGATCTGAGAGCCCGCCTGCATCTGTGATATCCACCCAGGCGCCTCCTGCCAGTTCCGATTTGTAATACACATTCATCTGGTTGGAATCCGATGCGCTCTCCTGTGCCTTTTCATATAATTCATCTGTCAGCGCCCGGACGTGGATCAGATAGGTTCCGATAAACAGCGTTGCATCCTCCGTCGTATGAGATGCCCGGAAGGATTCATAGGAGACCGCCTGGGATTCGTCAAAAATTTTCCCCAGGACTGTCTGCGAACATAGAAACCACAGCAGTATGCAGCTTACCAGAAATATATTCTTGTTCTTCATGTTCCCTCCTGGATCTTCATCAGCTTCTGACCGCCGGTCTCAAAATATCCGGTATAGAGAAGCTCTGCATCCGTGCCGAAAAACTCGATAATCAACTCTTCCATGCTTCCCTGCACCAGTGACAGATGCTTAAACTGCATATCAATAGGCAAAGGTTCGTCTCCCAGCAGATAATTTCCCTCCCGGTTCCGAATCCGGTAGTAACCAATCCCTTCCGAAAGCTCAGGCGAAAGGGCGATACCTACCACCCCTGTCTCCGGATAACTCTCTATGGTATAAGTTCCGATCTGCAGTGTCTCCTGCTCCCTGACCTGATACTCTTTCACAATGGAGAGAGGCCCGCTGTAAACCTCCGGATCGATGATACAGTCATCCACGAACCTGCCGTTATTGTAGAACCGAAACTTTACCTCGCTCACCTGATCCACCGAAAGTGCCAGGTGGCGGATCGTATCGCCGATCGCCGATCGATTCCCGATCTGTATCTGATCGCACCACAATTCAAAATGCGTAATCTCCGTTTCAAAATCCGACGGAATACTGACACCGGCCCTGAATTCCTGCTGTTCAATGATCGGTTCTATATAGTAATATGCCCCCTTTGCATACTCTTCCTCCACATAAGATTCCCCGCCGCTCCCGGCATTCAGATCCGCCTCCGTCCCCTCTAAAAGAGCGGTCACGCCCCCGCAGGTAAGACGGTCAAAAGCGTACAGCGCCTGGGAATAGTCCCCCAGCGCCTGGTACATCTCCTGCTGCAGTTCTTCGTGGGCGGACAGGGATGTGCTGTATTCTTCGTAGGTCATCTCGCCCAGCCGGTTCAGGGCGGCCTCTGCCCGGAGGCTTTTCTCTCCCTCCTGCACCTGCTCTGACAGGGTATCATAGGCATTGCGCATGCTGACCAGATTGTTGAAGCTCTCCTCCACCTGCTGCCTTAAGGAACGCTCCTCGTTCTGTTTTTCCAGCAGGGCATCCTGATATTCCAGGGCCGCCTCATACAGCGCATAAGGCTCATCCTCCACATAGCGGATGCCTGAAATCTGCCCCTTGAACCACTCCTTGGGAATCCGGATGAACAGAATCCGCACGCTCCCCTGCCAGGGGGCGTCAATCGCTTTCAAAAATTCCTCATACTGTTTCTTAAAAGCCTTCTGGCTGACTTTCTGCCCCGCCAGAACCTGGTTGACGAAATCGGAAATATAGGACATCTTGCTGCCGTACTGCCCCTCCATCAGCCGGTAATTCGTCCGGAGCGAAGTCAGGGCGGTGGATGCGTCAAGGGATACTTCATAATAATTTTCATCGTGATCCAGTGTATACTGAGTCAGCCCGTTTAAGCTGTTTCTCTCGATGCGGGCGGATACGAAAGGATTTTCGAAGCGGTATCCTGTAGCCACATCCATGCCGATCAGCTCTGACAGCTTTTTCTTGTCCGCGCTCAGGTTCCTTTGATCCAGGGCGATCTGGTCATTCAGAGCCTTCAGGGAGCGCTCCATGGCCTCCACATCCCCCTGTGCCGCCTCCCCGGTTAAGAGTCTGGCCCGATTTTTTTTGAGCGTACGGTCCATGACCTCCAGACGCTCCTCCTCGAAAGCGATTTTATCCTCCAAAATCACGATATCCACATACAGACTGGACACATCCTCATACACCTGCAGCCTCTGGTCCGTCATCCGGTGCCGTATGGCATCGATCTGAGCCTGAATCTGTATGGGTTTAAACTCGAACTCATAGGCCTCCGCCAGATCCGGTTTCTCCGGAAATTTAAAGGACAGAAGCGGCGACCAGCGGAAGGTGGACATGTTCTTTTTCTTTTCCTTGATGGATTTTACTGCCTGCCGCAGGGAGACCTCTTTCACATTCAGTTCGCTCTCCAGCTTCTCCAGCCTGGGGCTGTTGGCCACGCCTGTTTTTTTCGCCATATCCAGCGTCAAAATGCGGTCCTGCACCGCCTGCACGGGAAGGCTTCCCCCCGGATACAGACCTGCAAGGAGAGACAGCGCAAAAAGAAATGTAAGCCATCTGCGGTGTGCCGTTCTTTTTTTCATACAGCCCCCTCTCCCATCCGCTCAATGGTATAAAAGGAAAATCCCGCTTCCCTGTCCTGGCAGATAAAATTGTAAATCAGCCCGTCTTTGTGAAAGGAATACAGATATACCGTATAGTCTGTGTCATATCCTTCCACCTGATAATAATCTCCGTATTCGGAGGTAACCTCCATCTCCACTTCCCTGCGGAATCCGATTCCCGTGCCCCTGGAAACCACCCGCTCCACTGCCACGGCCTCAGGAAAGGTGACGGCCGCATTCCCCGCATAATCCTCTTCTCCGAAATAGTCTCTCAGCTCGCCAATCTCTGTACAGACCCTGTCTCCTCCGCGGAAAAAGTCTTCTAATACCAGCACCTGCTCCACCGTCCGTTCCCCGGCCAGGGTGTCAGGCTCCCCGGCCCCGGAGTAAACGGCCCCGATATCCTCCAGAACTACCGCATATTCCCGGTCATACTCATACAGCGTCCGCTTTCCCTGGTATGCCTCGGAGACCTCCGACAGCTTTTTCCCAAGCAGAGCGCTGTACAGAAGCGCATCCTGGCTGAATGCCCCGGTGTAGACCGGATTGCCCCCGGCATCATACAGCCGTCCCTCTCCCTCCTTTTTCCCCAGGGAAAATTCTCCGTCATAAGCCAGGCTTCCGTTCTCCCGGTAGAGCTTCCCGCTGCCATGGAACAGATTCTGCTCGAATTCCCCCACATACATGACAGTGCCGTCGTCATAATAACGGGTACCTCTGCCCTGGTAACAGTTCTTTACAAAATTTCCCTGGTACACAATGACACCCTGGGGATTGTACAAAGTCCCGTACCCGGTGACGCTGCCCTTTTCCACCTGGCCTTCATAGGCCAGGTAGCCGGAACTGCCCAGGATACGGACTTTTTCCTCCGCAAAGCGCAGCAAGACAGAATCATAATCATATGTTTTTACACTCTCCGCCTTCGCGGAAGGAAGAACAGAATGGACGCTGAACAGATACCAGAGGCTGATCACCCCCACCACCACAACCAGCGCAATGGCCAGCCGCCTGCTGATCAGCCATCCGAAGACTTCGTAGTAGTCTTTTTTGTGTCTCGGCCTGACATTTAACAGGGAAGAAAAGAAATCCCGGATCTTTGAGATCAGCCGTGTCCGGATAAAATTCCAGCTGGTCCAGAGCTTGATCTTCGTCACCAGCGGCGTAATCTTCGCCTTGGCGGATGTAATCAGCACTTTAAACAGATTGTCGCCCACCGGTCTCTTCCTCCTTCATTTTCGCTGCGCGTCAAATTATGCGCCCGGCGCTTTCCCCTCCGGAAATTTCCGGACAAAGTCTGCACACATCGCCTTTTACATGTATTTCATTGAGATATTTCTCACAGGTAAACAGATACCAGGTGGCCATGGAATCCTCCGGATTCTCCCGCAGCACCTCGTTGAACGTGTTTCTGGCCAGATAAAAGTCATGCTGATAGAACAGCTCTATCCCTTTCTGGAACTTCGGATCGGTCTGCGCCTTCAGCTTGCCCTCCCGAAGAGGACAGGCATCCAGTACCTCGTATAGCCTTATCCGCTCATTCACATCCGAAATGAGCAGATAGCCCAGATAACGAAGCGGGCTCTCCAGATTCTCCCTGTTTTTCACGGTTTCCGTAATCACCAGGGGAAGATTCAGAGACCGGAACCACCCTGCATACCGCTCCAGCTCCTCCATCTCCCCGGATAAAAGATAGGGAAGACTGTGCTTGCCAGTCCCGGCAATCCCGTATGTATATTGGGAATAATGCAGCAGAATTCCGGCTTTTCTGCTCCCCGGGCACGATGTATCCTGCCTTGCGAAATCCTGCATCAGGGAAACACCGAAAGCCGCCGTATCCCTGGACTCTTCCAGGAAAAGCACCTTCATCATGTCCAGTCCGCAGTGTCCCGACACAAAGAATCCGCCGCTTCTCTCCTGGTGCTCTTCAATCAGGGATACAAAGCTGCTGATCTCTTCCGCAAGCCCGTTTTCCCTGTCCTGTCCTCCCGCTATGGAGACCACTGCCATGGTTCCGTGGAGAAGGACTCTATCCCCGCTGTTTACCTCTGTAATGGAATCTCTGCCCAGAATCTTCTCGATGTTCTTGGGTGCAAACCGGTAGCAGGATTCAAAAATCTGGTATTTTGTATAATTGATCCTGCTGATGGTCTTCCTGATCTCCATCAGGCTGTTCCACATAAAGTCCACATCTTTCCCACGGACGGTCTCTTTCCTGATCTGAGTCTCCCCCCCTGCCAGCATCTGCATGGCCCTGGCAAGCCGCTTCAGCTCCCTGCCCTGTAAAAGCAGAAGCCAGATACTGATCACGCTGCCTGCCAGAAATACGCACGCGCTGTAAAGTAACGGCGATATCCGGCTTTTGACGGCATTTCCGGCGGCGTCCTCCCTTCTGGTGATCCCGGTGAGCACATATTCCGGATACAGGGCTTCCGAGGCGGCTGTTGCGATCACCTGGTGGGATTCCCCGCCGATGCCGATGAGCATACTGCCCTCCCGTCCCTTATCCGCCAGATCCTGAATCAGTTTCCCCGTCCCCACTCCGTACACTTCCTCAAATATCTGCCCGTTGCGCCCGCTGACGCTGACCAGAATCCGGTGATCGCTGCTGCGCACCAGGCAGATATCCACAAACAGGCGGGAGAGATCGTCATGACGGACAAATCTGGACAGCTGTTCCTGCAGCGCCTGATAATCCGCTCCCTCATAAAATCCTTTTTCCTCCGGATGAAATCTTGCCGGATCCCCCATCTCTTCGGCCAGAGCCCTGACATAATACCGTCCGAAACGCTCTGCCTCCGCTTCCCTCGCCTTCTCCTGAATCCGCGGCACCTGTACCGCGCCTGCCAGCGTGATCACAAGCAGCGCCAGCTCCACCACCGCAATGGCATATACCGTATGGCTTCTGTTGCGCAGAACGCTTAAAAACAACCAGAGTACTCCGTATCCGCCAATCAGCAGTGCACCATAGAGGAGCATCCGATCTCTGCGTACCCTCATAATCTGTCCGAAAGACAGGCTCCTGTACCAGAAAGCCCCCTGGAGCTTTTCCCCCTCCTGAAAGGCTTCCGCTCCGCTTCCGTCATCCAGATGGAACAAAAAATCTCCGTTTTCGTACCTGGCCTCAACCAGGATACGTCCGGAGGGACTGTAGCCCATCCGGACAGGTTTCTTAATAAGCGGCGTCTCCTCGCTTCCCAGCTCTTTCTTCTCCACGAAATAGGAGGCTGCCGACGCCTGATCCTCCAGCACCGCCGTCAGGTAGAAGCCTTTCGGCTCTGCATGGAAGCCGGTCAGTACGCCCTCCTGCTGCAGCGTGAACTCCGGCGTCTTCACCGTCGCCTGCCCCCGGGCGTCAAACTGTACGATCCGGTACCGCATAGCAGTATCCTCCGAATCCGCCTTTTTCACCATAAGCCCATAAAGAGCGTCCTCATAATCAATTTTTGCAAAAAAGCTGCCCTTTTCCACAGCGGAAGCCAACGAGACCTCTTTCACCGTCCCGTCGGAGTCCATTACGTAGAGAATCCCGTCCCTTTCCATATTTTCCACCAGATAGATCCGGTCTCCTTCCGCGCACCCGTCCAGGTAAGCGGATCTCGTCCGCTCCCTGCTCCAGGCCAGCCCGTCCGCAAAGGCAAGGACAGCCACCGCCATCATCCATGCAAAGGCCACTATATATGGAATGCGTTTTTTCATAAAGCGATATCCTTTCAAGCTTTATCTAACCAGTGTCTCTGTCCCGATTGTCTTAAATCCGTTGATAAACAGACGAAGCCACGGAATATCTCCCAGGATAAGCTGCGAAAGCAGGGAGACGAGTACCAAAATGGCAAGTACGGAACATAAATACAGCAGAAACCGGAACAACCCGTCCTGGTTCCTGAGAAACCATCCCACAATCCGTTTCCGGATACCCTTTTTCTGCCCGGGAGCTGCCGTAATGCGGATATCCTTGTACAGTTCCGTGAGCTTCCGATAGCTCTTTCTCGCGATCTTTTTCTCCAGAAGCCGGTAACTGAACGCCTTCTGGGAGGATTTGGGCCTCAGCAGATCCCGCAGGATGGAGGCGCATTGTACGGCACAGTCCCGCTCAGATTTCGCCGGATCCAGTTCCGCCAGGTCGATCTGATAGCCCAGACAGACCGTGCGATCTTTCGCCAGATGAAGCTGTCCCTGTTCCAGAATCAGATACAGGACAGGATAGGGAAGATTGGATGTAATGCAGGCCATAATGACGCTGATACACACATTCTCACATTCTGTCAGCGTATAGGATTCGCCCATATAAAAATCCTTCAGGGGGCGCTCCTGCTGCCAGGGAAATACCATGCAGAAAGCTCCCTGATCCGAAAAACTGTCAATATAGGAGTCCTGGGCCGCAAGCCCCGCCTGTTCAAACACTTCCAGATAGGTTTTGACTGTCTGGTGTTCTTTGATCACCAGCAATGTATACAGGTTCCGGGCTGCAGTATTCAGATCCTCACATATAACGATGTCGTTGGTCCTGCTCTTTTTCACAATACGCACACATCGAAGCTTCATCCTCTGTGACTGATAGAACATTCCGCCGTTCTCCTTAGCTTTCTTTCTTTTTCACGATGGCATATGCATAGGTGCAGATCACCGGCATATCGATACAGTAGATCCGGATCTCATATACTCCCTCTTTCGCAGGCGCAGTGTAGACGCCGTCCGATGTAATCTCGCCGCTTCCCGGCTCCGTCAACTCGTAAGCCACACTGCAGCTGTCCATATGGTTGTAGTTCACATGGAAATAATGGCTCTCCCTTGTGCCCATCACCACCGTGGGCGTATCCACGCTGATACTCTTCCCGCCGTAGTTCTCCATAAGACCCAGATCGTTTCCTGCCGGAAACCGGATCGCCACCCAGCGATATGTCAGCACCAGATATTCCACATTTTCCAGAAGCTGTGCAGCCACCACAAAGCTTCCCTTGTCATTCATCACCTTGACCGCCGTCTCCGCGTCCGCGGCCATGGAGTTCTCACTCTGAAAGAGCTCCGTGCTCCCATAGATGGTGTTCCTGGCGCTGGTCTTAAGAGCCGGGTCATCTGTGATATACTCATAACCGATATCCACGTAGACGTTTCCGCTGCCCAAGCCGTGCATGATCTCACCGGAATACCGGATATCGCCTCTTTTTGCCGATTCCCCCAAGGGAATCTCCAAAATTCCCGTGGCGACCTCCGGCGTCCTACCCCCGGGAAGCGCCGGATTCTGACTGGGCAGACGCTCCTGAAAGACGTCGTTGTCTTTTAAAATCACCGGTTCTTTGATAAAATACTCCAGGTATTCGTTCCGGAGCATCTCCTGGGCCGGCGCCGTGATATAGGCCTTCACGCCCCTCTCGATGACATCTTCTATGATATAGGCGTTCTCCGTCCGCACCAGCTTTAGATCCGCCAGGCGTATGTAGTCCCGGACCTCCCCCATGCTCTTCATCTCCAGGCTCATGCGGCCGATCTCCCGGCTGACCAGCTCCCGGGGGCGGCAGTCCTCCAGCATGACCCGGATCGAGCACCCCGAGGGCAGCTCCTGGGCGATTCCGTTCACATGCACCCTGGCCGTGCCGCTTTTTTGCAGGATAGTGGTGTCCAGCATGGTCACGTCCTGGACGGTGAGCCAGTACTCCTTCGTCAGGCTCTCCCCCTCCACAAGGGACACATCCGAAAACCCCACCTCCACCTCATGCTTCCCCTCCGGCGTCAGGAACACCGGAACCTGCAGCGTCCCCTGGTAGCTCAGGGACTTCTGGGCCGGGGAATGCTTCTCCACCCGGGCCTCCAGCCGCACGTTCCTGCCCTTGCAGACCGTGGCCGGCATCACCAGCCGCACCGTAAAGTCCTGGTCCTCGTAGAGGACAGTGTCCGTCAGAAATTCCGTCTCCATCCGGTATCCGCCGGCCGCCTCCTCCCGCTCCATCAAGAACAGCTGGAAGTTCTCGCTGATCCGGTTGTACTCATATTCCTGGCCGTCCTCCCCGGTGCCCGGATTCATCGTATATACCGCGTGGACTGGGTCCTCCCTGTAGCGCAGGCAGAGGCTGGCCATATTGCTGTGCAGGGACTCAAAGCCCTCCATGGCGGACAGCTTCTTTACCACCGAGGACTCCATGATGATCTCCCGTCCCACGCCGTCCACCGCTACCCCGCTCTCGATCAGGACGGACAAGTCGTCCAAGCTGAACACGCCGAACCCGCAGACCACGCCGCTGCCGTACATCAGGCTGTTGATGAATCTTCTCTTGTTGTTGAAATATGTCTGCTCCGCCTGGAAATCAGAGGAGGTCAGCATCTTTCCGGAATAATAGCGGTTCCGCTCGAATGGGTATAGTTTCGTATTGTTCATGGCCTTTCCCTTCCTGATGTATGTGCTGTTTGGTATAAATTCTATCAAACCCCTTTTGAAAAAGCCACTACTCAAAAAGGTAGTCGATTGGGGAGCGCGGCTGTATGACAGGTCCATGCCGCTATGTTCCAGTATACTGATTCGCCCCGTTTTTTCCATAATGGCGGCACGAATCGTTACAATCCGTCCCGAATCGCCCAAACCCTCCTACAGCCATTTTGAGCCATTTCATAGATGGCCCTCGCTTTTCTCAGCGTTTTATGCTATGATACAGTGGGTGCACGGGAGTCAGGATTTTTCAGAGTAAAGGGGGCTTTCCATGAGAATCGCCATCGTGGATGATATTGCGTCAGAACGGCAGACCTTGCGGGACGGGCTGGATGGGCAGCTTTCCCGCCTTTCCCTGGATGCCCTGGTCTGGGGCTTTGGTTCCGGCGCGGAGTTCCTCGCCGCTGCCGAGAAAGAACGGTTCGACCTGGTGTTCCTTGACATTTACATGGGGGACGAGAACGGGGTGGATACGGCCGAGGCGCTGCGCCGCTTTGACAGGGACTGCCTGCTGGTGTTCACCACCACCTCCACCGACCATGCCCTGGACGGCTTCCGCGTGAGGGCGTTCCATTATCTGGTAAAGCCCTGGACGGACGGGGACCTGGCCGCTCTGTTCGACGAGATCGTCAGGCGGCTTCCCGCTGACGACAGGTATATTGAGGTGAATGCCACGGGCGGCGCCGTCCGTCTGCGCTACCGGGAGATCCTTTACGCGGAGCACCACCAGCACCGCATACATATATACAGGGCGGACGGACAGGAAACCGTGACCCGCCAGACCTTTCGAGAATTCAGCGCCAGCCTTGGGGACGGATGCTTCTTCCGGTGCAGCCGGGGCGTGATCGTGAACCTGGGGCATGTGGCGGATTTTAACGGCATGGACTTTGTCCTGAAAGACGGGAAGAGGGTTCCTGTCAGCCGCGACCTTGCAAAAGCCGCAAGGATGGCTTTCGGCGATTTCCTCTTCGGAAAGGGGAATTAGAGATGGGGGAATTTTTACGTCCTGTACTGGAGCTGATGGTCCTGCTGCCGGGCATGCTGCTGGCCTATCTGCCCATGAAGCAGTATCTGCGGATACGTCCCGCTGTCCTGACAGCGGTGGCTGTCCCTCTGGCGCTCCTCCTCTGCCTGGCAGGCGGCGCCGTCGGCTGCTTTTTCCATGTGGATACGGTCTGGCTGTTTTTCCCTGCCGTTGCCGTCATGGGTTTTTTCTATATCCATACGCTGCAGATCACCCGGTGGAAGTCTGTCAGCGTCTTCCTTGCCGTATGCGGCGTGTTCTGCTGCCTGGGCAGCGCCGCCATTGCGGTGAGCGGCATCCTGAATCCGGGAAAGCCCGTGCTGCCCCTTTCCTTAAGCGGCGCCCTGTTCTGGCTCGTGGTATGCTGCCTGTCCGTCCTGGCCGTATGGCATCCCACCACCCATGCCGCAAGGCAGCTTCTGGAAGAGGAAGCCTTTGCCCAGACCTGGTATGTGTTCTGGATCGTGCCGCTTCTGTTCGTCGGTCTGAACCTTTCCATGGTCCCCAGGAATCCGTGGATTCTGGAACAGGGACGGCTGAGGCAGCTCTATCTCCTGTTCAGCCTTGCTCTCCTGATCCTGCTCCTGTCGTTCTATGTGCTCTTTTACCTCATGGCATCCAGCCTGAACCGCAATGACCGCCTCCGGCGGGAGAACCAGCTCCTTTCCATGCAGCAGGCGCGGTATGACAGCCTCCGCGCCGCCATTGAGCAGACGCGCCATGCCAGGCACGATATGCGCCACCATCTCCACATCCTCCAGAGCTTCGCCGCCCAGGGGAACTGGGAGGGCCTGGCGGGATACCTTGACGAAGTCCAGGGCAGCATCCCGGACGGCAGCCTATGTCTATGCGAAAATATGGCCGTGGACGGCGTGGCGGGGTATTTCGCGGCGCTTTACCGGGAACAGGGCCTCCCGCTCACAATCGAGCTCGATCTGTCTCCCCAGGTTCCTGTACCGGAGACCGACCTTTGTTCCGTGCTGTCCAATCTGCTGGAAAATGCCATGGAAGCAGGTCTGCGGACTGCCCCAGAAAGACGGCAGACCAAGGTACAGGCACGTCTCCATTCCGGCCACATGGTGCTGTTGTCCGTGGAGAATGCCTATGATGGGAAGATCCGGGAAAAGGACGGCGTGTTCCTCTCCTCCAAGCGTCCGGGGGAGGGGGTGGGCCTGCAGGCCGTGCGCCATACTGCGGAGCGGAACGGGGGGTACAGCCGCTTCCTTTATGGGGACGGCGTCTTTACCGCGAATGTGATACTGCGGGGCGGGAAATAGCGGCTTCTGCAGGTTTGTCGTTTTTCTATCCTGTCCTGGTACTGGGGCGGAAACGCGAAATTGCTCCTTTTATCAAGTTGATACATACTTTTGCTCCTAAGCTGATAATAGGGACGGCTCTGCGTGCCCTATTACCGCAAAATTACTATATAGTATGCTGCAAAATCGGATTCGTTGATTATCGCAGGGCGGGGCTGCCTGTGGGCATATGCCATATAACATTGAATGCTGCCTAATGTAATCATGCGCTTGAACCAGTCAGCGTTATGCAGTCTGGTTCATGGCAAGTGAAATCGTTATGCGTCATAAATCGCATCCTGCGCTTTTTCCATCAGCGCATGGCGTACACCAGTGTTCTGAACGCGGCCTCCAAAGGTTCCCAATCCGGGTTCCGGTCATCCTTCATGGATTCCACAAGCTCTTTATAGTATGCCAGCTTTTCTTCTATATATTGGTTGATTTTTTCCATCCTCGGCGCCTTGTCCGATTCGGACATCTGAATCTTCCTGGCCAACAGCTCCTCCACTGCCGTCTTCATCCCATCTTCCAGGACTGCATGGCATAGTTCCTCGAAGAGTACCGGCGGCGGGCATTTCCGCTCCTCGATCCACTTGCAGGCCAGGATTGGGCGAAGCACATAGAAGTACTTTTTGTACTTCACCATACTGTCCAGCAGGTATTCATGATAATTCTTATTGGCGGTTCCGTAATAGTGGTAGAGCGATGGCTTACAGGCAAAATAGTTCCCTGCCGCCTGGCTGTACAGCTTCTGCCACTCCTCGGTGGTGTAATATACCACCGGCGAATTGCTCCATTCAAACAGAGTGGCATTGGACTTGTGGAAATGCTGCAGCGCCTTCTTTATGTCCCAGCCATTGATATCGAGCACTTCATTCAGCTCCCAGTCGATAAAATCCTTTGTATCACGCAGGGAAAGATAGAAATCCCTGTCCCTTACATAGATAAACCGCACATCGTAATCGCTGTCGGGGGACGCGAAGCCCCAGGCCCTGCTGCCGGACTCCACCGCGTGCAGCACCCTGATGTTCTCTTTTTCTTCTATTTCTCTTAGCTTCAGGAGGACCAGCTCTTCCACCGGCCCCTGGAATTCTTCATATTTCATCTCGAACCACTCTTTCATTGATAGTCATCACCAGCTCCTGCACCTTTTCCATATCCGGTTCTTCCGGCAAGTCCGTATTTTCCGCGGCATAGTGCAGTCTCTTTTCAAAATCCGTGAGCATTTCGTAGAGGTGTTAGTCAATAAATATGTTGGTATTGCTTCACAGCACTACTAAGTTGTAGTT
>OFHM01001466.1_pt1 | contig 15297 bp, 9 predicted proteins | sample 1521311 | NCBI WGS metagenome assembly OFHM01 (sample SAMEA3504083, study PRJEB24116) | mouse gut metagenome | biome: mouse gut; feature: mouse-associated habitat; material: faeces | place: Denmark | collected 2011 | reverse complement strand
CAGAGAGGACCAGTTTATCACTCACAATTTTGACCTGGACTGGCGGATGTATTCTTTCGGGGTTCAGCCGGGGATTGACCATTATCAGGCGGCCAAAGCCCTCACGACGGCGGGGATTGATATTTATCATCCAAGTCAGGACGATTTGACCGGCGCGGAAATTGCCTTTGGAGGAGACGACGCCCGCTCTTTAAAGAGGGACAATTATTTTGTGCTGGAGACGGAGGCGCAGGGATTTTCCCATTGGCTGCCCTACGACGGACAGCTCCGCCTGCAGGCTTACAGCCACCTTGCTTCCGGGGCCAATATGGTGGAATACTGGCACTGGCATTCCATCCACAATTCCTTTGAAACCTACTGGAAAGGGCTACTGAGCCATGACTTTAAGGAAAACGACACCTACCGGGCGGCCAGTGTGATTGGAAACGAGCTTGCCAGGATTGGCAGTCATCTGGTGAACCTGAAAAAGAAAAATAAAACAGCTTTTCTTTTGAGCAATGAAGCGCTTACGGCTCTGGAATGGTTCCCTGTCGGCGGAACGCCTCAGGGCGGGAGAATCGGCTACAATGACGCGGTGCGCTTCGTGTACGACGAGCTTTATAAGCTGAATGTGGAATGCGATTTCCTGTGGCCGGAATCGGAGGAGCTGGAGGAGTACGATTTGCTGATTATTCCGGCATTATATGCGGCTTCCGAGGAGCTGCTTGCCCGCATCGACGCTTATGTGGCAAATGGCGGCCATGTGTTCGTGACCTTCAAGTCGGCCTTTGCCAATGAAAATGTGAAGGTTTATGCGGACTGCCAGCCGCACGGCATAGATAAATGCCTTGGTATTTCCTACAGTCACTTTACGGCGCCCCGCAATGTGAAACTCTCCTCCGACAGATTTGAATGCCCGGATAAGGAAGTAAAGATTTTTATGGAGCTTTTGAATCCCGACACAGCCAGAGTGCTTGCTTCTTACGACCATCCGAACTGGAAAAGGTACGCGGCGGTTACGAGAAATCATTATGGGAAAGGCTGCGCAACCTATTTGGGATGCTGGACCTCCGACGATATGCTTTCGGAAATTCTGGCAGATACCCTGAAGGGGGCGGGTGTATGGAATGAAAACCAAAAAGAGAAATTCCCGGTGATTGTCAAGCGGGGAGTGAACGATTTCGGAAAGAATGTTACCTATTATCTGAATTATTCCGGCGATGGGCAGCAGGCGGTGCATGGCGGGAAGGACGGCATGGAGATTTTTTCGGAAAAAGCGGTAAATTCCGGGGAGACGATGGAGCTGGAGCCCTGGGGGGTTAAGATAGTAGAGGAAAATTAGACGGAAAATGACAATGCCGGAGGATTTCTGAAAAGATTCCGGGAAATTATCATGTCGGAAATCAGTCGCGTCACAGGACTGTTTTCCGGCATGATTTTTCTTTCTGCGAGCAGCGAGTCAGGCGGCTGCGCAAAACCGGTTCCGGCATAGACATATTGGCAGGGGTCAAATACAGGAAACAGGGACAAGGCGATTCTTTTTATCCAGCGGCATTACCACAGGCGTCATACAAATGACCGCGCCTTCGCCCGTTTCTTCAGGAAGACTGTTTAAAATACTGAAATTTTTTAAAGCGTTTTTGCCGGGGTCGGCACTTTTTTTGATTTCAATGGGGTATAATCTGCCGTTTTCAAGTATCATTAAATCGATTTCCAGTCCGTTATTGTCCCTGTAATAGCAAAGCCGGCTCCTTACGTCAAATCCCTGATTCACATAGCCTTTTATGATTTCCGACACTACATAATTTTCAAACATTGCGCCGGACATGGCGGATAATTCCAACGCCCTTGGATTGTTCCAGAAGGTAAGATAACAGGCGAGGCCGGTGTCCATAAAATACAGTTTGGGACGTTTTACAATCCGCTTTATGGTATTTCCAAAATAGGGGTGTAACAGGTAGACAAGTCCGGAGGATACCAGGAGCGATAACCACCCATTCGCCGTTTTGCGGTCAATTTCAACGTCTTTTGCAATGTCTGCAAGATTTACCTCCTGACTGGTTCTTGCCGCTGCGCAGGAGATAAACTTCAGGAACTTGCTTTCATCTTTAATGGTTATGAAATCGCGGATATCCCGTTCTAAATAAGTCTGCATATAAGCGCCGAAATAATCCTCTGCCAGCAAGTCTTTATCGGCTATCATCTGCGGCATTCCGCCCCGAAATATTTTTTCAAAAATACCCGTGATGGTGTCGTCTGACTGAGACGGTCCGATTTTATCCGGCAGGAAAGGGGACGACTGCTTTCCTTCAATTTCAGCCCTTGACAGGGAATACATGGACAGAATACCGACGCGTCCGGCAAGAGATTCGCTTACATTCTTCATCATATGAAACATTTGGGAGCCGGTAAGAAAATACATTCCATTGCGGCGCGTTTGGTCTGCTCTGATTTTAATATAAGGAAGCAGTTCCGGGACATATTGTATTTCATCGATGATAAGAGGCGGCTGATATTGCTGCAGAAATAATTCCGGGTCTTCCCGGGCGAGCATCCGCAGTCTTGGATAATCAAGGGTGACATATTGAAGCTGCTCGTTTTCGGATTTTATCTGATGAAGCAGCGTTGTCTTTCCCACCTGGCGGGCGCCGCAGACCATGACGACGGGGAAGTGTGCGGATAAATATTTCAGTTTATTTTCCATTGTGCGCTGAATATACATAGGCATCTCCTTATAATAAACGGGAATTATATTCCTTATTTGTATTATATGAAAGATTGCTTTTTTTAACAAGGGCTTTTATGAAATTTCTGATGTACGATGCATGTTTTACACCTCATGCATCGTTTGTTATACTGATATCGTAGCAGGAAAAGCCGCAGTACAGATGGCAGGTGAAATATATATCAGGTGAGAAGGAAATTCGGTATGATTATGGACTCTGCACTTTTGTTTGCGGGAGGGTGTGATTTTTTTGACAGGGAGGGCTATGAAAAATCTGATTTTTATTAACGGAACAATGGGAGTCGGCAAGACGGCGACCAGCAGGGAGCTTCAGAAAATTTTAGTGCCGTCGGTATTTCTGGACGGGGACTGGTGTTGGAATATGGAGCCGTTTATCGTGACGGACGAAACAAAGAAGATGGTTACGGGCAATATATGTTACATGCTGAACAGCTTTCTGGGATGCACGGAGTTTCAGAATATTATTTTCTGCTGGGTGATGGACAGACAGGCGATAATAGACAGCATTTTGGAAAAAATAAATTTAAAAGAGGTTCGCTATTATCTGTTTACTCTGACGGCGTCGGAAGAAGCCCTGCGAGAGCGCCTGAATGTTGATATTTTGAGGGGAATCAGGACGGCCGATATACTTGAGAGAAGCTGTGGCAGACTGTCGTTATATGAGGAAACAGACAGCGTTAAAATTGATGTCAGCAACATAAGCGTTAAGGAAGCGGCGGAAACGATAGCGGGGCGTATTGTTTAAAAACAACGTCTTTGCGGAGGGGACAATCGCTGTTACTTCCTTCTTCTTTGTTTTCCATCACAACCCTGTTATGCAGAAACAGGTATACTGGCCGGGTGACATGTGATATAATCTACGCAGTGAAATAAGCGCTGTATGGCAGTTTAAAATAAAGGAAACCAAGATGACAGTCACATTCATATCCAACTATATCAACCACCACCAGATTCCGTTTTCAAACGCCTGCCACAGGCTTTTGGGCGAGGATTTCCATTTTATCCAGACTGAGCCTATGGAGGCGGAGCGGCTTTCCATGGGCTGGAGCAGTGCGGGCGAAAGCCTTCCCTATGTCAGCCTCCTTTATGAGGAGGAAGAGAAGTGCCGTAAGCTGATTAGGGAAAGCAACGTGCTTCTTGCCGGATGGAGCGGCCGGGAGGATTTGGTTCAGGAGAGGTTAAATGAGGGGAAATTGACCATAAGAGTCAGTGAAAGGCTTTACCGGGAGGGACAGTGGAAAGCGGTTTCCCCAAAAGGGCTGGTCCATAAATTTAAGGAGCATACCAGATACAGGAAAGCTCCGGCCTATCTTCTCTGCGCGGGGGCCTATGTGCCCTCCGATTTTCATTTGATTCGGGCCTATCCGGGAAAAATGTTCCGGTGGGGCTATTTTCCCGAAACCAGATATTATAAGGAGCAGGAGCTGGCGGCAATGAAAGGGGAGGAAGCGGGCAAAGCGGCGGAGCGGACGGACATTGTCTGGGCGGGCCGGTTTATCCCTTTAAAGCACCCGGAGTATATGCTGCGTCTTGCAAAGAATCTGAAAGAGGATTACAGGGGAAAGTATCACATCCATATGGCGGGCAGCGGGGAAATGGAGGATGAACTGAAAGCCCTTGCCGGGGACTACGGCGTGGAGAATGCGGTAACTTTTTACGGTTTTATGGCGCCGGACGCGGTACGGGCCGTGATGGAAAAGTGCCACATCCACATTTTTACCAGCAATCATCTGGAGGGCTGGGGGGCTGTGGTAAACGAGGCCATGAACAGCGGCTGTTGTGAGGTGGCGAACGTGCAGGCGGGAGCGGTTCCGTATCTGATTTCTCAGGGGAAAAAAGGGCTTGCCCATCCCGGCAACAATTATGAAAAAATGGAAGAGGCAGTGCGGTTCCTTTTGGATAACCCGGAAAAAAGACGGCGTATGGGCGAAGAGGCATACAAAACCATCACAGGGCTGTGGAACGCGGAACACGGGGCGGCGGAGCTTTTGCGGATGATAGAGGAGACGAAAAACGGAAAGTATGTGCCGCCAAAGGATGGCCCTTTAAGCGCCGCACCGGTAATTTCGCCGGGGGGGATGTATGAGCGTATGATGAAGGGCGCAATTTAAAAAGGGCCGTAAAGATACCGGAAGAAACCAGCGAAAGGCAGTGAGGGAAAGTGTCAGGAAAAGAAAGACCAATTTTAATCAGTGTGATTGTACCGGTTTATAACGTGGTGGATTATCTTCAAAAATGTGTGGATTCCATAAGAAACCAGACCTATCCGAATCTGGAAATCATTCTTGTGGACGACGGCTCCACGGATAAAAGCGGCGCGCTTGCGGAAAAAATGGCCATGGAGGATAAGCGGATTCGGGTTTTTCACAAGGAAAACGGAGGCGCTTCCTCGGCAAGGAACCTGGGAATTTCAAAGGCTTTGGGGGATTATATCGGTTTTGTGGACGGCGACGACTACATAGAGCCGGGAATGTACGAGCGGCTTCTTTCCGCCGCCGTTTCAAACGGTATCCGCATGGTGCAGACCTCCAGAGACGAAATCGACGAGCAGGGAAACAGAATGCCGGACGTGTGTCAGCCGCCGGAAAGCTTTACGCTTATGCCGGCCAGGGATTTTATGCGGGAGCTTTTGCTTCACAGGGGAGACTGCTCTTTTTGCACCAAACTGCTTCACAGGTCTTTGATAGAGGAAAAGAGGTTTCCGGAAGGGGAGCTGAACGAGGATTTTTATCTTCTGGTGCAGATGCTTGCCGGGGTTACGTCGATTGCCGTATTGCCGGAGCAGGATTACCATGTCTTTTACCGCTACGGAAGCAGCACAAGAACCCGCGATAAGGAGGAGTTTCCGCAGGTTTTCACGGATATTGTGGTAAACGCGGACAGGGTTTACAGTATTGTGAAAAAGGAATATCCCTCGCTCTTGCCGGAAGCCTTACGCTTCGGCCTGTTTCAGCGTCTGGATTATATGCTCCATATCCCCATCTCACAGATGAACAGGGAAAACGGGTTTTACATTGAGGTGAAAAAATATCTGAAGCATCACAGGCAGGCGGCGCTGCATTCTCCGTATCTGACAGGCAAAAACAAGGTATATATACTGCTTCTTGGGACGGCGCCCCGTTTTGTGAGGAGGGTGCATCAATTATTAAGGGGACGACGGGTATGAAAGTGGTTTCGGAAAAGAAAACAATATTTTTTCTGGCGATGGCGGCGCTGCTTGTTTTACAGTTGTCAGTGCTTGTCTTTTACGGAAACAGGAAAGCGGGCTTTCACGAGGACGAGCTTTATACCTATTATTCCTCCAACAAGACGGCAGGGCTTTTCGTGAACGACAGACAGTGGATGGACTGCAAAGAGCTGGCAGAGGAGTTTGTGGCGCTTCCCGGGGAAAGATTCCGGTACAATATCGTAAAGCAGATGCAGTCATGGGATGTGCATCCGCCTTTTTACTATTATATTTTCCATACGGCGGCTTCCTTAAGGCCGGGAGTGTTCAGCAAGTGGACGGGCATCGGGGTAAACCTGCTCGCCTACGCGCTGTCTTATGTGCTGCTTGCTTACGGCGCATACACGGCGGCGGGCGGCGGAACAAAGCGGGCAATGCGGCTCTCCTTTTTCACCTGCCTTGCATGGGGCTTTGGGAGCGCGGTGATTTCCGGCGTGATGTTTATCCGCATGTACCAGTGGCTTACGGTTTTTATTCTCCTGTGTATGGATTTGCACCTTCGGGCGGTAAAGAAGCGGGACTTCCGGGTGCTTTCCTTTTTGCTGCCGGTGTGCCTTACGGTGTTTCTTGGATTTTTAACCCAGTATTATTATATTATTTTCCATTTTTTCCTGGGAGCCGGGTTTTGCTTTTTCCTGTTAAAGAATAAAAAGATAAAGGAAATTTTTATGTGCGGCGCGGCTTGCGGCCTGGGATTTGGCGGCGCAGTGCTGTATTATCCGGCAAGCATGTCCCATATTTTCAGGGGATACCGGGGGACGGAAGCGGTCAGCGCGTTTGGGGTCGCCTCCAATACCCTTGAACGGCTACGGTTTTTTTACGGACTTTTTGACGATTATATGATGAACGGTACCTTAACCTGGTGGCTCCTTGGCATCTGCCTGCTTGGGGTGACGGCAGGGTATGTGAGAAAGAGAAAAGGGGGAGCCGGGGGCGTTAACGGGGCGGTGGTACTTATGGCTTTTGCCTGCGGCGGGTATTTTTTTACCGTATCCAAAACCGCCCTGCTGCTGGGAGAGACCTCCAACCGGTATCAGCTTCCTGTCTACGGGCTGTTCCTGTTTCTGGTTCTGTATGGGGCCTGGTGTCTGCTGGCGGAAACGCTCCTTTGGGCTGTAAAGAAGAAAAACCAGGGGCCGGAAGGTAAAGGGGGCAGCGGCCCTGGTGCCAGGCAAAGGTATGGGAGAGGGGAGTTGCTATTGGCTGCGGCATTAGGGCTGGCCTTGTTGCTGGCAGACGGGCTTGCCGTCAGGGCAGGCAGGGTATTTTTTCTTTATGAGGAAGAAAAGGACCGGATGGCGTTTGTGCAGGAACACCGGGAGGACACGGTAGCAGTGTTTTATAATGAAGCTTCCCCGGACCATATCTGGTGGCTTTCTGATGAGCTGATGGTATATGACAGGGTATTCCTTGCCAGCCTGGGCAACAGGGAGCCTATTGCGGACGGGAGAATACGGGAGAGCAAAAGGCTTCTGGTGTATGTGGCGGACTATGAGGGCCAGGAGGAAAGCCTGAGGGAGCTTCTGGCAGAAAATGGGCAATGGGAGAACTGCCGGGTGGCAGCGGAAAAGGGGCTTTGGACTTTGTACGAGGCCTGGTGACAGAAACTGCCCTTATGTTAACAAACGCCGTCGCGCCCCGCGGGCCGGCTTATTGTAACAAGAGATCCGGCAGGCGCACGAAGATGCGCTTGCCGGATCTTTATGTACAGGGGAAAGAAAATGCAGTTATTCCTGTAGAAGCTGCAGTACAGAATTTGGCTGTTGGTTTGCCTGGCTTAACATGCTCATAGCTGTCTGCCGGATAATATTATTATTTGAATAGGACACCATTTCGGTAGCCATATCAGCGTCACGGATACGGGATTCTGCCGCAGAGGTGTTTTCCGAGCTGTTTAAGTTATTGTTGTAGGTGTGCTCTAACCTGTTCTGGTAAGCGCCATACAGGGAACGCTTGGTGGAAACGTATTCCAGTGCCTTTTTGGTGTAGCCCAGGGTTTTTTCCGCCTGTGCAATTGTCTGCGAGCCTGCCGCATACAGACCCAGGACAACGGTGTTCATGGGGAACCTGGGAATGGTGGTCTTATCCCCGCTGATGCCGCTGTGCTTGATGTCAATGCCGTTGTCGGTGGTCAGGTCCTTGATGTAGGAGTTGAACTCGGCGCGGATGGCAACGTTGCTTTTTTCATCCCCTGTGATGCCCATGGTAGTGTAATCTTGGGCATCCAGGGAGAGGTTGGTTGCACTTAACATATCTTGTATGGCATTTTGGGCATACTCCTTTTTGGCGTCTGCTTTATTGACAGTTGCGCCGGTGCTATCCTTATACGTGACCGCAAGCTGGTACTTTTCGGTAGGCGCTGGGTTTGTGGGGTCATTGGCAGGCCAATTTTGGACCAAAATATAAATGTCGTTTCCGTTGGCGTCCTGTGTTTTATAGTAGCTGCCGTTGGCATTGTCAAGGTTCATTGACACGGAAACGATATCCGATGCATCGGAAAAGTCATAGGTGTAGTTTAGGTTAACTCTGTCATTGGCGCTGTTGGTGGTACTGATATTAAATGTCCCCTGGCTTAAGTTGGAAAAAGGTTTGGTATAAAATGTAGCACTGGGAGCCCCTTGGGTGTCTTGCCTGTTATCATAGATATATAGCTTGCTGCCATTTTCTGATGCATATTGTGTATAATGGAAATCAAAACACTTAGAGGTGATCTGTACCAATGCATCTGCCAGATTGCTTCCATCTATATTGTTAGCCTTTAATGAGGCAATATCGATTTTCAGGGTGTAATTGTTCCCGTCCTGGGTTTTGCTGTAACGCAGGCCATTGACAGTCTGGGCATTGTCAACATTATTTTCAAATACAATGCTGTAATGGTTGGAACAGGTTTTACAGGTAGAATCAAAGCCGGTTCCTTCCAGGTCGGCAATATCCTTTACATCTTTAAAATCAATATATGCCGTAGGATATTTACTGCCCACTTGGCCAGGGGCAAAACCGCTATCTCCATCCGTGTTTTTCATTGCAGGATCGATGGTCAGGATATCCTTGAAATAACCAGCTGAAGTAATATTATCTTTGCCCACAACATCCTGCAGGTCTTTGCTTTGAAAGGGGTCGCCTTTTCCACCGGCCAGCAAATGGGCAATTTTCCGGGATTCTACATAATCCAGATAAGGATCCAACAGGGTATCCATCCTGTTTTCCGCGGCGCTGGAAGAACCGTTAAGCGTCAGGGGGCCGGAATTATTCGGCCCGGTGAAGGTAAGGTCCACATTATTGCCGGAGGGCGATACGGGAGTCCCTGTGGCAACATGGGTCTTGTTATTATCAGGCGAATCAAAATCCCTGCCAAAACCATACTCCCGGTCAAATGTGACCAGGTTACTGTTCGCGCTTGCGGAAATGCTGAGAAGGTTTGAGGAAGCATTGGCGTCCTTTTCCACTTCCAGCTTATAATTGGTTTTTATATTTTCCTTATTGACCAGCATACCGTCTATCCCGTCAATAACAGAATCAACACTGGTAATGTCGGATAGTGTAAAATCAAAAGAAAAATAAGGGTTGCCGTTTACGGCAAAAGAATAAGAGTAATTTTTACTGCTGGAGATATCGCTGCCGCTGTCCCAGCTGGTGATCCCCAAATCGGCCCATGTTTTTTTGGAATTAGGGATTTGGGCAGAATTATTTTCCAGCCATATACCATCCTTATCAGCCCGTACCTGAAAAGAATACCCATTTTGCGCAATCTCATTTGCCATGGCCTGGGATATGGTAATAGATTTCACCATCTGGGCGTCTACCGCCTGCTCGGTACCGTTCCCGATATAATCCGTCCCCCAAACAAAGTGCGCCTGTTTGGCATGGGTCTCTATGATGGAATCTATCAGGCCATCATAGCTTGTAACATCCTCAGGGATATAGAGAGAAAAAGTTGCGCCATGGTAATTGGTTCCCCAGCTGCCGCCGTGGATATTATCGGGGGTACATGGGTTTCCATTTTCATCCAGCAGATCTTCCCAGGGAAATACTTCATCATCAATGACCAGCCCATATGTGTTGGCGCTGATATTTTTCCGGAAGCTGATATCAGGTACTTTTGCCCCGTTCTCGCAGGTGAAAGGAAAGCTGGTCCCATCCGGCGCGGTACAGGAGTACATTCCGCCCTTAAAAATCTGTTCCCCTGTAGCAGGGTCGATGGATACCATATCCGGGTCAATGGAATCCCAGGTAATACGTTCCCCTTTATATATAATGCCGCCAAAGGCAGCTTCCCCACTGGCAGAGTCATAGGCGGCGTTAAAAATCTGCATGTCATAACCCATAGCATCCACATCCATGCTGACATATGAATTATCGAACACTGGCTTTTCGTTAAAGGAGGTGTTCTGCCCGATGGTATTGATCTGCTTTTTTAATTCCCGGATCTCTGCGTCGATTTTCTGGCGGTCAGATTCAGACAGGGTCCCGTTTGCCCCTTTCACTGCCAGTTCTGTCATCCTGTGTACCATGTCGTTGATCTCATCCATGGCACCGTCGCCTACCTGGCACCAGGAGATACCGTCCATGGTGTTTTCTGCCCCCTGGTTCAGGCCGCGGATCATCCAGCGCATTTTTTCGGACATTGCCAGCCCGGCGGCATCATCTGCTGCGCGGTTGATCCTGTATCCGGAAGAAAGCCGCTCCGCGCCTTTGGCGCCTTTTTGGGTGTTGGTTTTTACTTGTCTGCCCGCGTTCCCTGCAGGCAAATTGGTTTTTAATGAAAGCATCCTTGCTCCCCCCCTTTTGCTTGTTGCGGTTTATTGTTACCGCCAGCATGTTCTCTGTTGAGAGTATTGTACAATGCAGTAAATTTAGGCAAAAAAACTAAGAAGGGCAGTTGGGGGGCCGTTCTTAGTTTTGCTGTATTGCCGTACAATGTCAGCTTTTGCTTCGCTTGTTCCCGGCTGTCCATTAATCCTATTTTTTCAAATTTATTACATTTGTGTACTTATAATACACTATACCATCTAACAGAATATTATACAATTATTTTTGGGTATTTTTGAATAATTCATGTTATTGGTGGGGTTTTTGCCAGATGGGAAATTGCAATAGCAGGCAATTTATGGTAAAATCACCTGTAGCGGGATACAATGGGGCATTTCACCGCAATATATTTAAAAGTAAGTAACGGCAAAAGCGTGTGCTGCTGGCAGCAGCCAGCCATATCCAGCCACTATTGGGAGGATATCACGTATAAGCAGATTTTAAAAACAGATGGAGGCATTTTCATGTTATTAGATAACCAGACAATTCTTATTACCGGGGGTACAGGCTCTTTCGGCAAATGCTTTACCAGGTACGTGTTTGAGCATTACAGCCCCAGGAAGGTGATCATTTATTCCAGGGATGAGTTTAAACAGTTCCTTATGGGGAACGAGCTGAAAGAGTATGCGGACAGGCTCCGGTTTTTTATTGGCGATGTAAGGGATAAGGATAGGCTCAGGCGTGCCTTTGAGGGAGTGGATTATGTGGTCCATGCGGCGGCATTAAAGCAGGTGCCTTCCTGTGAGTACAATCCCAACGAAGCCATCAAGACCAACATCCACGGGGCACAGAATGTGATCGACGCGGCGCTGGACTGCGGTGTGAAAAAGGTGGTAGCCCTTTCCACGGATAAGGCGGTGAACCCTGTGAACCTCTACGGCGGCACCAAGCTGGTGTCGGATAAGCTGTTTATTGCCGCCAATGCCTATACAGGGAACAAGGACATTAATTTTTCTATTGTCCGTTACGGGAACGTGGCGGGGAGCCGTGGGTCTATTATCCCGCTCTTCCATAATATTATCAAAAACGGGGGCAGGGAGCTTCCCATTACCGATTACCGCATGACCCGTTTCTGGATCAGCCTTACAGAAGGGGTGGCCCTTGTGATCAAGGCGCTGGAAGAAGCCAGCGGGGGAGAGACCTTTATCAGCAAGATCCCCTCCTTTAAAGTGACAGACCTGGCGGAGGCGATGCTGCCCGGCTGTAAGATGCCCCAGGTAGGCATCCGCCCCGGGGAGAAGCTTCACGAGATCATGGTGACGGTGGAAGACTCCGCTACCACCTATGAGTATGACAAACACTTTATCGTGTATCCCCAGGTGGTCTGGAATGACAAACAGAAGGTAAACGCAAACGGGCGTAAAGTGGAAGAAGGATTTTCCTATAGTTCCGGGAACAACAACGAATGGTTGTCTGTGGAGGATATCAGGGAATTGCTTGAGAAAGTAGAATTGGAAAAGTAGAAAAGGGATACCCTGGCTGTTCAAAAAGCCGGGGTATCCATTGTTTTTGTAAAAATGACAGACTTGTGGAAAGCATTGGGAACAGGGGCATATAGTAAAAAGAGTTTATTTGTATATTGGGGGAAGGGCAGCTAACTTTATGAAGGATATCAAAATAGGAGAAGAATATTTATTACAGGCACAGAAGCTGCACCGGGAACATCCGGTGGTGGACGCCCACCTGGATCTGGCGGGGGAGATCCTCTTAAGGCACAAGGCAGGGGAGAGGGATGTCATCCGCCGGCATTATCTTTCCCATTTCCAAAAGGCTGGGATAACGCTGGTGGTATCTTCTGTGTATGTGGAAAATGGCGCCATTGCCAAGGGCTGGGAGAATGCGCTGGCACAGATAAAGGCGTTAAAGGAGGAACTGGCAGGGCTGGAGGAAGCGGCCCTGGTTGAGAAGGGCAGCGATATAACGCTATTGGCAGAAGAAGGGAAGATTGGCGTGCTCCTTTATATGGAAGGGCTGGACTGTATTGGGAAGGATACCCACAGGCTGGAGGAGCTATACCGCCTGGGCGTACGGGGGGCGTCCCTTACCTGGAGCAGGCCCAATGAACTGGCAACAGGATGCTGCAAAGCCCTGGAGCACAGACAGGTTCCGGGAAAGCTGTCAGAGGCCGGGGTGAGGGCAGTAAAGAAACTGGAGGAATTGTCCATGTTCTTGGATGTCAGCCACTTAAACGATGAGGGCTTCTGGCAGGTGTGCCGGATTGCCCAGCGGCCTTTTATTGCCACCCATTCGGGCAGCAGGCTGATTTACGACAGCTACCGGAACCTCACAGAAGAGCAGCTCTGTGCCCTGGGGAAGCAGGGGGGGATCATGGGAGTGAACGGCTGTAAGTACATTGCAGGTTCCCAGGAGGGCAATCACCTGGAAATGCTCTGCCGCCATATGGAGCATGAGGCGGAAAAGATTGGGCCAGAGCATGTGGGTTATGGGTTTGACCTGTGCGATTCCTATGACAGGGCCAGGGCGGCGCTGAAAGGGGAGCAGTGCATGGGCAGGGACGACTGCCTTTTGGGCCATGGGCAGATCCCCTTTGTGACCGCCGCCCTGCTGCAGCGGGGCATGGGGGAGAAGGAAGTGGAAGGGATCATAGGAGGGAATTTTACCAGATATTTTAAGAGGATGCTTCCCGGTGGGAACCTTTAGGCCTGTACTGTGAGCCAGGATGGATAGTGGCCTGCGGCACCGGGCATTTTTTGTTGACGCCGGGTGCAAAATTTGTTACATTTAAAAAAAAACGGGATGAAAGAGGTGCGGACTATGTTTTTGATTGCCCTTTGTGACGATGAGGCCAGGGAACTTAACAAGGTGGAGGGGATGCTTGCGTCCTATAGCCGCCAGCATGAGGAATGCAGATTTTCCATCCAGAAGTTTTTGGACGCCGACGGGCTGCTTTCGAAGGTAAAGGAGAACGCATATGCGCCTGATATCCTGTTTATGGATATTTATATGCCGGGGAAATTGGGGATCGCTGCGGCAAGGGAGATCAGGAAAATGGGAAACCGCTGCCGGATCATTTTTCTTACCACTTCCACAGAATATGCTTTGGACGCTTTTCGGGTGGAAGCGGAGCAATATTTGGTAAAGCCGGTGAGGGAGGAGGAGTTATTTCCGGTTCTTGGCAGGCTTTTAGAGGAGGTGGGAAGAGAGCGAAAAAAATACCTTCCTTTGCAGGCCGGGAATAAAGTTTACCGGATAGCGCTCCATGACATCGTTTTCTGTGAAGCCCAGAAAAAATGCCAGTGTATTTATATGGCAGACGGCACACAGCATTTGTTCCGGATGACCATGGCGAAGATCTATGAGATGGTTTCCGCCTATTCGGAATTTGCCAAGGTAGGGATCAGCTATATTGTGAATTTGGAGCACATAGACAGTTTAAGTGCCCGGGAACTGCAAATGGATAATGGGGTGAAGATCTATCTGCCCAGAGGTTCTTATCAGCCCTTAAAGGAGAGATATTTTGATTATTACTGCGAAGATGACCTGGGGGGGGGTAATTGGGGACCGTATCATTGTATTTAGCGGGGGCGGTTGATTTTTGGCCCTGGTGAATTTCAATTGTGATAGTTATAAGAGACCAGAACGGGCGAGGAAGTATTCGCCTGTTTTTTACGTACAGGCCTGTAAAAGGGAAGCTGCCGCTAAAGGGCACAGGCTCCTGTAAGAAAAATGCCGAAAAATGCAAAGCATTCCAGAAAAATGACGGATGATTCCAGGAATATTGAAAAAGTATCAGACTGCGTTACAGTAAATAGTAAAAGTGAAAACACACTTTGCAAAGGAGGCAGGAAGAAAATGTTGGGAGGTTCATTCTGGATTTCGTTGCTGCGCAATTGCATGGGGGCGGGGCTGATGCTGGCGGTGTTCCTTCTGCTGGACCGGGGCAGACTGCCTGTAAAAAAGGCGGTAAGCTGCTATGGCTTATTCGGGCTGCTGGCGGCGGTAGTTTTCAGCTTCTGGTATATGTCTGACCATGAGAATTTTGTAAGGTTTTCCGGGCTGCTGGCCATTCCGGCAGTAGGGATCTTCTGCATCAAAATGAGCGGCGACACCTTTTATCTGGCACTGTATAAGATTGCACTGGGCTTTTATCTGCTGTCGGTCACAGTGTTTTGTGGTGTGGATGTATCCCGCCTGTGGTTCCAGGGAAACCTATGGGCAGATATTGCGGTACGTATTGTGCTGACGGCGGGAATGGTTTATATCATCGGAAAGAAGGTGAGAAAAAACTTTCTGGAGGGTATTGACTATTTGCGGGAGGAGATGGACTGGCTAAGTGCGGTTACCGTGCTGCTCTCCATTTTGATTGCCGCTTTGGTCGCCTTCTGGCCAGGGACCCATGAGCTTTCTGCGTATCGGGTCGTGCGGACCTGTATCCTTTTTTTACTGGCTGGGATCATCCAGTACCTGGTATTCCAGCTTTATTTGCACAGGGGGAAGGAGCGCCGCTATCAGGTGGAAAAAGAATTGCTGGAAACCAATGAGCGGCTGATCTGCCGCCAGTTGGAGCTGATGCAGG
>OFHM01001463.1_pt1 | contig 15310 bp, 18 predicted proteins | sample 1521311 | NCBI WGS metagenome assembly OFHM01 (sample SAMEA3504083, study PRJEB24116) | mouse gut metagenome | biome: mouse gut; feature: mouse-associated habitat; material: faeces | place: Denmark | collected 2011 | reverse complement strand
CCCTGCGGATTCTGGCCACCGGGTGCCTGAGCCCCCACCATGCCGTCCAGTTCCTGGCCTACATCCGCCAGATCCGCAGCCAGTACGCCCTGGACAAAATCCTATCCGGCGCTCAGCCCTGGCCGGAGAAAGCGGAAGAGCGGGATGTGCTCTACTTCCTGGCCCAGTCTCTCCGCGCCCGTCTGGTGAAAGAGCTGCCGGCGGAGCGGGCGAAGCTGAGCAGCGACAGCCAGACCCTGGTCCTCCAGGCCAAGGACCGGATCACTGAGCTGGCAAATATCAGTCTGGAAATCGCCCGGATGGCGGTGACGCCGGAAGACGGAAAGGAGCTGCCGGACTGGTTCGTGGTGGAGCTGTTCCGAGACCTCCCACGGCTGGCGGACAAGCGGAACGGATGAGCGGGAAACAGAAAAAGGGACAACAGAAGACCAATCCGGCTCAGGAGGCCTTTGGGGCCGGATGCGCCATGGTGAGGCAGAATCCGGTGCTGGGGGCGCTGCGGGAGCGGGTGACCGTCCACTTTGACGACAGCTATCCCTGTGCCAGGGAGGACTGGGCCTGGGTCACCTCTGACGGCCACATCTATGCCAACAGCCACCGCCGGGCGACACCGGGGGAGTGGGCTTATGTGGTGGCCCACTGTCTGCTGCATTTAGGGCTGGGCCATATCAGAGAAGACCGGGAGAAGGATGCCCTCTGGAATGCCGCCTGCGACTGTGTGACGGCCCGGTATCTGGCTGACCTCCGCATCGGAACGGTCCCCGGGGAACTGGACTTTCCTCTGCCGTCAGGGGCCAGGGAGGAGGAAAAGCTGTATGACTGGCTGAAAGAGCACAGTGACCCGGCCTATCTGCATTTCTCCACCATGAGCGGCGGACGGGCGGACATGTCCTGGCGGGGGACGGCCCGGAGCTGGTGGAGAGGCCCCACGGACTGGCGGCAGATTTTTGCGGACAGCCTGCGGGAGGCTCTGCGGGCCGCCGTGGACTATGCCGGAGGTGTCCGGGCAGAGCCGGGGGAGCGCCGGATAAGCAGCCCCGTCCAGCGGGCACAGGAATGGTTCCTGTCCAGCTATCCTCTTTTGGGGGGCATAGCCTCCGGCTTCCGGCTGGTGGAAGACGCGCTTGTAGCACAGCGGATGGACATTTCCATTGCCGCGATTTCCATTCAGATGCGGGAGATTTATGGCAATCCCAATGCTCACCTGACCGAGCAGGAGTGGAGGTTCGTGCTGGCTCATGAATACCTTCACGCCGCTCTGTGCCATGAGCAGCGGCTGGGCAAGCGGGATCCGGAACTGTGGAATGGGGCCTGTGATTTTGTGATCAACCAGTGGCTGCGGGACATGGGGGTGGGCTCCATGCCGGAAGGGCTGCTCTACGACCCGGAGCTTGCGGGGCTGTCGGCGGAGAGCGTCTATGACATTCTGGCCGTCAACCTGCGCAAATACAGGCGCATGGCCTGCCACGACATTGTCTTCGGCCCGCCCGGCTGGGAGGAGACAAAAGATTTCGTGGATCTGGATGAATGGTGTCGCTCGGCCATCCAGCGGGGGCTGGACTTCCATCAGACCCATAACAGGGGCTACCTGCCCGCCGGGCTGGTGGAGGAGATCCGTGCCCTGTCCCAGCCGCCCATCCCCTGGGACGTGGAACTGGCCAGGTGGTTCGACGAGCGGTTCGAGCCTCTGGAAAAGCGGCGCACCTATGCCAGGCTCAGCAGGAGACAGTCTGCCACGCCGGACATCCCCCGGCCTTCTTACCGGTATGAGGAGGCGGCCCGGGAGGGGCGGACTTTCGGCGTGCTGCTGGACACTTCCGGCTCCATGGACCGTGCCCTGCTGGCCGCGGCTCTGGGGGCCATCGCCAGCTACAGCGCCGCCCGGGACGTGAACCGGGTGCGGGTGGTGTTCTGCGACGCGTCCCCCTACGACCAGGGGTACATGGAGGCGTCGGACATCGCCGGCAGCGTCCGGGTGCGGGGGCGGGGCGGCACGGTGCTCCAGCCGGGGGTGGAGCTGCTGGAGCAGGCCGGGGATTTCCCGAAGGAGGCCCCGCTGCTGATCATCACCGACTGCGAGTGCGACAGGCTGAATCTTTTTGGACGGGATCACGCGTTTCTGGTGCCCCGGGGGAGACACCTTCCTTTTCCGGCCAAAGGGCCCGTATTTTATCTGGAATGACAAAGTCCGCCCGGCCCGTTTGCAAGTCCTGCAAGGTTCGTGTATATGAATGTGATAACAGGGATGCGGAAAAAACGATACACTCCGGACTGGAAAAAGGTATGATATCAGTAGGAACTTCCGAAGTTGTTCGATTTGATTTTTGACTCATGGCTGCCAGGTCCTGAATATGTACTTAGAAACGATGATATAATTGAAGTTTATCATTTATGGACAGACCGTGATATGCGCAATAAAAAAAGATACTATGAAGTCTGGATACCTGTTAAGCTGAAGGAATTGGTCTGATTCAAAAGAGCGGACGCACAGCCGATGACTCGTAGCCTTATTGGGTACGAATTATCGGCTAATTACCTGGCGTGAGATTACCGTTTACCATAATGGGGTATTCTTTGTAGGGGGGTTCAAAATATCCGTCTGTTGCTATTTCTTGTTCTGCCTATATATTTTTTCTTTTACAAAAATTCTCGCTTCATAAAACAACATAAAAAGCGTTGCAATTAAGAACCCTATCATCAGAATCCTGTGACAAATTGCAAAATAAGCGATATATGCCACGATTGCCACCAGATAGACAATGACCAGTATATGCCATTTCTTAGAAGAACTATCGGAAATAACCTTCTTTTTTACTGCAATATCGTCTTTAATCAATTGGTCAAGGCTTAAATCAAATTCATCACTGATAGCAATCAGATTCGCGATATCAGGTATTCCCTTGCCTGTTTCCCATTTCGTAATGGCTTGTCTTGATACATTTAATTTTTCAGCAAGCTGTTCTTGTGAAAGGGATGCCTGTTGTCGCATGGCTCTAATTTTTTCTCCTAAACTCATATGTGAGTCCTCCCTTTTTTGTTTTTTGCAGTCTCATAATAGCAGTTTTATGTGGGATTCACAAGAAAAAGCTGTGTACATTTATGCTACGTAGCGTAGCAGGAAGTGTTTTCGGATTTTTCCGTCCCCATAGAGCCGGTTATGCACATTGATACAATGTTTGTCTTTTGGACTTTGTTTTTGGGTTCGGAATGGTGCGGCGCTGGCGGTCTATCTCTTGTTTTCGGTTGCCTGCTTCTTTACCGTACATGAGCATTGTTTTGGGGATTCTTTACGGGTAGTAAAATGTGGGAGGATGTGGTAAAATATTGACGCATAAGGACATTGTGTCAACTTCTGATTCCTATGCGCTGAAGCGCATGTAAATAAGGTAAGACAGACAGGCCAGGGATAAAGAAGAAAAATGATTGCTCACGGAGGTGCGGGTGTATGCTGAACATCTACTATGGAAAAATGCCGGAAGCGGTTTTCAATACCGCGGTGTACTTCAAGAACGCATATGAGGATGCCTGGATCACGGATCCGGTTGCAAGGCAGATGATACTTGACATCGACAAATCCGTGGTTTTGGACAGCGCGGTAATCGACAGCCCTGTTCTGGGGAAAATCCCCCCTGTCTCTCTCTCCGGCGGCGTGAAGACGCTGATCCTCATGAAGAATGAGCGATCGAAGATATTCAACGCGTCTACCTGCGGAGACGATTGCGCGAAGTGGATCCTGAAGCTGGCAGAAACCGATGACCTTACCATCAACCTGCGGCATCTGATGGATTTCGGGGAAGGCGCCTTTGACATCCGCATTCTGAATACAGACAAAATCGTCCATAGCATGCGGGAACTGGTTCCGGTTGCCGGTCTGTATGTATGAGAGGTGCCGGATATGAGAGGGACACATAGAATCATTGTACAGAATAAACGCATTCGGTACGATTTCGAAATCAAAAGGAATATTACAATCATCCGGGGAGACAGCGCCACGGGAAAAACTACGCTGGTGGACATGATCCGCGAGCACTTTGAAAACGGAAGCGCCAGCGCTGTTGATCTTATCTGTGATAAAGAGTGCGCTGTGCTGGACGGGCGCACATGGGCAGGACAGCTTTCCATGATGAAGGACAGCATTGTGTTCATTGATGAAGGCAATGAATTCGTCATGAGCGATGACTTTGCCGCTGCAATTCAGGAGACCGACAACTATTATGTCATCGTGACCAGAGAAGGCGTTCCGTCTCTGCCATACAGTGTGGAGGAGATTTATGGAATCCGTAATTCCGGCAAGTATGGGACCTTAAAACGTACTTATAATGAGCTCTACCATCTGTACCACGCTGAAAAGCATCATCAGCCAGGAAAACCTGAAAAAGTGGTCGTGGAGGATTCCAATTCCGGCTTTCAGTTCTTTCAGGGCATCTGTGAAAGAAGCGGTGGGATTACTTGCGTCAGCTCGCAGGGCAAGTCCAATATCTTCTCGGTTGTTGCAAAGCAGCCGGATGAGAAGACGCTGGTGATTGCCGATGGTGCCGCTTTCGGCTCGGAGATGGAAAAACTGATGCGGCTTATAAAAGGTTATCCGAATATTGCATTGTACCTGCCGGAATCTTTTGAGTGGCTGATTCTGAAGTCTGGGGTGGTAGAAGGCGGCGGGATTGAGGAGATATTGAGAGATCCGGGAAATGATATCGAAAGCAGGAATTATTTCAGCTGGGAGCGATACTTCACGGCAAAGCTGATTCAGAATACGCAGGACAGCTATTTGAAATATACGAAACGCCAATTAAATCCTGTCTATCTGCAGGAGAGGATATCAGGTAGGATTCTGGCGGCAGCAGAAGGGATAAGCCTGTGCTGAACAGCCCGGAGCCGCACCGCATGATAAGCAGCCTGGAGATTCTGGGAGGATATTTACGTTTCCAAGTGGAGGAATGAAGGACATATGGAGAAAGAGATTGACAAGGTGCTTCGGCTTTTCCATCAGGAAGGAGCCATTGCGCATGAAGTGAAGGAAATACGCCAGGAGGAAGATGACAGCAGGTGGATTGTCTATGTAGAGCTTCGGCCAGACAGGTCTCAGGCTGATGGGTTTCGTCCAGGCGGGTTTCAGGCAGATGGACTTCGGGCAGAGGATTCCCCGGCAGAGAAGTTCGTCATCAAGATTGCCGCCAATGATTTCACCTCGAAAGAGCGCATATACGGATGGGTCGAAATCATTGCCGCATACCGGGAACTGGGATGCTACAGCCCGGCAATCCGGAAAAGCGTCCATGGCAATTACGCGGAAACTGTCCGCTTTGGCGGAAAAGAGTGCGTGGCATGGGAAGAGGAGTACGCGAAATACCATCTGCGCAGCGCCCTGGAGAAGAGCGTGTATACAGACCGGGACGGCAGATATGTCTACCATGATGAGGTGCTGGCGTTTTTAGGGAAAGTGGCCGGGAAGCACTACGATTTCTTTCCGTATCATTCGGGCTGGACGAGACTGGAGCCCTTCGGCGCGAAGGAGGAGACAGACGAGGTGACGGAATGCGTTGAGACGTTTGGCGCGATGGTCAGGGAGCGCGCGCCGGGCTTTCTCCCCCGGTGGGAAAGGGTGCTGGGCCTGTTTGAAGAAAACAAGAGAAGGCTGGCAGAAATCTACGGAAAACTGCCCACATCTGTCTTCCAGAGCGACCACTTTGGCGATAACCTGCTGCTGGACCAGGAGGGGCATTTCAAGGGCGTGATAGACTATAACCTGGCCGGGAAGGACACGGCCATAAACGTGTTCCTGTACACCATATTGTTCGGATATCACTACAATGTGCCCCAGTCCCGAGATCCGGAGGCCCTGCCGGAATACAACGGGACGGCGCAGGATTTCATGATACAGAGCATCGCGGATGCGTTAAGGTATCTTCGGAATTTTTATACATTCACCGAAGCGGAGGCGAAGGCCATGCTGCCTTTGTATAAGTACGTTACCTGCATAGAGTACAGGCAGATTGAGGCGTTCCGGAAATACCAGGAGGACGAGGGGAAGCTGAACCTGCTTTTCGACAGGATGGAATATGAGCTTGCGCGGGAGGAGGATCCTTTTTATGATGTGATGATGGACAGAGATGTTGTGTTTAATTAAATTGACAAAAAGCTGCTTATCGTTTATTCTATTGAACACAAGGAGTGACGCAATGAGCAAAAAATCAGTGGTTGTCATGCCGGATACACAGAGAATCCTGGAAAAGATGGGAGAACAGATAAAACTGGCAAGGCTGCGGCGCAATCTTGCCACAGAACTGGTGGCGGAGAGGGCTGGCATCAGCCGGGCTACCTTATGGGCGGTGGAAAAGGGCCCTTGGGTCGTCCCTGGGCGGGGCGAGGCCGAAAGCGTCCGTGGCCGCCCCGGACGGCTCCCTGTGGATCGCGAAATTTCCTTCGAAACAGGATGACGGCAACACAGGGGCATGGGAGATGGTGATTCACGAACTGGCGGCATTGTGCGGTATGCATGTCCCGGAAGTTGATTGACACAGGGCTGGGAATCTGCGACATCCATGAGGAAGTGGAAAAGCTGACGGACAGGCCGGTCACGGCTGTGGCCACCCATATCCACTGGGGTTCCTGTGTCATTAAGGGCCGCAGTAGGCTTCGGACAGTATTTGCCGGATTTCCGCCAGGGTATATCGTCCCCGGTTCTTCAGTTTTACGAATTCTGGTCGGGCGGGGTAAGTGATGAACATATCCTCGCCATCTGAGCACCTGACCCAGATGAACACGGTATACAGTCTTGTAGAATGGGAAATAATGATATCATCGTAGTCAACATCGGCCAGATCTTCCTCAATGATGTCCCATGTCAGCCGACAGAACGTATAGGGTACAGTGTCATTGTCCGGCGAGGAAACTCCCATGCCCCAGCGGGGCTCGCCGTTTTCATCCAGGGTGTAGACGGAGTAGGCGCCGTCATCCGGTGGGCCGCCGATTCCCTCGCTGGAACCGGGGACGATATAGAACGGTTCGGCATCCAGAGCCTGGCTGAAATCCGTCAATTCTTCCGCCAGGAACCAGGCGTCGGGGATAGTCCGGTATACTTTCATGACTCCGGGAATATCGGCAAAGGCCGTCTCCGCTTCCGCGGAAAGTCCCGGCGTAAAGTCGTCCCGATGGATTTCCAGAAGCGTATAATCCCTGGTTCCCCAGAAGCTGTCGCTATTCCTGGAATCGCTGTTCCTATTAGCGTTATTCCTGGCATCCCGCGACAGGTTTGTCAGTATCAGAATTCCTGCTCCGGCTATCAGGCACAGGCTGGCTGCCAGCACACACCATTTCATACATGCGCAGCGTTTTGGTTTCTGTTTTGTGCTGATGTTCCTGGCTTTTTGTCTCATCCTTGTCCTCCCTTTTCGCTGTAATATCTTCTCGGAATCTTGGGGCTCCGTATTTTGCGGTTTTGTGGAAACTGATTGGGCTGATTCCCCTGTTTTTCTATATCTGCCTGGAATCTCCAGACCGCGTATTCTACGGCTTTCTGGAAGATGGCTTTGCCGATTCCTCTGCATTTTGACCGCCTGGCAGGTCTGAAGCCTGATTTTGTCTTCTGAGATTCCGATAGCCTGTCTGTGAAAGCGTTGATTGCTTTCTACTGATATAGACGAGATTCTGGCAGCGATGTTCCAGGTATTCGTACTTGGAGTCATAAAAACCTGTCATGTACCCCGGCTCATGAGCGGGAGGTGCCATGGACATGGCGGCAAGTTTCATCGCCTGTGGGCATTAGGAAAACAATACCGGCGGCAATCCGTTCTCCGGCATCAAAAAAGCGAACCATGTGAACGCTGCCAGGCACAAAGTAATCATCATGAGCGTAATCTTGCCCAGGAAAGAGACCTTGTGCCTGGGCAGAAACAGGAGGATGTTGAGCACCAACGATACGGCGCAGATAGCCACATCGAGGATGAAGTTGACCCAAAGTATGGTGCGGTTCCCGCTGCCCAGAGTTCCCAGGATGAAAAAGGCGGCGGCAAAGATGCCATAATTTGCCCACAGCCAGATAACGATTTTTTTGCTGTCAGATGATAGTCTGTTCATTGCAGTCCCTCCTTGTCCGCCTGGATGGCGTTCCTTATTTTTACAATATCATTCCGTAAGTTTATCCAGCCGATGAGATACAGCAGCGCCGATATGGATCCAAGGAAAATCAGATAGCTGAATATTCCGACGAACAGATGTTCATACCAGCGCCCCAAAAATGAGACCGGCCCAAGCCCGGCGGTCAGAGCGCACAGATACCCCGCAGCCTGTCTCCACAAGGCCAGATTCGTACTGTTCCCGATAGCATACGCAGCCCCGCACATCCCTCCCAGCCAGAGAAAGGCCAGAATCTGCAGAATCCCGGCAGTCATTCCATTTCCGTAATCAGCCGCCAGCGCAGGCAGCACAAAACAGAATTCGCCCGTGTTCAGGCGCAAGGATAGCAGGATGGAAAAGAGCAGAAAGGCAAAGCTTCCCCAAAGCATTCCGTTTACGCCGCATTTTAAGATTGTTTTCTTCATTCACATCACCTCATATCCCCAATGATTTTTTGATTTTTGGAATATATCTTCTTGACACATAAGTGTACACATCCTCCCTGAAACGGATACAGATTCTCCCGGTAACGCTCAGGTCGATATCCTGAATCTTCCTGACATGGATGATTTCGGAGTTGGATATCCGCAGAAAGCGCTGCCTGTCAAGCAGTTCCTCCAGTTCGTACAGCCTGTGGCGGAGCAGATATTCTGCTTTGGCCGTCTGGACATACACCTTTTGGTTCGCGGCATATATCCGCAGTATGTCCGCCACATCAATCAGGTACGCCTTGTCGCCGATATAGCCGGTGAGCGAAGCAGTAGGTTTTTTATCAAAATCCTCTATGACGTCCACAAGACGGCAAAGGAACCGGCTCCTTTTTTCCGCTGTGATCAGAACCTCCGTATCTTTCACCTCCGGGTCGATTTTCACTGTAACATTCAAGTCCTCACCTCCTAAGCTTTCTGTGATGATTATATCTGATTCCTGACGGGAAATCCATATTTTGGCCGTAGGTGGCGGCAGATTCGAGATGGACGGTAAAAGGGTACTGTCAAGAATTACAAACAATAGTTGCAAAAAGAACCCATAGGGTAACCAGTATTCCACGACCCCTTGACAAACTGCTCTGCGGCTATCCTGCCAATTTTCTCCCGTTCTCTTTTCCATCTTTTCTCCCTATTCTCTTTTCTTTCTGTTTCGGTTATAATAGCAAGTCTCTGGAGGGCTACTTGGACGCGACAAGCCGGATTTATATTTTATTTATGGTCTCCAGCAAAGCTTTTATTTTTTATCGGCTGTTTTTCCACCTCCAGGAACCTGTCATTTCCGCGGACGAAATCATATTCTTGGCGCTCCAGCTCCTTCCCGCCGGAGGGCAAAAAGGAGCAGATAGGAAAATCAGGCCGATATCGGTCTGAAATGCCGATATTGCCGTTTTGCGTGCTAATTTGGACAGGGCACTTTTACAGAACTGTCCGGCAGTGGTATAATCAGCCGTAGGGGGCAGGGCATAGAGTTTTATCAGGGAGCGCCGGATTCTGTGAGCGTCGGATTCTGTGAGCGTCGGATTCTGTTATGGAACGGTTAATGTGAGGGACAAATATGGGTGTATTAGAAACTGTTACATTCCGGCGTTGCGGAGTTTTGCAGAACAAATCAGACATATGGATTCCGATAGTACAATTTATGTATGTACGTATGGCTATGAAATCATGAACAGGAAAGGGGAAAAATCAACATACGCAGACACTCTCTGGATTGACACTGTTCTCCCTGTTTCTAAAATAGAGGAACTGATTCAAGAAAGCGGTGTTGCTGAACCAAGCGATATTTCTTTAGTCAAGAATCCTGCTGAAAATGGTAATGGCAATATCTGGCTTGTAACGCAGGATGGGCAGAGCTCGCAAATCGTTGAATTAGCGAACTGTAAGCGGATTGACCATATGACGATACTATATAAACGGCATTTAATTCTTGCCAGTCACATAGCACAGCAAGTCATGCCGTTTATCCGGTTTTTTGGCAAGATTTAATCCCAAAGAGGGTTCAATTCCCCGCAGCTTGCTGTGGGGAGTTTCATTCGCTACATATATATTGGGATTGATGAACTGTAAATGCGTGATTTTATGAATGCGTGGAATGCGTGATTTAAATATGTGATTTTATGGAGGAGAAGAAATGAACGAAGAAAAAAGGATTGAATTTACACAGAAATGGATTGGGGACGCAGTAAAGAAACTTCTGCAAAAAGACGACATCTACGAAAGCGATATGGAGAGAATCAAGTATATGCGTATCGGCGACTGTGACTTTGGCGGCATTTACACGATTGAAATGAGCACGGCAGCGCCGCCGGAACCTTTCTGTACCACAGACGGCGGGGACGAGTGGGATCCGGACGGCGGAGCTCATGTGACTGGCAGATTCATCCGGCTTTACATAGACTATGCGAAGAAAGTTCCCTGGGATTACATAAAATCCGGTACAGGGGAGCGTTTTTTCCAGCTTCCGCCATATACTGTCTGGAAAGAATTTGAAGAGCAATATGAGGGAGCATACGAGGAAGAATATGATGAAGAGGATTGGGACAATTCTGCGGATGAATGGGAATCTTTCGAGAAAACCATCCTGTGCCAGACATATCGGGAGGAATTTGGCGACGACGATGCTTACGAGGAATGGCAGCGGCGGACAGACCGGGGCATTCAGCAGGATATCGGCCTGTTTACCGGGCTGGAAGTGCTGCGGCTTTTCAGCGCAGAATATCAGGATATGACTTTCTTAAGAGCGATGCCCCTGCTGCGGGTGTTGGAAGTGGTAGAAAGCAGATTTGTTTCCCTGGAAGGCATAGACGACCTGACGCATCTGAAGCAGCTTTGCTGCTGGTTTGACTAAGAATGATGGAGCAGAAAAAATCCTGTCTGGCATTCTGTCAGCTGCAGTGGTCCTGTGCAACGCTTCCTGCGGCGCGGCAGAAATCACAAGGGAGAAGGAAGCTGAAGGAGGGCTGCAGGACTGCGGATTTATGCGTTTTGCAAAGGCCTAAAATTCAGAACAATAGGAAGGTGGGTTTACATAATGAATTATAAAAAAGAAAAGAGTAAATACGAAAAGCGCTACGAGGAGCAGACGCGGGAGCTGCTTGTCCTGACCGGGGAAGATGTTGGGGGTGCGGGCAGAGTCGCAGAGGGTCTCTGGTCTCCAAGTGCAGGTATTCTGGGTTATGTGGATCTGGAGACCGGAGAAACAGTGGAAAGCGGGGGCTGCTTAAGCTGGCTTGCGCGTGAGGAGGACAAAGATGGATGGATTTATCATCTCAAAGACCTGACCATTTACCATATCAAATGCCGTAAAATTAAGCCGGAAAAGGTGATGAAGAATGCGCAGCCCCGCTTCTTCAATCATTTTATGCTGACGGAAGTCGTGGAACGAGGGGTAGAGAATCTGGCATTGTCAAAGCTATTGGATAAATATAAAGAGGTTGTTGTTATTGAGGACGGAGACTGCGGAACCTTTACGTTGGAGCGGCATTTCAACTGGTTTGCGGGTACCGTTGACTGGCTGGGAGAGGACTGTCATGTGACCCTTGAATGCGATGAGGAAAATGGAACGACAGCAGACCGGGCACTGGCGCAGTTTAAGAATATTTACGCAAATCTCAAGGAATGGGATCAGAAATTCCGTGCATTTGCTTCCGAAAAGTTGACAGAACTTGCCAACGACTGGCAGGACGAAGGATACGATGACGAGGACGGCGAAGCCTTAGCCGCAATCACGGAAGAATCCTTCGCCGGGCGGATCGCAATCAGTGAATTCAGCATAGACGCAGAAGGCGATTATGAAGTCTACTATGATGATGACGATATGTTCGGGGGTCATGTGATTATTGTAAGCGGCAGCGTGGACGGCGGGATGGAGGACGCCCATATCGCCGGATAGATTCTGTTTGAAAGTATGTATTAAAGAGGATTTACATATGGTGAATGGCTTTTATCAATCATATGGCAGAATCTTATGGCATTAAAAAAAGCAAATTGATTTTTCTTATAATGACGATAAACTGTGGGAACAGATAAAGTATTCTCTTAGTTCATTCCCTGAGTTTTTGCGTACCTGAGTCCGCTGGGGAATGGAAGGGATGGAAAGGATGGTGATGATATATATGCAACGTGATGCAGTTTTCAACCGCTATGGAGAACTATCGAAATTGATAACAGATCCGGATTTATTACAGGTCACAGGGGATGAGTGCGTCTATATATCTAATGAGGATGATTATGATATTGCAGTGGACTTAGAGACCTGTTATGCTCCTTTTGATGAAGTGAAGCCATTTATAGCGTTTTTAGCGACGCAAATCTGCGAATTAGACAATGCTGTACAGCGGTTTCATCGGAAAAAAAGAATTAAAAACGATGGGCGCGGTTATGTAAGACTTCCAAGTCCGCCGGGCACAGTTCGGATTGATTATTCTCAAAGTATGGAAGATAACCCTGCGCCACAGAAAGAGAAATTTGATTTTATTTTAGCCTTTATTTATATGGAAGAAAAAAACCGGATCAGCTTCGATTACTGGTGTACCACAGAAAATTCACAGCTTGAGGTTGTTTTTGAATATAAAGAGAATAAATTTTTCCTGCGAAGTTACGGCATAATTGACAATATTCCAGACAACTGGGAGGAAGAACAGCTTATCACCGGATATGGAGGGCAGAAATGACAAACAGCGAAAGGAGAACTATATCAGGGAGCGGCATGGCTGAAAGGAAGGGCTGATGAATTATGATAGAACTGCATATTAAAATCAAAAATGCGCTGCTAAAAATGGACTTTATCAGGCGGTATGAAGAATTGTCCGCCCACTTCAGCAGTGAGAGGACACCGTCAAGCGAACGCCTGGTTTACGTTGAGCGAGATGAAGCCATGAGTATAATCAGGGATTTAGGGTACTCTCCGATGTTTCATGCCAAAGAAAAATTTTATAAAATAAAAGAAGAACAATTCGACACTTTTACATTTGGCTTTCATATCATATTGCGGGACGGCATGGCCGATTTGGTATGGGTAGTCAGGGAAAATGGCGAACTGCTGCTTGGCGCACCCTGGGGGCTCTATTCAAGGCGGCTTATTGACGTTAATTACCGGATAAAAAAACCGGTCTTTGGGACATATGAAGATTTGGAAGATATTTTGAAAACAGCATTTGAAATGTATGAAGATTTCAAGCTTGCTTTTATATAATAAAAAAAGGAAAACGATTTAGGAATGATGAGGAGGAGAGGTATGCAAGAGTTAAAAAACAGAATAACGGGCAGATATACGGAAATAACAGAGCAGGATATTATAGAGCTGGAAACAAAATATGATTTTAAGTTTCCGGAATGTTTAAAAAGTTTTTATTTAAAGTATAATGCCGGAAAGTTAGAGAAAAATTCATATGCTGCAGGAGAGAATGAATTCATTTTTCATAGTTTCTATTCTATAAAACATGGGTATGCAACTTTAAATGACAAAATGCGTTCGAATTATAATGATGACTGGTGGCCTAAAAAATTCATACCATTTGGATATGATGGAGGAGGAAATTCATTTTGCTTTAGTAAGGATACGGGCGAGATATACTATTTATATGAAGATGACAGTGACGATGATGAAAATATTCCGATTGTATATTTGGCATCAGATTTTCTTGATTTTATGAACAATATGACTGAGAAAAAGTAAGGATATGCAAAACAGCTCGGTCAGACGGAAATTGAAAGATATCTGCGGAGGCAGAAACGATGGATAACGAACAAAGTAAAATTGTAAAAACAATGAGAAATGCTATTAAAAGCGGAAATTTAGATGTGGTGAAAGAGCTACTCGGGAACAACGACGGCTTATTGACAGTAAATACAGTATTTGGTTCATGGCTGCATATTGCTGCCTCATATGGTAGAATCGATATTGCGAGTTACCTTATTGACTGCGGAATAGATGTGAACAGGAACGGAGATATATCCGGCGGCAATCCTATAAGAAGTGCGGCGGAAAACGGCCAGATTGAAATGGTTGAATTTTTATATAATCATGGAACGGAATTTGATGTAAGCGAGGCGGCAAAAAATCCTTTATTTGGAGCAATCTATGGAGGACATTATAATGTCGTTCAATTTCTGGTTGAACATGGAATTGACATTACAAAATCTTATCCGATTGGAGAATTGGATCATGTGGATGGCTGTGTATACGCACAACAACTTGGCAGACACAAGATTGAACAATATTTGCGGGAAAAAATGATTTGAAATGACAACGCGGGATAGATTGAGGTAAACCCCAGTTGGATTGCTTTCGAATATGTTGTCAATAACGGTATGGAAGACGAGGCATTTTATTCCAGCTTTAACCCGGATTATCTGGATTCTGACGAGGAATCCGATACGGGCACAATCTATGGAAGCTTTATGCAGCTGCGTTATACCATGCAGGATCCCAAACTTGCCGCAAAATGCGTGGAGTATTTTGCCCGGACAGGAGAACTTTATCCGGGAGCGGCATGGCTGACGGAAAGGAAGGGTGGATAACGATTTGTTCATAGTGCGGGAGAGCCGCATACACGGTTCTGTGATGGGATGGTATCGTGAGATGACTGTCTGCCTGGTTTGCCGATCATGGAGGTGTTATGAGAGAAAAGAAGATGAAACAAGATGATTTGATCGATTTTGAATCAATGTATACGGTTGTTAAGAGACTTGGAATAAGAAACTATAAAGCATCGCACATTGAAACATGTAAGAGAATATGGAAAGAATTGGTTCCGAAAAGAGGTCAGGCGGATTCGTTGCAAGGAGAATTGCTTAGACAAGCTGAGAAACTTAGAAATGAAGCGAGAGATAATGGTAATTTTAATTGGGATAATAATTTTGAATGGTTCTGTGATTTTATAAGCGGAACTCTTCAGGATTCAAATTTGTTTGATGAAAAGCAAATGAAAACAATAACAGGGACGTTGAATTATATCAAAGAATGCGGTATGTATGCGTATCAATATCATACAGGAAAAATATCAGAGGATGATGTGAATCCAATGCTTTTTGCATATACAGATGATGATATTTATGATTACATAGAGGACGCAATTGTGATATTCGCAGAAGCAAATCCGCAGAAAATAACATATGATGCGAAAGATTTTGTTTATAGATAGATGAAGAGAGAATTGAGGTCAACATATACTGGTTGGAAAAATCACCAAATAAATGATGAC
>OFHM01001455.1_pt1 | contig 15380 bp, 14 predicted proteins | sample 1521311 | NCBI WGS metagenome assembly OFHM01 (sample SAMEA3504083, study PRJEB24116) | mouse gut metagenome | biome: mouse gut; feature: mouse-associated habitat; material: faeces | place: Denmark | collected 2011 | reverse complement strand
TTTACTCTCCCTTTCTATAGTATATACATATAGTAAAATACATATAAGGGAAAGAGATTTTCATTTGTAGTTTCTGCGTAATACAAACATATTAAAACAATATAAATCATAGATTGCAGGTGAATCGTTTATAAGCACATAGATTAATAGAGACTAATATAGAATGATGAAACATTTTGCACATCAAAAAAGCAACTCTTAAAAGAGTTGCTTTTAAATAGAGTATCTGAGCATTAACCTATACTGTATGTATTGTAAGGCAACCCTTACTCGGATTGCCTTGACACCATAATTGAATTACCAGTTTTCAAGATCGTTCATAAAATCATCTACATCTTGTTGTGATATATCCCCGTTAGCAACGGCGTCCTCTGCAGTCTGTACACCATTTGTACCATACACTGTCTGACTCTGTCCTGTGTTAGGGTCTGTGTAGGTTCCGATTTCATTCACTGCTCCATCTTCTGCAGCTGCGCCAATATCAACATTACCGTTAGCATCTGTGTAGTTGTCAAGCACGTCTGCTGCATACCCCAGATACACCCAATAATTACCGCATCTCGCAACGGAGATATACTGAAGCCCAGGATCAGTCATAGCTGCCCAGTGACCCGGGCTGGACTTCCATGCGGCATATACATCCGCTACCGAGCCATACCCCTCAGCGATATTCGCCACATTAGCGCCTCCCCTAGACAGAGCGTCATGGGAGTAGTTCGTTACAAGCGCCTTGGCACTCGTAAGTGCGCTGGAATCCAGTGTTCCATTCGCTGTTACAGTTGAAAGACCCAATGCCTGTCTATCGGCATTCAGCAAGGCAACGAAATCACCGTTGCACAGCTGGGCTTCGGTTGCTGCATTATCGGTCTTAGCCGCTGTTTCAGGCGCTGTACCCTGGCCTGTTGTCTGGCCGGAACCTGAACCCTGATTGCCGGTATTACCCGCTGTCTGATTCGTCTTAGCTGCGGTTGCAGGCTTCTCGGCTACGATGTAACTGTTGCTTACGAATGCCGCCTCACCGTTCAGCTCAATCTGATACCACCCGGTCTCTTCACACTGCCCCGTCACGGTAACTTCCTGGCCCTGAGTCAACTGTCCCACTTTCTCTCCATCCGTTGACGGCTGGTTCCTTACGTTCACCGCCGCCCTGGCATACATCGTCCCGGTCACGGCTTCATTGATGGTGTAGGGAGAATCTGCTGTTTCTCCCCCTGTGGTTGTCCCGGCCTGGTTTGCCTCGTCTGTCTGGTCTGCGCTGCCGGACTGCCCGGTCTGCGTCACGCTGCCGCTTTCATCGGCATTCCCGTCAGAGGGTGCCTCCGCCCCGGTTTCAGGCTCCGCTGTGGGCTCCGGTGTTTCTTCTGATGATGGTTCATCTGTGGGTTCCGCCGTTTCCTCCGGTTCGGATTCCATAGCCCCGGTTCCCTCTGCCCCGCTTTCCTGATTGCTTTCTGCATCCGCCATGGCTTGCACCTTGCCGTCCCCCTCCATCCTGTTTCCGCAGCCGGCAAAAACGCTGGCTGTCATTGCTGTGATTAGCAATGCCGTCACGATTTTCTTCTTCATGTCCGTCTCCTCCTCGTTGAGATTCTTTCTCTGGAAATCCGTTCAGGGATTTATCCACCTATAGAGTACCCCCCCCGGATTTTTTGTCAATAGGAACCTCTGAAATACTGAAAGGCTCTTCATATTGCCAAAACCGGTTCCAGATTCTTAGTTTCAGTCCCATTATACCACCATCAACAGGATAGTTCAATCTTTTATGAAATATCTTTCAGGATATATATTGCATCAATTATCATCAATCTGACATATCCCTAAAAACTTCTATATAATGATGCCAAAAGGAGTTGGCAAGACAATGGACGAATTCGGAAAAGTAACTTTGAACCTGGAAAAGCTGATTCAGGAAAAAGGAATAAGCAAGACGCAATTATCATATAAGGCAGAGATAAGCCATACCCAGATTAACCGCTTCTGCAAGAACGATGTGGCCCGGATAGATTTGAATACGATAGCCAGGCTATGCCATATCCTGAAATGCAATGTGGCCGATTTGCTTATATATGAGCCTGCAGAAAATCCTGGGGTACAGACGGAAAATCAGCGTGTCAAGGGGAACGTGGAATAAATTGGCGCTTCTCTATAGCGCCGTCCTTTTTATGCCGCGAAAGCCCCTTGATACAGCGGAAACTGGTGGCAGACCATGGGGATGGGGGAATTGATAAATGCACTTTTATCAATTCCCCTTACCTATGAACTTGATTTCAGTTAGCTAACAGGCTGTCGCATAAGCTCTATTCCATGGCTTGTCGCGGAGCATATAAGCCATTTCTATATTGAGTTAGCTGTAGTTTTATTATCGTGCGCCAATAGAACGGCTGCACGTTCTTCTAGCTTGCATTATTTCCCCTTAATTATTTCCATATTTACTTTTATTTCCTTAGTTATATATAAAATTCCAATCCTGTTTTTCATGCAGTATATTTTCTCAAAACTAATCTCTATAAGATGAAATCAAGCTCAATCTCCCCCTTGCACAAAAATATTTTTAGAAGACATTCTTTTTTTTATGATTTGCACAATCGTCATTTAGAACCTATTCTTATTTTACAGTTTACACAAATTTAGCCCGTCCCCGGCTTGATTTTTTTACAGCATATGCGATTCCCTGGCTTAAATTTTTTCTCGGGGTACATTTTTTAATTTTTCCTTGTCTGGCATAATGGTTGCAGAAAAGGAGGTAGCATATGCAACTTGATAATGAAAGATTTTCCAGTCATTTAAAATCAATTCGGAAAGAAAAAGCGTATACCCAGGAACGCATGGCACAATTGCTTAATGTATCAAGGGAATCTATCCTACATTATGAAAAGGGGACTTCTCTGCCTCCCCTTGATATCCTGGTTAGGTACTGTACCATTGCATCCGAAAGTTTGGAGTACCTGGTATTTGGAGAGAAAGCGCCTGATAACTTCCGGCTCAACCACTATGTATCCAGGCTGAGCAAGGATTCGCAAAAACTGCTGATGGCGTTTTTGGAAAGCCTGACTACACCTATCCCTTAGCATTGTGGAAAAACTGCTACATATTTTTTCCTGATGTTGCTAAAAATCCGCACGGTAGCTGCTACACTATAGCTATCTCTTGTAGAGAGCTATTAGCCAGTAGTTCGTCCTTGTGCTTTATGGCAAACGGGAAATCCAGCCATGAGATTTTTAGGAGGTGATGCAAATGAGGCAAAAAATAAGGCCTCCCCCACCAGGAGAGACCTTATCCGTGTAACCCTTTAATGAAGCACGGTTACATAATACTGTAGCAGGTTTATTATACCATGCTTTTGCTACTATGGAGGAGGAAGATAAGATGACCATAGTGGGAATTGTAACAAGCGAAAGGGGCGGCAAGAACTCAACTACGCTCCATGTGGTGGGCGACTTTGACGCTTACCAGCTCAACCCTGACTCTGGCTATATCTGCCAGGGGCAGAAAGCAGAGTCCGTTTATGTCGGCGGCCACGACTGCTCTGGCCTGGAAGTAGGCCAGGAAATCGAGATTTATTATGGCAAGGCCATCACTACGGCCAAAGGCACTTTCCAGCCTGTCGCCCTGATTCGGGTTTTATCCGAATAGGAGACCGTAGCACCCGGGGGCTTATGCCCCTGGGAAAACTAAATAACAAACAAGGAGGATTGGATTTATGATTATTGAGATTTTTACGGTGATATTTTTAATGGCGCTTGCATTGGCGTTCTGTGTCGGAGGGGTGAAGATGACCCACCCGAACTATGACCTGGCGGAGTGTACCCGGAAATTCAAAGCGGATTTGGGCAGGGTCTTAAGCGTCCTTTTCAGCGGCGACAATGCCCGACACATTTTTGACATGTCATTCTGGGAAAATTGCCTGAAGATTCTGGCAGAATACTGCCACGACGCTTTTCCACCCGAATGTCTGGCCGACTATTATGATGGCACCCCCAGAATCCGCTTTAGCTTCGTCCCGAACCGCAAGCTTTCTGCGGAGGAACTGAACCAGCTTTGCAAGCTCCTCTGCCTAAAGTCCCGGCAGTACCTACAGCTGTACGGTTTATCTTGGCGGATGTTTTCGGAGTATCATGTATTGGACGGTTCAATAACAATTAGTATCTATTATTCCGAACAAAAAGAAGATTTGCAGCCGTTCTTTAAGCGGTATCGGATTGCCGTGAAACACGCCTCCACTGACAATCAGGGAGTCCTCCATGATGAAGAATTAGACAGGGAGATAAATTATGCCAGGCCAAAGCCTTAAGCTGGGGTTCTCGCATGGGTATTGGATGATGGGTGCCAAAGTGCCGTTCCTCTGGCACCCGGATTCCGTGCCACATTTGCTGATATCCGGCATAACAGGCGGCGGGAAGTCGGTCTGCGCCCAATATATCGTAAACCAGCTTTTAGACACGGACGCGAAACTCTCCATTGCGGACTTCAAGGCCGGGGGAGACTGGGATGGGGTTGTCCCGGACTATGGGGAATATCTGGAATGTGACAAGGTACTGAAAGCTTTCTATGATGCTTTCCTTGCCGCCGTCAAGGGGAAAATGCGCCACGAAAAGTATCTGCTATTTGACGAGTTCAGTTCCTATGCCCTGTCAAAGGACGCAAAGGGCTTCAAGGAGCTGATGGGGATGGTAAGCCATATAGCCTTTATGGGTAGAAGCTTCGGCTATCATCTGATACTGATAAGCCAACAGTTCAACGCCAAAGTGATAGATACGGCAATACGTGAACAGTTCGGCGTAAAAATATACATGGGCTCCACCATCTCCACGGAGTCCGCCGCCATGCTGTTCCCCAATTGTCAGATTGACAAGGCCAGCCATCTTCCAGCGCATTGCGGTTACATATCCCTCCCCGAAAAGGAGCTGGACATCATCCAGATGCCGTACATTGCAGAGCCCCAACGGCTGAAAGATTTATTGGCGGCAAAAGGGAGCCGCAGACAGGGCGGAGGATGATTCGTCAGCCTGCCCCCAGCACGCTCCAAAGCGTGCGGGGGGCAGGGAATCCGATTCAGTGTAGAACTGTAGTAAACCGCCGGAAAGCCTGGCTTTCCGGCAGCCCTACCGGGTTCCGGGCTTGTCAGAACCCGGTAGAAAATGTAGTAAATGTAGAAAAATTTATCAAGGAGTAGAATTCCATGAATAAAGAAGATAAACCGAAAATCAATATGAAGACCGTCCGCTGGGTGGAAATCGTCTCCCGCCTGGCCTCCGATGACGGAACCACGCTTTTTGACATGGACAATGCCATAGAAGTCATCCAGCAGAAAGAGAACGCAATAGCTGAATTCTGCTACATTATCCATGACCGGGATGTCTATGAAGAGGACACGGACACACATAAAAAAGGGGGCTTGAAGCCTCCCCATGTCCACCTGCTCCTGAAGTTCAAAAAGAACCAGCCCCAAAAGCTGGGCTACATTGCCCAGTGGTTCGGAATTCCTGAGAATTTCATCAACTGCAAGGGCAAAAGCTGGGAATCCGCCTGTCTGTACCTGGCCCACATCAATGCCCCTGACAAGTTCCAGTATGCCATAGCGGATGTTTCCGCAAGCTTTAACTACAACGAATTCATTGAAGAATACCTGGCTGAACAGGAGGACGAGGATGAAGAGGAAGACGATGAAGACGGCACGTCCAAAAGGAAGAAGAAAAAGAAATCTCCAATAGAGAAAGCGGTGGAGCGGATACTCAAAGGAGAAGTCCGGGAGTATAACAAGACACTGGAAATAGACCAGAAACTCCTGGTCTATTGCTCCCGGCAGATTGACCAGGCATTCAAGGTGCGCTCCGACTACCTCCACGCCATCCAAAAGGACAGGCACATGGAATGCGTCTACATAACCGGCCCCTCCGGCTGCGGCAAGACGACGCTCGCCAGGAAGATGGCGGACTCCCGGGGGCTTGCCTACTTCGTCAGCTCCGGCTCCAACGACATCATGGACGGATACGGCCAGGAGCCATGCATCATCGTGGACGATATCCGCCCCAGTGTGTTAGGGCTTTCAGACCTCCTGAAAATGCTAGACCCACATTTGGCCTGTTCCGTGAAGAGCCGCTACAAAAATAAATACCTTAACTGCGAACTTGTAATTCTTACCACGGTTCTGGACATAGATAAGTTTTACGAGAATGTGTTCTCTGAGCAGAAAGAGCCTGTTACCCAGCTAAAACGGCGGTGCAGCACTTACATACGGATGAACCAGCATGAGATTAACATTTCACTGTGGGATAAGAAATATATGCGCTATTCCTCCCCGGTGACGTTCCGTAACACTGTCCTGGAAGAATATGTCCCGAAGAGGAAAGTTGACCCGGAAGACGTATGGAAGCATGTATCAGAGAAGATGTCTTTTCTGGTACCGGATTTAGAGTCCATGGGCATTCCAGAGGAATCGCCCCATGCGGAAAAGGGACTGAAAAAGCCGGAACCGGAAAAGCAGATGGAGCCGGAAGAGCAGACGTTCCCGGAACTGGATTTCAGTGCGCTCCTGCAAGGCGCTGTCCAGCCGGATGACGATAAAAAATGACCAAAAAGGAGAAAAAATCATGAAAGAAGATGAAAGACGACTGACAGACCCCATGCAGGGGGACATGTACCACCTGGCGGAAAGTGAAGACTATGTGTCGGTGGTGTTCCGGGAGCGTGACGCTGTTGCCGCTCTCGCCACCGCAATGAAAGCCCAGGCCAGGCTGTACTGGTGGGATAGCCTGGCGCGCTGCTGGAACCTTGTGTACATGCCATGGAAGCCGGATGTCCCAGGGCTGCAATGCGGTGCGGATGCCCGGAAAGAATGCGGCATGTTTCCCCGTTGCCGGTGCCGGTACGACTGCCTCTATGAGAGGACGGGGGAATATTTCGATGCGGGAGCCGGGACTGTCGTCCTCCCCGAAAGGCTGGTAGTTGACAGGTGGAACTGGCGGAACGACAAACCACTGCCTCCCTGCCCGCTGGACGGATACGGCATCTATTCGGAGGCAGACCATAAGGAAATAGACGATTTGCTGCATGAAATGGCGGAAAATGACGCTTCTGCCTCTACGAACTCTTAAGAAAGGAGATGCGCATTACGGGACGCAAATACTTAAAACCTAAAAACCTAAACCCTAGAAACCTAAATCCTAAAACTTAGATACAGTCCCATTGCATGACAAAGGGCAATGGAAAAGACGACAATCGAAAACTTCCTCTTGCAATTACTGCAAGAGGGGTATAATCTTAATGATGTAGGGAATGTGCTGGATAAGGTAAAGGAAGATATGGACAGGAAAGAGATTATCCAGAAGCACATCAAGGAATTCAGTACTATATGGCAAGGTGAAAGCAACGGACGCTGGTACACCTATCTGCCGGATGCAGCGAAGAAGAAAGGGAGGCGGCTAATCGCCAAAAGCTCGGAAGAGAAAATCCATCATGAAATCATCGGCTACTATAAGGAACAGGAAGAGGCCCATGGGCGGCGGAAAGAAACCCTTGCCAGCTTCTATCCGGAATGGCTGCGCTACAAGTCGCTCCATACGGATGCCACATCCTATATACGGCGGATAGACGATGACTGGAAACGCTTCTACCAGGGGACGGAAATCACGAAGATACCCCTTGTGGAGCTGGACAGGGTGACGCTGGACGAATGGGCCCACTCCCTTATCAGGGACAACTCCCTGACGAAGACGCAGTATTATAACGCTACCGTCATCATTCGCCAGGCCCTGGCGTTGGCCGTGGACAAAGGTATGCTTGCGGCGAACCCGTTTTCGGCTGTAAAAGTCCAGACAAAAATGTTCCGCACCGTCAGGAAGAAGCCCAACGAAAGCCAGGTGTTCATGACGGACGAGCAGCCCCTAGTTGAAAAAGAGGCATGGAACGACTTCTACGAAAACGATTATTCCGCCTGCCTGGGGATTGCGCTCTGTTTCCAGCTGGGGGCCCGGCTGGGGGAGATGGTCGCCCTGAAATGGTCTGACATCGATGAAGAGAGAATCGGCTGCATCCACATCCAGCGCATGGAGCAGAAGATGCACCGGCAGCTCCCTGACGGGACATGGAAAAGCGCCGGATACCGTGTTGTGGAGCATACGAAGTCCGAGGCCGGAAACCGGAATGTTGACCTTGTACAGGATGCAAGGAAGATTCTGGAGATGATACGGGAATGGAACGCCGGACACGGCTTCCAGGATTCGGAATACATCTTCCTGGGAAAGGACGGAAAGCGCATCCATGCCGGAGCGCTCAACTGCCGGATAAGGAAATATTGCAGCCATACCATGGCCACGGTGAAGACCATGCACAAAATCCGCAAGACCTACATCAGCGCACTGATAGACTCCGGTGAAATCAACATCGACAAAATCCGCGAGCTGGTGGGGCATGAAGACGAGCGCACGACTTTCCATAATTATTGCCATAACCGGGAAACGGATGCCCGGACACATGAGAATATCGAGCGTGCGCTTTCACGGGATAAAGTGTAATCAAATGTAATCAGAACACATGTACACAAAAAACAGCGGAAACCCACATTTTATGGGCTTCCGCCATGCTTTAACACGAGCGATAGACGGGACTCGAACCCGCGGTTTCCACCTTGGCAAGGTGGCGCTCTACCAACTGAGCCACTATCGCGTATTATGTATCTTCAGATACAAAGCAGGTGATGGGAATCGAACCCACGTATTCAGCTTGGAAGGCTGATGTTCTACCATTGAACCACACCTGCATTTCTGTAACATCACTTCGTTCATTTCTCTGTCACAACAATAAAGATTTTACACCAACATCTCCAATCTGTCAAGTGTCTGATGGAAATTTTTTTAATTTTTTCCACAGCATTTTTTCAGCATCTTTTGTAGCACTTTCAGCATTCTCCACAGCTGATTTATCGCCTGAACGGCAAGATTCCGATTCGGCCATCTCTTAACGGGAGCTTTTTACAAAGTGATATGAACTGAAAAGAAACGTTACCGCTTCCGTCTGTAATACTGCAGCAGCAGCCTGACCACCCTGCTGTAGCTGATCTTTCCGTCGGCTATGCCGTTCACTTTCAGGTTCGCATCGATGAACGCATCCGCTGCCTTGTTCACAATTTCTGTATTTATCAAAGCTTTCCCGTTGATGCGCTCCCATTCCTCTGCCGTGACAAATATATTATCTTCCCACACCTGCGCGTCCACAGCTACCGGCTGGACCACGGCTGCCGCCTCCTCATAAGCGGCGCGTTCCTCCTTCCAGGCCTTATACAGGTCATTATTCAGGTAAACCAGCACGCTCAGATAACCAGCATACCGAAAAAAGTCGTCTTCCGACTCCACACATGCCAGATACCCGATAAAATTGGCCTCATCCTCATAAATATAGCCCCGGAGATGAGCCAGTTCATGGCACATTGTCGCAGGGAAGTTCAGAATATGCATAACGTCATTGTAATTCGCCTCCATGGAAAACGGGAAATAATACCCCTGCATATACTGCTGGCACATAAAATCCGAAAAAAACATTGCCTTTGGACGTGGATAATAACCGTCCAGCTGCGGATATGTCTCCCCCAGCTGCCGCATCAGTTCCCTTGCCTTATCTTCCATATCCAGCGGCGTTCCGTCCTTTCCCACGCTGCCGGAATATTTTGCCATCCCGTCCTCGCCGCGCTCTATCTCCCCGGCAAGGCTGTTGCACTGCCCCGCCACCATATTATATACCTCAATCAATTCCACCAATGTGTATTCGCCGGTATCTTCTCCGAAATAATGCTCTGAAAAAGTCGATGCATGGTATAAAATAAAACAGTTCAGCGTCATAATCAGGCTGACAAACAGTATTGTCCATGCAAAAAAGCACCCGAAACTTCTGCTGAATCGCCTGAAGCTTCCGAAAGCCCTGCACGACGTCCTGCCCGTCTGCAGCGCTGAACTACTGCCCAGCCCCACACCTTCCCCGGCATCGGACGACTCCCTTACCGCTTTACCGCTCAATCCCACACCTTCCCCTGTATCGGCCGGCTCCCCCAATGCTTTGCCGGCCAGCCTGCCAGCGTACACTGCTTCCGGAATCCCGCGCACATGCCGCCTGGCACAGCAGTAAATCCGCCTCACACCTGCCTGCACTCCCACAACCGTCCACAGCACTCCCAGAAGCCCTGCCAGCACCGCCAGCACGATACCTGCCCCAAGCATCCATTCGCCTGCCGAAAATGGCAATAGCCCTGTTATGCGGCCATAGACATTTACCCAGACAGGAAAAATATGCGCAATATACCAGTCCGAAAAGCCCCTGCTGTTCCATGCGGCAATATTCAATACAGCCACAAGGATCATAATCCCCACATACACAGCCCTGCTTTTCCGTAAACGCCTTCTTTTCCCCATCCCTGCCCCCATCCTTTGTCTTCTCTGTCCCTCTCCGCAGAAACAGCGGCCTCCGTCTTCCTGAACATCCCGCTTTTACGCCATTCCACGCACATCCCTCCAAGCACCCGCAAACGGCTTTGGGACTGTGCATTCATCCACCATGTGTATCCCTGTCAGACAAAAAGATGAACACGCTTTCATGTCCATCTTTTCGTCTGAATCCTTATCTAAACTTTACTTAATCACAATCTCATCCCATGTGTCAGAGGGTACAATTGCAATATAGGTCTTACCCGTGTCAAGCTGGATCTCCTCCCCCGTCGTCTTGCTGTAATAAACGGTAGGCGATGTAGCCGACTTATTGTACCATGTTACCTCAATTGCTTTGCCGTTTACAATATAATATCCGTCGTTACCGCCGCCGTCAAGGATATTATAAACCAGGTATCCTTCCCCAAGCTCATTAAAATCACAGCTCTGTATCAGCAGATTCTTAAAGGTAAGCGGCGCATTATCATGCTGCGGGTCAAGATGAGCCTGCCCGTACTCGTAATAATCATATGTACCCGTCTCTTCATTGTACTTCAGTGTAGACTGGTTATGCTTAAACGGAATCAGCTGGATTTCATTACATGCAAACGCATTTCCCTGTTCGGCCAAATCAACATCCTTATCCGAAAATGTGTAATGAGGTCCCTCATAATACTCATTATATTCGGTGCTGTACTTCTTTTTCTTAAATCCGTCTTCCAAATCTCCGGCTACAATATACTCCCTGAATTCCTTCCGCTTGCCGTTGTCTATTTCGGTGAAATAGTCGTATCCGCTCAGATTTTCACAGTAAGGCTCTGATTTTACCAAATCCATGGCAAAATACGGGCCTCCGTCATGGCAAAGTACGGCATTCCATTCTCCCACAAGATAAACATTTGTAGACCTGGTGCTTCGTATGCTTCCGAATCTTTCGATCTTGCCCCAATCCTTTACAATCGCCATAAAACGTGTAATCCTGGCATTCTGCGTACTGTTCATCATCTCATACACAATGTCCGCTTCCGTCAGGCCGTAATGGGGAAGCGCCACACTTTCGTTGTCCACCATAACCGCAACGGGTCTCTGGTTCCGCAGCTCCTCGTCAATCCATTCATTGGTAAGCTCGCTGCGGTACATGCCTTCGCGATTCTCCTCCGGTTCCTGTTCCGGCTCTGTCTCCGATTCCTGTTCCGACTCTTCCGTCTCCAAAGGTACTTCCGTCGCCAAATCCACCGGCGTTATATCCACGATGGGGCTTGACGGTTCTTCCCCTTCCTTTCCGCATCCGGATAAAACGGCCATTGCCGCGATTATCATTACAAGTACTTTCTTTTTCATAGGCTCTTCCTCTCTTTTTCTTTTATGGAATGTTCTCTTGCCATTGTATCCCTATTTGCCCGGCTTTGTCCATAATTCTGTAAAATATTACAAAAAAATTAAGAATTATCCGCCGCCGGGCTTTCGTCCCCTGCCCATCGGCTTATTTTAGGCAGAAAACCCTGGCAATAGGCGCTCCTTCGCCGGAATGCCCCTCCGCGGAATGTCCTTCCAATACCACACGATATCCGCCGTTTTCCTTTGAGAAAGATATGACTTTTTCTCTGCCCATGGCAGTAATCTCATGAATATCCCCCTCATATGGAATCAGCACGGTGTCCTTCACCGGATCCGTTTCCTTTGCGAAGCACTCAATGGCATATACCGTATCACCCTTCCTGGTAAAGCCGATATTCTCTTTTTTGTAAGGCGCGCATACACGAGTGCCGTAAATTGCTTCGCCGTACACGCCAAGCCAGGCTCCCATTCCCTTCAATGTCCTGATTGCCCCCTCCGGAAGGCGCCCGTCAGGCTGGGGACCCACATTAATGGCAAGATTACCTCCCTTTACCACAATATCAACCAAAAGATTGATTACTTCCCTGGGCGACTTATATGTATCTTCATATTTAAACGAAAAGGATGTTCCCAGCGTGATGCAGCTTTCCCATGGAATGGAAAGCGGCTTCTCCGGCACGCATTGCTCCGGCGTCACATAGTTCTCATAAGGACCTCCTATTGTGCGGTCCGCACACAGCATTCCCGGCTGAACCTTCCGCACCTGCTCTATCACCTCTCCCAGGCGGATATCCTGTCCCGCCTGTTCGCACACCCAACCGGCGTCAAACCACATGGCATCCAGCTTTCCGTACCCCGTGGCAAGCTCCTTAATCTGATTATGGGTAAATGTCACAAACCGCTCCCACTCCTCCGGATTGTCGGCCGGACGGTAAGAAGGCCCCCTGCTCTTGAATTTCCCCTTCTCCGTGTCTTCCTTCCAGTAACTGTCCACATGCCAGTCCGCCTTGGAAAAATACGCCGCAATGCCGATCCCCCTCTTCCGGAAGGATTCGAAGAGATGGGCACAGATATCCGCATATTTGTGCGTGTGGAACGGACAGTCAGACGCCGTAATCTTATAGTCGGAATACTGTGTATCCCACATACAGAACCCATCGTGATGCTTCGTGGTGAAAAGCAGGTACCTCATTCCGGCTTCCTTCGCCAGGTCTGCCCACTTCTCAGGCTCAAAACGCAGGGGGTTAAAGGTCTTATTCAGCCCGAAGTACTCCTTCTTGAATGCTTCCCCCGTCACTTCCCAGTCAATGCCGTCCCTGGACCAGTCAGCGTCCGCATCGCTCAGCGCCCAGGATTCCACGATTCCCAGCTGGGAATAGGGTCCCCAGTGCATCATCAGTCCCAGCTTCTGGTCCTGGAACCATTCCAGCTTCCTGAGTACCCAGGGGTCCTGCGGCCAGACATAAGCATCTTCCCTGCTGTAATTGTGGACTCCGGCAACTACGGCTTCCTTCTCCTCCGAGGTCTGCTCATTCTCTGCAGCCGCTTCCGCCCCGACAGCCTCTCCACCCTTTGCAGCCGCTTCCGCCCCGACAGCCGCTTCTCCGCCGGCAGTCTCTCCGCCATCTACCGCTGCTTTTGCACAGGCAGTATCTTTCTCCTGCCCGCACACTCCTTTTTGCAAAATTTCTTCGCTCATTACCACATTTCTCCTTAATGTATCCGTTTTCATAAAACCTTTCCCCATCTTAGCATATATTTTCAAACTACTCAATATGAACCGGGAAATTGATAAATTTTCCTTTTCCCACTGCAACCCTTCTGCCAGTCGGTCCTGCACTGCCGGACACGGAAGGCTTTGCGGCCAATAACTACATTACCAAATCCCCCGTTTTACGGGGCCCGCGCGTATGCAGGCATCTTCGGGCACAAGGGACGGCTCCCGCGAAATCACGCCAGTCCCACTCCCTCCTGCAGCAGTTTTCCGCAGATCGCCGCCATCTCCTCCGGCACCGCCGGCTCAGGCTGGTTCAGCCAGGCTTCAATGACCCCCACACAGCCTGATATGGCAAAAGCCTCCACATAACGGTAGTCGCAGTCTCTGTACTTCGGCGCCAGCGCAATGTAAATCCGCTTCTCCACCACACTTTTCAGACGGTTTACAAAGGAAAAATCTCCGTGAGGCCCCGTCATGACACGCGCCAGGTCCCAGTTCCGCTCCAGAAAGCAAAATACCTCCCGAAGCACATCCCTGGGGGAATGTCCCGCGCTCCCCTCCTTCATTGTACGATCCAGGATCTCATTAAATTCCACAAACATCTCATCTTCTACCTGCGCCAGCAAATCATAGATGTCATTATAGTGCAGATAGAAAGTCCCCCTGTTGATATCAGCCAGTTCTGCCAATTCCTTCACGGAGATGTCCCTGATATCCTTCTTTTCCATCAATTGTATCAATCCCCGGGACAAAAGCGCCTTTGTCCTGCGGATTCTGCGGTCTGTTTTCTCTGCCATTCCTCTATTCCTGTTTTAAAAACCTTTCTCTGTAAATGCCATAATTTTTCCCGGGCACATGACGCGATAACTCTAAACATTTTATAAATTATGCACACAATACAGTTAATTTGTTCATAAATACACACACGCCGGAAAAGTGTGTCTTGTATTTTACCCTGTTTTTATTATAATTACTTTTCAGAAGAAAATCAACAGTTGTCCAGTAAATGACATTGGTTTTATATTTTTCAAACCGGCGTCCCAGTAGCTGCAGACAACACAGAAAGGCAGGGAATTTCTATGGAAAAGGAAAAGAAAGACGCCTCTTTTATGGTAAAACTGTCTACCCTGATTGTAGACAAACGGAAGGGGTTCTACCTGATATTCATCCTGTTGGTTTTGTACAGCATAGCCTCGATGAATAAGGTAAAGGTAAACAACGACTTAACCTCCTATCTGCCGGAGTCCACGGAAACAAGGCAGGGGCTTGACCTGATGGATACGCAGTTCCTTACATACGGTACTGCCCGGGTCATGGTATGCAATGTGACTTTCCGGGAAGCCGAAAGGATCGCGGAGGATATTGAGGAAATGCCGGGCGTAAGCATGCTGGATTTTGATAATACGGATGAGTATTACCACGACATGGAGGCACTCTTCAAGATTACCTTTGAAGGGGAATCGGGGGATGCAGCCTCTCTGGATTACTTAAACGGCGTGCTGGACAGCCTCTCCGGGTATGACGTCTACTACACTTCGGATATCGGGCAGGAGGAGCGAGACGCCGCGGACCTGGCCAACGACATGATCATCATACTTTTGTTGGCCGGTGTGGTCATTGTAGCGGTACTGTTGTTCACTTCCACCACTTATGCGGAAATTCCCGTCTTCTTAATGACCTTCATCGTCGCTGCCGTCTTAAATAAGGGAACCAACTACTGGTTCGGCACCATCAGCTTTGTCACCGACTCCATCGCCGTGGTGCTGCAGCTGGCGCTGGCTGTGGATTATGCCATTATCCTCTGCCACCGCTTTATGGAAGAGCATGAAGATAAGGACGCCCGCGACGCCGTGATTCAGGCTTTAAGCAAGGCCATACCTGAGATTTCCTCCAGTTCTCTGACCACGGTGTCC
>OFHM01001453.1_pt1 | contig 15418 bp, 8 predicted proteins | sample 1521311 | NCBI WGS metagenome assembly OFHM01 (sample SAMEA3504083, study PRJEB24116) | mouse gut metagenome | biome: mouse gut; feature: mouse-associated habitat; material: faeces | place: Denmark | collected 2011 | reverse complement strand
ATTGAGGGCTATATATTGTCAGGCTTTAAAAATATTCAAAAGTTGTAAACTGGTGAATAATATAGCATTTTAACTGTATTGTTCGATTATGGTGGTGATATTCAGGTTAAGCCGAAAGGAGATAGATAAAATAACCATGAGGGAAAAAATACAGCGTTTGATAGCACAGAAGATATCCGAATGGCAGGAAGATGATATCTACGCCATTTCACTGTATGTGTTTGATGAAGAAGATGATCCTTGTCGTCCGGTGGCAGTGTTAGGTTATAATACGGAAAGACAGGTACAAAAGAGTTCGTCAGAGACTTCTGATGAACAGGAGGCAAGATGGAATTATGCCTTTTGGATACAAAATGCAGAAATGTGTTTGGGCCAGGGTGATACGGCGGAGGATATCAAGGAGTGGATCACAGAACAGGGTTTATGGGATAGCGAAGATGAGATTGCTCCCAAATTTGTGGAACTTCTTGTTGCCATAGTTCAGGACATTCATGCTTCGGGATTATTGAAGGACAAATTTGGAAGAGAGATTCCTGTTTTGATCCACGAACTGGAGTATTATGAGAAAATAGCCCAGCAAAATATTGCGGCAAACGGAGAGACTTTGGACAGAGATTTTGTTTCATTTTGTATGCCTTGTATTCCAGAGGTGCATGATGAGGTGCGGCCATCACAAAAGGAGATGTCAAGAACAGAAAAGAGCACTGCAACTCTTCCGTCTCAAGGATTTCACAGCGGCTCCGGTATAGGGAACCAGTCTGCAGATATGCGGAAAGTAGCAGTTTTTATTATTGCTATTATTCTCATCATAAGCTTGTTCTGGGCATTGGGGCTGATAATCAGCAACCATAACAAAGCGGCTTCTAATGGGATGCAGCAGACAGAGAAGTTGGCTGAAAAAAGCGGGGAATTCGTCTCCGAATCCACGGCGGAAGCAGAAAAGGATAGCTATATTCTCCGCTATGAAGGATTTGATACTGGAATAGAAATCTTTTTTAAGGATTGTGTCTGCGAATATGATAAGGATGGCAGCCTTGTATATACATATTTTGTGGATGATCCTTCCGTGGCAGCAGAGGGCTATGCCATTTATGTTCAGACTCCGGATGATACGATGGAGATATTCCCAGTGAAGGATTATCGGGTGGATCGGAATGCCGGAAGACTCTATATGATATGGGGAAACAATACTTTTGAAAGGATTCAGGGAGTTAAGTTTGTAGATGGTATGAGCGCTTATAAGATCTTGGGCTCATACAATATGGAAGAGCTCATAGCGGAAGCCTATGGGCTGGAGTTGCTGGATTACGATGAGGATTTCGATTTTATACAGGCGGAATTTACAGGACTTTGTGAGAAAGATGGCAAAATTGTGCTGTGCGGCAGCGGATCCGCACTATATAATGGTTTGGGGAAAACCTATTCTATTGAGTGGGAGATTGACACGGAAACTACTCATGAAAGCGCAAATGCATACCTGTCGGATTTTGATATCCATCCTTTGTATGCGGCATTTTTGCGAAATGAGATTAGTGTGAGAAATCCCTTTGTGCCGGAAGACTCTGGTTATGATACGGAACTGAGTTTTGATGATGACAAAGAATATTCGTCAGAAGAATCGGTATTTAGATGTGTTCGGAAAAGCTTCTCGCTTGTAGATGTAAATAATGATGGCAGTCCGGAGTTGGTCTTTATGATGGTAGACAGTCCAAGTGAAGTAGCGTATATATTGGGAGTTCAGAATGACGAACTGATCTGCTACTACATACACGAGACACATACAAGCCGCATGTATTTTACAGTATATGATAACGGAATTGTCATGTGGGGACAGAGCTATGATGGTGCAGAAAGTATATACTATACTTTTACCGAAGACGGAAAAGAACATGAATTGATTCATTTTATTCGGGAAGCGGACGCTGATTCCGATTTATACTATGATTACTATTATTTAGAAGGCAACAAAGAGACACGGTACAGCCTGCAGAGTGATGAAGAGTATGAAAGTCTGGTTTCATCCTATGTGGGAGAGCAACCGAAATGGTTTGATTGTGAATCTTTCGCAGATATATCACAAAACCAAAGAATCTCCAAAACGGAAATTGTGGAGTAAAATGCAAAGAATACCGGTGAACTCAGGATTTCTACCAGCATTACCAAGCTATGGCCTTAACATCGTAGGCCGTGAATCTAAAGAAAGGCGGATTTGATTGCGGCCCGCTCGCTGAAACTCCGGAAATACAGAAGCTGCTGGGGCAGCTGCGCCCCGGCAGACTGCCCGATGGGGGTTTTCTCTGTGAGCGAAGAAAGCACAAACTGGACTATGTCCCGAAAAGCTGCTATAAAGCGGATTATTTTGCCCTTCGTCTATGCTCCTGCTGCCGCAGAAAAGGCATCTCCCTGGATATAGAGGAGGAACTGATTGCCTATTTCCTGGACAGGAATCTGCTGTTCAGCCGACAGAATCCGGACAGGCTGGTCTTCACCGATAAGGAGGGCTGGCGGATTTCGGACGCATTCTATCCCTTCGAACCCATGCGAATCGGAATCCAGAACATCATGGAGACCATTTCTTCCCTGGGATACGGGAATGCGCCTGCCGCGTCAGCCGGGTGGAAGTATCTGGATGCGGCAAAAGACGAGACGGGGCGCGTAATCCTGTCCGGCACCCTGACAAAATCCTATCTGCCAAAGGAAAAAGTCGGCAAGCCCAGCGCCTGGGCAACGTTCTACGCAATCCTGGCCGAAACGGAGCGGTAATCCGTCTTCCGGGCATTTTCATAAAAAATCCAAAACCCGTGCAACCAAATTCCAGAACGCCACACTATATGGGTGAAGGCAGGATCAGCCCCAGGCTGTTCCGTGCCGGAAAAACAGAAAGAAGGTATGAATATGGCAAGAGAATTTGGAGCAAAAAGTTTTAACCCGGAGACTGTGAGCTTTATATCCAGCGGCAGCCAGCCCAGCGGCCTCCCCTGGAAAATGCTGAACAGGAAGCTGCCGAAGAACATCCTACTGGCGGCAAGCGACAATCCTTCCACCATAGAGGAGCTGTCCATAGAGCTGGGCATTGCAGTCCCCTATATGGAGGAAGAGGTGGAGCGGCTGGTGGATGCCACCCTTTTGAAAAAGACAGGAGGCAGGTATGTCACCGATTTCTTTATCATGGGCAAGGACACCCAGCTGGCCATCTACAAGTCGCAGCGCCAGTCCTCCCCGGAGCGCAGCAAGCTGCTGGATGCCATCGCGTCGGATTCCCTTCCCCAGCTCCGCGACCTGGACATCGTCCGCAATGACATGAGCGACAATGACTTAAAATGGTGGGCAGTCCTCCACCTGACAGATGACTGCATCCAGCAGTCCGGGTCATATACCAGCATCTACCAGCCCGCAAAACGCGCCAACGGCGAGGAGTGGGGAATCATTGGATATGAACAGGCCGATCTTTTGGAGACATGTATCATGAACCATAACGGGTACGGCTGGGGCGCGGACATGCTCTGGTGCTATACTCCCAGTGATTATGGTTTATGGGATCGGGACGAAGGTATCAGCTATGAAGATACCGTATTTCTGGCAGATATCATCCGCAACGGCAGAAACCTGTCCTCTTTCAGCACTTCGGAGCAGAGACAGTGGAAGACCCTGGAGAACCGGTTTGCCCACGCGGACAGAGCCGGAAACATCATCCCGGACGTCCTTGTAATCTATTTCGACAATCATGAGAAAATTCGGGAAATCTGGCGCTCGCACCCGCTTTATGCGAAAGTGAGGGAGAATGTGGATGTGACTTTTGGCAAAACGATAGAAACACTTCGCAAAAACGCTAATCCTGTGTTACATGACCGACTCCTCTATTGCGCTTCCATGCAGATGCTGGACTGCCGGATGATGACGCTCCACGATGAAGTGGACAGCGGCAGGCTGGTGCCCCCGGAAGACCCGGCCCACAGCAAAATCGGCATGTTCCTGGTGCTGGCGCGGGCGGAGTTCTAGCCTGGCATGCTCCTGGCGCTGGCTCGAGCTAAGTTCCGGCCTGGCATGTCCCTGGCGCGGACATGGACGAAGTTCCGGCCCAGCATGTCCCTGGCGCGGGCATGGACGGAGTTCCGGCCTGATATGTATGACGCGAAATCCCTGAGCCATATGTCTATGGTTCAGGGATTTTTGGAAAAATCGCTTTACTCCACCAACACACATCAAACTCCCTAATCGCCCAGCGTGCAGTCTCCATTACCCCCAATCAAGACCTCCTTGCCCCGGAAGGCAAAACCGTATTTCCGGATACGGTCTGCGGGTATGCCTTTCGTCTCAAGCACTGCATCATAGCGCATCCTGTCAATCTGGCCAAGAGCGGCACGGACTGTGTCCTCCAAGGTCTTTTCCTTTTTGTGATTGTTGTCCTTGAATTCAATGATGATAGCATCCTGGTCGGACGATTTGGGCTCCAGCAAGATGTCGTAACGACCCAGGCAAGCGTAGCTTGCTTTGCACTCTTCCCGGTTGGAGGTGATAACATATCTGTCAGACAGGTCTACCATCAAACCCAGTACGAAGCCGTGGTAAAAGCGCTCGGGCTCCGCTGCTTCAGAGGGATTTTTCCCGGCATCAAAGCAGCTGAAGGTGGCAAGGGCCACACGGTTCATGTATCCGTTCATGGCCTCTGTGTCATCCTGCAGCAGCGCCTGGAGAAAGCCGTTGTAGGAAGCGGAGGAGCCCGCGAACCATCCTCTGATGATCCGCCGGAACATGACGCGTACTTCCCTGTTGGTCAGGGACAGGACATATTCATCCTCGCCGCTTTCCTCATCGAACACGCAACCCTCTGCCTTCAGGTATCCGCTGGCCAGAAGGAGGCTCCAAATGGCGCTCTCGTCATTGTCCAGTTGGTTGAAGACAATCTGTTCGTCGATTTTCGTATGGAAAGAGGAACCCTCCAACAGGCCCTCCATGGTCATTTTGACTTCGCGGCTGCCCTCCTGAACCAGCTTGCCCGCAAGGCTGTTGGAACTGGTGTTGGCCCAGTAGGTGGTAAGCTTTCCTTTATCTAAATAATTCAGGATAGACCAAGGATTGTAAATGTCCCGCAGCTTTCCGAACACAAAACCATCATACCAGCTTTTCACATCGCCGCGCTTCTCTCCAAGTGCATATTCGTCCAATGCGGTGAATACTTCTGCTTCTGTAAATCCAAAGAAATCTGCGTATTTTTCCGAGGTAATAGTCACCACTTCCAGATTGTTCAGGTCGGAGAAAATCGACTCCTTACTGACTCGCGTGATTCCCGTCATGATAGCCCGCTCCAGGAAGGGGTTCGTCTTGAACGTGGAATTGAAAAGAACCCTGATGAAATCCACTATCTCCTGCCAGTATCCGAACACGTAGGCCTCCTGCATGGGGGTGTCATACTCATCCAGCAGTATGACCACCTTTTTCCCATAATAGCGGGAGAGATAGTCGGACAGCGCCCTCAGGGAACTGGCAGCCATGTAGTCCTCCATGTTCGCGGACACCTGGCGGTAGGAGGCGCACTCGTTATCGTTGAGATGTCCGCTCTTCAGGAGGAAATCGTACTTATTGTACAGATTCGTGATAGTCTGGCAGATCATCTTCCGGGCATCTGAGAACAGCCTTGCCTTAACATCGGCAAAGCTCAGGGAAATGACAGGATAGGTGCCCTGAAGCTGGCGGTATTTTTCCTCTTGCCAGATAGAAAGCCCCTCGAACAGATTCCCCTTATCTGCATAGTCCACAGAGAGGAAATGCTGCACCATGCTCATGTTCAGGGTCTTGCCGAATCGCCTGGGGCGGGTGATAAGGGTTACGGAATCCCCATTTTCCCACCATTCCTTTATAAAACCCGTCTTATCTACGTAAAAGTAATTATTTTCAATCACCTGACCGAAATCCTGATGCCCGATACCAACAGTCCTTGCCATTCACTCCCTCCAATCGTCATGGAAAGCTGTCCGCCTTGCCGCGCCAGCAAAACCCTGTGTTTCTGATACTCCTATTCTACTATACCCCGCAGAAATCCACAAGACTGAAATCATTTTGCAAAGCGTCTGACTCCCTAATTGCCCAGCGTGCAGTCTGCGTCTGTCTGGATGACAAAGCCTACATCTCCTGTGCTGCCGCCTTTCTCAATCTGGGCATTGTAGTCCATGGAAGATATGGTGAGGACATTTCCATCCACCTCGTAATTGCCGTTCCAACCATTCTGTAATGTGATATTGCTGCTGAATGTCAGGCGAATCGTCCAGCCGTTCTGCCCGGTGTCCGTCTCATTGGACAGGGTCAGGTCATACTGAAAATAAGTGGCACCGCCCGACTCCCAGGAGGTGACCACTTTCGCCGTCACCATCAAGCCCCCTGCCTCTATCCCGTCCGAGGTGCTGGTTCCGCTTGCTCCATTCCCCGCTCCCGCCCCGGTTCCGCTTGTTCCGGTTCCAGTTCCGCTTCCGTTTCCTCCATTTCCAGTTCCAGCTCCGCTTCCTCCCGTTCCGTTCCCGGTTCCCGCTACGCTTCCGCTCGTTCCATTCCCAGTTCCCGCTACGCTTCCGCTCGTTCCATTCCCAGTTCCAACACTACTTCCGTTTCCTCCATTCCCAGCTCCACTTCCACCCGTTCCGTTTCCGGTTCCGGTTCCGCTTCCTCCCGTTCCGCTACCGGTTCCACTTCCTCCCGTTCCGTTTCCGTTTCCCGCGTTCTCGCCACCGGCAAGCGTTCCGGCGACACCCACTTCTTCCAGCATGCCATAGAGCCATCTACCGGAATCGCTCAAATCCTCCCCGGCAAACCCGCTCACCTTGCCGCAGCTGCTCTTCAGGATTGCAGAAGTCTCCGATTTATTGGACAAATTCCAGGCCACATAGCTGATGCCGTGCTCATTCATGGTCTCCACCCATTTGTCCGCCTGGTTTTCGTCAATCGCTCCATTGCCGCTGGCATCGCAGATGCCGTACTCCGAGACGAAGATGGGCAGACCGGCTTCCACAGCATTGACCATGGCTTTCCGCAGGGAATCCGTATGGGTAGCGGCATAAAAATGCAAGGTATACATAATGTTTTCATAGCCCATAATCGGGTCAGCCGCCGCCTGATCCACATACTGGCACCAGTTAGGCGTGCCTACCAGGATAATGCCGTCCTCGTCATTCTCCCGGATGACAGAAATGACTTCCTCCGCATAACTCTTCACCTGGCTCCAGGAAGTGCCGCCGTTGGGCTCATTGCAGATTTCATAGATTACATTAGTGTAATCCGCATATTCCTGAGACATTTCCTGGAAAAACGCTTTGGCTTCCTTTATGTAGGTATTGGGATTCCCGTCCGAAAGGATGTGCCAGTCAATGATGACATACATGCCACAGGCCGTGGCGTACTCCACACCGTTCTTCACCAGCGACTTCAGCCCCTCCTTGTCGCCGCCTGTGCAGTAGCCCCCGCTCTCCGCAGTGTACATGGCCAGGCGAATCACGTTCATCCCCCAGTCTTCCCTGAACTGCCGGATGCATGCTTCGTTCACATAATCCGGATACCAGGCCAGGCCGTGGGTGCTGATTCCCCTTAATTGAACCGGATTGCCCCCGCTGTCAGTCAGCTGCGTCCCCGCCAGGGACAGCGGGCCAGGCATCGCGGAATCTGCGGCATTCCCCTGGCCCGCTCCTTTGCCTGGGGTTCCGGCTCCGCCATTCGTTCCCGCAGCTCCGTTCCCGGTTCCCTTTCCGCCATTCGCTCCCGTGGCTCCGTTCCCGGCCCCTGTTCCGCCGTTCGTCCCCGCAGCTCCGTTCCCGGCCCCTGTTCCGCTCCCGGCTTCCTTTCCGCCGTTCGCTCCCGCGGCTCCGTTCACGGCTCCGGAAGCAATTCCCGCAACACCGCCCTCAGCGTTGGAAGCCCCAGCTGCTGCCATATCCCCCTCCGCTGCTTCTGCCCCAGCTCCGGAGCCGTTTCCCGCAGCACCGCTCTTTTCCCCGCTGAAAATCACCACGCACAATACGCACACCGCAATCACGCAGACGGCCATCGCGCCGCAGCACAGCAGATATTTCCGCATACTCATCCGTACCTCCATTCTCCCGCCCATCCATAAGGCCGCCATAATCCTCAAGCCGCCCTTTTGGCAACTGCACTATCACACATCCTTGGGAATCAGATTCGATTTTATCCAGATCATGGCGTTCTCTTGATTCTGCCTGAGAGCGGCATCACCCAATCAAGTCAAGACCTCCTTGCCCCGAAACGCAAAACCGTATTTCCAGATACAATCTGCCGATACGCCTTTCGCTTTGAGCGCTGCATCATAGTGCATCCTGTCGACCTAATCAAGGGAGGCACGTACCGTATCCTCCAGAATCTTTTCCTTTTTGCGACTGCCGGCCTTGCATTCCCTGTATTTCTGATACCCTCATTCTACTATACCACGCAGAAATCCACAAGGCTGAAATCAATTTGGTGACGGCAAGCGACGAAGCGGCATTCCAATCGCTGCCAAATCTGCCGTGAGGTCACTGTCCCCTCTGATCCTTCTTCTTCAGCAGCGCTGCAGTGTCCAGCGTCTGCTGTCCCTGTCCTTTTGCGGCTTTCTCTTTCTTTCTGCGAGTCTTACCCCTGCCGGACAGATTTTCTCCCGCCTTTGCCGCTCTGTCCGGAGCGTCCAACCTGGTTCCCTTTTCCGAGACCACGCCCTCCTTTGCTCTTTGCTCCTCCGAAATGCGCTCAGGCGATTTCCGGCCCGCCTGCCCTTCATCCGCCGCTTCTCCCCTGCGCCCCCTGTACCCGGCGATCCGTCCGCTCACCATGCGGTAAAGCTTTGTGTCCTGGGGCAGAAAACAGAACCTGCGCAGCGCGATATCCATCAGGAACCAGACAAATGCCAGCAGAATCAGCCATACCGTCAGATCCAGCTTTTCTCCCGCTTCGCTCTTCCGCTGCTTCCAGAAATCTTCATCCGGCTCAAGCAGTCTGCCATACCGCTGTACAAAGCCGGTGAACGCTTCCGTGCCGACGCTGAATTTATATTCGTCCGAATACTGCACCACAGCAGCTGTGGTCACCGCATTGGAAACCGTTCCATTGTCCATGCGGCGCACGCTCAGGGAATAGAGTCCGGTGCTGTCCGTATCCAGCCTTGTCTCATAGCGCCCCGGTGCCGTGGCTCGGAGGGGCGCCGTCCAGGTGTGTCCCTCCGGATCCGTATATACCGCTTCAACCTCTGTCTGTCCGTCGTAATCCACTGCGCTGTATGTGATATTGGTATAGCCGCCCGCGGTGGCCACATCCACCGAATCCTGCCCCAGCCATGTGCTGCCGGAGCTGTAATCGATAATGCGTCTCCAAAGCTGCGCATAATCGTCCTTTCCCGCGTAAGCCGCCGTCCACATGTTTGTCACATCCGTGTTCCAGGCCACTGTATGCCCCAGGCCGTACTGCATAATCGTAAGCAGGGGATCGTCCTTCTCCGATGCAATCAGGACTGTGGACATATTTTTCGGCGTGGCGCTGACATAGCCGTAGACATTGGGCCATCCAGAAGCAAAAAGCCCTCTTGTGAGCTCGTTATTGCCGTTTACGGACAGAGCAAAATCGCCGTTCTGGAGATAGGTGTCCCCGCTGAGGAAAACCTCCTGGGCAAATATTTTGGGGATATCCGCGGCAAAGTCGGAATAATAATGCCGGCCGCCGCAGGCTCCCGCAAGGGTTTCCAGAAGTTTTGCGTCCGAGCCGATTCCGATGGCCACCGTGGACAGGGTGACCCCGCCGTCCGTGTAGGCGGTTATGATATCGCTGTAATTGTTGCTCTCCCCCTGTCCGTCTGTCAGCAGCACCACATGGCGGATGCTGGCATCGCATTCCGAGACGCCTTCCAGCGCTTCCCGGAGGGCGGGCTGGATCGTGGTGCCGCCGCCTTCCGGGATGGTTGCAATCTGTTCCTTTATGGCGTCTTTATCGGAAGCCAGGACAGGCTCCACCACCCAGGCGTATTTATCGTCAAAGGTGATTACGCCCACATAGTCTGTCTCCCGCATCTGATCCACGGCAGTCTGGGCCGCAGTGATGGCCAGGTCCAGATTCGTGGCGGAGGAACCCACATTGGCGCTCATGCTCCCGGAGTGGTCTATGACCATGATCATCGCCATCACAGGCACCTCATCCACTCCCCGCAGCTCCATGTCCACGGGCAGAATCTTTTCCAATACGCTTTCCCTGTAACCTCCGAGGGCAAAACTGTCCTCTCCGCCGCAGCAGACCAGCCCGCACCCGTAATCCCCCACATAGGTCTCAATATTGGCGAGAAATCCCTCCGGCAAGTCGGACAGATACACATTTTCCAGAATGACGCTCTTATATTCCAGAAGCCCTTCCAACGTATCCGGCGCATTGATGGCCGAGATGGCGTCAAAGCTGCAGTTTGCGCTGCGGAGCAGATTTTCGTATTGGCTGCTGTCCTCATCCATGCCGGATACCAGGAGTATCTTGGGAACGGAGTCCACCACCGAGTATGCGTGATAGCTGTCATTTTCCGCCACGGTATCCCCGGGAGCGGCCACACGGACTTCAAAATTCTCGATATTTTCCCCGGTCACGGTCTGCTGGAAGCGGAACTGGTTGGAGCCGCGGCTCAGATGAACGTCATAGCTCTCCTTCTGCATGGAACCCATCCAAATCTGGATCTGGGCATCCGTCTCATAATTGCTCTCCACAGTCACCGTCATGGAGTACAGATCCCCCTGATACAGGTAGCTGGGCAGTTCCACACTTTCCAGATAGGCGTCCTGTCCCTGCTTTGTCTCATAGACGCGCGCCAATAGCTCCACCTGTCTTGACACAAGGGCCGAAGCCGTGTTGGCCAGATTCCCTTTTGTCTCCTTCCCGTCCGTCAGGACCACCACTCGCCCGGCGCCCTCCGCAGGAATCATGGCCAAGGCTCTGGACAGGGCCTCTTCGAAGTTTGTGGCGGTTTTGTCCGGCAAAGACAGGATGCGGGAAAACCGGTCTTCCCCCGTCAAAAACTGGTCTACCAGGGAATTCTTTCCGAAGGTGACGATGCCGTACTGATTTTTCCCCGGCATTTTCCGGAGCGCATCGTCCAGGTAATCCTCCATTGCGGAGAGATTCTGCTGGTTGCTGTTGGAGATATCCACCAGAAAGACAGTGGTATTCATGCCGCTCATCCGTTTCACGGACACGCCCAGAAGAGCAAGGAAAACCAGAGCGGCCCCAATGATGCGTATGGCCGGATAAAACTTACCGCGATAGCGCGTCTGCCGCACATAGACCACCCACTCTGCCGCCAGCAAAAGCAATACCAGCACCAGAGGGATGCTGCGCAGCCGCAGCTTCACGGACCGGACGCCGGAGAATGTCCCGGAAAAAGTCCCTTCCGCGGTAATCCGGCCATCGGACTCGCTCTCCGCGGCAAAGCGCACCACATACTGCTCCGTTCTGCCCAGGGCGTTCACTTCGAACAGTCCCGCCTTCCGGGTGGAATCCGGCAGTGTCCCCACGTCGAATTCCGCCTGGGGGTGATAAAGCACAGAATCCCCCGCCATGTAGAGGCTTTCGGCGAGAAGCGAGGTATCCCCCAGGAAATGCAGGGCATTGGAGATGAAGACGGGGAATTCCGCCTTCAGGGGAAAATCCGATTCCCTCAGGTCGAAGCCCACCACGACCCTCTTCACGCCGTCATGCTCTCCGTAATAGCCGGCGCACTTGTCCCCTGCCCAGAGAAAACCGTTCCCCCAGGCCGGAATATCATAAACCTTCGTCTCGTTGACGCCGATGGAAAAGGCGGAAAGCCCGGAGGTAAGGTCGCAGCCCGTGACCGTGAGCAGGATTCCCTCCACTGTACCGGACGCATTGCCCTCGTCGCCGAAAAGCAGCGCCGAGCTGTTTTCCGGCAGTTTGTCCGACTCTCCGGCATCGCAGATGTAGACAGTCCCCTCCGGCTGCTCCTTCTGCCCGTTCTGAAGCTGTCCTCCGTCCGCCACCTTCGTCAGATGCGTCCCCACAACCGCCTGATAAGCCTTCTCAAGGTAAATATTGCCTTCCCCGATAAAAATTCCATTGATTTGACTGGACTGGTCAATTATAGCGTAAGCGGTATTGTCGGCGGCAAGGGAATCCCCGGTATCCCGGCCGGAAAATCTCACGGAACTGACTTCGCTGCGAAGCGCCCCGCCCTGCCAGACATAGGAATCAAAGAAGAACATCCTGGTCTCGCCTGGGTCAAGGGTCAGGGACTGAACGTCCAGCAGCCTTCCGCCCTCGTACAGGCTGATCTCCATAGCGGCCCGGGCATCGCTGTGATTGGTGAGGCTGGAGGCACAGATGACGGTTCTTCCTTCCAACCTTTCATCCGTGCTTTCCGCAGCCTCGCTTCCGTCCTCCTCCGTCCTGGCGTCTACATAAGAGAGAAAATTGTTGGACACATTATCCACCGGGGAGCCGGCCACATACAGCCGGGCATCAAAATAAGCGCAGAACCCCTCCGCCTCCTGAGCGCCGCTGCCGTCCGTGAATACGATCACCTCCGCGCCCTGGGCTTCGCCGGACTGGGACTGGGCTCCCCGGAGGGTCTCCACTATGCTTTCCGCCCCCTGCAGATTTCCCGGCCCATCGCAGCATACAATTTCCTCCAGCACACGGTAGAGGGCGTCCTTGTCCCTGACGCCCGCCGCCGGAAGCTCCGTTCCCATGGAATCTGCCGTGACGATGGAAAAAACGGTCTCCTCCGAGGCGGCGATCAGATCCTTGGCCTGTTCCAGAGCCTCCTCCATGCGCGTTCTGCCGTCTCCGCTGTCGTGCTGCATGCTTCCGCTGGTGTCGAACACGAGGATCACATTTCCCCCGCTTCTGCCCTGCCTGTTCAGATACGGGGACATCAATGACAGCACCAGGAGCAACAGTATCAGAATCTGGAGATACATCAGGATATTGTGGATAAATTTCTCCAGAAAAGTCCTGGACTCCTGATTTTTGAACAAAGCTTCCCACAGCAGATTCGAGGATATCCTATAGTCCTTTCCCCTGGGTTTCAGCAAATATAAAATTATGACTACAGGCACTGCCGCCAGAAGCGCCAGGGGCCATAAGCTCTCAAATATCATAAATCACCCTTAAATCCTGGAAAATAAGTTCTTTCCTGTCTTTCCCGGCATCGCAGAGCACATACGCCCCGCCCCCGGCGGCGCAGCCTTTTTTCATGCGCTCTGTGAGACGCTCCAGCGCCTGGCCGTAAGAAGCGATGACTTTTGTATCCATGGTCAGGCGCAGCCTGGATTCCGTCTCCGAATCGATCAGGTTCAGCGTCCCGGTAAGGGGAATGCGGAGCTCCTCTTCCGCCAGTGTGTGCAGGATCACAGGACGCTGTCTGCAATAGTCCAGATACTGCAGCAGCTTCTCATACCGGGCAGAGAGCTTCACCGGCATATTTTTTCCGCCGGCCTTTCCCGGCGCTCCCTCCAGCATGCTGCGGTGCAGAAAATCGCTGATCAATACGGTCACGCCGGGACCCGGGCTGCGCATTTTCCGGATTGCGGAGAGCATATCCACCTCCCCGGAAAATTCCAGCTTCTCCAGCCATCTGAGCGCCTTTGCGAAACCGTTTCTGCCGCCGCCCACCGAAAGGCCCTGCCCCATAGCTTTCATATCGTAGAGAATCAGCCTGTCCATATTGTTCAGCGCCAGAAATCCCACTGCTCCCGCCAGGTCCTTCGCCAGCTCCGCCTTGCTGTGCGCCCCGTAGTCCATAGACGCGCTGGTGTCTACCAGAACGGAGACCACCGCCGCTTTCTCTTCCATGTATTCCCGGATATACAGCTTGTCCAGCCTGGCATAGGCGTTCCAGTCCATCCGGCGCAGATCGTCCCCGGGCATATACTCCCGGAAATCGGAAAATTCCGAGGAAGTCCCCTTCTGTACCGATTTGCGGTTGCCGGATGTGACCAGGCTGCTCTTGTGCCACATCTGCAGCTGCAGCCGGGACAATGTGTCATAAAACTTTCCGTCAAGCATATAGGTTCTTTTCCTTTTCGGATAGGATCTGGCGAATCACGGAATCCTGTGTGATTCCATCCGATACAGCGTCAAAATTCAACAGGATGCGGTGCCGCAGAACGGGATAGGCCAGGCTTCGCACATCCTCAAAGGACACGTTCAGCCTTCCCTCCAGAAATGCGCGGGCTTTCGAGGCCCGAACAAGCGCCTGGGCCGCCCTGGGGCTTGCGCCCTCCCTGATATAGGGATTTTCCTGATGGGTGGCCATGACCAGATCCAGGATATAGTTCATCACGGCATCGGCTATGGGAATCCGGGAGATGAGCTTTCTCGTCTGCAGCAGGACGGCGCCGTTCATCAGGCCCTGTATCCCGGGCGGCTCCTGTCCTTCCGTCAGAGCCACGATGCCCCGAAGCTCCTCCCTGCTGGGAAACTCCACCAGTATCTTGAACAGGAAGCGGTCCAGCTGAGCCTCCGGAAGAGGATAGGTTCCCTCCTGTTCTATGGGATTCTGTGTGGCCAGCACCAGAAAAGGCTCCTCCAGCACATAGCTTTCCGTCCCCACCGTCACAGTGTGTTCCTGCATGGCCTCCAGCAGGGCCGACTGGGTCTTCGGCGTGGCGCGGTTGATCTCATCGGCCAGCACCAGATTGGCGAAGATGGGGCCTTTCTGGAAGCGGAAGGCGCTTTTTCCTTCCTCCTTTACCATGATATTGGTTCCCGTCACATCGCTGGGCATCAGGTCCGGGGTAAACTGGATGCGCTTGAAGGAAAGCAGGAACACCTGGCTTATGGTGCGCACAAGCATGGTCTTTCCAAGCCCCGGCATGCCCTCCAACAGGACATTTCCGCCGGAGAGCAGCGCCAGCATCACCTGCCGGATGACTTCTTTCTGACCGATGATCCCCTTTCCTATCTCCCGCTCACATTCCCTTATTTTCTGCTGATATAATGCAATGTCTGCCATCTGATTCCTCCTGGTCTATATTCGCTCCAATGTCTGCCATCTGATTTCTTCTGGTTTAATTGCCGATCCCCCCGCTTTTCCAGGTGCCGTCCAGCCTCAATACCTGATTCCGCTTCCTGAAATCCCGGGAGCATATGATTCCGTATATCTCGAATCCTGTCACTGGTTCAGACTCCCGAAATAGTCTCGGATCACCGATTCCATCCCGTTGGGATACCTGCCGTTTGCAAGCCCTTCGTAGGCGCTTTCCGTATACTCTCCGATGACAGAGCTGTATTCCACATGCTCCCCCTCCCAGGCGAGGCCGTTCTGCTGTCTGAAATATTCGGAATCCTGATTTCCATACTGTGTGCCCGTCAGGTCGGAATCACCGCCCACGGCATTGGGAATGCTCACGTAATCGTGGGAGGCGTCGCTGCTGCCGGTTCCCCGGCCATTGCCGGAACCGCT
>OFHM01001450.1_pt1 | contig 15429 bp, 15 predicted proteins | sample 1521311 | NCBI WGS metagenome assembly OFHM01 (sample SAMEA3504083, study PRJEB24116) | mouse gut metagenome | biome: mouse gut; feature: mouse-associated habitat; material: faeces | place: Denmark | collected 2011 | reverse complement strand
TCCAATTGGGCTGGCTGGAAGAGATGGGGGAGGAATGTCTGGGCTGCGGTGTCCGGGGTGAAAATAGCAGTGTCCGGGAGAGCGACAGAGACCGTCAAGGGTATAATGAGCAGGATTGGGGCAGCCGCGTCAGCATGGATGGGGGAGAAGAGTACAGCGGCGGAAACAAAGGAGGCTATATTGGCCTCACGGAGGAGGGGCTGGGGCTGTCCGATTACCTTGGGCCTCAGCTGATTTCTGAGGAAGTCAGAAAGAGAATGCTGGAGTGGGAGAGGGATAATGGGCAAGAAAACAGTTTCTTATAGGGGGGATCTGAAAAGCTGCAATTACCGCTGTTCCTACTGTCCCTTTTCCAAGCATAAAGCGTCGGCGGCGGAGCTGGAGAGGGATAGGCTGGACTTTAGCCGCTTTTGTGACAGCATAGCAAAAAGGGCCGGAGAACTCTCCATCGGAGCTGTCTTCATCGCTCCATACGGAGAAGCGTCCATACATAGATGGTATTGGGAAGGTCTGGGGCGGTTATCGGGAATTCCGGGCATTGATCGGGTGGGTCTTCAGACGAATCTGAGCTTTTCTGTGGAGGAGAGCCTGAAGATATTTGATTTATATGGCGGAGGCCGCCGGGGCCATGGGGAAAGCAGGCGGGAAAAGCTCTGTATCTGGGCCACCTTCCACCCTGAGATGACGGGGGTGGATGCCTTTGCGGATAAATGCCGCAAACTGACTCAGAGGGGAGTCAGGCTTTGCGCGGGGGCGGTGGGGGTGCCCCGGAATATTCCCCTGCTTTTAAGCCTGCGGGAGGCCCTGCCCCCGGATATTTACCTATGGATCAACAAAATGGACGGATTGGGACGAAAGTACACGGCGGAGGAAAAAGAGGCTTTTTCTGCAATAGATCCTTTTTTTCAGGAGGAATTGAGATGCCCTGCCGCTGATGCCCTTATGTGTGCGGATAGATGCTTTGTGGAGGCTGACGGCAGGGTCCGCACCTGCAATATCGGAAAGACAAAGGAGATAAATTGGTATCAGGACTGTGGGGAGGAACTCTTTCTGCCCGTGTGCGGAAAAAGAAGATGCACTTGCTATCTGGCCTATGGTGGAAGAGCCGACTTTGGGAAGCGCCGGTTTTTCGGGGACTATCCTATTTTTAGGGTTTTAGAGGGTATGATTTCAGAGGATGGGGATCCAATGGATGGAGTTTCTAAGGGCAGGATTCCGGAGGATGGGGGGGAGGATGGGGTTTCTAAGGATAGGGTTCCGGAAAGCGGTGTTTCGGAGGATGGGTTTTCAGAAGATGGGATGCTTGTGGATGGGGGTTTAGCGGATGGAATCCCAAAGGATAGGCTTCCAGAACATAAGGTTTTTGCGGATTGGAAGGCGGTTTTTCTGGATTTGGACGGCACGCTGATTCCGGAGGGGACACGAGAGGGATTATCGGATAGGGTTCATAGCAAACTGGCGGCTCTGAGTAAAACTTGTCCTGTTTTTTTGGCCACATCCATGCCGAAAGAGGAGGCGGAGAGGCGGCTGAAGGGGGACATGGAGCTGTTTGACGGAGCCGTCTTTGCGTCCGGGGCCTATGTGCAGCTATGGGGGAAATCCGGCGGAGAAGGAGATGCGGTTTCGGGGGTGAAGGAAGCCGTTCATCCGTTGAGCGGGCAGCCCCTGCCTAAGCTGAGGGAGCTTGCAGAACGCGTAAAGGCCTCGGTGAGGGTGTACCGGAGAAAGCATATGGTGTACAAAATCACATTGTTCAAAAGGCGCGGCTGCGGCTGGAAGGAAGAAGAGCGCCAAAGTGTGGCAGAGCTTTTGGAACGATGGGATTGCCGCATATTTTTGGAAAACAATTGTCTGGAAATCGTGGGAAAGGATTTGGACAAGGGCACGGGGATTCAGGAGATTTGCGGATGGCTGGGAATCCTGCCGGAGGAGACCGCTGCCATGGGAAATGACGAAGAGGATATAGCAATGGAGAGGGTGTGCGGCGCTTTTTTCAAGGAAGGATCGGCGGTTTGCAGAAAACGGGATTCAAAGTGGACAGAAAGTTTTCCGGTTCCAGAAAGGTCGTGATTCACCAGAGGCGCAGCAAGGTCAGGCATGAGGGGGGACGTGTGAAGCTGAGGGTCATTCTGGACCGGTTCAGTGCAGAGATTTTCGTAAATGACGGAGAACAAGTCTTGTCCCTTGTTCTTTACACGGTACAAGAGGCGGAGGACATTTCCTTTATTGCCGAGGGCACCGTGAAACTGGATGTAGTAAAATATGATCTGGTATGAGGGGGCGCCACGGGGCTGGCCCCCTCAGGGCACTATACCAGAAAGTGGTGATGAGCAGCGGAAAATGGTCTTATGGGGCAGGCGCTCGCTCGCCCTGAGGGTGCCGCGTCAGGGGCTGATGATGAGCAGCGGAAGGAGGTTTTTTATGGCCGTCTATGGCTCTTTAAGTGCATTCGTGCAGACCGTCCTCGCGCAGTTCAAGTACCCGGCAGCAGACCTCTTGGATGTATTTCCTGTCGTGGGAGACACTGATGATCGCTCCGGGAAAATCTTGTAGGAGCTGTCGGATCACCGGCCCTGACAGAGGGGAAAAGTTCCGGGTGGGTTCGTCCAGAATCAGTACGTTTCGATGATCCATGCTCATTTTCAGCAGTAAAATCTTGGCTTTCTGGCCGCCGGAGAGATCCCGGATGGCGTGGTCCATTTCTTGTACCGTGTATTTCATGCTGCCTAAATAGGTGCGGATTCGGGTGAGCTCCTCCTTGGTCAGGCATCTAGGCCGTTTCGGGGCAATGCCGTTTTGCGAGGAAGCTTCCGGCAAAAAGGAGGCTTGCCGGTGCGCCGGATGTTGCAGGGACGGCGCCTGAGAGCTTGCCTGCTGATTCAGCGGCGCTGCCGGATCTACTGGGATCTGGGGGGAGGGCTGGCGCTCCCAAGTCTGGGCCAAATATTCCACCGGAGTGAGATCCAGATTCAGAAGCTCCTCGTAATTCTGCGGCATGTAGGCGGCCCGGATGTCCGTTCGTTCCAAGAGCTGCGCAGCTATGAGCCGCAGGAGAGTCGTCTTTCCTGCACCGTTCTTGCCGATAATGCAGAGCTTTTCCGGCCCCTTGACCTGAAGGCGGATGCCATGGGCCAGATTCCGGCCGCCTGCCTGTAGCAGAGACAGTTCATAGTCCAAGACCCATTTGCCTGCAGGAATGCCTTCTCCCGAAGCGAAGCGGAAGAAGATGGCGTCCTCCGTGTCTGGCCGTTGGGTCATTTCCTCAGCCTGACGCTCAAAGCGGCGCTCCATGGACTTTACGGCGCGCATTTTCTTTTTCAGCAGCTGCCCTCCGTGAGGATTCTGTCTGGTGATGATGGCTTGCTGGTGTTCTACTTTGTCATGGATTTTTCGGAATTTTTCTTGCTGTTTTTCATAGGCCGCCTTCTCCTCCTGCGCCAGCCGGGTCTGGCGCTCAAGGCCTTTTTGGCGCAGCTCCACGTATTTTGGGTAACTTGTCCGAAACACAGTGCATGAACTTTCTGTCTTGCGCTTCAGCTGCTCCATGTGGATAATCATGTTGGCGGTGTGCTCCAGCAGCGTTTCATCATGGGAGATGTAAAGCACGGGAAAGGAGCAGCTGTTTATGAAGTCTTCCAGCCATTCCAGCGTCCCGATGTCGATATCGTTGGAGGGTTCGTCCAGCAGGAACAGATCCGGGCGCATACATAGGATGCGAACCAGCTGAATCTTGATTTTTTCTCCCCCTGAGAGCTGTTCCATTCTGGCGTCGCCGTACAGCAGGTCGGCAGAGACGCCCAGCCTGCCTGCCATGGAAGCCAGTTCCCGGTAGTCTGTCTCCAGAAAGGCGGGTTCTTCGCTCAAGAAAGTATAGATACTTTTCTTCTTGTCTTCTGCGGCAAGTTCCTGAGGCAGGTAGCCGCAGACGCTGTGGTTTTTTGATAGTTCCCCTTTGTATTCGGCATAGTCATCTACCAAAGCAGGGTCGTACAGCAGCTTCAGCAGAGTGGACTTTCCGTTTCCCTCCTCACCGATGATGGCGGCTTTATCTCCGTCGTTTAGGGTGAAGGATAGGTCTGCGGCCAGAGGACGCAGATCCTTTTTATGATAGATGCTTAAATTTTTTACTTGTAACATAGAGACCTCCTATTCCGATGCCGCTGATTTCCGTTTTTGCGGAGCAGGGCATCCTTTGGTGATTCTGGCGATCTGGGCTTGCCCATTGTGTTTTAGCGATTTCATGCTGATGATTCCGTTTTCTGTCATTTTGCCGCACTAAAAAAGCTTCCGGCCACATGGTATGACCGAAAGCAGATTCTGCGTGCATGCACTATATCAAGGGCGCAGCGGCTCCCTTTTATAGGATGAAGCAAAGGATCAGACATCTATCAACGGTCACACAAAACACGGCTCACGAAATACATGCCGTGATGCCGGAACTTTTGTGCAAATTTTGTCGATAGATTATTTCCGCATTGCCCTTCTCCTTGATTTTAAAAATGATTTGCTGATTAATACTTGCAGGTGAAATTTCATGTAATTTGAATTCTGGGGCCGGATTTCTGAAGCCCTCATAGAAATCAATGTACATTTCCGAATTTCACTATATTACTTTAACATATGAAGGTGGTTTTTTCCACCCCTTTTTTAAAAAATTTTGCGTCCCCTTGGCGGCAGATCTGTACTGTCGCCATAAGGAGACACCAATAAAATCTTTAATATTTCAATCCACACTTACTTTGACCTTCATAGAAATGCCAGCGGCTTTGGGATGTACCGGTTTGCAATGAGAAATGAAGCACATGAATGAAAGGAATTTTGCATTTCACAGCGTATCTGGCAAGGATGGCTGAGGTCTTGTAAGCGACATAGAACATTGCTATTTTAGTGGAAGTTGAAAGAAATAGCAAGTATTTTTGATATTCTTCTTGACAATTACAAAGAAGTAGGATATTATTTTGCCATATGAAAGCAATATTAACCAATAAAATCTTTATTGAAATTATTAATGACGGTATTATGAGGAATTGATTTGATGAAAACACCAATAAATGCATTTGCACAGCCGCCGGCAAATATGACCGCGCACATATCGAATGATGGACTTAACCGAGAGGAGTCCGTGGCAGAGCATACGCAAAAAACCACTTTTTTGTGCAAGGAAAAGGGGAGAAGATGTGGAATTTCCCACATGACGGCGTTATGCGGTATATTACATGACATAGGCAAAAACAAGGAGGTTTTCAACGCGTATCTCCATGCCGACGAGAGGACGAGGCGAAAGCAGAAGGGAAGCATTGCCCATGCATCTACGGGAGCTAAGTATATTTATGACTTACGTCATGGCGATTCCGGGAATGGAAAGGTAGTGGCTGAGCTGATCGCATATGCGGTAGCGGCGCATCATGGGCTGTTTGACTGTGTCGATATAGAGGGGCTGGACGTATTTTCAAAGAAGGTAGATGTAGTTGAGGACTACGAGGAGGCATGTGCAAATGCAGAGCGGCAGTATTTGCGGGAATATGAGATTGACGGAATTTATGCAGAGGCAGTGGAGGAATTTAACGCTGCATGGAATAAATGCAAAGATATCATGGCAAGACTGAAAACTCTGCTGTCGTCTGAGCATGGCAGCAATGAAAAAGAGATGCGGTATAATTGTAAATTCTTTCTGCTGGCATGTTTCCAGCGTCTGTTGTTGTCCGTTTTGATCGATTCGGACTGGGAGGCCACATCGGATTTTATGGAGAATGTGGATACGCTGTCCAAAGGGGGCGGGGCTGCTGAGGAAGATGTTTTCGGGAAAGCCAAGGATCATTTTGAGGCTTATATGCGAAAAAAGCGGCTGGACAATGCCGACTCCGGACTGACTGACAAAGAGAGGATGATTCTGAAAGCCAGAGAGGAGCTGCAGAAGGAATGCGTAAGGTTCGCAGGACATCCGGCAGGGATTTATTGTCTGCCCATCCCTACGGGAGGGGGAAAGACCTTGAGCAGCCTTGCCTATGGGTTGGAATTTTGCCGTCTGCATCCGGAGACGGAGCGCATAATCTATGTATCTCCGTATATCAGCATAACGGAACAGAACGCGCAAGTGTTTCGTGAGGCTATCGGCAACGACCGATGGATACTGGAACATCATTCGTCTGTAGTTAGGAATGAGGAGACGGAGGATGAGGACTATCGGACACACGGGCTTGGCAGATATGACATCAATTGGCAGGAGTCGTTTATCTGCACTACATTCGTGCAATTTATGAATACTTTGTTTTCAGATAAAAGCGAGTCGATTCGGCGGATGCATAGGCTGGTGAACGCGGTTGTGATTATTGATGAGGTTCAGGCTATGCCGCTGAAGTGCGTGCATACTTTTAATTATATGATCAACTTTTTGAATGTGGTATGTAATACCAATGTCGTCTTGTGTACTGCCACCCAGCCGACTTTTGGGGAGGCGGGGTGTCCGCTCTGTTACAGCGAGCCGAAGTATATGATAAATAATGTGACGGAACGGTTCCATGAATTTGAACGGGTGAAAATCTCTGTTCCAAGACCGGATGAAAAGTATACATTGGAGAGCCTTGGGGAGGAGATCGCAGAACGGACGGCTAAGCATAAATCGATTCTGGTGGTGCTGAATACGAAGTCGGCGGTGAAGAAACTGTATGATTTGCTAAAGGCTATGGGGGTAAATGCGGAGTACCTGACCACGAATCTATGTGCCGAGCATAGGAAGGACAAGCTTCAGGCTATAAGGGAAACGCTTGATAGGAAGGATCAAAATATTGTTGTGATCAGCACAAATCTGATTGAGGCCGGCGTGGACATATCCTTCGAGTGCGTGTACCGTTCCATGACCGGACTGGACAGCTTGGCCCAGACCGCGGGACGGTGCAATAGAAACGGAGAAATGGATTTCGGCCAGATATATCTGATTATGCTGGAAGGGGAAAACAGCGGCAACATGGAGGAGCTGCAGCAAAAAATAAGGGTGACGGAGCGTGTGATCAGAGGATTTAAACATGATGAGGGGATTGACAGTCTTTTGACGCCGAGATGGATGGATGAGTATTATAAAGAAATATATAATGCCTCGTCAGAAAAAATGAATTTTCCCATTGAGAAGCTGGACAGAAATATATTAGAGCTGCTGTCTTGGCGGGGGGACATAAAGGGCAAAAAGAATATTATGAATCAGGCTTACAAAACGGCAGGACATGCCTATCGGGTCATAGATGATTGCTCCTTCGGAGTGATAGTGCCGTATAAGAAGGGGGAGGAGATCATAGAGGCGATTCAAAGGGCGGTGAAGGAGGGGGAGATAAGGTCTTGTATTCGGCAGGCCCAGAGGTACACTGTGAATGTGAGGGGGAGTCAGCTGAAAAGGTTTGAGGGACTGCTGCAGCCGGTAAGTGATCAGCTTCCGGATCTTTATATGGTGGCGGCTCCCGGAGCGTACAGCGATGAATACGGAATTGCTCCGGAGTGGGAAACGCTTATATTTTGAGGAGAAAGGGGAATGGTATGGACAAGCCAAATAGGATTGAATACTGTGTGTATGGATGCTATGCGTTGTTTACGGATCCGCTGTCGAAGACGGGGGGCGAGAAATGCAGTTACCAGATTCCTACATATCAGGCATTGAAGGGGATAACGGAATCTATTTATTGGAAGCCCACGATCATCTGGGTGATAGACGAATGCCGTATCATGAATCCGATTCAGACGGAATCCAAGGGCATAAGGCCCATCAAATACGGCGGAGGAAACGACTTGGCATATTATACTTATCTGAGAAGGGTGAAATATCAGGTAAGGGCGCACTTTGAATGGAATGAGAACAGAAAGGATCTGGCAAATGACAGAAATGAAAATAAGCATTATGACATAGCCAGACGAATGGTTGAAAGAGGGGGGAGGAGAGATATTTTTCTGGGTGCGAGAGAGTGTCAGGGATATGTGGAGCCTTGTTCCTTCGGGGAAGGAGAGAGCGCCTATCAGGATATGAATTTGTCGTTTGGCATTATGGTGCATGGGATTACTTATCCTGACGAAGCCATCAGGGAAGAGGAAAAAGGGAAGATGACAGTACGCCTCTGGAACGCGCAAATGACCGATGGAATCATACAGTTCCCTCGCCCGGAAGAATGCCGGATCAGGAAGGTGCTGCGGGATGCGAAACAGAAAGACTTCGTTTTTGAGAAGAATTTCGGCGGACTGAAAGAATTTGAAGGAGGTGGAGCGTTTGGCATGGCTAAAGACCTTGGCTGAAACCTATGATGTCTATTCTGGGCTGGCGGGAGTTGAGAAAAATGATCAGGCAGTCTTGCTGCCCATTTCCCATTCCACATTCAATGCTCAGATCGAGGTGACCATTGATGAGGAGGGGGACTTCCAGAGCGCCAGAAGGCTTGAAAAGGGGAAGGATGTTGTGACGATCATTCCGGTTACGGAGGATTCGGCATCCAGAAGCAGCGGCATTGCGCCCCATCCGTTATGTGATAAACTCTGTTATATTGCAGGAGACTATGCTTTATATACGGGGGATGATAAGGAGAAGTATTTTGAAGCATATCTGAATCAGCTGCGTGAATGGGCGGAGTCGGAGCAGTCCCATCCTATGGTGCAGGCGGTGTATAGATATCTTGCAAAAGGGACACTGATATCGGATTTGGCAGAAAGCAAGACTTTGGAGCTTGATGAAAACGGCAGGCTCACGGATCAGGGAAAAATACAGGGACTGGGCCAGACGGGGGCAAATGTAAGATTTATCGTATATGGCGGCAGCAGGCCTCAGGAAGTATGGAAAAATCAGGATTTATACAAAAAGTACGGCGCTTTTTATCAGCAGAAGACGGGAGAGCGGAATTTGTGTTATGCGTCCGGGAAAGTGGAACCATGTTCTGACAAACATCCGTCCAAGGTTCGCAACAGTGCAGACAAGGCGAAGCTGATTTCCGGGAACGATGAGTCAGGGTTTACCTATAGAGGCAGATTTGCCTCAAAAGAAGAGGCTGTTTCGGTGGGATACGATGCCTCCCAGAAAGCCCATAATGCATTGCGGTGGCTTATCCAGAAACAAGGATATACTAGGGATGAGTCTGCCATTGTCTGCTGGATGGTAAACAGACCGATGCAGCTGCCGGACTTGATGCAGGATTCCGTCAATGCCTACGTCGATGTGGATGACTTTGACATGGATTTTGATGAGACCGATTTATATGAAGTATCTGCTATAGACAAACATGATACGGGAAAGTATTTTGCTCAAAAGTTTGCTAACGCGGTCAATGGATATGCGGAAAAAATCGAGGCTGATGATAGGGTTGCAGTGATCGCTCTGGATGCGGCGACCACCGGACGGCTTTCGGTTGTGTATTATGAAGAGATGGGCGGAAGGCAGTACATGGATGGGATTTTAAACTGGCAGCGGCATTGCAAATGGCGGAGAACTGTGAAAAGAGGGGATATGGGGAAAGGAAAAAAGCATGTTACTTGTGAATGCACCCCTTCTCCCAGAGAGATGGCGCTTGCCGCATATGGAGTGCAGCAGTCGGAGTGGCTGGAGGCGGACGGCAAGCTGATCCGGAATACGGTAAAGCGGCTTCTCCCATGCATTACCCAAAAGGGGGTCCGGATTCCCCATGATATCATCAGAGCCGCTGCCCGGAGGGCATCCATGCCGCAGACCATGAGTGAATTTGTGTGGTACAATGACGTGCTTTGCGTCGTGTGCGCAATGATAAGGTTCCAATATGAGGAAGGGGGTATGAATATGGAGCATTTTCTGGAGGATAATTTGAAGGATCGGAATGTTCTGTTTGGGCGGCTGCTGGCGGTATATGATTATATGGAGCAGCGGGCCATGTTCGAGTATGACGAGAATGGAAAAGTGAAGGAGTCGCGGACGACGAATGCGAAACGGTACTGGAATGCTTATTGCCGCAGACCGGGAAGAACGGCGCAGACAATCAAGGAAAATCTGATCTCATATGAAAGGAGACTAAAGGATTATGAATTGCGGAAGTTTGAAGAATGGATAGGCGGTATTATGGTGCAGTTTTCGGGAAATGAATTTAAGGACAATACAGCCTTGTCGGAGATGTACTTGCCGGGATATTATCAGCAGATGGACTATATGAGAAAAGCATTTCAGAAAAAAGAACAGTAAAGGAGAAGAGGCGTATGAGCGTATTTACAAACAAGATTGATTTTGAAGTTCTGGTGATGGTTAAAAATGCCAATCCCAACGGAGATCCTTTGAACGGTAACAGACCCAGAGAGACTTATGACGGATATGGGGAGATATCGGACGTATGTATTAAGCGCAAGATCAGAAACAGACTGCAGGACATGGGGGAGAATATTTTCGTGCAGAGCGATGAACGGTCTGATGACGGATGCCGCAGCTTGGCGGATAGAGCAAAGAGCAATGCGGTCATGCAGAAGGCGCTGAAGGATAAAGACAAGGAAGCCTATGCGAAAGCGGCTTGTGAGACATGGATCGATGTGCGCAGCTTTGGGCAGGTATTCGCATTCAAGGATGATAGTGTGTCCGTGGGGGTAAGAGGGCCGGTTTCCGTTCACTCTGCGTTCAGCGTACTGCCGATATCTATTGACAGTATGCAGATTACCAAAAGCGTCAACAGCGAGACAAAGGAGAAAAAGTCGTCCGATACAATGGGAATGAAGCACAAGATATATTCGGCACTGTATGTCATAAAGGGCAGCATTAATCATCAGCTTGCCGAAAAGACGGGATTTGGAGATGATGACGCCGGGAAAATAAAGGAGGCCCTGCGCACGCTGTTTGTGAACGACAGCTCTTCTGCGAGACCGGACGGCAGTATGGAAGTCTGCAGGGTGTACTGGTGGAAACATAATTGTCCCATGGGACAGTATTCTTCTGCAAAGGTGCATAAGCTGGTGAGGATCGCCCCCAAGACAGACGATCCGAAAGATTTTGAGGACTATGATATAGAGGTGGGTTCCCTGCCTGGCTTGGAACTGGAAGAAATAGAGGGTATCTGACTATGTATTCTGAAGAAGATTACCTTATGCTTTCCGGCATTCAGCATTTTGCGTTTTGTAGAAGGCAGTGGGCCATCATACATATTGAGCAGCAATGGGCCGAAAATTATAGGACGACCGCCGGTGAGCTGATGCACAAGAAGGCGCATGACGGAAGCTCGTTTGAGAAGAGAGGCGACCTTTTGACCGTCAGGGGGATGCGCATCTCTTCCCAGAGGCTTGGACTGAGCGGACAATGTGACATTGTTGAATTTCATAGGGATGAAAATGGCGTAGAGATTTTTGGATATGAGGGGAAATGGATGCCTACTCCCGTGGAGTATAAGCATGGGTCGCCCAAGGAAAATAATGCGGATGAACTGCAGCTTTGTGCCCAAGCAATTTGTCTGGAAGAAATGTTTCAGACAAAATTGCGGGAGGGGTATCTGTATTATGGAGAGAGCAGACGGCGCAGCCATGTGGAATTCACGGACGCCCTGCGGGGAGAGGTGGCGAGGGCGGCAATGGAAATGCACGACTTGTTTCGCAAGGGACATACGCCCAATGTAAAGCCTGCCAAGAAATGTAAGGCGTGTTCTCTGGAACCCATATGTGTTCCGAAGCTGCAGAAGGTAATGGGTGTCAGAGAGTATATTCTGCAGGGAATCAGAGCCAATGATTAGAAATGGCGCTATGGAGTCGGCTGCTGTTTGCCAAATTATAGGGAGGGAGCTGTGCGGAAGTTACTGAATACTTTATATGTCATGACGGAGAGCTGCTATTTGACTCTTGACGGTGAGAATATCGTGATACAAGACGGTGAAAAAACAATGGGCAGGTTTCCGCTTCATACATTGGAGAATATTATTTGCTTTACCTATAAGGGGGCAAGCCCTGCTCTCATGGGCGCATGTGCGGAGCGGAAGGTAGGATGAGTTTCTTTTCTCCCAGAGGCGCGTTTTTGGCAAGGGTGGTGGGAAAAGAATATGGCAATGTACTGCTCAGAAAGGAACAGTACCGGATATCGGACAACGACGGTAAAAGGCTTGGCTATGCAAAGAACATGATTGTGGGAAAGGTCTTTAACGGCAGATGGAGCATAGAGCGGACGCTGCGTGACCATGGGTATCGGGTAGACGCGGAAAGGCTTAAAGGAGTGTCGAAGGGGTTATATGACACATTGCCTCAGATAGACGGAGCGACCCGGCTGGACGAGCTTCGGGGAATAGAAGGAAAAGCGGCGGAACAGTATTTCTCGGTGTTCAATGACATGATACTGAACCAGAAGGAAGACTTTATTTTTACAAGAAGAAGCCGCAGACCACCATTGGACAATATCAATGCGCTACTGTCTTTTGCCTATACGGTGCTTGCAGGTGAGTGCGCCAATGCATTGTCCAGCGTGGGGCTGGATCCATATGTTGGGTTTATGCACGGGGACAGACCGGGAAGATCTTCTCTTGCGCTAGACTTGATGGAGGAAATGCGGTCAATTTTGGCAGACCGGTTTGTGCTGACGCTGATCAACATGAAAACGATTCAAGCGGTTCACTTTGAAAAGCATAAGGACAATGCTGTGTTTTTGAACGATGATGGTAGAAGAGTATTCTTTTCGGCTTGGCAGAATCATAAAAAGGAAAGTTTGACGCATCCGTACCTGAAGGAGAAGATAGTTTGGGGATTGGTTCCCTATGTACAAGCTTTGCTGCTGGCTCGAACGATTCGCGGAGATGTGGAAGAATATCCGCCGTTTTTATGGAAGTAGGTGTTGGGATGCTTGTGCTGATTACGTATGATGTCTGTACTCAAAGCAATGCAGGAAAGGCTCGTCTCCGGAAGGTTGCAAAGGAATGTGTCAATTATGGGCAGCGAGTCCAAAATTCAGTGTTTGAGTGTATTCTGGATGCTTCTCAGCTGCTGTTGCTAAAAGATCGACTGAGATCGTTGATCAATGAAAACGAAGATAGCCTGCGCTTTTATCATTTGGGAAACAACTACCAGACCAAGGTTGAGCATTTTGGTGCCAAGTCTTCTTACGAGGCGGAAGGGACATTGATGATTTAGCAGGTGCGAACCATAAGCTAACATGAAATGCCGGAGGGACTCGCACCGAAAGAATGTAGGAAATAGGGTGAAAAAAGGGTTTGAAAGAAATGAAGAATGTTTTTATTTGTATGTATTGTATAAATAAAATTCCATAATCTGAAAAAAATATGGAATTTTTGGGTCGCTCCCCGTGCGGGAGCGTGGATTGAAATATCCAGATTTTTGATGAGCTGGATGACCCCGGGGAACGTCGCTCCCCGTGCGGGAGCGTGGATTGAAATCTTTTACTCATGCTCGTCCTCCTTTTCAGCAAAGTCGCTCCCCGTGCGGGAGCGTGGATTGAAATTGCACCCTGTATCAGTTCCTCGTTAAACAAGTCGTGTCGCTCCCCGTGCGGGAGCGTGGATTGAAATATTGGGGGTGAGCCTCTCCTGGAGATAGCACTCACCGCTCCCCGTGCGGGAGCGTGGATTGAAATATTTTAAAATTGGGTAAAGTAGTGGCAAAATCTTGTCGCTCCCCGTGCGGGAGCGTGGATTGAAATGTTGTAATTGCATACCTCCACTTTATTTCCTGAGTGTCGCTCCCCGTGCGGGAGCGTGGATTGAAATCAGCCATCTGTCACGTTCATTGTATGACGGAAACCGTCGCTCCCCGTGCGGGAGCGTGGATTGAAATGTCGACTGCTGCTAACTATAATTTTGGTTGGTTGGTCGCTCCCCGTGCGGGAGCGTGGATTGAAATTTTAATCCTTATTGATGAGGCTGGTACTGTTTGGGTCGCTCCCCGTGCGGGAGCGTGGATTGAAATCCTTACCTTTATGGTCTCTGTTGTTTGGTGGGCGGTCGCTCCCCGTGCGGGAGCGTGGATTGAAATCTATCAGACTATTAAGCATTAGTTTAGCCAATGTGTCGCTCCCCGTGCGGGAGCGTGGATTGAAATATCCTCCGCGTCTGATTATGATTTTAGCTGGTTGGTCGCTCCCCGTGCGGGAGCGTGGATTGAAATCTCCGTTATCGCCCAGCTTGCTTTATTGGGTGCAAAGTCGCTCCCCGTGCGGGAGCGTGGATTGAAATCGAACGAATGTGGTGTGCAAAAAGCGGTAGAAAAAGTCGCTCCCCGTGCGGGAGCGTGGATTGAAATATGTCTATGAGGACGCACTTTCCTTGGCTAGTTTGTCGCTCCCCGTGCGGGAGCGTGGATTGAAATCCCCCTAAGACAACAACCACGACAAAGGTTAAAAGTCGCTCCCCGTGCGGGAGCGTGGATTGAAATTTGGTGTCGGTCTCCTTGTCGTCGATGCTTGTATGTCGCTCCCCGTGCGGGAGCGTGGATTGAAATATTTACATTTTGGAACGAAATAATGGTGAATATTGTCGCTCCCCGTGCGGGAGCGTGGATTGAAATTCCTCAAGTTGTTATGGCTATCGTATCGGTTACTTGTCGCTCCCCGTGCGGGAGCGTGGATTGAAATCCTAATGAATCGTATATGCGCTATCTACATGCGTGTCGCTCCCCGTGCGGGAGCGTGGATTGAAATGTCAAAATCAAGGGTAGGGCGTGCCGAGTGAAGAAGTCGCTCCCCGTGCGGGAGCGTGGATTGAAATCGGAATCGGAAAGAGAATAGGAGTGGCGTGGAAAGGTCGCTCCCCGTGCGGGAGCGTGGATTGAAATCAGAAAGAACAGAAGAAGCAAGAAGAAGCGGAAGCGTCGCTCCCCGTGCGGGAGCGTGGATTGAAATTCTGTATGATGCAGAGGTTATAAAGGCGATTTATAGTCGCTCCCCGTGCGGGAGCGTGGATTGAAATCGCGTCAGCAGAAGGATGTACGATGCAGATACGGTCGCTCCCCGTGCGGGAGCGTGGATTGAAATACTAAGGATGAAGATTATTTTGGGGCGGACATAGAGTCGCTCCCCGTGCGGGAGCGTGGATTGAAATAGAATCATCTCCAAGTTTTGTTTGATTTAAAACGGTCGCTCCCCGTGCGGGAGCGTGGATTGAAATTGCATCTTGTACGGCACGGACGGAAAAGGAAGCGTCGCTCCCCGTGCGGGAGCGTGGATTGAAATTAAACCTCATGACAACGCAGGAATACACATTTAAGTCGCTCCCCGTGCGGGAGCGTGGATTGAAATCATGAAGTTATCACAAGCCCTGACGGAGATCGGTGTCGCTCCCCGTGCGGGAGCGTGGATTGAAATAGATTTGATTTACGACATTTTGTTTGGGAAAAATGTCGCTCCCCGTGCGGGAGCGTGGATTGAAATATCAGCCTAAACTAAGACCGAAAGGACGTCCAAAGTCGCTCCCCGTGCGGGAGCGTGGATTGAAATATTCGGTAGATAGACAGCCGCCCGGCTTTCAGCTTGTC
>OFHM01001448.1_pt1 | contig 15464 bp, 14 predicted proteins | sample 1521311 | NCBI WGS metagenome assembly OFHM01 (sample SAMEA3504083, study PRJEB24116) | mouse gut metagenome | biome: mouse gut; feature: mouse-associated habitat; material: faeces | place: Denmark | collected 2011 | reverse complement strand
TTCATTCGAAAGGGCACTCATGAAAGTTCCTCTCGTGCGCCTTTGCGACTTTACCAGACAACAAAAATTATTTTTTCAAAATCATTTAATATTTCTTAGCTGCACTATTTTATAGTCACTTCGCGACAGCTCTATCAGTTGCGTATTATAATTATACTCCCGCCTTTATCCCTCTCTAAGCCCGAAATGACCGAATCTCAAAGGAATTGCGGATACAAACCCTGGCGTCCCAGATATCCTTAAGCTCCCCGGCCGCAATCATCTGCGCCGCCAGATTTCCAAGAGCCGTAGCCTCTCCCGGTCCTGCCAGAACTTCCTTCTTCGTGTACCAGGCCGTCAGCTCATTGAGGTAATCCGCATTGGAACCGCCGCCCACCACATGAATCTTATCATAGGTCTTCCCGGTAAGCTCCTCAATCTCCCAGACCGTTTCGCCGTAGCTGCGGGCCAGATTCTGGTAAATGACCGCCGCCAGCTCTCCCGGCGTCTCCGGCACTGCCTGGTCGTGCTTCCTGCAATATTCCTGTATCGCTTCAATCATACTGTCCGGAGACAGGAAGCTCTGATCGTTCACATCAATCACCGTGGGGAAGTCCGAAACCTCCTCAGCCATCTTGCAAAGCTCCGCGTAGCTGTATTTTACCGGAAGCTCCTTTCGAACGGACTGAATCATCCACAGTCCCATAATATTTTTCAAAAACCGGAACCGGTAATCCACGCCGCCCTCATTGGTAAAGTTTGCCCTGCGGCTTTCCTCTCTGCAATCCGCTTCCCTTAGCTCCGTTCCCATCAGGGACCAGGTGCCGGAGCTTATGTAGATCACATCCTCCTCCGTGGAGGGAACCGCCAGAACCGCAGAAGCCGTATCATGGGTAGCCGGCTGCATCACCGTGCAGGAGAAGCCAACCTCCCCGGCCACCTCTTTCTTTAAGGGTCCTACCACAGTTCCCGGAAGGCTGATAGGCCCGAAGATTTCTTTTTTATAGCCCAAACGCTCAATCAATTCAAAGTCCCAGTCCTTTGTCTTCGGACTTACAAGCTGGCCCGAGGTGGCATTGGTATACTCTGTTTTTGCCACGCCTGTCAGCAGATAATGAAAATAATCCGGAAGCATCAAAAGCTGCTCCGCCTCTTCCATCAGCTCCGGCTGCTGCTCCTTTACGGCCATGAGCTGATAAATGGTATTGAAAATCTGTTTCTGGATTCCCGTTCGCCCATACAGCTCCTCCGGAGAAATGATCTCATAAACCTTGTCGTCCATTCCCTCCGTCCGCTTATCCCGATAGCCGACCGCATCCCCCAGGCGCTCCCCGTTTTTATCCAGAAGAACATAGTCCACCGCCCAGGTGTCCACACCCATACTCACCGGAATTTTCCCAAGCTCCTTACAGCGTTTCATTCCGGCCTTGATTTCTCCGAACAGGCCGTCCGCATCCCAGCACAAATGCCCGTTCTTTGGCTTCATGCCGTTGTCAAAGCGGTAGATCTCCTCCAGAACCATTTTCCCGTCCTCAAGGTGCCCCAGGATATGGCGTCCACTGGAAGCCCCGATGTCTACTGCCAGATAATAGGTGTTGCTCATCCCTTTTCTCCTTCTTTAAAACTGGGGGACTGCAGGCGCAGTCCCCCAGTATTCTTATAGCCTTTTAAATCTTACAGTTTGCTGATCCACTCAGCCATGTTGCCCTTGTAGAAGATGTACGGTGTGCCTGCCAAAACGAAGGTTCCGTCGCCCTGTGTGTAAACAGTGTAATCTTCCTCAGCATAGTCACGGAAAGCAGCCATTGTGAAGGTCTCACCATCTGCTCCTGCCCAGCCATTGGTCAGAGCCGCGTCAATTGCAGCGCCTGCTACTGCGCCAAGATGAATAACATCCCACAGCATCATGTAAGGACAAACGGATGCAAATGCGTCATCCTCTGCCGCGTTGGGCATGAAGGACTGCATCTCGGAAGGAAGTCCAAGACCTGTCAGCTTGATTTCGCTGTTCGCCTGCTTCAGAACCTGTCCTGCTGCTGCGATACCAACGGTAGTCGGGGAAATGATACAGTCAACCTTAGCCTCTGCTACGAAAGCATTTGCCTGAGTTGTAGACTCAACCGGGTCGTCATTTCCGTACTTCTTGTCAAGGTTGGGGCTAACCTTACCCTTGTACATATCCTTTGCAAGCTCTGTCTCCATAGCTGCAATCCAGCTGTTCTGAACCGGAGTATCGATACCGGCGGAAAGAACGCCAAGAACGATCTCGTCGCCTGAGTAGCTTCCAAGCTGCTCTGCTACAACCTCTTCCATAGTCTTATCTTCCGGATAATCTACGCCAAGAGTAATCAGAACGGCTGCCTGTACCAGATAAGATCCGATATCCTGAACCTCTGCCTGATTGATATGAGCCAGACGGTAGTCAACGCTTGCCTCGGAGTCGATGGAAACGATGGGGATTCCGGCATCCTTTGCCTTCTGGAAAATCTCATCATATCCGGTATCTCCGTTGGTGGAAATAACGATAGAAGCAACGCCCTGTGTAATCAGCTCGTCAAGCATCTGAACCTGAGCGGCTACGGTTGTCTCAGCCGGGCTGTCATACTCGGTCTCATAGCCAAGTGCGTTCATGTACTCACTGTAGCCTTCATACATCAAATCACCGAACTTGTTACCGGTAGACTTGAACATAAATACATGCTTTCCGCCTTCAGCAGACGGTGCTGCAGGAGCATCTGCCTCTGCGTCGTCTCCGCCTGTCTCGGCAGGAGCCTCTGTTGCCGGCGCATCCGTTGCCGGAGCTTCCGTTTCCTTGGAACCGCAGGCTGCAAGTCCTGCAATCATGCTCACACTGAGCATCAGAGCTAAAATCTTTTTCATCATAATGAAATATCCTCCTTTTATTTTTGCTTAATAGCTCTTTTTTATATATACGGGGCGCTCTAAACCCCGGATATACCTTACCAAATGAAGTTCGTCCGCCCGAAAGCGGCCGCCTTTCATTCAAACCGCTTAGGAGAAACGCTCCTTATTCTTTCTGGCATTCTCCTCAAGCTCCGCTTTCATCTGTGCTGTCTTTTCCTTACACGTATTCTGTAAGGACACAATTCTCTCCTCGGCCTTGCGGATCTTACCGTCCGGATCGCCGGATTTTCTAAGCCTTGCAATCTCCGCCTTAAGCTCTTTCACCTCTGCGGCCGTCTTTACATTGAGAGCCTCGATGTTCTTATTGTTCTTATACAGAACCTTAAGCTTCACATCCGCAATAAGCTGCCGGTTCACACTGGGAATCAGTACGGCAATCAGAAGCACAATACCCGTTACAATCTTACGTGTATTGGCATCCACGCCAATCAGACCCAGCGTATACAGCAGGAAGGCCATAATAAAGGTGGAAATAAAGGGACCGTACACCTTACCCTTACCGCCGTTGGTGGATACGCCGCCCAGTACGCAGATAGCGATAGTATCCATCTCGTAGCCCGTACCCATAGAGGAGGAAAGACCGCCGCCCATACGTCCTACGAAGAAAATGGAACCGATGCCTGCCATCACGCCCATCAGGATAAACACAATGAGCTTCACCCGCTCTACCCGGATACCGGAATACTGAGCCGTAACCGGGTTATTTCCCACAATATACAGCTTCCGTCCAAAAGTGGACCGGTGCAGAATAAAGTAGAAAATCACGGTAATGATGATATATAACACCATACAAATGGGGAAGATCCACCAGTTTCTCCAGCCGATGGCATTGTAGAAGGCCGGGAAATTCTTAAGTGAATTTACATCCAGGATAATCTCTACAATTCCGCGGAACAGCATGGAGGTGGAAATGGTTACAATAACCGCAGGCATCTTCACATATCCTACCAGAACGCCGTTAAAGGCCCCGCAGACCGCTCCCGTAAGGATACCTGCCAAAACAGCCACAATCCCCGGCGTTCCGTTCTGATACAGAAGACCCGTAGTCATACCGGAAAGAACCATGTTGGAAGCGATGGATACGTCAATATCCCCAAGCATCAGCACAAACACCATACCCATTACCATAGGCGACAAGTCAAGTCCCGACTGAATGATGGACTGAATGGTGCCGATGTTGAAATACAATCCCGGCCTGGCAACAGCCAGAATCAGATTAATCAGAATCAATATGTAAACCAGGATCATTTCCCATTTTACCAGAAACTTGCTTAATTGAAAACCCTCTTTGACAGTCAGATCTCTGACCGCAGCTTTATTCTCAGCCATTAGAGCAGTGCCCCCCTTTCTTTCAGGAAACGCTTCTCAGAAGAGCGTGCCATTGCAATATTCAGGAATACGGCTGCAATAATGATAGCGCCCTGCAGGGCCTTCTGCCATACGGACAATCCCGGAAGCAGACTGATAAACTGGGTAATCACGCTCATCATCAGCCATCCGATGAATACGCCGTCCACAGTTCCCCGGCCTCCGGTGATGCTGACGCCGCCCAGGATACAGATAGCGATAGCCTGCAGCTCATAGCCGTCGCCGATGGTATAGGTACACATTGCATAGTTGGCCGTATAAAGCATACCGGAGATGCCTGCCAGTGCGCCGCAGATAACAAATGCCAGAAAACGGACTCGCGCCTCCTTGATACCTGCAACCTTCGCAGACTCCACATTCGTTCCGATTGCATAGATACGTCTGCCGGTCGTCCGGTAGCTGAGATACCAGTATGCTGTCAGAAATACGACAGCCGCAATCCAGAGAATACTCGGAACTCCAAGGATCTGCTTTCCTGCCCACGCCTGATAGCCCTCGGAAATCTGATGGGGGAACCACCAGTTGCCGCCGCTTAAGAGGAACGCAAAGCCTCTGTAGATATACATCGTACCCAGTGTTGCAATCATGGGAACCACTTTCAGGTAACCAACCACAAAGCCGTTGAAGGCTCCGCAGATAATTCCGATCACAAGGCTTAAAAGCACCCACACAAAGTTGGGAATCTCCATATGGCTGCTCATCAGCGAAGTGCAGACCACGCCGGACAATGCCAGTATGGAGCCTACGGACAGGTCAATGCCGCCCGTCACCAAAACCACCATCATACCCATTGCCAGGAATACGTAAACCGCATTATTCCGCAGCATGGAAATAATGGTATTCAGGGAAAACATAGACGGTGTAATAATTCCCGCCAGTATCATAAGCCCAATCAGTCCGAATACAAGACCGATGTTGCGGTATCCGAATACTTTTTTCATGCCCTGGCCTCCTTCCTCTGTTCACCCAATGAGGCCGCCATAATCATTTCCTGGGATACCTCTTTGTTGTCAAATTCGCCGGTTACATGTCCGGACTTCATCACCACGATCCGGTCGGCCATACCAAGCACCTCCGGCATCTCGGAGGAAACCATAATAATCGCATAGCCGTTTGCCGCCAGCTCGTTCATAATTTCATAGATGGAATACTTCGCGCCTACGTCGATACCCTTCGTAGGCTCGTCGAGAATCAGCACTTTCAGGGAGCAGTTGAGAAGCTTGGCAAATACAACCTTCTGCTGATTACCGCCCGACAGTGAGGAGGGCGGCGCGCTGATATCTTTGGCTTTGAGGGAAATCTTCTGGCAAAGCTCAATGGCTTTTTGAATCTCCGCCTTTTCATCCAGCATATTCGCCTTGGCAAACTGCTTCATATCCGCAGAAGACACGTTCTGGTAAATGGGCAGCTCGTTCACAAGCCCCTGGGTCTGCCGGTTCTCAGGAAGCAGGCCGATGCCGTATTCAAATGCCTCCACCGGTGTCTTTACATGAATCTCCTGTCCCTCCAGAAGAATCCTGCCGCTGTCGGGATTCATAATGCCGAAAATGGTCTGGCAGACCTCGGTACGCCCTGCACCCACCAGTCCCGTAAGAGCCAGAATTTCGCCCTTCTTTACGTCAAAGGAAATATTTTTAAAGTAGCCTTCCTTGGAAATATTTTCCACTTTCAGTACGGTTTCTCCAATTTTGGCCGTCTTTTCGGGATACATCTGATCCAGCTCCCGGCCTACCATCGCCCCGATGAGCTTCTGATTGGAAATCTTATCCACATCCCAGCAGCCTATGTACTGTGCGTCACGGAATACGGTGACTCTCGTTGCCAGGCGGTACATATCCTCAAATCTGTGAGAAATCAGAATAATGGAAACGCCCTCGTCACGGAGCCGCTCCGCAATAGTGTAAAGCTCCTCGCACTCATTTGCCGTCAAAGAAGCCGTCGGTTCATCCATGATAAGAATCCGGGCGTCTCTGGAAAGGGCCTTGGCAATCTCCACAAGCTGCTGTGCCGCTACGCTTAAGGAACCCATCGGCTTCGTCACGTCGATCTCCTTGCTCAAAGGCTCAATCAGCTCCTTTGCCTTCTGGTTCATCTGACGCCAGTCGTACATGCCCAGCTTGTTCTTAATCTCCTGCCCCATAAAAATATTTTCAGTCACAGACAAATCCGGGAATGCCGTTACATGCTGATAAATCGCCGCGATTCCCAGCTTCGCCGAATCCATCGTATTCCGGGGGGTAATCCGCTCGCCCTCTAACAGCATAATTCCGCTGTCCGGCTGATGAACGCCTGTGATAACCTTGATGAAGGTGGATTTTCCTGCGCCGTTCTCACCCATCAGTGCATGTATTTCACCCTTCTTCAGCTGAAACTGCACGCCTGCCAGAGCGGTGACGCCGCCGAAGGTCTTGACCACATCCTTCAGCTCGAGAATGTAATTTTGCTCGTTCACCCTATTTTCTCCTTCCTTGCTTGGTCTTTATGCTACTAGATAAACCCAAAAATGAAGAATATTCAATATCAAATATTGTTTTTTCAGTATCAATTCTTGCTTTTCTGGCATTTTTGTGCTATAGTAAGGGAAAATATGTGAATTATTTGTCATTTCAAACAATTGTTCTCGGGAAAGGACTTTATTTCGTATGAAAATACCACAAAAAGAATATCCTCCCAAATATATACATAAGTCAAATCTTCTCTCCGACAAGTCCGTGAACCTGCCCTTTCAGGTTCTTCAGTGCGGATATTCCAACGAACGGGAGTTAAAATGCAATGCCAATTACTCGGAATTTATTATTTTTTATATTCTGGAGGGAGTGGCGCAGTACACGAAATACAAAGAGGTGCAGTATGTTCATAAGGAACATATTGTAATCTCCAACTGCAATACCCGGCTGCGGTTTTCCAAGGCCACCCCGAATTGGAGATATTTTTATATTATTTTCTCCGGAACACATGCCAAGCTCTACTATAATATGATACGCGGGAAGAAAGGGGTCATTCCCATTACGCCGCTGCACAATATCTGCACACACTTTACTACCCTGTGTTCTTATCATTATACGAAGGATCTGTTTATACAGATGGAAGCCTGCTATCTGGTTCATCAGATTATCCATGAACTACTGCTGGTTACTCATGAGATCGAAAAGGCCCGCCTTCTTACTCCTGTGCAGCAGACTATTGTCAATACCGCACTGAAATATATCGACGAGCACTATATGGATGAGCTGTCCGTAGATATTATCTGTCAGAAGGTGAACTTTTCCAAGTTCTATTTCTGCAAAATTTTTAAAGAACATACAGGAAAAACCCTGTACCAGTATCTGACTGAATACAGGGTCAACAAATCCAAGGAATATCTCACTTATTCCAAGCTGTCCATCCATGCCATTGCCACGGAGGTCGGCTTTAAAAGCACACTGACTTACAGCCGTTCCTTTAAAAAGCTCACGGATATGACACCCAGCGAGTTCCGGGAGGCTTTCTAGCAGTCAGCAGTCCGTATCCTTCTATATATAAAACGGACAGGACGTGAATGTTTGCCTGAGGCTGCAGGCTGCAAATGCATCATAATAGATCGGATGACCTTAAGAAGCCTCCCGTTCCTCCAATTCATTGTTATTCTGCTCCCTTAAGCTGAATAGAACATCCTGGGCGGAAAGCTCGTTCTCCTGCATATAGGCATAAAGCTCCTGCATTTCCTCGTCACGCTTTGCCTTTAACAGCTCTTCCCGCTCCTTTTGAAGCAGGGAAACAGCCTCTGTGTGCTTTTGAAGCTTCTCCTCGTTCTCTGCCAGCAGCTCTTCGTAGGTTTTTCTCACTCTTGTTCTTGGCCTTGCCATATGTTTGTCCTCCTATTCCGGTTCTGTAATACTCCTCCCAATGCACTCCTATGAAATCAATTTCCGGTCATAAATGTATGCATCTGTAAATTGATTTGTGTATTTTGAGGGATATTGCTGATTTTAAATTCCGTAATACTACTGACATTATATGTACATGCTGGATAATTTATGCAGAAATAAACATCAAAAAAATATAAATCCTTTCATCAATTCATTCCACCTGCCAAATGACAGTAAAAACGATTTTTAAAATCTTTAAAAGCAACAAAAAATCGCCGAAACACCTGTAAAAACTAAGTCTTTCAGCGATTCTTCCTTCTGCCGGCAGCGGGACTTGAACCCGCACGTGGTTGCCCACAACAGATTTTGAGTCTGCCTCGTCTGCCATTCCGACACGCCGGCCTGTTACAACCAATCTCCGCAACAAAAATGATTATACCACATGCCCCTAAAAATAGCAAGCATATTTTTCCCATTTGACACCTTTGACACCTTATTTCGTCCTTATTTCAGCTTATTTCACCCATCCGTCCCTCATCCCCCTCAATACCTCCTCAAAATACCCAGGCAAAGGCGCCTCCACCTCCAAATACTCCCCCGTAGAAGGATGCCTCACCCCCAACACCGCAGCATGAAGCACCTGCCCCTGAAGCGCAAAAGGCGGCTTTCCTCTCCCATACACCTCATCCCCCAAAAGAGGATGCCCAATACTCGCCATATGCACACGAATCTGATGCGTCCGCCCCGTCTCCAGCCGACATTCCACATACGTAAAACGCTCAAACCGTTCCAGAACCCGATAATGCGTCACAGCACGCTTTCCACCCTTCCGTACCACAGCCATCCGCTTCCGATCCACCGGATGCCTCCCTATCGGAGCATCCACCGTCCCTTCATCCGCTTTGATATTCCCCCAAACAACAGCCCGGTAACGCCGTGTGATCGTATGCTCCTTCAGCTGCCCGGCGATCACGCCATGAGCATGATCATTCTTACACACAATCAGAACCCCTGTCGTATCCTTATCAATCCGATGCACAATCCCCGGCCTCAGAACTCCGTTAATTCCCGAAAGCTCTCCTCTGCAGTGATACAGCAGCCCATTCACCAGCGTCCCGCTTGTATGCCCCGCCGAAGGGTGCACCACCATATCCTTGGGCTTATTCACAAAAATCAAATCCTCATCCTCATACAGAATATCCAGTTCCAGATCCTCCGGCTGAATCTCCGGATCCACTGCAGGCGGCAAAGCAAGCTCAATCACATCCCCGCAATTCACCTTATAATTTGCCTTCACCGCCTTACCCGCCACAAGAACGTTCCCATCCTTAATTAGCTTCTGCACATAAGAGCGTGACAGCTCCGGCTGCTGCTCCGACAGATAACGGTCAATTCGAAGCCCTGCCGGATCCGCAGCCTCAAACCTTCTCCTCTGATCCATCCTTCTCCTCTTTCGGTGCTTTAATAAAGCCAAGCTCCTCTTCCTTGTAATAAAACAAAATCAAAACAGCCAAAAGGGCAGCCCCCACGGTCACATAGCAGTCCGCCACATTAAACACCGGAAAATCAATCAGCTTAAAATACAGAAAATCCACCACAAAGGAATTCAGCGTCCTGTCAATCATATTCCCGATGGCTCCCGCCGTCAAAAGAGTCCCCACCAGGCGCAGAGGCAGAAACCTCCGCCCCTCCGGCAGGCGGATGAAGAGGTCCATGCCCCTGGCCTCCGCCCCGTTCTCCAGGGACACCGCGCCGATTTCAATGATGCGGTCCCGGCGGAAATCGACGCCGGTGGTCTCCGTATCAAAGACCACTATCCGGTCAAACTGCTCCCAAAGCCTCATGCCCCCGTCTCCTCCAGCCAGCTCTCTCCGGTGGCGTAGTCGATGACCACCCCGGGCTGAACGTTATAGGCAAAGACGTTAAAGCACACGCCGTCCCCGGCGTCTTCCACGGAATACGCTTCCAGCTGCACCCCCCGGGCCACCAGCTCCGTGCCCACAAATACCGGCGTCACCCGGTAGAGGACGTGGTTATCCGTCCGCTGGACGTAGTCCGCCACGTCGTTTTCAAAGGGCAGCATGCCGGTGACGTTCAGATACCTAGTGCCGGTAATCAGATTTTTCTTGTTGGCGTTCTCTCCCGCCAGCTGGAAGCCGATGAGGTGGCAGCGGTTGTAGAGATACTTCCCGTCCACGCAGTCGTACTTGGCGGAGACCCAGCCCGTGGGCTTCACGTTTCCAATGGCCTCCCGCTCCTCCGTGGGCATCAGCTCCGGGCAGATGTTGGCGTAAGCCGCGCCGCAGCGGCCCAGGTAGTCCAGCTCGCTGTAATCCTCAAAGGCCTCCAGGGTCATCTCCTCCTTGGTGAAGCCCGGCTGGTTGTCCTCCAGCTCCACATAGGCCGCGCCGCTCCACTCCGGGATGTCCTCCAGGGAAAGCGGTTCCGGCCGCAGGTACCACTGAACCGCCGCCGCGGCCACACACAGAACCAGAAGCACAGCCATCTGCTTCGGCGTCAGCTGCCGTTTCGTTCCGCCTCTTCGCTTTGCCATACCCTTCCTCCTTCAAGCGCAATGATTCGACACTCCAAATATAACATCTTTCGCCAGCTTTTTCAACCGATAATCCGTCCGCCTCCGGACATGCTGAACCGTGACCACATTTCAAAAACCGGAGGTGCCTATGCTTCAGCGTATGCGAAACGCCGCGCTTCTCATGCTTCCCGTCCTCTTCCTGGCGGGGATGCTCTATCTCCAGGGGAACTCCCTCCCCGCCGCCGCCCCAGCCGTCATCCCGGCCTCCGCCGGCAACTGGGGCCTCTCCTTTCCCAGCGAGGGCCAAGCCCCCGTGGGCAACGCCAGCGTTCAGGACCTGGCGCAATACGACGCCTGGTTTCTGGGGGACACATCCCAGAAGGTGATCTACCTCACCTTCGACTGCGGTTATGAAAACGGCTGTACGGAGCAAATTCTGGACGCCCTGAAAAAGCACAACGCCACGGCGGCCTTCTTCGTAGTGGGCAATATGATTGAAACCGCCCCGGACATCATCCGCCGCATGGCGGAGGAGGGCCATATCGTGGGCAACCACACCTTCCACCACCCGGACATGTCCGCCATTTCGGACCAGGCAGCCTTCCAGAAGGAGCTGGACAGCCTGGCGGAGCTCTATCAGGAGACCACCGGGCGGGAGCTGCCCCATTTTTACCGCCCGCCTCAAGGAAAGTACAGCGAGGAAAACCTTAAGCAGGCCCAGGCTCTGGGCTATAAAACCGTATTTTGGAGCCTGGCCTATGTGGACTGGTACACCGACAACCAGCCCACGGCGGAGCAGGCTTACGCCAAGCTCCTTCCCCGCATTCACGACGGGGCCATCGTGCTGCTTCACTCCACCTCCCAAACCAACGCGGATATTCTGGACGAGCTCCTTACCAAGTGGGAGGACATGGGCTACCGCTTCGCCTCTTTGGAGGAGCTGCCGGAGAACTGACCCCCCTTGCAACTCCTGTCCGGCTGGTATATAATGGAGCCAGCCCGCCGCCCTTCCGGCGGCAAAAACAGGAGGCGCGATTATGAATTTGACCACTACGGCCCTGCTGGATCTCTCCCACACCCTGGCGGGGAGCTACCTCGCCCAGTTCCAATACCCCTGGGAGGCGCTGGACGGCATAAAGGATCTGATCCTCACCCTGGGCCCTTCCCTGGACCCGGCGGAGTATGAGGAGCGCTCTCCCGGCGTCTGGGTCCATAAAACCGCCTCCATCGCCCCCACGGCGTTCCTGGGTGCGCCCTGTATCATCGGCCCGTCGACGGAAGTCCGGCACTGCGCCTTCATCCGGGGTTCCGCCCTGGTGGGGGCGGGCTGCGTGGCGGGCAACTCCGTGGAGCTGAAAAACGTCATCCTCTTTGACGGCGTGCAGACCCCTCATTATAACTACGTGGGGGACTCCATCCTGGGCTTTAAGAGCCACATGGGCGCGGGGTCCATCACCTCCAACGTCAAGTCCGACAAAACCCTGGTGGTGGTCCGAACCGGGGAAGAACGCCTGGAAACGGGCCGGAAGAAGTTCGGGGCCATCCTGGGGGACCATGTGGAGGTGGGCTGCAACAGCGTGCTGAACCCCGGGACCATCATCGGCCGGGCTTCCAGGGTTTATCCCCTGTCCTCCGTCCGGGGGGCCGTCCCGCCGGACAGCATTTTCAAGGGGCCCGGAACCGTCGTTCATCAGGATTGACCGCGCTCATACAAAAGCCCGGCATGGGGAAAACTCCCTGTGCCGGGTTTTCTTTTTAAATGAGGGCTTGACAAATACCCCAGGGGGGTATATGATAATAATACCCCCCTGGGGTATCTTAATGAAGGAGGCGTCCGCCATGGAAACCTGCGACTGCCACAAGACCAAGGAGCGCTCCGAAGAGGAGGTCAAACGGCTGGTGAATCGCCTGAACCGGGTGGAGGGCCAGATCCGGGGCATCCGGGGCATGGTGGAGCGCAGCGCCTACTGCCCCGACATCCTGTCCCAGGTAGCCGCCGCCAACGCGGCGCTGAACGCCTTTTCCAAGGAGCTTCTCAGCGAGCATATCCGCACCTGCGTCACCCGGGACATCCGGGAGGGAAAGGACGAAACGGTGGAGGAGCTGCTGTGCACCCTCCAAAAGCTTATGAAATGACTTTTATAAATTATCTTCAAAATAGGAGGTCTCGTAAATGGAACAGTATAACGTCACCGGCATGAGCTGCGCCGCCTGCTCCGCCCGGGTGGAAAAGGCCGTGGGCAAGGTGCCGGGGGTCACGGCCTGCTCCGTCAGCCTCTTGACCAACTCCATGGGCGTGGAGGGCAGCGCTTCCGCCGCCGAAATCATCGCCGCCGTGGAGAGCGCAGGCTACGGCGCGTCCCAAAAGGGCGGGTCAAAAGCCGCCTCCGCCGGACCCGCCGCCAATCCCGAGGAGGCTCTGGCGGATCACGAGACCCCCCTGCTGAAAAAGCGGCTGTGGTCCTCCCTTATCTTCCTGGCGGTGCTTATGTACTTCTCCATGGGCCATATGATGTGGAATTGGCCCGTCCCCCAGTTCCTCCATGGAAACCACATTGCCATGGGCCTGATCCAGCTTCTTCTGACGGTGGCCGTCATGGTCATCAACCAGAAATTCTTCGTCAGCGGCTTCAAGAGCCTCTGGCACCGGGCCCCGAATATGGACACCCTGGTGGCCCTGGGGGCCTCGGCGGCCTTTGTTTACAGCACCTATGCCCTCTTCGCCATGACGGACGCCCAGGTCCGGGGGGACATGGGCGCGGTGATGGACTACATGATGGAGTTCTACTTCGAGTCCGCCGCCATGATCCTGGCCCTCATCACCGTGGGCAAGATGCTGGAGGCCCGGTCCAAGGGGAAGACCACCGACGCGCTGAAAAGCCTCATGAAACTGGCCCCCAAGACCGCCGTGCTGGAACGGGACGGGAACGAAATCACCGTCCCCATCGAACAGGTCCAAAAGGACGACATCTTCCTGGTCCGCCCCGGCGAAAACATCCCGGTGGACGGCGTGGTGGTGGAGGGCTCCAGCGCCGTCAACGAGTCCGCCCTCACCGGGGAGTCCATCCCGGTGGACAAAGGCCCCGGCGATACGGTCATATCCGCCTCCATCAACAAGTCCGGCGTACTCACCCTCCGGGCCACCCGGGTGGGCCAGGACACCACCCTGGCCCAGATGATCCGGCTGGTGGACGAGGCGGCCTCCTCCAAGGCCCCCATCGCCAAGCTGGCGGACAGGGTGGCGGGGGTGTTTGTCCCCGTGGTGATGGTCATCGCCCTGGTCACCGCCGGGGCGTGGATGCTGGCCACCGGCTCCATCGAGCGCGCGCTGACCTCCGGGGTGGCGGTGCTGGTGATCTCCTGCCCCTGCGCCCTGGGGCTGGCCACTCCCGTGGCCATCATGGTGGGCACCGGGAAGGGGGCGGAGCAGGGCATTCTGGTGAAGTCCGCCGAGGGGCTGGAGCACCTGCGCTCCGTCACCACGGTGGTGCTGGACAAGACGGGGACCGTCACCCAGGGGAAGCCCCGGGTCACCGACGTGTACCCCCTGGGCGAAACCACGGCGGAGGAGCTTTTGTGCGTGGCGGCGTCCCTGGAAAAGCCCTCCGAGCACCCCCTGGGCGGGGCGGTGGTGGAGGAGGCCGCGGGGCGCGGCATCCCCCTGGCCCCGGTGACGGGGTTTGAGGCCGTCCACGGCAAGGGCGTCCGGGGGACCATCCAGGGCGCGTCCTATCTGGCGGGCAACGCCGCCATGCTGGCGGACGCCGGGGTGGAGCTGGGCCAGGACGCCATGATAGCCGACGAGCTGGCAAAGCAGGGCAAGACCCCCCTGTTCTTCGTGGAGGACGGCAGGCCCATCGGCATCATCGCCGTGGCGGACACGGTGAAGCCCTCCAGCCGGGCGGCCATCGAGGGCTTCCAGAAGCTGGGGCTGAAGGTGGTCATGCTCACCGGAGATAACAAGCGCACCGCCGAGGCCATCGGCAGGGAGCTGGGGCTGACCCAGGTGGTGAGCGAGGTGCTGCCCGCCGACAAGGAGCGGCAGATTGCCGCCCTCCAGGAGCGGGGGGAGAAGGTGGCCATGGTGGGGGACGGCATCAACGACGCCCCGGCCCTGGCCCGGGCGGACGTGGGCCTCGCCATCGGCGCGGGGGCGGACGTGGCCATCGAGAGCGCGGACATCGTGCTGATGAAGTCGGATCTGGCGGACGCGGTGACGGCGGTGGAGCTGTCCCGGGCCACCATCCGCAACGTGAAGCAGAACCTGTTCTGGGCCTTCTTCTACAACGCCGTCTGTATCCCGGTGGCGGCGGGGGTGCTCGCCATCTTCGGCGGGCCCCAGCTCAGCCCCATGCTCGCCGGGGCCGCCATGAGCTTCAGCTCGGTGTGCGTGGTGTCCAACGCCCTGCGCCTGCGGTTTTTCAAGCCCAGCCTCCGGCGGGAGGCCGTACCTGCTGACGTGAAATCCGGCGGAATACCCGCCGCAGAAGTGAAAGGAGAACAAAAAGCCATGGAAAAGAAAGTTGTGATTGAGGGCATGATGTGCCAGAACTGCCGTGCCCACGTGGACAAGGCCCTGAACGCCATCCCCGGCGTGTCCGCCGCGGTGGACCTGGAGAGCAAGACCGCCACGGTCACGGGCGATGTGACTGACGAGGCCATCCGCGCCGCCGTGACGGAGGCCGGATACCAGGTGGTCAGCATTTCCTGAGAAACCCCCGGCGCGGTCTCCATGACCGCGCCGGGGTTTTTATTGGTGCTTTAGCAAGACAAAACCCCCAGTTAAACTTGGGGTGAGTAAAAGAAGC
>OFHM01001447.1_pt1 | contig 15469 bp, 20 predicted proteins | sample 1521311 | NCBI WGS metagenome assembly OFHM01 (sample SAMEA3504083, study PRJEB24116) | mouse gut metagenome | biome: mouse gut; feature: mouse-associated habitat; material: faeces | place: Denmark | collected 2011 | reverse complement strand
TCAGGGGTCAGATCAACCTTGGCCGCAAGGGTCATCCGCGCCTGGGTTTTCCAGTCAACCCGATCTGCCTTGTCGGAAGAATAAAGATATAGTCTTTTCAGACTTGCATATTGTTCCACCAGTGACCATACTGTTTCACGGAGTGTCATTTCCCCAGTATGCGTGCCATGCACTTCAATATAGCAGAATCCATGCTTGCTGAGAATATCGAGAACTTTCTTTATTGAAGCAATGGTGATGGGATCATTTACCAACCACACCACAATTTCCTGACATCCCAACTCTGATATTTCATAACAGAACTTGTCAATGTCTTCCATTCGTGTGGTTGGAGACACCTCTATGATGCTATCTATTATACGGAGGCTGTCATTATGGAGATGCTTTGATATTTTCGGGAATTTTTCAGGATGAGGTGTAACAAAAGCCATCTCCTGTGAGATAAGGAATTTAAGAAACTCCTCGAAATTCTTCCTTGATTCCTCATCTTCAAATTCCTCTTGAACCTTCAGAATAGGATTTGTTTTCAACATGTCCAATAATTGAACATGTTCTCTTCCTAAATCATATATGCCGTCATGGGCATAATCTATGAGTATATTTCGATTCAAGCCCTCTGTAATCTGGCACGTTTCCAATAGTACCAGATAGTCTTGTGCTGTATAGTTCATGACTCTTTCTCTTGTGCTAAGGTTTTGGAAATAGAGCGGGTTGAATTTGCCAGACTGAAACACCGACATTGATGTCTCCGGTTATTACAGTACATTTTCTTCTCCTCACTATCACAACCTACAATATTGTGGTGTATGGTAAGAAGCATGAGAGGCAGGTTCCTCAGGTCTTTACAACTCTGATGATAAACATTTTCCTGTTCCATGGGTCAGATAATTTGCTATTTTTTCTTCCAGATTGTAATTGCATGGAACGCTGGTCATGCCGAATTGACCAACAGGATTGATTTCAAGGAAGATATATTCCCCATTCTCATCCACGATGAGGTCAGCCGAACCCGTATTCAGATCCAATTGCTTATACAACTCTGTTAATTTTTTTTCTATATCCTCTGGAAGTTGATATGGAATTTCTACAGGAGGAGGAGCTATTCTGTAATCAATCTTGGTTTCCTCGGATCCTTGTGAAAAAATCGCCATAGAGTAAAATTTACCATCCAGAAAGAATGACCGTATTTCGAATTGCTTTTTTATCAACGCTGTGACCAATGATGGTGCGAATGGCGTTAATACTTCGGGCGTTACGAAATCATCCGGTATCAACTCAGTGTAAGTATAGTAACGTTCATTGCCAATGACATCGTAGACTCCATTAACAATAGCTTTCGTTACAATTCCTCCCATAGCCTTTTGGGCATTCTCTAATTGTTCCGAATTGGTAATCACCTCAAATCGGGGTGTTTCGAGACCCAGTTTTTTTGCCATGTCTAATACAACAAGTCTGTTCAAATCCATCCGTGGATTTCCTAATTGTATTGGTATATCATTCTTCAAGCGACTCAGCACATATTCATGCAATCCTGATACTTCATTGGAAATAATCTGAGGAATCACACTGTTTATTCCGATATTTTTATCCGAATACCCACCGGGATTATTTGAGTCTATGGAATAGTAATGTTCCTTTCGGATACCAGATCTCCTCCACCAGCACGCAGAGCATTCTGATAAATTCACAATGTCTCCTGTTTCTTGGCTCTCAAAGAAAACTCCTTCCGGTGTTACTTGCTTGAATAACCACTTTTTTTCATCTCCGTTGATTCGCAAGACAGGTATCCCATGCAATTCAAGCCAATCCATTACCAGATCGGTTGATATGTCATGTTGTATTGATAATATTAGTACCATGCTATTGAAAAATTTAATAAACCATGTGAGGATAATTCATTCAATGAACCATCCTCACATGGTTCACTAGATTTGCACTTCTACCGATAAATCACCTCTTCTTTATCTGTTTTTAGATTGACGGTGAATAGATTATCAGTGTTACAAGCCCCAATCTTCGGGATTCCCGTTGACATCGGAATCTTTCCCGATGAGAGTGGTAACAGTTCTGCCGCCTGAAGTGCTGCATACTGAGCCGGCTTTGACCTGCTTCATCTCTGCTACGGAGAGTTTCTTGTCGAGTTCGAATTTGTCGAGTTTCATTTTCGTTCTGTTTTTGGTGTTATACTTGATTCCTATAATTTAGACTGCTGATTTTCAGAAGAACAATTACAGAAATTTTAGAAATTGGCATCTTTGAGTTCAGATCCTCTGTCTGAATCTAAACCTACATTTGTTACCGCAAAATTGCTTCCAGAGCTGGTTGACACAGACCCGGCTTTTACTTGCTTCATCTGCGTGATAGACAACTTTTTGTCTATATCAAACCTACTGAGTTTCATATTGTCGTGATTATCGTTCTTTTAGTTATCAGATTCCTCGTCCGCCCAAGACGTCTTTTGCATATCCTTCTACGTCACTTACCGTACGTTTACCAAACTTCCATGTCACACCAATCCAGAAACTCCTTTGGAATCCATTGGTGACAGACTTGTAGGTGTAATCCTGGTAGAATCGTTTTGATTTGGATATATTCTGATTAAAAATGTCGTTTATTCCTGCTGAAAGCACAAGCCGATCGTTCATCAAAGAATAAGAGTAATCAATGCTCAATGCTCCCACGCCATTCATCTTTTGCAATCCGTCATATGAGGGAAGCGTCTGCCAGTATGAAACTCCTCCGCGCATTGACTTAGACCGGTTTAAAAAGAAATTGGCGTAAAGATTAAAATTGCCTCCCCATCCATCAAGATCTTTGATGTTTAGCTCCGGAATATAGCAATGGCTATGATTATAGAACCCGGATGCCTGAGCCGAGAGAGAAAACCATTCCAAAGGAGCAAAATAGTAGCTTACTGAAATTCCGCCTTTCCTTATATTGGAAGCATTCAGGGATAGTTGAGTTTGATTCCCATTGTCCAATAAAAGAGGAACGTATTCAATGTTATCGTTGATGGCGTTGCCCCATAATGTCACATTCAAGCTTCCTTTGTATGAATAGTTTAATTCCATATTGTGAGATTTACTGGGACGTAAATCCGGATTGCCTTGATGAAAATTATTAAAGTCATAATATCTCACAAATGGATTCAGATCCTCAAAGTACGGTCGCTGTATTCTATACGCATAGTTCAGACTGATAGCATTATTGTTGTTTACGTTCCAAATAACAAATGCAGAGGGGAAGAAATTTCCGTAATTACTATGAGTTGATTCCTTGATACTGCGACTCGTTCCTTTGACATCGGTATATTCATAACGCATACCGAGTTTGGCATAGACCGCACTTCCAAATGGTCGAGATGCTGACACATAGGCCGAATAAATATTCTCATCGTATCTATATTCGGACTCGGACTGCTTGGTTTCAGACCATCTGCTATTTAGAGACGTGGTGTTATCAACCATCTGTCCACTTAAGCCGGCTTCTATTCTTGCGAAACTATACGGAAGTACAATATCCGCAAGAAACGAATTTGTTCTGTAATAATACATTCCGGTAGAAGCCAAATTTGAATCTGAATTGTTCATTGAGAGGAAAGAGTCGTTGATTTCTCTTTTGCGGAAATGAGAGTTATAGGTGAGCGTTAGTGTTTTCCCTGACTCATCAAGGTTAATATCACCGAATACGGATACATTGAACCTGTGATTCTTAGGTTTACTAACCTGTGCCGTTTTACCGCCGTTTGAAATTTCAGCGGTTCCCGAAAAAAGGTTCATGTCAAACCTGTTATTTTCTACGCCGCCTTCGAGAATTGTTCCCAATTCTACTTTTGAAGAAGGATTAGTAGTGGTGCGATAAAAATCTAACCATTGTTATTAAAATATTAGTATTTAGTTAAATACAAGAGAACATTGATTTTTTGATTTGAAATTGATTTATTAGTCTTGTTGTCCCCAAACATCAAGATTATGAATCAGGGTAAGTATGTTTTCTCCCAAGTAATCGAATTTATACCGCGCTACCAGTTCGATAAGCTCGTAAGGCTGTATAAAGGAGACTGGCATGTAAAGAATCTCAACAGTTACAATCACCTCCTTCATCTGCTCTTCGGACAGCTGACAGGCTGTGATTCGCTACGGGACATCTGTCTATGTCTGGAGGCCCATTCAAAAATGCTATATCATCTCGGTTTTCGAAAAACAGTCAGCCACACATCATTGTCGCGGGCTAACGAAAGTCGGGACTATCGAATTTTTGAAGGTTTGGGTATTTATCTCATAGGATTGGTAAGACCTATGTATTCAAAGGCTAAACTGTCTGAGATAACCATAGACAACGTAATATATGCTCTGGACTCTACAACCATATCAACCAGCATAAAACTTGCGGCATGGGCATTGGGCAAATACAGCAGAGGCGCTATAAAAATGCACACATTGCTTGATCTGCGTGGAAGCATACCGGCCAACATCCATATTACCGACGGGAAATGGCATGACAGCAACGAACTTGACATGCTTTCGCCGGAACCATTCGCATTCTATGTGATGGACAAGGCTTATGTTGACTTCAAGGCTTTGTTCAGATTCCATCAGTCACAGGCATTCTGGGTATCCCGTCCGAAAGAGAACATGAAGTTCATGACAATCGGGCAAATGGAAATCCCCAATGCAAAGTCAGGCATCATAGAAGACTCCCGTATTCGGGTAACCGGATATAAGTCGAGTAAACTCTATCCTGATGACATGCGGTTTGTACGAGTATATGACCCAGACAATGACACAATTGTGGATTTCATATCCAATAACTTTGAAATCAGCGCCTTGGAAATATCCAATCTCTACCGCCATCGCTGGGATATAGAAGTTTTCTTCAAATGGATCAAACAGAATATTGTCGTGAAGACCCTTTGGGGATTTTCCGAGAACGCTGTAAAAATCCATCTTTGGACTGCTGTCATTGCCTATCTTACGGTAGCTCGAATAAAGGCCGATTATAAAAGCTGGTATTCTATAACCGAAGTGGCGACCCTTATCAGAATCTCTGCTTTGGAACGTGTCGAGTTACGACAACTTCTAACCAAGCAAGACTTGTCAACCAATTCAAATCAAAATGTCAAAGATCTCTCTTTATTTGATGATTTCTAAACCAACGCGATTTTATCGCACCAGAAGTATTCTGATTCCGTGAACACGTATGGCGTAAACGTGCTATGAGGTCTTCTCATAGCTCTGGGGACATAGCATTTACAACCTCTGCGATTCATCAGAGTAAGAAGTTTTCTCCAGACCGAGACTTTGTTATAGACAGTTCTTTCACTCTCGTTAATCCTTGTTTTGAGCCAGTCGGTAATAAAACTCTCGCTCACAGATGTGTCTTTCAGACCGTATGCACATGCAAAATCATCAAAATCCTTCAGTATACCGGGAAGATGCGCGTTGACAGCGCCTGCGGCCCGTTCCATATCCATAAGTTGAAAGATATATGGAGCCAACACGCTTTTGTAATCAGTGCCGCCCATAAAACGTCCCTCCTTTCTGATTGTAGAATGCATCTGGAACAGGCGGAACTTCAAGCGCACATTGCCGTAGCGATTCCACGTCTATGGACAGATAGCTCATAGTCGACTGACAGCTTTGGTGACCCAAGACCTCGGATATGGTTTCTATCGGCGTTGATTGTTTCAGCAGTGCGGAAGCAAGAGAGTGTCTGAGCGAATGTAGTCCGTGGTGTTTGCCTGTTGTATCCACTCCACTGAGTGCGATCAGATTGTTGATTTGTCCGCACACCGCCCCGGCACTCAAAGAGGCATAGGGAGGCCTGTGCATTATGAACAAATTCGCCACCGCCGATTCCGGACGACCGTTTTTAAGGTAGTCTATAATAGCATTCCCAACCTCGGGCAAAAGAGGCAACTCAATGAAATTACCGGTCTTTACCATCTTTTTTCTGATAAGATTGCTCTCCCAGTCTATCTCATCAAAAGTCAACGTGGATATATCTGACGCACGGAGTCCGAGTCTTGAAGCCAATAGGATGATTGCATAGTCTCTTTTTCCGAGAGCGCAGTTGCGATTGACGGATTCCTCGATTTTTACGACATCTTCAGATGAATAGAACGAAGGGATTCTCTCTTTGCGCCTGACTTTGAAAGCACGAAAAAACTCATCGAAGTCATTCGCGACTACCCCATGCTTATACCAAAAAGACATAAGCATTCTGATTGAATATCTTGCGCTTACTTTATTAGAGCAAGCTTCAATATAAGCCACAATGTCCCCTTCTGTTATCTTCATAGGATGTGTGAGAGACTTACCTTGAACCAGATATTCAAGGAAATAGCTTAGATTGCGCTGATGATGGGCAATCGTCTTTTCGGCTCTGCGCAAACGTCTCTGTGAATCTATAAACTTCAGCATTTCCATGCCAATCGCTCCGCTAAAGTCATATTTCACAGGAACTTTGCTTGATCTTCTGATATGCCCGAGCAAAAGCATATCATTAAGCATCCGGACAGATCTTCGATATTCGTTTACAGTTCCCTCAGTATATATACCAAGGGCCTGTATGGAACATAGATATTCATCCCCCAAAGGAGGTGAATAATCGTCAAGGCCCTTTCTCTTCAGATACTGTGCTATGCCACTGTTCCATCGTCGGACATTATTCCGTATGGATATGGCAGCATAGCGAGAGTCTCGGAGAAAAGCCTCACATCTCGAAATGAGATGCTGTAGATTCTCTTCTTTCATACATTTACCATTGTGTTATAGGGTAATATTACCCGTGGCAAATATAGTTATGAGAAGTTGTTATGTCAAGTGCTGAAAGGAGTTGACTGAAAATAAAGAGAATACAGAATGTACTGGATAATACTTCTCATAATATGACTCTACTCATAAAAAGTATTATGAGAAGCTTCTCATAACGCCTATATAATCTGCCAAGTGCAGAAAAGCGGGTGCAACGGATTCGAGGACGATGAAATATTCGGAATGGCAGTCCACTACTGGGAAGAAAGCGAGATAGAGGTCGGAAAGCCTGTCAACTGCCAAGTGGTGGTCAACCATACGATAGAACTCACCAAGGAGGAAAAGGAACAGGCACGGCAGGACGCCATCGCAAAACTCCGTGACGAGGAAGCGTCCAAGATGCGCAGACCCTCGCAATCCAAGAAGGCGACAGAGAACAGACCCCAAGTTGAACAACGCAGTCTATTTGACTTCTAATACATTACAGCTATGAAACCCAAGACAATAATACAGAAAGAGGTCGCACGACTTTCAGCAACCCTGCGACCAATATCCCCCAAGCAGACCGAGTGGGCATACACCAACTGCGTTGAACATATCGCATACCGAGCCAAAAGCGGTATGCTTACCTGCCCCGACTGCGGACACTCATGGAAAAGCGGCGACGGCACGCTGTGTGACACCCTTGAAGGTTGCATCTGCCCTCACTGCGGAGCGGAACTGAAAGTGCAGGACTCACGCAGACGCACTCAGAAGGGTGTACGGTATTTCTGCATACTCACCACCTGCCGGGGGTATCAGGTAATCAGGGTGGCGCAGGCTCACTATTCAAGCAAAAAGGGAGAGCCGATGAAATTTTACTGCACCGAGGTGGTACAGCGTTGGATTTCACCCGACGGCAAAGTGACCGACATGGCATTGCTCCGCACATTTCCCTCCTACTACTGCGACCAGTGGTCGTTATACAGCGACATGGAGGTGCGCCCCTATAACAGCCTTTATGATGATGTCTGCAAGTGGAGCGAAGTCTATCCGCTGATACGCACAATCCCACAGCTCAGACGCAATGGGTTCAAGGGCGATTTCTACGGCATCTCACCCGTGCTGCTTTTCAAGAGAGTGCTTTCCGATACACGGATTGAAACGCTTTTGAAGTCCGGAGAGATTGAGGATATGAAATACTTTATCCTCAACACACACAACGCCGAGATGCTCTGGGCATCATATCTCATCGCCAGACGCCACCACTACAAAATCAACAACCTTAAACTGTGGTGTGACTATCTGCAAATGCTGAACAATCTGGGGCACGACATACGCAACCCGAAGAACATCTGCCCCGCAGATTTCATAGACGCACACGACAGGGCGATGCGCAGGATAGAAGCCAAGCGAATGAAGGAGCGCACTGAGAATGAACGCCGATGGGAAGCTGAAAGGCGTGACCGTGAACAGCGTAAACTGCTGGAGGAGAAACAGCGTGAGGACGATTTCAAGGCTATGAAGTCCAAATTCTTCGGGTTGGTAATCTCCGACAACGAGATAACGGTCAAGGTTCTTGAAAGCATCGAGGAATACTATGAGGAAGGCAAAGCGCAGAATATATGCGTGTTCGGAGCTGGTTACTACACAAAAGCAGAGTCTCTTGTGCTGTCCGCAAGGATTGGTGACAGAATCATAGAAACCGTGGAGGTTGATTTGCAGACCCTCAGAGTGGTGCAATGCCACGGCAAGGGAAATCTCAACACCCCATACCACGACCGCATTGTGGATTTGGTAAACTCCAATGCCCAGCTAATCAAAGCACGAATGACTGCCTAAATGTATAATCCGACCTGCGTCAGCAATGGCGCAGGTCACAATACCCACCCATTATGAACGTGACATTTGAACACCCGACTATCATCTTTGATGAAAAGATAGCCGAAATCATCATAGAATTTGTGAACCATATACTCTATGCCGACAGCGAGAAAACGCTACGGCAGATAGTAGCCGACTTTGCCGACAAGTACGACCTTGACCGATACTTCGTATATGGCTTTGGCAACCATCATCTGTGGCTTAAACAAAAGAAGATAACCGCCCCCGATATGACATTTGAATATCGGATACTTATTGTAGAATACTAAACAGCAACACTATGGCAACGAGAATGACCGCAAACGGAGTAAGCACAACCACTACTCCCAGCACAGAACAATACGAAGTGTTTTACACCGGCTACCGCTCACGGCGAAAGAAACACTACCAATATGATTACCGCCACACCGATGGAGAGTTATATTCCTGTGTGGCAGACACTCTCAGCGAGTGCAGACGACGCCGTGACGAGTGGCTTAACAAGAAGAAATAACATTAGCCAAGTCGTAATATAGAAAAGGCTGGCGACCTCGCGATGAAGTTGCCAGCCCTGATTTTGCCAAAAATTTCGGCCGCCAAAAGGCGGCGATTGGGGATCTTTTTCTGTAATATCTCAAGATTTTCAACATATACTTGAATCAGGGAGAGAAATCACCAGATATGAAATGCGCAGACAGTAATTTTGAGCAGTATAACCTTTATCAATCACTATCACAATAGAAAGTTGATTCATATGTGTTTTTGTAGTATCTTTGCATACTATTATGGAACAAAAAAACAAGACATTCAATATATATTGCGATGAAAGCACCCATTTACCAAATGATGGGTGTCCTTATATGATATACGGGTATGTAAGTGTAGCCTCTAATCAAATAAAAATGATTAGAGAGCAATTAAAGGCTATCAAAACAAAATATGCCTTTAATGGCGAATGGAAGTGGACTGGGATACACGACAAGACATATCAAATGTATCGAGAACTGGTAGAATATTTTTTCTCGGTATCCGGCCTGAATTTTCGGGCGGTAGTCGTTGACAAGTCACATATAGACGAAAGTCGGGCGGAATATACATACAATGATTTTTATTTCAGAATGTATTTCCAATTATTGCATCATAAAACAGATATGGCTGCGCTACATAATATCTATTTTGATATTAAGGATACCTGTAGCCAAATGAAACTGCACAAGTTAAAGGACATACTTAAATATAATGCTTCGATAGGCAATTTTCAATTTATCCGTTCTCATGAGAGTGTTTTCCTTCAACTGGCAGATGTCTTAATGGGGGCAATAAATTACAAGTTGCGGATTAAAACCGGAAACATTGAAGGGAAAGTTGTCGCAAAGCGTAGAATTATTGAGTACATTGAAAGCCATTCATACGTATCATTAACTTGTACCTCTCCGCTCTCTGCACAGAAGGTGAATTTATTTTATATTTCTCTTAAACATTAAGCGATGCCTTTTAATAAATTGAAAAAATATCCCGATTTGTTAGACATTGCGTTTATGTCTGACAGAGATCGGAACAATTCCTTGAGAGGGATTTTTGACAGGGATATAACGGATAATCCAAATTTTATCTTCAGAGGCAAGCGGATTTATCCGTTAAAAAGTGATGGGGTACTGGATATGGACAGAGAATTTACTCATCTTACCACGGAAGAAATTGAAATTGAGGAGGATGGAAAGAGAGTTAAACATCGAGTATTTGACATTCATCGTTCGCAACGCTTACATTGGATAAGACCTCACATAGAAGAAAAAATTGACGATAGTGTCATTATTTTTAGTGCAACAGAACGCGACAAGAAAGCTCGTAAAGATGTAATCAAAACATATATTTATAACAAGACCCATAAATATGTTATAGTCCTTGAGTCTCAGCATGGTGATTCAAAAGGCTATTTCTTGCTTACAGCGTATTATCTTAATCGAGAATATGGGGAGAAGGCGATATTAAAGAAATATCGTAAGAGATTGCCTCAAATACTATAGTATAAAATACAATCTTTATTTACCCCACCATAAAACACAAGGCTCAGATTTATGCCTTGATAAACCGAGCCTCGAAACTCCTTCTGTTTACAGATGAGCGATGCAAAGGTACAAATAAAAATTTATATACCCAAGCATTATATAATATATAACGTAAAAAAACTTATTTTGTTGTGTCGGGCACAGCGGCTATCACTTATGATTGTACAAGCATAAGTATTCTGTCAGCCTCCGTTGGTGCAGTTGCTTGTGGAATTTACCTTTGTAGCGGCAGTGGGAGGTGTATGCTTTGAAAATATCGTGGTCGCCGGATTTCAGCATCCGATATACGGAGCTTTTTTTGACTGCGCCGGGGCCTATGTTGTAGGATAGAACACCGAGCAACAGCGCATCATTCGGTGGAAACTCCTTGAAAATCGCAATAAACTTTCTCAAATCCTTTCGTAACAGGGCATCAGCTTCTTTTTCACTCATATGATAGCCTTTGAAATATTTTTCACCGGGCAATTTTCTATGCCCATAGCCCAGATAAGGCCAGTGGCGACGGGAGTCATGCAACGTTTCAAATTTCTTTATGATAATCACAGCTCTCTCGAATGGCGGCAGATTCATTATGTTTATCTTCCGACCGGCGGCGTTGCCCACTATGACGGTGAGCAACGCGAGTAACATCAGCAGGATTTTCCTCATCTGATAGCCGGATTTACGGGTGTCACAATCTGGCTGACAATCTTGCCACTATCATCGTCGCTGCTGTCTTTGCCGTTGAACTCGAAGGTTTGTTCCCACGGGGTGGTATTGAAGCTGTCTTCTAATGTGGCGATGACATTTATGTTTAACAGTGCCTCCAACGATGAGTAAATCAGATATGTAAGTTTGCTGTTCACAACATTATTTTGAAGGCACTGGCAGAGATTCATCATAGGCTATCCAAGTAAGAGAGAAGATTTTCATCGGTTTTCCATGAGATTTTCTTCCCATTGGAACTATCGATAGCACAGGTCATGAGAGCTTTAGCTTTCATCTCCATATTTACTTCAGCATAGATGTTCGTTGTGTTTATAGATACGTGTCCGAGCCAAGCACGGATCGTATTTATATCCACTCCTGCTTGCAGAAGATGTGTTGCGGTGGTATGCCGGATCGTATGTGGGCTAACTCTCTTGTCCCTTACGGAAGGGAACTGTAGTTCCAGTTTTTGAGCATACCGACTCACCACTTCGTATATTCCAAATCGGGTTATACGTTGGCCGTAGCGGTTTAAGAAGAGTGGTTCATCTGGCTTTCTGTCATTGATTATTGTCTTAAGGATTGCACAGACATTGTCCCAAAGGGGGCATCTGCGAGTCTTGTTTCCTTTCCCAACAATGGTTACCAAGGGGATTGTTGATTCACTTTTGCTTTTGGCAAGCGTCACGGATGATACGTTCAGGTCGGATGCTTCTTCGGCTCTCGCTCCTGTATTGTATAGGAAGATCAAAAGAGCGTAGTCGCGTCTGCCCTGAGCGGATCTCTGGTCGGGCAGAGATAGCAAAGCATCCATCTCAGACTTTTCAAGATACGTTATCATTTTCTTAGGGGCTTTCTTCTTAGGGATATTGCGTATGTTTCGGCTCCATTCCATATGCTCCGGAGAGTTCATGGATACATACTTTGCGAAGGCCTGTAATGCGGCAAGTCTTTGGTTTCGAGTAGCCACTGAGACGTTACGGGTTTCCTGCTGATTGTCAAGAAAGTCTGACACGACATTGATTGTCAGTTCCTGAAGGTGGAGCTTGTCTGGATTTTTATTACAGACATCTCGAAGGTAGCCAACAAGAAGTCTGAAGGTATCGCGGTAGCTACGTACCGTATTACGCGACAGATTCTTGGCAGCCAGCATATAGTCGGTGAGATAACGCCGCACCCAATAACTGAGATATATGGTTTTTTCATTCATGTTGATTTGTTTTGGGGTTTGCATATTCAAAGAATAGATTGGCCGCATCTGAGAGCAGTCCGGTAGTCATGGTAAGATACACAGTTGTGTAACTCACTTGTTTATGGCCCAGATAGGTAGATAACACAGGCAAAAGAGTCTGAACATCCTTACCATCTTGGTACCACTTTCTTAATCGGTTCACAGCGAACGTATGACGAAGATCGTGGATACGTGGCTGATACCTTGTGTTGTCGTTTCGGCTGATTCCTGCTTCTATACGTATCTTTTTGAAGATGCCGTTTATGCAGTTCAGTCTCATTGACGAGCCGTTACACATAATCCATAGAGATGTGTCTTCATCAGAGATCTTGCAGTTGTCCTTTCTCCATGAAAAGAACTTTTCAATCAGTCTCTTTACTTCCTCGTTGAAAGTGACAGTTCTTGACGTGTAAAATTTGGATTCATGGATTGTGATACAACAGTTTGCCAGATCCACATCTTTCATGCGAAGGCTCATGGTCTCTGAGATTCTTAACCCCAGCACATATGTCAACTGAAGGATTGCTTTGACGCATTCAGGATATGTGAGAGAAGGCCGTTTCTGATATGTCATGGCAGCTGAGAACAACTTCTTGAGCTCGATATCTGAGTAAATATACGGTGTTATTCGCTGCGGTTTCTTAGGCTTATCCATAGTCAAGGGTATTTTTGATACATACCCTCGTGACATGCACCACCGGAAGAAGCCAGACAGAGCAGCGTGACGCGTAAACCACTTTCGAGTAATCTCGTTGCCTCCTGATTGCAAAAAATCTGATGTGATGGATGCGGTTATCTCTAACAGATTCATATCTTTCCCCAGATAATTGCAGAACTGTTTCAGAAGATTCGCATTGGTTTTGAACGACTCTCCCAATGAACGTCTATACTCGACATATTTGTCAATGGCACTATTGAGCATCATAACTCAAGCACCTCCTTCCAGTCCATATCCGACACTTCCCTTAGTCTGGAGAAATTGACTTTGGCGTAGATGGCGGTAGTATCGATTTTCACATGTCCGAGCACATCTGCGACTTCTTTAAGAGAGTGTCCTTCATTGACCAGTCTCGTTGCGCAACTGTGTCGGTAACTGTGAGGACCATGGTGCCTTATGTTGAGTTGCCTGCCTTCCAGAGATCTACTTGCCACTTGGTAAACTGTTGATGTACATATACCGTGGAATGGAGCTCGGGTAGTAAGGAACACAAACTCCTGCTTCGGATACTTTGGACGAGCTTCAAGGATATATCTCAGAAGTGGCTGTGCAACCTCATCTATCAGAGGCATTACCTGCGGTCTGCATCCTTTTGCCCTACGCAGATGAATGACGCTATTCCGCCAGTCAATGTCCTTGAGTCTCAGTTCAGTGATTTCACTGGATCTCAAGCCATACATTGCCAAAAGCGATAAAATTGCATGATTCCTTATGCCCTGAATCGTCGGATTTCGCGTAGATTCAGTCAAGATAACTTTCACATCATCCCAATGAAGATATGACGGAAGTTGCTCCATCGTGTACAGCCGAGGGGCGGAAAGTGTTTTCCACAAATCGTCTTTCACCCATTGTCTATCAGCCGCATATCTGAAGAAGCAACGTAGTACGGATACAAGCCCTGCAATAGTGCGTCGATTACACCCATTGTAATGACGTTCTTTGAGATAACTGTCAATGTCTGTAGATTGAATATCGGCAAGCAATAAACTTGAGCCCTGAAGGTAATTCATCAGATGACGAAGTATACTCAGACGGCTTCTATGAGTCTGGGCAGAATATCCTTTGGATTCAACAAGCCAGTTGAGATATGACATGATCTTGTCTTTTTCGGGAAAATCATGTTCCTCCGGCTGGGCAAGTAGTCCCATATGTGAAAGCCAATTAGTTGTGACATGAATGAACGTCCGATAACTATTATCGGTACCGGATTTCTTTCGTTTGCTTGGATCCTCAACATCTCGCCATATAGCTGCCGCGTTTTGTATTTCACTCATGGTTACAAGAGAAGTAGATGGTAAATCAAGCAACTCTATGGCTGTCAGTTGATATTGTGCGATTCGTCTCAAAGTCACTGAAGGAACCCCCTGTTGTTCTTGAGCTTCCAGATATGCGAGCCGTTCCATATACATCGGTGAGACAAGGTGTCGAACTCGAAAGTATCCTCTTGGAAAAATCTTGCTGATTATATTATCCTCAGGATAATAGCGGTGATCCAGTCTTCCCAAATATGTCAACCATCTCTTGGACGCACCAAGAAAGCGACAATGGAAATTAACCTCCACGCGCATATCACACCGTTGTTGACGTGTCATCGAATCCCATTCAGATGTCTTTTGGACGATATATTCCAATGGAATCTCGAATGTGTCACTTTCTCTAAGGGCAAGAAGTTCATCAATTGCGATTAGCAGACCAGCCAATCCTCGCAAATGTCGAATGCCCATTCCATCTGCGTGTAGTTTGTGCAGATATGCTTGTCTTTGCTCAGAGAATGAGGCTTGCTCATGTCTTTGCAAATCCAAGAAGTTTGTGAATAGTAAATTAAACATATTGTAGAATTAAAAAATGTCTGATATAAAATATGACTATTTTCTTAACCCTAAAATTATGTTGTTATGATTAAAGTTAATGCACATACCCTTAATCACTTATCAGGTGATGCAAACATAAATGTCATCGCCACATTAGAAGATAATTTCGGTTCGACCCCGTGGGAACAGACTTTTGAGTTCAACACCAAAGATAATGATGACAATACAGGTGGCTTGGTCGTTACTCCCATCAATCCCGGAACATTAACCCCAATCAGCCGATGAGAAAGTTACTGATGTTCTTCGTGGCGTTGCTGACCCTTGCGGCAGCAACGGCCGCCCACGCGACAAAAAGG
>OFHM01001445.1_pt1 | contig 15475 bp, 19 predicted proteins | sample 1521311 | NCBI WGS metagenome assembly OFHM01 (sample SAMEA3504083, study PRJEB24116) | mouse gut metagenome | biome: mouse gut; feature: mouse-associated habitat; material: faeces | place: Denmark | collected 2011 | reverse complement strand
TGACTATAAAGTAACTTATTAACCAATAGACAGAGAATGGATGAACCAGCATGATTGAAGAAGAATCTTCGGAAAGGATGTTTAGAATTACCCTTCTGTCTAACAAAAAAGAATAAGCCTGTAAGCTGTTTTTCTTGCTTACAAACTTATTATACGAGGAGTGAATTTGGTGCTAAAAGAATATAAGTTTGGTTTCAATATTTATGGGCTGTTATTGTTTTTGATTATAATGATACCTAACTTTATTTGGTTTGCTGTTCCAGCACCTAATGATGTATTAAGGACGGAATCGGTTACTGAAGTGATTGACACCATAGCTTCTGTTTGTCAGATTTTGATGGTTATAGCTTTGTGTATTTTTGTAAACATAAAGAACCATAAATTCCATATTACTCCTTTGATTATTTTTGTGATAATTTGTTGCTTAATATATTTTGCAAGCTGGGTAAGCTATTATGCAGGCGTTGTGAATACAGGTGTTATATTGGGGTTGACAATTTCCCCGTGTCTGGCATTTATGTTTTTTGCTATTGATAGAAAAAATATGATAGCAGTTGTGCCAATTTCCATTTTTCTAATTTGTCATTTAATATATGGTATCGCTAATTTTGTTGTTTGATTTTTTGAAGTTATATAAGTATGGATTATCGGATTAGAGAAATCAGAGAAAATGAATATTACATATTATCTGAGTTTCTGTATGAAGCGATTTTTATTCCAGTGGGAATGGAGAAACCGCCAAAAGCTATTATTGAACAGCCAGAACTTCAGGTATATATTGCTGATTTTGGAAAATCAGACGATTGGTGTTTGGTTGCGGAAGTAAAAGAAAAGATTGTAGGCGCAGTATGGGTGCGTGTTATGGATGATTACGGGCATATTGATGATGAGATACCCTCATTTGCTATGTCACTGTATGAGGAATACAGAAATATGGGCATTGGTACAGCGCTTATGAGAGATATGCTTGAATTTTTAAAGAATAAAGGCTATAAGCAGACCTCTCTTTCTGTGCAAAAGGCAAATTATGCGACTCGTATGTATCAGAAAGCAGGTTTTCAAGTGGTAAAGGAAAATGAAGAAGAATACATAATGGTTTGCTTGCTGAACATGGCAGAAGGAGATAATGAAAAACGATGAAGAATATGAAAATAGATGCCAACGGATGGAAATCAGAGTAATGGGCGATGTTGTTAATGAGGACGCTTATATTTCACTGACGGATATTGCTAAATATAAAAATCCAGATAATGCGTTTATTGTGGTAGCAATCTGGATGCGTAACCATTCCACGATTTCATTTTTGGGATTGCGGGAGAAAATTTACAACCCCAATTTTAAACCTATCAAATTCGATAGGTTTAAAGCGTAGTCGGGGGATAATGCGTTTACATTGACGCCGCAACAGTGGATAAAAGCAACAAACGCAATCGGTATTATATCAAAATCAGGACGATATGGCGGTACTTATGCTCATACAGATATAGCCTTTGAGTTTGCATCGTGGATTTCTCCGGAATTTAAGCTCTATATTATCAAGGATTATCAGCGATTAAAGAAAGACGAAGCGGACCGATTATAAAAGAAGAAAATAAAATGGTTTATTTTCTAATCGACAGGGGCAACGATTGGCATTTTGGAGAAGAATTTTGGATATTTGAAAGTTATGTACCTGAGTTAGTAAAAGTTCCTGAGTTACTAAGTCATACGGCTTTTTTAGACAATGGCTGGCTGGATTATTATATTGTTTCAAAAAAATCAATGGATTATTGGCTTCAATCACCACGATATTATTTCATGTATTGGAGAGGGATTAGATCCTGACTGCTTCAAAAAACAATAATTTTGTTTTCAAAGAAGTGGCAGGACGAGAAATTATTATTTTTAAGAGAGCGTGGCAATATGAATAATCTGCAGAAAGATACTATTTTAACATTGCTGAAAACGGATAAAATGAATGGTAATTACACAAATAATTATTGGTTCTCATATAAAGACTATCTGGACCCGGCAGATGATTTTACGGATTTTTGCTGTGAATGTCTTGAGGGAAAGCATGAATATATTGCCTTGATTGAAAATTTAATCAATAAAGATAAAACGGCAAAAATCTTTGTGCAGGTTTATGGGCTGGACAATAAAGACAAGGTTATAACCGCAGATACTTTGATTATTTTCAGTAAACTATCGCTTGTGGAAATAAAGCAGATTTTTAATGAACCAAAAGATATATTTCCGAGTGATATTGGAGAAGAAACAGACTTTTCACAACCAACTTTTATGATTGGGGATAATGGGGAATTGATTTCAATTACAGAACTATCCCATGAGGGGCAGTGCGTTTACTATTGCTGGTGGGACTAACGTTCTTGTTATTGAATCAACGTTTTGCCTTGTTGATGGTACAAACATGGTGCTAGCACCATGTTATGAAGGCGTTTAAGGAGAAAATGTGTGTTGGCGTTGTTACGCTTTAGGCTTTGGGAATACCTTATTTTACAAGGCATTTGGAATATGAACAGGGCGGGGAGGATATTTTATACCTCTATCCTCAAAAATAGCTTTTATTGCGTAACATTTCAAAAATGGGTTGCTAAATTGCCGGGATTTGCTATAATAAATGCGTGGCAACATTTTGGCAACAGAAAATCAGCAGGCCATAATAAATGATGTAATTGAAGCAAAAGCGGGCGTATATTTGCATGAAGCTTAAATAAATATAGTTAATAGAAACGAAGAACACGGCGAGTTCGAAGGATAAAATGGGGCTTTTTATAATTTATTAGGAGAAAGATATGGAGAGGATAAAGATATGGAGAGGATAAAGATTTGCGACGTTAAAAAAAGAAACGGTGAAGCTGTAAAAGTACAGGGATTTGTAGAAAACATCCGTATCAGCAAAACGATGATTTTTGTGGTAATGAAAGACCTTACCGGCAGGCTCCAGATTACGGTTGAGAAAAGCGTCCATCCGGAATTGGCTGAAGAATTTGAAAAGCTGACAGCGGATTCCGTTATTACCGTAATGGGTAAGGCTGTTGAGAATGAGTATGTTAAGATGGGGGGCGTGGAGGTTCTTCCCGAGAAACTGGAGATCGAGAGTATTGCGGCGCCCCTTCCTATTGCACGCAGCTATATTCCCGGCACAAAGAAGCAGAAGGCTGTCGAGCGGTCAGGCATTGACCAGCGGATTGACTATCGATGGATTGACCTTAGAACGGATGAAAATCAGCTGATGTTCAGGGTTCAGACCTGCTTTGTCAATGCAATCAGAAGTTACCTGATAGAAAATGATTTCATTGAAATTCACACGCCGAAATTGATCGGTGCGGCAAGCGAAAGCGGCGCTGACGTGTTTGAGGTCAAATATTTTGATACCAACGCTTATCTTGCACAGAGCCCGCAGTTCTACAAACAGATGGCAATGGCTTCGGGATTTGAGAAAATTTTTGAGGTGGGGCCTGTATTCCGGGCCGAGAAATCTTTCACAAGCAAACATGCCACCGAATTTTCCTGCTTCGATCTGGAATTCAGCTATATAGACGGCATGGAGGATGTGATGCATATGGAGGAGGATATCCTGATTGCCGGTCTTGGCGCTGTCAGGGAGAAGTACGGTGAGCAGATAAAAGAGCTCTTTGGCGTGGATGTGGTAGTTCCTGCAAAGAATTTTCCGGTCATCGAATTGAGAAGGCTTTACGAAGAGCTTGAAAAAGAATTCGGCTATGTGGTGGATGATTCCGAGAAGGGGGATATGACTACGGAGGCTGAAAAGCTGAGTTATGAATGGGTTAAGAAGCATTATGACCATGAATTCCTGTTCGTAACCGGCTTCAGCGCGGAGAAGAGGGCTTTTTACCATATGAGGAACGAGCAGGGAATTCCCCAGGGATATGACCTGATTTGGAAAGGGGTTGAAATCACCACCGGCGCACAGCGGGAACACCGCTATGAGGTATTGCGGAAGCAGGCGGAGGAAAAGGGGCTTGCGGAGGATGTTAAGTTTTATCTTGAATTCTTCAAATATGGATGTCCTCCCCATGGCGGGTTCGGCCTTGGCATTGACCGGCTGACGATGCTGATTTTCAACCTGACGATCAAGGAGGCAATGTTCCTGTTCCGCAGTCCGATCCGGCTGACGCCGTAGCGGAGACTGGGCTGCCGCAGTTCAGTTCATACTGCGGCAGCCTGTTTTTATCGTCTGCCAAGTGCCGCAACGATGCTGTCAATCCCCAGCAGAACCAGGTACACCGCCACGATATATCCCATGAACCGCATGGTCATGAAGGTCAGCACCGGGTTGAATACCATCAGGATCCCCAGAATCAGTCCGGCGATATTTACAATTAACGAAAAATAGTAGAAAAACTTCTGCCCTGCCATACGGAGTATGTAGGTATGGGACAGCCGGGAAATGCAGTGGGCTATGAACCAGATGGGGAACAGCAGGGACAGTATCCATTTCCCCGCGTCCGGGTAGAGCAGGAGCATGCAGCCGCACATCACGCTGAGGATGCCGGAAATCAGGGAGACTGCGGGGGCGAAGCCGGTGTACTTTTCCAGTCTGATAAAGGTCAGGATATCATCGATGCCCGTGATGAGTGCAATCAGCCCGTAAATGGCCACGATTCCGGTGAGCAGGCTGCCGGGGCGCAGGAAGGTGAACACCCCGAGCAGGATTAACAATATGCCTACTGTCAGTTCCATCCATACGAATCCGGAATATTTCTTCATTTCTGTGCACCTTCCTTTCCCGAAGCGGCTGTTCTGGCGGCTCCGCCTTTTGGATCTGTTTCCGTATTTTGATTTTTGCCATCCGCTGTTTTCCCGTTCAGAATCCCCATAAATTCCTCTCCCGTGATTGTCTCCCGCTCATAGAGGAATGCGGCCAGTTCATCCAGTTTTACACGGTTTTCCGACAATATCCGTCTGGCCTTTTCGTGCTGCGCCTTCACCAGTTCCACTACCTTTCTGTCAATCTCATTCTGGGTGTCCGCGGAGCAGGCCAGGGAGGTATCTCCGCCCAGGTACTGGTTGGTCACGGTCTCCATGGCCACCATGTCGAATTCGTCGCTCATACCGTACCGGGTGATCATTGCCCGGGCAAGCTTTGTGGCCTGTTCGATGTCGTTGGAGGCGCCGGTGGTGATTTCGCCGAAGACGATTTCCTCCGCGGCCCGGCCTCCGGTGAAGGTGGCAATCTTGTTTTCAATTTCCCGTTTGGTCATGAGCACTTTATCGCTTTGCTCCACCTGCATGGTGTAGCCCAGGGCGCCGGAGGTGCGGGGGATGATGGTAATCTTCTGCACAGGGGCGGAGTGGCTCTGCATGGCGGCTACCAGGGCGTGGCCGATTTCGTGATAGGCCACCACTTTCTTCTCGCCGTCGGAAAGGATGGCGTTCTTTTTCTGGTATCCTGCGATGACGACTTCTATGCTTTCCTCCAGGTCTGCCTGGCACACCACGGTGCGGTTGCTGCGCACGGCCCGCAGGGCGGCTTCGTTGACAATGTTGGCGAGTTCCGCCCCGGAGGTGCCGGAGGCCATGCGGGCGATGGTGTGGAAATCCACATCGTCGGCCAGTTTGATTTTCCGGGCGTGGACTTTCAGGATGGCTTCCCGGCCTGCCAGGTCAGGCAGCTCCACGGGTACCCGTCTGTCGAAACGCCCGGGCCTGGTTAAGGCGGGGTCAAGGGATTCCGGCCTGTTGGTGGCGGCCAGGATGATGACGCCGTTGTTTCCTTCGAAGCCGTCCATTTCGGTGAGCAGCTGGTTCAGGGTCTGTTCCCGTTCGTCGTTGCCGCCGATCTGGCCGTCCCGCTTCTTGCCGATGGCGTCGATTTCGTCGATGAAGACGATACAGGGAGCCTTTTCCTTGGCCTGTTTGAAGAGGTCACGGACCTTGGAAGCGCCCATGCCCACGAACATTTCCACGAATTCCGAGCCGGACATGGAGAAGAAGGGGACATTTGCTTCCCCGGCCACCGCTTTGGCAAGCATGGTTTTTCCGGTGCCGGGAGGGCCTACAAGCAGCAGTCCTTTTGGCATGGAGGCGCCCACGTCCGTGTATTTCTGGGGATTGTGGAGGTAGTCCACGATTTCCGCCAGGCTTTCCTTTGCCTCGTCCTCCCCGGCCACATCGTCGAAATGGATGCCTTCCGTGGACTGGACATAGACCTTGGCATTGCTCTTGCCCATGCCGAACATCATGGCGTTGGGGCCGCCGGCCTTTTCCGTCAGCTTCCTGCTCAGGTACTGGCCCAGGAGAATGAAAATCAGCATGGGCAGCACCGCGGAGAGGAAGATGCTCAAAAGCGGCGAGGTGGGACGCTCGATGTCTTTGGCAAAGACGGCCCCGGCATCATAGAGGCGCTGGGTCAGGTTGGGGTCATCCATAATGCCGGTGGTGTAGATCTGGGTGTTTTCTTTGTCCGTAAAGACGATTTCGGAACTGTCCATCTGGACTCTGCCGATGTTTTTTTCCGCCGTCATCTTCATAAAGGTGCCGTAGTCTACCTCGATAATCTGTCCTTTCATGAGCAGGGGGGATACGAGCATGTTGAAGAGGAAGATGATCAGCATGGCGATTCCGTAATAGTAGAGCAGTGGTTTTCGGGGGGATTTTACTTCTTTCATGGGGGCTCCTTTCTTTTGTTGGGATTTTACTTCAGGAACGTAAACAGCATAATTACTATGCCCAATACCACTAAAATGATTCCCGTGGCCTGATTCAGCGTTTTCGGCGCGGCTTTGTTTGCAAAAACCGCCGCAATCCGTGCCCACAGGAAGGTAAACAGGACGCACAGCCCCCACACTTTCCAGTCCGGCAGGCTGCCGATGGTGAAATGGGAAACGGCTCCGGTGAGGGCGGTAAAGGTCATGATAAACACGCTTGTGCCAACGGCAGTTTTCAGTTCGTATCCCAGGACCGTGGTGAGGATTAAGAGCATCATCATGCCGCCGCCTGCGCCTATGAAACCGCAGATAAAGCCGATTACCACGCCGCAGATGATGGACTGGAGGGCGCGCTTTGACCCGGAGGTATCCTGCATGGATTCCTTGGTGGTCATAACGGGCTTTACAATAAATTTGATGCCCAGGAGGAAGGTCATGAACACGGAAAAAGTTCCCATGGCGGCAGGTGTCACCAGGCTCGCCACATAGCTGCCAACCACAGTGAAGGTGAGCACGCTTGCCATCATAATCAGGCCGTTTTTGATGTCCAGGTTCTTGTTTTTCCCGTAAGTATAGGCGGATACTGCACTGGCCAGTACGTCCGAGGACAGGGCGATTCCCACTGCCATGTAGGGATCCATGTCCAGAAAAGTGATGAGCATGGGACTGATGACCGCCGCGGCGCTCATCCCCGCGAAGCCTGTGCCCAGGCCCGCGCCCATGCCTGCAAAGAAGGTGACCAGTAGAGTCAATAAGATTTCCATTTTTGTCTATCTCCTTTCATAGAGAGGTACCTGCAAACAGCTGGTATAAGTTTGCGGTAGTTTTTCTGTGTTTTTCGGCATTTTAAAGTCGTTATGATTAAAGTGTCAGGCGCATTCCTTCTTGAAGATAGAAGCGACGTTTTCAGGCAGTGAATATAAATATAGTCATTTTCCGGCGTTCATAATTGTGTTGAGGTTGTGCTCCATGGTCTGCATCACCCGGTGGAAGTTCTCACGGGAGGCTTCGTCCACATCCCGGAAAATGTCTTCGAAAAAGCTTTTCTGGAGCTCCTGTCCCCGTTCGATGACGGGATGTGCTTTCGCCGTGCAGAGCAGGACTGTTTTACGCCTGTCTCCGGGAAAATCCTGCCGTTCCAGATATCCGTCCCGCACCAGGCGTTCCACGTTCACGGACACCAGGTTGGGCTTCAGGCCCCGCAGCTCCACGATGTCCTTGGCCGTGTTGTAGTCCGGATTGTTGCCCAAAAACATCAGTATGTCAAAAGCTGTCTGGGGCATTCCCAGTTCCCGGCAGACGGGGTTGCAGCGGATGCAGTAGGCATGATAAAAATTGTGGGCGAATTCGATGCTGATTTTCTGCGGCATTGGTACCTCCTGTTTTATACTAGTGAACGCATTTAATTGCCGTTTACTATACCAATAGAAGCGTTCACTCGTTATAAATTTAGATTGGCAACTGTTTTCGTTCATCAGTATTAATTGTGGTTCTCGCTGTCCGGCCAGAGTCTGTGGCATCACGGCCTGTAATTCGGTATCGTGCGGTACTGGAGCGTGCCGGAGTCATACCGTGGGCATTATGGCCCGCATTTTGTTCTTATCCGGTATATGTCGGCATCCCAAATCCGTCCAAAGGTTATCAATCATAGCCGCTGTTTCTCTCCTTCGGTTTTGACATCGGGCAAAAATATGCACATAGCCCATTTGGTTCATATTTAGATAATTCAATTTTGAAGTATACTAACATAATATGGGAGTAATGTCAACGAAGGAACTGATTAAAAAAGTGGGAGGTTTCTAAAATTTTTATGTTTCCTGTATTTTCATTGATAAGTAAAAATCGTTGTAGTAGAATGAGAACAAAGACTTTTTGTAAATTTTTAAAATCAGATGGCAGAAAAAAGAGAGGTACTTTTGAATGTTTGTTCGTAAAATCAAAAGCAATAAAGGAATTATAGAAGTTGGCAAATATGGTATTGACCGCATTGATGTTCATGAGGATAATACGGCCACGTACTATACGGCAGGTGGGAATATTTTTACTGTTAAGGTCAAAGAGGTGCTCAATAGTGATAAAATTGTTTCTAATTCAAGAAATCATCATAAGAATTTATATTGATTAAAAATGCTGTATTTTTGATAAAAAGCGCACTTATTATCGGAATATTTCATCATGGATTGCGGAATATGTTGGTTTTTTTCTGAAGAAGCAAAAAGGGAAGCACAATAAAGTGCACAAATAAAACAAAGGCCGGGAATCTAAAAACAGGTTCCCGGCCTTCCAAAGTTTAAGCACTGCTGTCAGGGAAAGGCGTCTCCCGCATCCATCCCCTTTGCCGCTCCTATGAGTTTAAGCACTGCTGTCAGGGAAAGGCGGGGTACGCTGTGTGCACCAATTCGGCGGAGTTTTTTTATGTCCTGCCCTCAGGAAAGATCCTCCAGTACCCCCGGCTGTCCCTGTCCAACAGCCGCTCGGAGATCATATCGCGGCGGATGGTGCAGAAATCGTCGTTGTAATCGGCGATGATGATATTCACTTCCCGTTCCGAATAGATTCTGCCCGGTTCAAAGGCCCTGGTGATTTCCTCCAGTACGATGCGCTCCTTTTTTCTCTGGGCGGGAATGGATTTCAGCCTGCCATACTCGAAAAAGGCGTCGATCACCTTCTGGCGGTATGCGCGCTCCCGCTGTGCCTGAAGCTCCGCCTCGTCTGACTGCTCTTTCAATACGTCCAGGATGGTCATGGAAAAGGTGTCCCGGCAGAGGGAATACATGGTGTAGTATTGGGTTTTCTCGGACGTGACGGCGCCGATTTCAGCCAGTTTCTTTAAATGGAAGGAGATGGTGGCAGGGGTGAGCCCCAGGCGTTCCGCCAGGCGTTCCACATACATGTCTTCCTGCATCAGCGACTTTAAAATCTGCAGCCTGGATTTGTCTGCCAGGCACTTGAAAAGTTTGATGGCATTTGCTTCCGTCATACGGGCACCTCCCATAATTCTTCGAATTTCTGCCGGATTTCCTTCAGGGCCTCCAGTTTCACTTCTTCCTGCAGTACACGCCTCTCGTTATTATGTTCCCGGGCTTTGGCGAGAGACCCCTTCCAGGTTTCCTCAAACATGACCAGCCTGGCATCCATGAGCGCCCGCAGCTCCGGCTCGGTTCGGGGTGTCCTCTGAAGGGCCAGAAAGACTGTTTTGATGACCTGATGGAAGATATTAGCCCGGATTTTTTCGAAATTGGCTTCGTCAGTCCGGTGGTCTTCGTTGAGCTGCACAACTGCCTTCTGTATGTCGGCGGCGCGCTGATCCAGAAAAGCGGTGAATGCTTCCGATTTTTGCATGTTCATGGTTTTGCCTCCTTTAAATTAAAAATTGTTAATATGATTATATAGAAATAAAATGCAAATGTCAATATTTAATTTTGTATATATCTAATCAAATTAAACATTTTTAATAATAAAGATTATGGATATACAGCATCTGTGGTCAGTGAGTGCATCTGGAAGAGCGCGAAACCTGGTACGGCGGCTGAAAGAGGAGCGGCAAAGAAGAGACCCTTGCAGAGGTATGGATGGAGGTTTGGGAGGCAGGAGAGAGAGGCGCTGTCGGTGCTGTTCGAAGAGATGGACGGAGCAACCAACCTGGCAAAGATATTGCACAGGAAAGAAAACCGGAAGTTAGTGGAATCAATAGTGAATGTTACATATGCGGACTTATTCCAATTCTGTATCTTTGTCGTTGCCCTGATAAGTTTGTGTTATGCAATTTTTCGGGACAAAAATAGCCGCCACTACCGCAAATAGTGACGGCTGACCGCTTATAGCGGTGAGAGCTACAATTATTTGAGTGTGGAGCCGCTTCTATGGCTTTCTGGTAACATATCATAACAAGGTTTGCAAGAAATTTTTTTGAGGTGGATAAAATAGGTGGATAATATAGATATCAGAGCAGCAGGTGCAGAGACATGGACAGCCTGGATTGATTGACAGCGGCAGGGTACGGGTGTTACAATGAATGGGAAAACAGCTTTAAAAAGCGCTTCAGATAAATCATGAAGATGCTGCCCTCCTGTGTGGAACCGGCGGACAGCAGAAGTGAAACTGAAAAATAAAGTCACAAAATAAGATTGGAAACCGGAAGGAGATGCAAATGTCAATACAGATGGAATCTACTGAACCTGCCAGTGGCCGGAAGGCGAGGCAAATTACGGGAGACTTTCCACTGAAGAGCAAAAGGCTGCTGTTTCTGGGCTCGTCCGTTACCTACGGCTCAGCTGCGGCAGGTGTGTCCATGGCAGATGATATCCGCATTTTGGACGGCTGCCAGGTTGTTAAGGAGGCAGTCAGCGGTACCACCCTTGCGGACAGGGATTCGTCTTCTTACCTTTCCCGCCTGAAAAGGGTGGGTACCGGTCAGCGGTTTGATGCGGTGATATGTCAGCTCTCTACCAACGATGCGACGCAGAAGATTCCACTGGGATCCGTCAGTGGCGGCAGGAATTTCGGCGCTTTTGAAACGGCTACTGTAGCGGGGGCCATGGAAGCGATTATCGTGTATGTGAAGGATACCTGGAATTGCCCGTTTGTCGTTTATACCGGAACAAGATATGACAGTGCGCAGTACCAGGCTATGGTAGACATCCTGCCCCTGCTGCAGGAAAAATGGGGCATCTGCATATTGGATTTGTGGAATGACGATGAGATGAATGCCGTGTCGGAAGAGGATTATGCCGTATACATGAAGGATAAAATACACCCTACCCGGGCCGGGTATCTTCAGTGGTGGACTCCGAAATTCCGGTCGTTTTTGTATGAGTTATTTACATAGAACATCCCCCGCATGTCCGGTGTAATGCGCCGAAAGCGGCACCATACAAGGAGGGCAGGAGCTCGTTCCCGGCATATCTGGTGCGTTGGATGCCGGGAATTTATACCGCATATCATATGGATTTGCGATTTTGGTAATGGTTGAGGACGGATGCCGAAAAAGGGCGGATGACATATTATATAGGGGTGAATGCCGGTTCGGGTATTTAGATGGAAGCCCTACCACTCACTGCAGGAAAGGTGTTTGGCGGCTTGATTGACTGGACGTGCAGGTTGTGTTACAATAACCCGAACGATAGAAGCTGCATATATATAATAGGATGAGGAGGGAGTGGAAAAGTTATGTGTGGAATAGTGGGTTTTACAGGAAGGCAGCAGGCCGCGCCGATTCTGTTGGACGGTCTGTCAAAACTGGAATATCGGGGATACGATTCCGCCGGCCTGGCTGTCCGGGACGGGGAAAGGAAGGCGGAGGTTGTGAAGGCAAAAGGCCGTCTTACAAATCTCATTGAAAAGACCGACGGTGGAAATGCCCTGGCAGGCACCTGCGGCATTGGCCATACAAGGTGGGCAACCCATGGGGAACCCAGTGTTTCCAATGCGCACCCCCACGTCTCCGGGAACTGCAGCCGCTCCGGCTCCGGGCAAGTGGAGTCGGAAGTGGTGGGCGTGCACAACGGCATCATCGAAAACTATCAGGAACTGCGGGATAAGCTGCTGAGGCACGGATATGTTTTCTACAGCCAGACAGACACGGAAGTGGCTGTCAAACTGGTTGATTACTACTACAAAAAATATAAGCTTGGCCCCGTTGACGCCATTGCGAAAACCATGGTGCGCATGCGGGGTTCCTATGCCCTGGAGCTGATGTTTCAGGATTTCCCGGGTGAAATCTGGGTGGCCCGCAAGGACAGCCCCATGATTATCGGCATTACGGACGGGGAAACCTATGTGGCATCGGATGTCCCGGCGATTTTGAAATACACCCGGAATGTGTATTATATCGGAAACCTGGAGTTTGCCAGGCTTGCTCCGGGAGAGGCTGATTTCTATAATCTGGACGGGGACAAGATCGAGAAGGAAACCACCGAGATCAAGTGGGATGCGGAAGCGGCGGAAAAAGGCGGCTTCGAGCATTTTATGATGAAAGAAATCCACGAACAGCCCAAGGCCGTGGCGGATACGCTGAATTCCATGGTGAAGGACGGCCGCATTGACCTGGGCGTCCTGGGCATAACCGACGATGATATTCGGGAGATTGGGCAGATTACCATTGTGGCCTGCGGTTCCGCCTGGCATGTGGGCATGGAGGCGCAGTATGTGATAGAAGATCTGGCGGGAATCCCTGTTCGGGTGGAACTGGCGTCGGAATTCCGTTACAGGAAGATGCCGTTGGGAGCGCCCAGGGCGATATCCGCAGGAGTGGCTGAGGGGAAGCCCGATGGGATGGCCGTGGGAGTGCCTGAGGGGAAGGCCGACAGGATATCCACGGAGACGCCCGGCGGGATGGTCATCAGCCAGAAAGCCCTTGTCATCGTGATAAGCCAGTCCGGGGAAACAGCCGATACCCTGGCTGCTCTTCGCCTGGCAAAGGAGAAAGGCCTCAAAACCCTTGCCATAGTCAATGTAGTGGGCAGTTCCATTGCCAGAGAGGCCGATCATGTGCTGTATACACTGGCCGGACCGGAAATTTCCGTCGCTACCACAAAGGCCTACAGCGCGCAGCTTGCGGCTGCCGACTGCCTGGCGGTACAGTTTGCCTTTGCCCGGGGAATGATTACAGAGGAGCGGTACAACGGCTATATTTCGGAACTGCTGACGATTCCGGGTAAAATGGAGCGGATACTGGAGGATAAGGGGCGTATCCAGTGGTTTGCGGCAAAGTATGCCAATGCCCGGGACGTGTTTTTCATCGGGCGGGGCATCGACTATGCGGTTGGACTGGAAGGCAGCCTGAAGCTGAAGGAAATCTCCTATGTTCACAGCGAGGCCTACGCTGCCGGGGAGCTGAAGCACGGTACCATCAGCCTGATTGAAAACGGGACACTGGTCATCGGCATCCTGACCCAGAGCGGGCTTTATGAGAAAACCATCAGCAACATGATGGAGTGCAAAAGCCGCGGAGCTTATTTGATGGGAGTGACCACTTTCGGAAAATATGAGACGGAAGACCAGGCGGACTTTACCGTATATGTCCCGAAGGTGGATGAGCATTTCGTGGGAAGCCTGGCTGTGGTGCCGCTGCAGCTGCTGGGGTATTATGTGAGCGTGGCAAAGGGACTGGATGTGGATAAGCCGCGGAATCTGGCTAAGAGTGTGACGGTGGAGTAGGGCAGGAACAGGACAGTCTGATTGTTCAGTATATTCGGGAACACGCCCGAGGATGCAGTAGTTTTCCTGACTGGGATTGGAGAGTGTTACCCCTATTCTGCGCTCACACAAGGCTCTCAATAATCTGCATCAGTCGTTTGCCCGAGTCCCGGTAGTGATGTTTTTTCCGGGAACTTGCAATGAACAGGAATTGATTCTGTTTAATGAGATGAAAGATGATAATTATTATAGGGCTTTCCGGCTTGTACGTTAAAAGGGCGCCCTCATTTTTGGACAACAGAAACGGGGAGCGTACAAGGAAGGGGATACAAAAGATGCTGTTAAAAAAGAGGTTTGCCAAGGAAATTGATCGTGAGATTCGGCAAGGGGCGGAGCACTGCAATAATGTATCTTCGCTGCGCAGCTTTGCGGATAAAGCGGACGCCCTGAAATTGACAGAGATGGATTCCCTGGATGGGAAGTCCGCCCGGGAGAAAGCCATGGAGAAGCCCGTCGTCGGGCGGAGTTCGCGGGGAAGAATAGGGGACGTGTTTGCGGATGATTCCTTTTCTATGCGAACCCGGGCTGACGGAAGCAAATAAACGGACAGTTGAAAAATACAACAAATGCTAAACAATGCAGTTATTGCCCGGAAACCAGGATGCGGTATACAATCATATCAGAACAGGCGCCGGTTCTTGTATGATGGAACTATGGCCGTGAGCATAATGCGCTCCATCTGCTCTGGACGAATATTGCAAAAGGGTATGCGGAGCTGGGGGAAGAAGAGAAGACGATAGAAGCGTTGAAAAAAGCCGGGCAGCATGCGTTTGCGGCAGAGCATCTGGAGGAGTCGGGTGACGGCAGGTATACATCATTATTTGCAGACAGGGGAAGCTATTTTGGGAGAAAAGTCGTCAGAAGCGACGAGGGCGGCCCTGTAAGCTGGCTGAGAAAGGAAATGGAAGGAGAAGAATTCAACTTTGTCCGTGAGACGGAGGCGTTTCGAGATATAGGGAAGGCCTGTGAAATTGGAGACAATGAGTGAGGGGAGGTATTGATTTGGTTGGAAATATTATCGGGATGATATGTTGTTTGATGTGCTCCCTGCCCTTTTTCATTCTGGCCGCATTTGGCAGAAACAGCGATGAGCCAATCAATTTTTGGAGCGGGGATACAACACTTAAATCAAAGGTGAGGAATGTAGAGGAGTACAATAAACAAATGGCTGCGTTATATAGAAAATATGCGGCTGCGTTTGTGGCTGCAGGTCTTGGCTGCTTTATTTTGCCTGTAATCGGAATAGTTATGATAGGCTTCAACTGTACCTTAGGGATTTATGTGGTATATCGGAACTATAAAAAGATATTGCAGCAAAATTCATGATTGTCCGGAAAAGAGCGGCCGGGAGGGAGAATATATGTTGGCGGAGCTGGAACGGTTTTATGCAGATTATTGCAGTTCTATTCGAAGGGAAGCGGATGCCCTGCGGGGGGAGAAAGTGCCGGCTGTCACAGAAGAACTGTTTGCAATCTATGAAAATACGGGAAACCGTCTAACCTATGAGGGAGTCTATTTCCTGCGGAGAAAGTATCTTGCCGTCTTCGGGCTGAAGGGAATCCTGGATGGGGAAGAGCGGGACATTTTGAAGCTGGAGGAGGTTA
>OFHM01001439.1_pt1 | contig 15544 bp, 16 predicted proteins | sample 1521311 | NCBI WGS metagenome assembly OFHM01 (sample SAMEA3504083, study PRJEB24116) | mouse gut metagenome | biome: mouse gut; feature: mouse-associated habitat; material: faeces | place: Denmark | collected 2011 | reverse complement strand
TTCTCCCAATCTTCCTATCCAAAACCACCGGCCTGCCATGAGCCTCATCCCTGCAGACTTCCCATTCAGGGCCACCGGCCTGCCATGAGCCTCATCCCTGCAGATTTCCCAAAATTGCCTCTGCCATTCTGATGGCCCTTATGTTCTCCCTGACATCGTGAACCCGCACGAACATGCATCCCGCCATGACCCCGAAGACCGTAGTCACCAATGTGCCCTCTATCCTCTGGTCCGCAGGCAGATCCAGACTCAGCCCGATAACGGACTTGCGGCTGCAGCCTAAAAGCAGCGGAAGCCCCAGCTTTCCCAACTCTCCCAGCCCACGAACCACCTCCAGATTCTGCTCGTAGCTCTTGGCAAATCCTACGCCGGGATCCAGAATGATCTTTTCCTTCCCGATCCCCGACGCTTCCGCCAGCCTCAGGGTTCCCCGAAGATCCTCCGCCACATCCTCCATGAAGTTCCCATAATCCTTGTCCCTCCGATTGTGCATCAGGCAGCAGGGCAGTCCGCTCTGCGCAATGACTTCTGCCATTTTCGGATCATACTTCAACCCCCATATATCGTTGATCAGATCGGCTCCCGCCGAGATGCCTGCCAACGCAACCCTGGATTTATAGGTATCCAGCGATACCGGCACACCGAAGGCCGCCTTCACTGCCTCAATCACCGGCGCCACCCGCTCTATCTCCTCTTCCTCCGGCACAAAAGTATAGCCCGGCCGTGTAGACTCTCCGCCGATATCGATGATATCCGCTCCCTGTGCCACCATCTCTTCCGCATGACGCAGGGCGCTGTCCCGGTTATTCCATTTTCCCCCGTCCGAAAAGGAATCTGGCGTAATATTCAAAATACCCATGACATAGGTATGTCCTTTTGTCTCAAATTCTCTTTTTCCAATTCTCATTTTCTCCTCCTGTCCCTCCCTGCGGCGACTCTTCTGTTGCTTTCTTCGCTGCCATTGCCGCCGCTCCTCTTCCCTCACTGCAGTGGTTTTCTGTGAGTGTCTTCTAACTTTGCAGCATCTGAAAGAAGCGATTCTGCAGCCCGGTATTCTCCTCAAAAACGCCTCTTGCAGCGATACTGACCGTCCTGCTGCCCGGCTTCTTCACCCCCCGCATAGTCATACACAGATGTTCCGCCTCCAATACTACCATAACTCCCCGGGGTTTTAGAAACCGCATGACGGCATCCGCAATCTGCCCCGTCATCTGCTCCTGAAGCTGCAGCCTGGCAGCAAACAGCTCCACCGTCCTGGCCAGTTTACTCAGCCCTACCACCTTCCCGTCAGGAACATAGGCTATATGCGCCTTTCCATAAAAAGGCATCATATGATGCTCACACATGGAATAAAAGACAATATCTTTCTCCAGTACCATCTCGCTGTTATCCACCCTGAATACTTTTGCCAACGGCTCCGATCCGTCAGCATCCATTCCGGAAAAAATCTCCCCGTACATCCTGGCAACCCTGTCCGGTGTTTCTGCCAGTCCGTCCCTGTCGGGATCCTCCCCGATTCCTTCCAAAAGCAGCCGAACTGCTTTCCTGATTTTCTCCTGATCTATCATTTTATCCGGATTCCTTTCTGCTTTCGGCCTTCCTTTGCCTTTTTCTCCGCTCCCTCATTACGTGATCCTGTCTCCGCAATCTTCATCAGTCTCCCGAGAAAAGAAAGGGAGCCGAAGGCGATAATGACATCCTCTTTTCCGGCCAGCAGGCGGCTCATCTCCACGGCCTCTTCCAGGCTGTCCGCCGCCGTTACCTTATCATGAACCTCGGAGAGCTTCTGCGCCAGCGCATACGCCGGCAATGCACGGGGATTCTCCGGCGGTGTCACTGTGATAATCTGATCCGCCAGGAAATGGGTCCGTTGAATTATCTTTTCGCATTCCTTATCCTTCAGCATCCCCATAATATACAGAATTCTCTTTTGGGGAAAATAGTATTCTATGGAATCGGCCAGCCTCTGCGCGGCATCCTCGTTGTGCGCGCCGTCCACAATAAAATACGGCTTCCTGCTCACTACACTAAATCGGCCCGGCCACCGGCATTGTGCCATTCCCCTGCGCAGATTCTGCTCCGATACAGCAAATCCGCTCTGTTCCAGCACCTGTATCGCGGCAAGAGCCAGCGCGGCATTCCCTATCTGGTACTGCCCTCCCAGCGTAATCTCCATGTCTTTGAGAGAACCGTAGTCGAATCTCTGCTTCTCCAGACCATAGCGGATACACCCTGCCGAAGCGGCGGCCGTAACCGGACAGTCCTTCGCGGCGGCTTTCTCCCTGATAACCTCCATAACCTCCGGCTCCTGTCTGCCGGTCACCACCCGGCACCCTTCCTTGAAAATACCGGCTTTCTGGACGGCGATCTCTGCCGGAGTGTTCCCCAGAAATTTCATATGATCCATGCTGATTGATGTCATCACTGCAACGCAGGTATTTTCCACCACATTCGTAGCGTCCAGCAAACCGCCCATTCCCGCTTCCAACACCACAATATCACATTTTTTCTCCCGATAATACCAGAAGGCCAGCGCTGTCTTCATCTCAAAAAGCGTGGGATGGGGCAATCCCCTCTCCGTCATCCGGTCACAGGCCTCCTTCACCAGCTCCATCCCCTCACAGAGCGCCTTTTTGGTGATATATCTGTCATTTACCTGGATTTCCTCCCTGCAGTCGAATATAGCAGGGGAAAGATACCTCCCCACTGTGTATCCCCCCCACTTCAACACGGATGCGATATATGCGCCCACGGACCCCTTCCCGTTGGTTCCCGCTATATGTATAAAAGAAAGAGCCTGCTGAGGATCCCCCAGGCTCCTGCACAATTCCCGCACGCTGTCCAGTCCGGGCGAAATGCCGTATTGCCCGGACTGTTCCATATATTCCATGGTTTCTCTGTAATTCATCGTTCCTCCCTGCCTCCGGCGCGGAAACGGCAAAATAATTCCTCCGCCGCCCGTAATCTTTTTCATAATTCTCTTCAAAAATGCCATACTAAAGAAGTGACTACAAATCCTGATACGGTCAGCCCCGGCGGCGTAATCCTTCATTGAAAGCGCCCGCAACAAGGGCTACTCACCGCAGGGTATGAAAGGAGTGCTGTTTATGAAACAATATCTTGCAGACTTTCCCAAAAACTTTCTGAAATGCGGCCTTACAGGCTGGTGCATGGAGATCCTGTTTACTGCCATGGACGCCCTTCGCCGCCGCGATATGACGCTGAAGGGAAATACCTCCCTCTGGATGTTCCCCATCTACGGCAGCGCCGCCCTGTTCGCCCCTCTCGCACGCCTGCTGCGCACAAAGTCCGCCTGGGTGCGCGGTTTCACCTATATGAGCCTGCTCTTCTGCGGGGAATACCTCTCAGGCTGCCTTCTCTCCAGGCATAAATTCTGCCCCTGGGACTACGGACGCAGCCGCTGGAATGTACGCCGGATCATCCGCCTGGATTTCGCCCCCTGCTGGTTCCTCGCCGGATTACTATTCGAGCAGCTCCTGTCCCCTTCCTCCGGCCGATAGAATCCGCACCACGCGCATCCTGCACAGGACGGCGATGTCCCCAGGCAGTCCCTTTTTCGGGACGCCAGCCTCAATAACCGATAGCAACGCCCCCTGTTCGCATACACTCTCTTCCTTGGCGACTGCCTCAATCCTCTCCGTCGTCCAGATCTCCTGTTTCGCCGGAACCGATATCCAGCATATTCACGGTACGCCTCTTCAGCCTGGCCTCCTCCGACTCCTTCAGGATGAAATCCTTCACTTCTCTGGAATGCTTGATATGCTGAAGCACCAGCTGGGGATGAGTAGTATCCCCCGTATAGCAGATAACGGTCCCCAGGCCGAACATCTTCTCCACCAGACTGACGCTGCGGGTTACATCCTGCACCTTGTACATATAACAATCGTTCTCCACTGTCTTCAACAATCCCTCATCCACGGTAATCATGTCCTCTTTTACCGTATATTTTGTAAATGTAAAAGGAAGCCCGAAAAACAGCCACCTCTTCCTCTCCACATATTCCATCCTCTGTATCCGTCCTTTCGTATTTATTCTGTCTCCATTATAATCTATGATAACGGATTATGCAAATCTTTCTCACTTCTTTCAAAGATTTCATTGAAACTCCTCCCGCAACGTGGTATCATAGATAAAACAAAAATAAATCAGGAGGTTCCACAGATGACTGCTAATGAGTGTATCAAAGGCCGCAGAAGTATCCGTAAATTTACAGACCAGCCCGTTTCCCATGAGCTGCTTGCACAGATTGTCGAAACAGCTTCCTATGCCCCCAGCTGGAAACACACCCAGATTGTCCGTTATATTGCCATAGAAGGGGAAAAGAAAGCCGCTTTGGCAAAATGCACCTCTCTCTTCCCGGGCAATGGGAAAATAATGGAAAACGCTCCCATGGTAATTGCCGTCACCATGATTAAGGGCCGCAGCGGTTATGAAAGAGACGGTTCATACTCCACCCCCAAGGGAGACAGATGGCAGATGTACGACGCCGGCGCCGCCGGAGAAGCGTTCTGTCTTGCCGCTTATGAACAGGGATTGGGAACCGTGATCATGGGCTTGTTTGACGAAGAAGATGCCGCCAGGCTGCTGGAGATTCCCGAGGAACGGGAACTGGTAGCTTTAATTCCCATTGGTTATCCTGCTGAATCTCCCGTTGCACCCAGACGCAAGACGGTAGAAGAATTGTTATCTTATCAATCATAATTTGGAGTCGAAGAGTTTTTCTCTTCGACTTCTTTTTGGGTATGGTCTGTGTCCGCGCTGCCGCCGCTCTCATACCCTGTTTTCAACGGCGCCGAAACGGCAGCGCAGAAATGAGGAAAAGATATGAAACATTTAATGAGCCCCCTTGATTTTACCGCCGAAGAGTTGGACCGGCTCTTCGATCTGGCAAACGATATCGAAAAAAATCCCGGCAAATATGCCCATGCCTGCGACGGCAGGATATTGGCCACCTGCTTCTACGAACCCAGTACACGCACCCGCTTAAGCTTTGAATCGGCCATGATCCGACTGGGCGGACAGGTCATGGGATTCGCCGACGCTTCCTCCTCCTCCGCAACCAAGGGAGAGAGCGTATCCGACACCATCCGCATCATCTCCTGTTATGCGGATATCTGTGCCATGCGTCATCCCAAAGAAGGCGCCCCCATGGTGGCGGCAGAAAAGTCAGGCATCCCCGTCATCAATGCAGGGGACGGCGGCCATCAACATCCCACCCAGACATTGACAGACCTGCTGACCATACGCAGTCTCAAGGGCAGACTGGGAAACTTCACCATTGGTTTATGTGGCGATCTGAAGTTCGGGCGCACCGTTCATTCCCTCATCAACGCACTGACGCGATATGAAGGAATCCGGTTTATCTTCATATCCCCCGAGGAGCTTCGGGTTCCAGACTATATCACCGACGCGCTGAAAGAAAAGGGCATTCCCTATGAAGAAGTAATCCGGCTGGAAACCGTTATGCCCAGGCTGGATCTGCTGTATATGACCAGAGTACAGCGGGAACGTTTCTTCAATGAGGAGGATTATGTCCGCTTAAAAGATTTCTATATCCTGAATGCAGATAAGATGATGCTGGCCAAAAAAGATATGCTGGTACTCCACCCGCTTCCCAGGGTCAACGAAATCTCTGTGGAAGTAGACGATGATCCAAGAGCCGCTTACTTCAGACAGGCCCTCTACGGAGTCTATGTGCGGATGGCGCTGATCCTCACGCTGCTGGAAATTCAGTTGCCCTGATCTCATCCCGGTATGATGCACTGATCCTTGAAACGCGGGCACTCTTTCGAAATAGAGCCCTTATCAAACAATAACGGAAAGGAATGATTCATATATGCTGAACGTAGGAAAAATTGAAGAAGGCTTTGTCCTGGACCATATCAAAGCCGGCAGGAGTCTTGATATTTATGATCACTTGCAGCTGGACAAGCTGGATTGTACCGTAGCGATCATCAAAAATGCCAGAAGCAACAAGATGGAGAAAAAAGATATCCTGAAAGTGGAATGTGACATCGACATGCTGGATCTGGATGTGCTGGCCTTCATTGACCACAATATCACCGTCAATGTGATTAAAAACGGCGAGATCGTGGAGAAAAAGGAACTGACCCTGCCCAGGCAGATCAAAAATGTCATCCGCTGCCACAATCCCAGATGCATCACCTCCATCGAGCAGGAGCTCCCCCATATCTTCTATCTGGCCGATATGGACAAGGAGGTCTATCGCTGTAAATATTGTGAAGAGAAATATGTATCTTCGGGGAAATGGTTCTGAAAACAGCTCTGATTCTCCCTGTGACAAACGAGAACACCTGCCAACAGCCCGGGATACCTCTTTCGGCCATCCCGGGCTGTCATTTCAGCTTTTGAACATGCTTTTTCAGATCTGCGTCAGCTCATATTCCCGGCTTCCCACACCGATTTTCGCAGCGGCTTCCACCGTATGCACGCCGTTTCTGGACTCGATGCGCTCCAACAGATGATCTCTTCCGGGATCCTTGGAGGCATATACCAGATCAAGACATGCCTGGTCCAGCGCCACCGGATCTGTGGAAGCCAGAATGCCGATATCCGCCATAGCCGGATCTTCCGCCACGGCGCAGCAGTCGCAGTCAACGGACATATTCTTCATCACATTGATAAATACGATTTTATCTCCGAACATATCCATAATGGATTTGCTGGCGTCAGCCATGGATTCCAGGAAGGAATCATGATCGGAATTCCAGAAATTATTCACATCTCCCACACCATGAATATAGGCTTTCCCATGAGATGAAGCCAGTCCGATGGAGATATTTTTCAATGCTCCGCCGAAGCCGCCCATGGGATGCCCCTTGAAATGGGACAACACCAGCATGGAGTCATAATTTTTCACATGATCTCCCACATAATTTTTCTGAATCTTTTGTCCCTCCGGGACGGAAAGTTCCAATTCCCCTTCTTCATCCAGGATATCCACATCCGCAATATCCGCCCAGCCGTGAAGCTTCATAGTCTCCCAATGCGCCTTCGTGGTATTCCGCTTTCCTTCGTATGCGGTATTGCATTCCACGATGGTTCCCTTCACATGATCGATCACCGGCTTCATAAAATCCGGCCGCAGGAAATTCTGATTTCCCACCTCCCCGGAATGCAGCTTTACGGCCACCTTTCCGGGCAGCGCCACTCCCATGGCCTCATACATTCTGACCATAGCCTGAGGTGTTATCTCTTTCGTAAAATACACTTTCGCTTTTCCCATCTTCGCCCGTCATCCTTTCTTTTCATATATTGTTTTTTGTTTGATCCCATTTTCACAGCCGTGTCCGCTTGTGAATGAACTCACACGGCACTTTCTATTCTACGTTGCAGAAGCGCTCGGCAGTAACCTTCCTATTTACACGCTACGCCCGCCAGCGGCAGGCGCTCATTTCAATATTCGGTAATTTACGTCCAGACTTTCGCCGTCCAGAACAGCCCTCTTCAAAACCCCGCTCTCATAACACAATTTCAGGGAAAAGAACGCCCGCCCCTCCTCCAGCAGCCGGAAGAACAGCCGGTCTCCCTCCCAGATGGGCAATCCGTATACCTGCGGCTTCTCAATCCATTCCAGCATCCCTTCGCTGCATTCTCTCAATGTCCCGGTATACCGATCCGCCGTATAGAGAAACATGTATTCCGTCTCCCATAATTCTTTGCTTAATTTTGCACTGAACGTAACGATTCCCCGCAGTTTCCAGGATGTCAGCGTCAATCCTGTCTCCTCATAAACTTCCCGCAGCAGACAGTCCTCCGGCGATTCTCCCTCTTCGAAATGACCGCCCACACCGATCCATTTGTCCGCGTTGATGTCATTCCTCTTCTTCGTCCGGTGAAGCATCAGATAGCGGCCATCCTTCTCTATATAACATAGTGTCGTCAGATTACCCGGCATATAGGCCTCCTGTGTGCTTATCTTTTTCTCTCTATCGGCTTCCCTCCAGCAGATGCCTGGCCACATATACGCCGCTGGCGGAGGCATGGGACAGGGAATGAGTTACGCCGCTGCCGTCGCCGATGATGTAGAGCCCCTTATGTCTGCATTCCAGGTTCCCGTCCAATTCCACTTCCATGTTGTAGAATTTGACTTCCACGCCATAGAGCAGCGTATCGTCGTTGGCCGTGCCCGGCGCAATCTGATCCAGCGCGTAAATCATCTCCATGATACCGTCCAGAATCCGTTTGGGCAGCACCAGGCTCAAATCTCCCGGCGTGGCGGCCAGGGTAGGTGTCACCAGCCCTTCCTCAATCCGCTTCACATTGCTGCGCCGCCCTCTCACCAGATCGCCGAAGCGCTGCACGATGACGCCGCCCCCCAGCATATTGGAAAGCCTGGCGATACTCTCCCCATACCCGTTGCTGTCCCGGAAGGGCTCCGAGAAATGCTTGGCCACCAGCAGGGCGAAATTGGTGTTCTCCGTGCGTTTCTCGGGGCTTTCGAAGCTGTGGCCGTTGACGGTGACGATGCCGTTGGTGTTCTCATTGACTACAATTCCGTAGGGATTCATACAAAAAGTACGCACCCTGTCTTCGAACTTGGAAGTCCTGTATACAATTTTGCTCTCGTACAATTCATCTGTCAGATGGGAGAAAATCACTGCGGGCAGCTCCACGCGCACACCGATATCCACCCGGTTTGATTTCGTGGGAATCTCCAGCTCTCCGCAGATTTTCTCCATCCACTTGCTGCCGCTCCGCCCCACGGACACAACGCACTGCCTGCACCTATAGCTGTCCTCTTTGCAGCGAATCTCATATCCGCCCTCAGCCAGCACAATTCCGCTCACGGGCGTGTCAAAATAGAAATCTACTTTTTCCTTGAGTTCCGCATACAGATTTTCCAGAACGATAAAGTTGATATCCGTCCCCAGATGCCGTACCGAGGCGTCCAGCAGATTCAGCTTATTCTGCAGACACAGCTTTTTAAAATGCGTCCCGGCCGTAGAATACATTTTCGTGCCTTCCCCGCCGTGGGACATATTGATGGTATCCACATACTCCATCAATTCCACTGCCTGCCTTTTGCCGATATATTCGTGGAGAGTTCCTCCGAAATCATTGGTAATATTGTACTTTCCGTCGGAAAACGCACCCGCCCCGCCGAATCCGCTCATAATCGAACAGGACTTGCATCCGATACAGCTCTTTACCCTGTCCCCATCAATGGGACAGCGGCGCTTTTCCAGGGAATGGCCCGCCTCAAAGACCGCTATCTTAAGCCCCCGATCCTCCTTTGTCAGCTCATATGCGGCAAAAATACCTCCCGGCCCCGCTCCTACAATAATAATATCATATTGCATCACATTCCCTCCCTTTCTGTAGGAAATTTCGTTTTGTCCGAATCCCGCCGGACAGCCCTTACCTATTCTAACATAGCTTTGGAAAAATAGGCAAGCCGGAAAGCACCTTTTCGGACTTTTTTCAGACAAAAACAGCCGCCGGGCATTCAGGCGACTGTTTTTATCTTATTCATTTTAAACGTCCTAACCGTCTATCGTTCCAAGGGACATCTGTTACTGGCAGACGCCTCTCCTTATTCCTCTTCCTCCGGCTCCGCAGTATCCCTCCCCGCGTCTTCGCTCCTCAGCTGATTGCCCACATTGGCCTTTTCGTCCTCTATCTCATTCTTTACGGCCTGAATCCTCGTATCCTGGCTGATAGCACGCATGATCAGATTCAGGTCCTCGGGCGTAAACATTCCCGCCGCCTTGGACAAAAGCCCGATGCTGTCGCGGTTTACCTTCAGATGCCCTCCGCCGGACAGCGGGATATTCAGTACATTTTCTTCGTCTGTCATATCCCCCAGGCAGATACTGTTGGTCTTCTCATCACATACAAAGCAGACTCCATTGTAAATGATCACGCCATCCTTTGCCAGGCGCCCGTAGGGAACCTTGGGGGCCTCCATCATATTCGAAATGGGATTGGGCTTTCCCCCAACGGCTGCCTGATAGATTTTCTCCGCCTCTGATCTGCCGTCGGAAATCTGTTCTCCGCTCTCTTCTCCGGAACCGTCCTCCCCGCTATCCGTATCCGTTCTGTCCTGTATTCTGCTGCCGAATACCGTCCATGCAGTATTTCCATAGGACGCCGCCTGCGAATTCATATCTGCAAAATGTCTGTTTACTTCCTGGGAATTCCTTTTCCCTGCAGCGGATTCCATTCCTGTAATACCCGCGCCAATTCTCATTTCTTCAAACTCTCATCCTTTCTTATCCCTATTCTCATACACCGGAATTCGCCACACTCCAATCATTGCACTCTGCCGCATTGCACACCAGTTCACTGCCCTCGCTTCATTGCACTCCGGCAGTACATTCCGCTGCATTTCACACCAGCTTTATGCATTCCAGTTCATATCGCACCTGCAGCATTCCGCCATATTGCCTCTCTCTTCGCCGTCATACATCAAAAGCAGCCAAAACACTTCCAGCCGTCTCACCCGCGGAAATTATACTTGCTCAAATAGGAACTGGCCAGCCCTCCCGCCGCATTGTACTGGCTGGAAACACTTTCTGCATTCGCCCTGGCATTATCTGCCGCCCTGGAAGCAACTGCATTAATCCGTTTGATAAAATCGCTGTCTGTGCCCAGCATTTTTCTGACCTTATCCTCGTCCGCTTCGGCCAGCTTCTCCTGGTTCAGGGTAAGGGAACCGTCGTTGGACACGCTGATCCCGATCTCCTCCAGCTCCTTTTTGTTGGTAGCGGCGGTCTCTTTCAAGGACTGCCTGTAATACTCGTTCAAGACTCCTGAATTCTGTCTTAAATATTTCAATGTACTGTTAAAATCAGACACCATCCCTGCCGCCGTTGTCCCGATGGACTTGCCTCCCGTATCTACCTTTTCCGCCAGAAGCTGTGCCTGATTCACCAGAGAGTCTGCAGATTTCTGCAGCTTTTCATAATTGCTCCTCGCGATCCGGCTGCTCTGCGGGCTGCTGGCATTCATGGCATCCAGCCGGGATGATAGCCCCGTCCGCCTGCTGCGCACAGAGCTTAGCAGGGAGCTTCTTCTGGAAGACAGCCCTGTTCTCCTCGTTGCAGCATTGAGCATCTGTGTAGTTGCTCTTCTCATTCCTGTTCTGATTCTCATTTTTGTGCCTCCTATTCCAGTTCTGTGTCTGATCCAATTATGCCCTTATAGGGGAATAATTTCAGCTGCAAAGAAAGCATCTGAAATTTCTCCCAGGCGTATTTCGCTCAGACACTGTTTTCCAGTTCCGTGTCTGATCCAAATATGCCCTTACAGGGGAGTCCCCCTATACCACGGTAATACCCTTCCCCTTCAGATATTCCGTATACACCCTGACAAAATCCGAATATTTCTCTCTTGCCAGATAAATGTCCTCTCCGTTCTGCAGCCGGATGGTTCCGGTTCCATAGCCTGCCACATAATCCATGTTCACCAGATAACCTCTATGGCAACGGTAGAATCCCTTCCCCAGCTGTTCCTCCATATGCTTCATGGTGGCATATATCGTGATATTTTCCTTTAATGTATGGATTTCCACCTTGCGCTTTTCACTTTCTATGTACAAAATTTCCTTTTTCCGTACAGTAAAGTTTCTGGCCTTGGTCTGAAAAAACAGCTGGCCGTCTCTGATCTCCTCCTGCCTGCGTACTGCTCTGCAGGCGTTTTCAAAGACCCCGCAAAATTTCTCCTCAGCCACCGGCTTCAGCAGATAATGAAATGCGGACACTTCAAAGGCTTCGGCTGCATATTCCCTTCCGGCCGTCACAAATATCAAAAGGGTGTCTTCCCCGCTGATCCGCAATGCCCTGGCTGCTTCCATTCCCCGCATTCCCTCCATCTGAATATCCAGCAGAAGAATATCATAATGCTGTCTCGCCTCCAGAAATTGTCTGACTGAATAAAAACAGCTTACCTCACAATCCGGCTCCTGCCTCCGGACCAATTGCGCCAGTGTAGCACAGCTTCCTTTTTCCTCATCACAAATAGCGACCTTCATGCCCCACCTCTTGTCTTTTATTTCGGCCACACTTCCTCTGAATCTTTGGAAAATGTAACGAAATACGCTTTTTGATGTCATGAACCGTTCTGGCCTGCGCACGAATAATTCGTAATGTAAAAAAGGACAGCAAACTTCTGCTTTCACATTTGTCTGCTGTCCTTAGCCATTCACCTGTCCATATACTATTATTTCGGCAGCCCGCGGAAAAAGTTTACTATAATAACCTGAAATCCTACAGGTTTTGCAGCTGCCCCATCACATAATTCACTTTCACAATAGCATTCTCCACCTGCCTTCTGGCATCGTTTATTTTGGACTGTACCAGCCAGTCCGCCACGATTCCGTCAAAGAAATAATCCGCAAAGGTAAGAAAATCTCCGGTTTCTATCCGGAAATCCGGAATATTTTCCACATCCATCAATTCCTTCTGAAACCTTTTCAGGGCGCTCCGCGCCTGCTGCACCAACGTATCCGCATCTTTCATTTTGGATCGCTTGATAAGGGTGGTTAAAAGCCCGCCGCCCAGCATATCTACGATTCCCCAGTTCCCCGCGCTGCTCAGGCATTCCCGCGCATCATTCAGATATCCGAGCGCTTCCCGTCCTGCCTGCATCGCCTCATCGATCTCTCTCCTATACACTGCATCCTTCATTTTCCGCCCTCCTGCTCCTGTTTTGTGTGAAAAGTCTTTTCTTTCCATTGGAAATTTCTTTTCTCCTATTATATCCCTTCTTCTCCCCGCCTACAATACACAAAGATGCACTTTCCCCGCAGAGAAAGTGCATCCTCTTATCGATATCATCAATCTTTCATCGGCCCGAGCCCTGATAACCCGGAAATGCATGCTTCATCCCACAACCGAAAACTCCCTCTGATAAGCCCGGTATTCCCCCATCTCCAGAGGAATGGGCAGCCCGGCCCGCATCAGGGCTGAACCATAATACCGCGTACCGGACTGCACATCCTCATACAGTGCCTCCGGCTTCAGCCCCTTCAGCCGCACATAGCTCACTGGCATGTTTCCGTGAATCTCCGTCATCACCGCAGTAAACAGCACCCGGTTCCCATCCTCCGACACAAAGGCCCAGGCCGCGCAAGTATCCCTGAAAGGATCGGATAGACGATAATACACTCCGGTTCGGATCAGGGAAGCATATCGCTTGTAGAGCTTCACCTGTTCCCGGATTTGCTCCTTTTCTTCCTGTGTCAGCTTCCCCGGATCAAGCTCATAGCCGAATGTCCCGGCCATGGCAACCACCCCCCTGGTATGCAGGCTGGTTATCCGTCCGGTCTGGTGATTCGGCACCGCGGATACATGGGATCCCACCGCACTGATCGGGTAAAAAAAGGATGTCCCATACTGGATTCTGAGCCTGTCCGCCGCATCCGTATTGTCGCTGCACCAGATCTGCGGGGTATAATACAGCATACCGGCATCGAAACGGCCGCCTCCTCCGCTGCATCCCTCGATCAGTATATCCGGATACCGCTGCGTGAGCTTTTCCAAGAAATCATAGACGCCGATCATGTAGTCGTACAACACCCTGCCTGGCTGATTCTCCGCGGAATACACATCCGTGATACTGCGGTTCATGTCCCATTTTACATACTCGATATTCCCCTGATCCAGCACGGCGCAGATTCGGTCAAAAATATATTCCTTTACGTCTTCCCGTGAGAAATCCAACACCAGCTGATTTCTGCCCCGAACCGGCCGTCTGCCCGGAATCCGCAGCGCCCAGTCAGGATGCTCCCGGTAGAGATCACTGTCCTCGGACACCATCTCCGGTTCGATCCAGATGCCGAATTTCACCCCCATGGCATTGATTTTGCCGATCATTTCCCCCAGTGTGCAGCCCAGCTTCTTCTCGTTAACCACCCAGTCGCCCAGGCCGCTGTTGTCATCGTCGCGCTTCCCGAACCAGCCGTCGTCCATGACTACCATGTCGATCCCCAGATCCGCGGCATCCCTGGCCAGAGAACAGATGGTCTCCCCGTTGAAATCAAAATAGGCCGCCTCCCAGCTGTTGATCAATACCGGCCGTACTTCTGCAGCATATTTTCCCCTGCAGATATGGCTGCGGATACAGCGATGAAACATTCGGGACAGCTCTCCGAAACCCGCATCCGAATATCCCAGAATGGTCTCCGGCACCGCAAGACTCTCTCCCGGCTTCAGAGGATAATGGAACAGCTCCTCCTGCAGCCCCAGCAGCACCCTGGTCTGGCCGAACTGATCCTTTTCCGCCTCGCACAGGAAATTCCCGCTGTAGACAAAAATCATTCCCCAGCAGCTTCCGTTATCCTCCGTCGTATCCCCGCCGGCCAGAATAACCGCAGGATTATGCTGGTGGCTGGAAGTCCCCCGCCGGCTGCCGATACGCAGACTCCCGTGCGCCAGCTTTGTCCTCTGGGGATTTCTCTCCATGGCGTGCCGCCCGTAAAAGCTGAGCAAATCATATTCTCCCGTCACAAAGTCAAGGCAGGCTGAGGATGCTTTTTCCACGCAGACACTGCTCTTGCCGCCATTCTCGATCACCGCCGCCCTGGTGATGATATCCTCTTTCTCCAACACCCCATACAAGAGCCGCACCCGAACCTCGCTCACCGGGTCCTCCAGGAGGATTTCCAGCGTCTGTGCCTCTCCTTCCCCGGCATATACCGCCGGAAGCCCCCTCAGTCCGTATTTTCCCGGCCTGATCTCATGACCTGTGTAACGCAGATCACAGCACTCGGATCCGTCGCCGTTGCAGATCACCACCGCGCTGCCCCTGAAATCTCCGGTCCCCAGTCCGGGATATTCCTGGGGCAGCACATCCATGGAGTAAGTTCTATCTAACCCCGTATCGTAGGGATTTCCCGAAAATCCCCTGTCACTGTAGGTCAGAAGATATTCCATGCTGCCCTCAACTTTTCCTCCGTAATATAAATGCAAGAGGAAACCGAAATCGTCCACCTTCATCTGATAGGTGGTACGCGCCGTTTCCAGGGTAAAAATTCTTTCTTCCTTTTCATAGTGAATCGCCATATCTTATCCCTGCCACCTTCTTTTTCGAAATTTTCAGAGTTTATTCATGTTCTATTTTAATTGTTTCTGCCAGATTCCGCAAGGCCTCAGTCTTCGCCATAAGGCCAGGCTCCCCGCCGGAAACCTGGCTATATGGAAATCCTTACTATAGAAACCGGCACTTTACTTCTTCGGCCTCAGTCGCCCCCGCAAGGCAGGCTGTTCCGCTCCAGGGCTTACCCCCGCAAGGCAGGCTCCTCCGTTCCAGAATTTCCTTCCCGCCAAGTAGGTTTCTCCTGTTCAGGGCTTCACCCCCTTACCGCACTCCGCTCCCGCCGCCGATATCCCCCCCGGCTCTACTTCACAGCTCCGTTGGTAACCCCGTTCAGGATCTGCTTCTGGCAGATTGCATAGAAAATCAGAATCGGAATCAACGACAGCAGGTAGGACGCAAAGGCCAGATTATAATTGGTGCCGAACTGGGACTGGAAATTCAGCTGTGCCAGCGGCAGGGGATT
>OFHM01001429.1_pt1 | contig 15613 bp, 10 predicted proteins | sample 1521311 | NCBI WGS metagenome assembly OFHM01 (sample SAMEA3504083, study PRJEB24116) | mouse gut metagenome | biome: mouse gut; feature: mouse-associated habitat; material: faeces | place: Denmark | collected 2011 | reverse complement strand
TCCAGAACAGTCTGCTAAAATACCCCATGCACACATACAGCAGCGCCATCAGATAAATGACAAATCTGGCCCCCGGCACCTCCTTCTCCGTGGTGAACAGGTAAAATACCACAATTCCTTCTACCACGCAGTCATGCCGCAGAGTCATGGCGAATTCCTGGTAATATCCCCGCTTGAGCACGTCCCGGAAAGTATTCAACAAAAACATCACCGCTACGTCCGCCAGCAGAATCACGATTCCGATACTGCGGTACTCCCTGTCGGCATAGGGGCTGTTTGGGCCCATCCGCACCGTGTAGGCCAGCATGAAGGCCGCCTGCAGGCACAACAGATCCAATAATATGAAATCCAGGTGCTTCAGCCATCCTCCGGCTTTCTTCCTGTACATAACCGCAACACTCCCCTATGTAAACCTGTCCCCTAACTCCTCAGCAGGCGGAATCTTAACCGCTATGTATTTCTGCGTTCCGCCACCCCTCCCTGTCATGCTCACAATTCACTTCTAAAAAACGGAAATTAGGACTTCCTACCCCTAAATCTCAAAAGGTATACTTTTTGAATCAAAACCTCCCTGGGCAAATTTTACTAAGAAAAAAGCCATTTCTCTCTTGCCTTTTCCGCAAATTTGTATTAAAATAGACAAAGTTTTAGAAATTTATTTCTGTTCCAAAAAGTATACTTTTTGGGAATACTTTTAGACGCAACTCTATTGATGATCCATGTTTTACTAAGGATAATTTATCAAAGAAGAGCTTTCCATGAAAAAAGGCAATTAGCCTGTCAGCCAATTACCCCAAAGAACTGATAAATGAAAAAATGATTATAGATTGCAGACCGCATACAGCGGAAGGTTGATCAACCATTCCTCTTCCTGATAGTCCTTCAGCGAAATCCGCACTGCATATGCCGGTTTATATTTTCGGCAATACGCCTTCAGGCTCTTGGCCTGCAGGCTAACCTCCGCTTTCACTTCAACCGGCACTATATGCTTTCCTTTTTGAACGGTGAAATCCATTTCAAAATTTGCACTGTCGGTTCCGAAGTAATACGGAATATAGCTTGTATCAGAAATAAGCTGCTGTAGTACGTATTGCTCAGTAAGCGCACCCTTGAACTCCCGGAAGATCTCGTTTCCCTCCAGAATCGACTCCATATCCAGATCGCTCATCGCCCCCAGGAGACCTACATCCAGAAAAAATAGCTTGAATGCGCTGAAATCAATATATGCTTTCAACGGAACGGATGGGCTGGAGACTTTGTATACCTTCGTAATAAGACCGCAATCCAACAGCCATTCAATAGCGATTTCGAAATCCTTCATTCTGGCGCCCTTTTTGATCTGTCCAAAGAAAAACTTTTTGTTCTCCTTAGCCAGCTGCATGGGAATCGAATTCCAAACCATTCGAATCCGCGCCAGATTTGCATTCTCCGAATGTTTTCCGAAATCATCTTCGTACTGTTCCAATATAGACTTCTGCAGTCTCCTCACTTCCGTATAATCCTTATGTTCTGCAAAAAACGCGGCCACCTCGGGCATACCGCCTACATAGTAATAATTTTTGAGCCAGAATATATATTGATTCCGAAAATCGCTAATCAGTGCATAATCCTTTTTTTCCAGTAATCCGGCAAGCTGCCCCTCCCCCATTGCCTCCAGAAATTCGCGATAATTCAAAGGGTAAAGCTCCATGGTATCCACCTTGCCAACCGGAAATGAGACTCCCCTGTGAATCGCCACGCCCAAAAGAGATCCTGCTGCAATAACCGCATACTGCGGTGCATTTTCACAAAAATATTTCAATGCTTCCAATGCCTTCGGTGCTTCCTGGATTTCATCAAGTATAATGAGTGTATCTTCAGGTGTCACTTCCTGTTTTGTCTCTATATTAATGTTCATAAGAATACGCTCAATATCGTAATCCTCATCAAATACTCTGGCCATTCGCTGATTATTATAAAATGTGATATACGCTGTTTTTTCAAAGTACTGTTTCCCGAATTCCTTCATCAACCATGTTTTACCAACCTGTCTTGCTCCTTTGATAACCAATGGCTTTCGATTCGGCCGTTTCTTCCACTCGATCAATTGCTGCATCGCCGTCCTTTTCACTGTCGCTACCTCCATTGATATAAGTATATACTGCTTCGAAAAGATTATCAACACTTTTTAGCCGGATATTTGATGCATAGAACACATTATCTAATAGCACTATGTACTTTTATGTAAAAAAATTAATTCTGGCAAGAAACACATACTGCGCAAACTGGCATTGTTAAAAAATCCTATTCTGGCACTTTCTATCATACCACTTTTCAATTACACTTATAACGCGGTTAGGTTCATAGATATTCGGGAATGAATAGAATGATATTTTAACTGGATGAAAAATAATTTCAGGAGATGAAAAAACATGAGTGTGAAGAAAAAGATGGACGTACCAAAAAAGAAAAAGACTTACGGACTGCTGATAATGGGAGCTATTCTGTTGATTGCGGGAATTATCTTCGCTGTATACGCCTACAATACCAGCTATCAGGACTCTCTTCCTGTAGGAAAACAATTGTCTGAGGTAAAGGCACAGATCAGCGCGGTAAAAGAAGGCACCGAAGACGGCGATCTGGATGCGCTCAATGCGCAGGCAAGCCTGCTTTCCAGCCAGAAACTAAGTCTGGAACGCCCCTATTCCTATGGGCTGACTTTGGTATTTTTTGCCATCCTGCTGACTGCGAAAGGAATTTACAATGCAGTGATCGGTATTGCCAAAGATGAGAAATCCGACATAAAACGGCTTGCGCAGGCCGGGCTTTTAACGGCACTATGTTATATCGGTTTTGCTTTCTTTAAAATTGATATTCCTGCCGGTACCGAGAAGGCATCCTTTCACTTCGGGAATGTTTTCTGTGTGTTGGCTGCGCTTCTACTTGGCGGTTATTGGGGCGGCCTGGCCGGTGCAGTAGGCATGACGATAGGCGATCTCACTACGTCTTATGTAACCAGTGCACCCAAGACCTTTTTGCTGAAGCTTTGTATCGGACTGATTGTGGGGCTGGTGGCTCATAAAATCTTCAAGCTCTGCCGCAGTCATTCCGCGAAATATGTAACTGGTGTCACGATCCTGGCCTCTGTCTGCGGCATGGCCTTTAATATCGTAGCCGATCCCCTGGTTGGTTATTTCTATAAAACCTATCTGTTTGGGGTCCCGCAGGATATCACCGCCATTCTTGTGAAAATCAGCGCACTGACCACCAGTGTCAATGCTGTCGTGGCAGTAATTGCCGCATCTGTCATTTATCTGGCCTTAAGGCCTGCACTACAAAAGGCCGGTTTATTTGTAGAAGTATCCTGAAAAGATCGTTAAGAAATCCTCATACATGTCAGGCTGCGGGGCAGCCAAAGAATAACCTCTGACCCTGCCCTCCATGCATGGGGAATTTCTTTACCTATACTCTATGGCATATCGACCTCTTTCCGTCCGCTCAAACTACACCGTTGCATTAGTTCCTGCGAGTCAATGCCTGATGTCCGCAACAAGACGGCGGACACGTCTATTGACGGCAACACCGTACCCGTGTGGACAGCAAAGTCACAGCCAAAATTGCCAGACAAGCTGATTTCCTCATGAACCCATAAAGTTAATCTGGATATTTCCCATTGAACATTCTATATCAAGCTTCTTGCCCGCATGGTTGTCGATCTCTCTCTCTTCTCCAATTCCTCCGTAACTATCCCTTCCGATATTGATCGTGCCCATGGCGCCTTCCAGACTATAATTGAAATCTCTCTGTTCTGCGTCCAATGTCAGCTCTACATATCCCATAGAACACTCTATATCTGCGTCTCCGTTCAACTCACCTGCTCCGGTAAAACTTCCCATTCCCACATCTACATTCAAATTATTGATTTTCATATCAGATATATCAATTACCCCTGCACCGACTGATGCATCCAGCTCCTGCACCTGTATATTTCCAAGGCAGATCTCTCCGGCTCCGACTTCCACTGACGCCTCTTTTGCATAGAGATCATACAACTGCAAATATCCGGCCCCGACTTCAATATCCACTTCATCAAAATTGTAACCGTCAGGCAAATAAAGTGTAACCTTGCGCTCTACTATATCGTTCCAATGCGTTATGGAATCGTTGATTGATTTTACATACAGGGTATCTCCCTCTACATATCCCTGAAACTTATAGGCATTCTCCGCCTCCAGATAAATAGAATCGTCTTCGGATTTTACCGTATACAGCTGACATGCTCCCACCTCGATATCCAGATTGCGGATATTGCCGCCAGGACAGTATTTTTCCACATGATCACTCCTGATATCGTGCGCCTGATTAAAGATATCCTCATTCTCTCCGTCAAAATCGTCCCAGTCCTGATATCCTTCATCAATGATGAGATCCTCCTGGTCACTGTCAAAAAAGCCGCCAAAGTTTCCCCCAAACAGACCTCCCCAGGCATCCATTTTCCAATTCCACCAGTTGTTGGAATTTAATCTGACATTCCCTCTGGTCACGGATTCCACCACCTGTGAGACTGTGGTCCTGCCTGCCTGCATTCCGCCTACCGTGGCCAGCACACATCCAACCACTCCAAACACAAGTGCAATTATTGCACAGCCTTTCATAAATTTTTTCATTCTGAGCCGTCCTCCCCTCTATCTGACTGTAGCTTTTGCCGGTTTTTTTCTGAATAAACGGAATAATGACCCAATTCCTCTGAATATGGCCGGTGTCAGGATCCCCGCCATAGCCACAGTAAGCATCAAAAACAGGATTCCGATACATCCGCAGACCAGTCCGCCTCCTATCATAGCCATCCCTACCCATGGATTGGCAAAAAGGCAAATAATACCGGTTACCACCAGCACCACCAATACCAGCAAAAGCACCACCGCCGTTACACCGAAACCAAAAATCATTCCAAACCATGCTGCCAGCAGCCCGAATACCGTTCCGAGTATAGCCAGTGCCACCCCTGCAATCACCGGAAAACCAAACACCAATACGGTTACCAACATCGCGATGGCCCATACAGGCATACCTTCTTTTTTCGGTTTCTCAGGAGAATAAGATGCCGATCCGGATGCATCCTGGTCATAGTGGAAGGTATTTCCGGAAGCAAACGTGCTTTGTGACATCGTATCCTGACTGCTTCTCCCATAATCGGAAAAGATACTTCCGCCCTTACCCTTATCCCCTTCCTCCGAAGCGCTCTGGCTGTCTGTATTATTTTGTCCGTATTTCATAACAACTCTGTCGGAAGCCTTTACCTTCCGGGCGGCAGCCTCTCCCTCAGCGCTTCCCAGCAAATCTCTTTTGATGTTTTCCGCCACTCTTGCAGGATTTCCCAATGCCTCGATCACCTGCTGTTCATTTTCCGCGCCTGCATCGTCAAAATAATCATTGTAATACTGCATTGCCTCCTCGCGTTCTGTAGAAGGAATGCTTTGCAGCAGGCTTTCCAGTTGATTCATAAAATCTGTTCTTTTCATACCAATACCCTTCCCTCAAACAATCCTGTAATTTTGTCCGCATATCTGCGCCACTCACTCTCGTACAATTGCAATTGTGCCCACCCCCGGCTGGTTACCTTATAATAACGCCTGTTCCTTCCTGCGCACTCCATGTCATATACTTCCAGACAATCATCCTTTTGAAGCCTTCGCAGTACCGGATACAATGTGGATTCCGACAATTCAATCACCTGCCGGACTTCCTGGGTAATCTTATATCCATAGGTTCCATTCGGTTCCTTGGACACAACAGCCAGCACGATCGCATCCAAAAGTGCTGCTCCTGTATTAAATACCATCCGATCCACTCCTTACTATAGAACTCAATTCCATCCATTCTGCTTCCTGTGATATCATACTTTCGCATATAACATACATTTGTATAATATTATATGACGTATAATATCAGTTGATAACTATACTATACGTCATATAATATCATATGTCAATACCTATTTTTGATATAACTAAAAATTTTTATTCTTAATTTTTATCCGCAGGTTTGATTGAAAATAGTTTGATATTACAGATCCGTTCGCTGGCTCGCCAATTCCTTTTTAACAGTCTTTACGCTGCAAAAAATTGCGCCCAGCAGAAAGAAAATACTGAAATAAGATAAAATTTGTGCGTTACGATTCTTTTTGTGTGAAGAGAAATCACCCGTCACCGGAGCGCTTTCTGCCGAGATCTCCGGTAATACCAAAACCTCTTCTGAATACACCGTGATCTCCGATTCTTCGTCTTTCGGTTCTGTCTCTTCCGGTTCTGTCTCTTCCGGTTCTGTCTCTTCCGGTTCCGATTCCTCCGATTCTGACGCTTCAGGTTCTGTCTCCCCTGGTTCCGATTCTTCCGATTCCTCCGGCTCTGTTTCCTCCGGTTCCGATTCTTCCGGCACTGTTTCCTCCGGTTCCGATTCTTCCGGCTCTGTTTCCTCCGGTTTCGATTCCTCCGGCTCTGTTTCCTCCGGTTCCGATTCTTCCGGCTCTGTTTCCTCCGGTTCCGATTCCTCCGGCTCTGACTTCTCCGGTTCTGACTCCTCCGGCTCCCACTGTGCAATAATCGTAATATTTCCATCTTCATCTATAATCGGCTCACCCCACTCGAGGAACTTATAGTCAATACGTTCAGGGTTCTCCGGATACTCTCCGCTGTAGTCCTCTCCTGCCTTTATAGATATCTGCTTAATCCGGCCATCCTCCCCTTCTATGTATCCGTCCAGCCAGGTAACGGTAATTTCTCTTTCATATTTATTATGCAGAAGCATCTCATAAGAAAGGGTACCATCCTCATGCAATTCCTTCCCATAATTCTCCATGTCACCCTCAAAGCTTGATTCCGTCTGTTTATATCCCGGAACATACGCATTTTCCTCCCGGCACACAATATAGCTCTCCCTGGAATATCCGTTATCCGTCCTGACAGGCTTTGGGATCTGAACGGTAAATGTCCACGTAAGCGAAGGCGATGTTTCTCCTCCTTCTCCATCCGCATACATTCCCTGCGCGGCGCTGTCCGTTCCCAAAATACCTGACAGCGCAGGAAAATCCGGCACTTCCGCATTCGTCACCTGATACTGTATCTGAAAATCATCCGGAATCTCCTCCGATTTGATCCCCCGGAAAACTTTCTCCACAGTAATATCCCTGTCCACATATTCTATATCAAAATATAAACGCAATACCGTCTTCCCGTCAGGTTCCAATATGGCAGTTTCCACTGTCTGCTCATGCTCCGGATGCCAGATATAGCCTTCTTCTGTCTTATCCTTCTCCGTCACGGAAACCGGTTCCCCTACATATCCGCTTCTTTCTTCCCGCGGCTTTATCCTGTTTCCCGCAAAATCATACCATTCCACTGTATATTGTCCCGGAATACTCTTATTATTCCATACTGCATACAACTGCAGATTCTCCTGTGGCACAATGGTCTCCCCCGGTTCGTATTCAACCTCTTCACTGTATCGCTCCGTATTCCAACCGCACAGTCTGGTACTTCCCTTTTCCGCCGTTCCGATCAAAGCAGTCTCTCCCTTTATAATCCGCTTCACCCCAAGAAGGGAATCATCTGTTTCATAATAGGCAATCTCGTAACAGGATCCCTTGTCAGGAGAGATCGCTTCGTATTGTGCATACAGATGATATGTGGTATTAGCCTTCTTATACTCAAAGGGAAAAAAATTTTCTAAATGTAATCTCCCTGTACCATCCGGCTTAGTGTTCCAGTAATTCTTCCCCAGACAATATCCCCGTGGAAGATTGAAGCCGCACCTCTCAAATGTATGTATAACGCCGTTATAAATAGAATCTACAGAACTAATATAACTGTTTACATTGTAAGTTACTGTCAGAATATCCTCCGGGCCATTGGGATCGTTAGAATGGAAGACAATTTTCTGCTTCCACTTTCTTCCGGAACCACTGCCCATTGTCGCTTCTGCAGTATCTTCCCTTCCCTTCTCATCCCCATTGCTATTCCCGTCTGGATCGTAGTAATTTACCCAATAAGTAATCTCGGGATCCCGCGTAATGGTAAAGAACCGAACTTCTTCCCCCTCGCTGCCATTGCCCACCGGATAGCACCAGTTTCCCTCTACATCCAACACTTTACCGCAGCGCGCTTCCTCCGGAACCAAATCCGCAAGCGTAGGAATTTTCAACTTTCTGAATCCCATCCCCCAAAGGTCGGAAAAACCTTCATCCGCATATACGACACCAAGCTCATAAAACTGCTCTTCAACGATATCGTATACCTGGAGGCGGACAGCTCCCGGAGCTGCCCTGTCCGCCGCCTTTACAGTAGTAAAAAACAGGCCGAATGCCATGCAAACCACTGTAAACAGCATAAGAATACCCGCTACTGCCCCTATGCATTTTGTTTTTTCAGTTTCCATACACATTTTCTCCTTACATTTGATATTTATGTCAACAGTTCCAATACGAAACCGCCGCATACTTTTATATAACACAAATACATGCTTGTAAATGAATTCTAAATACAGGATAAATTGGCAGGCTGGAATCTCACGAATCTTATTAGAAAACCATCGTTCTCGAAGTTGACACAATGCACTTTTGTGTGCACACGATCGGAAGCAAAAGGATTGCTTCCGATGAGATATTATATCGCGCCTTCCTCTGCCTGTAAAGCAGATTTCGGCTGCACGGATGTAGAAATTGATCTTGTCCACAAACCGGCAGCCGAAGCCCAAAACGCTATATATAGTATGATATAATGAAACTAACAGTAAAACAGTACAAAATATGGTATGTGCATTTTTACAAACAGCTCTTATTTCTCCATTTTCCAATAAAATGCACTGTATGCGGGCAATGTGCTGCCGCCGCCGAAATCATGCTTCTCACCGCTGATCAAGTCCACGGCCGTACCGCAGCCTGCATCAAAATGGGCTACGAAATCATTCTCATCTGCATTAACCGCCACCAGCACCCTCTCATTTTCCGATTTCCGTTCAAAAATGCACTGTTTGTTGGTCAGCAGTACAGAGCGGAAAGTGCCGTAATTCAATGCCTCCGATTGTTTCTTAGCCGCCGCAAGCGCCGTAATCCAATCTGTCAGTTCATTCCACTGCGGCGCCTCAAAGGACGGGCGCAGCGCCGGATCTCCCTGGGATTTCTGCGCCTTCTCTCCCCATTCGCTTCCGTAATAGACACAGGGAATACCCGGCATACCGAATGCAATGGCATAGATCAGGGGCAAATGCTTCTCGTTTGACAATATGCTGGCCACTCTGGTTACATCATGGTTATCCACAAAGGACAATAGATGCTTCCCTTTGTACAGCGTCCAGTTTTCCGGTCCGAACTGACGCATCAGGGAATGGACAATCTCAAATAGATTCATACTGTTAAAGCTGCTGTGCAGTCCTTTATAGCATTCATAATTGGTAGCGGAATGAAGCATGCTGTCGTTCATCAGGCGGTTGTAATCTCCATGCAGCATCTCCCCTACCAGGAAAAAGTCTTCCTTCAAACTTGCCGTAAAGCTGCGGAGTCTGCGCAGGAACCCTTCATCCAGACAATACGCCACATCCAGCCGCAGCCCGTCGATCCCAAATTCGTCCACCCAGAATTTTACACTTTCCAGCAGATAATTCACAACCTCTTCATTATGAAGATTCAGCTTCACCAGATCATAATTTCCCTCCCAGCCTTCATACCACAGTCCGTCATTATAATTGGAATTGCCTTCAAAGGAAATTCTGTTGAACCAGCTTACATAAGGAGAACCCTGCCGATTCCGGATCACATCCTGGAACGGCCCGAAACCTCTGCCCACATGATTGAACACACCGTCCAGTACTACCCTGATACCGTTTTCATGCAAACTGTCACACACCTTCTTAAAATCTTCATTGGTTCCAAGACGCACATCCACCTTACGATAGTCCCGAGTATTATACCCATGTGTGTCAGACTCAAAAAGTGGGGAAAAATACACTGCCGTTATCCCCAAGGATTTCATATGCGGTATCCAGTCCAGAACCTTCAAAATCCGATGCTCCAGCACCCCGTCATTTTCAAAGGGAGCCCCGCAGAACCCCAAAGGATAGATCTGATAAAATACGCTTTCATATGCCCACATTATTTTGCCTCCTTCTGCGCCCGAATTAGTCTATTGACCAATCCAGTACTTTTTTGCCATTTTTTAGAGATTATTGTGGATAACTTGATTCCAATGTCATTTTTGGGGATAAATATCTCCAAGAAATCCACAAAATCCACAGAGTTATCCACATCTACACATCTGTCATTTTATCATATTTTAAATGTCATTTCCATATTTTCCAAAATTTTTTCATGTATTATTGTAAATTATCCGTCTCCTACAACCATTCGTCCCAGAAACGTTCCACTCGTTTTGCCACCGTATTGACTGTTACGGTCTCAAAACTTTCCCACTCCCTTGGAAAAAGCCTGCGGTATGAATACTGCAGAAAACGCTCATCCAGCAGCACGATGATTCCCACGTCGTCCACAGTGCGGATCACCCTGCCGGCCGCCTGTAATACTTTATTCATACCGGGATAGCGGAAGGCATAATCAAATCCGGCCCCTGCTTCCTCGTAATTGTCAAAATATTCTTTCAGAATGGTCTTCTCTTGGCTGACCTGAGGCAGGCCCGTTCCCACAATGATCGCTCCGATCAGGCTATCCTTTTTTAAATCGATGCCTTCGCTGAAAATGCCTCCCAATATACAGAATCCGATTAAAATCCTGTCCGTCCCCTCTGTCCCGCTCCCCGGCTCCCCTCCGGAGGCTTCTCCGCTTCCCTCCCGGGATTTCCCTTCCTTTTCTATCGGCACTCCTCTGAAAAAGTCGAGAAATGCCTCCCGTGCCTCTTCATCCATCGCTTCGCCTTGCAGAATACATTCCCTTTCCCTTCCTCCGAAGTTTTCCACATACTTTTGATAGACGATGTTCATAAAGGCATAAGAAGGGAAGAATACCATATAGTTTCCATGACGGTTCTTTACTACTTCCTCAATATAGAGGGCTATCTTGTAATACTCATCCTCGGAACGCCTTGTGTACTTACTGGTCACATCCCCGGCAATGAACAGGGCCCGCTTCGCGGGGTTGAAAACCGATTGCGCATAAACCTCATAATCTTCCGCTTCTCCTCCCAACAAAGCCTTATAATATTGTATAGGCAGAAAAGTAGCGGAAAACAGCACGGTACTGCGTCCCCGGAGCATACAGTTTTTCAGATTTTCATGGGGATTCACACAGAACAGCTTCACCATAAAGCTGCCGTCCTCATTGGTCTGCGTATATTTCACATAATTTTCATCCAGCAAGTCATATATATACAGAAAATGGCGAAGCTCAAAATAGAAATCCAGCAGCTGGTCTCCCACCGGAAGCACACCAGTCTCCTGCTGTGCAAAATAATCCTCTATTACCGCATGAAGCCTCATAAAATGCTGTACCAGATCATCAAGATTTTCCAAAAGATTCCACTTTTCACATTCTCTTTTCATCGCCAACAGTACTTTATTGCACTTTTCCAGCTGATACAGCATCTTGTCTGCATATCCCTGCTTCACCAGAACACTTTTTCCGCCGCGCCTCTTTCCTGCGCTTCCGTCTGTCGTCCCGGCTTCGGTACTATATTGGTCAATATCTTCAGTTTCACCTGAAGGGGGCTCATCATTTTCTGACTCAAGTGTCATATTTTGTGTCATTTCCAGTGTAATCTGTCCGAAAACCCTAGATTTTCTGTGCCTTTTTCCTGTTTCTGACACAACTGTCTTTTTTAGGTTTCTACGCAGTTCCACAAACTGTTCTTTCCATAATACGGCACTATACATCTCCCTTCCCCGCTCCAGAAGATTATGTGCTTCATCCACCAGAAAAATATAATTCTTCTCTGTATCTGAAAAGAATCGCTTCAGATATACATGCGGATCGAAGAGATAATTGTAATCACAGATAATCACATCTGCATATAAGCTCAGATCCAGAGACATTTCAAAAGGACATACCCTGTATCTTTGAGCAAATTCCTCTATTCTTTCTCTGCTAAAACGATCCTGCTCGGTCAGAAGAGCAAAGACAGCCTCGTTCACACGGTCAAAATGTCCTTTTGCATAAGGACAATACTCCGGATTACACTCGGTCTCCTCCATAAAACATATTTTTTCCTTTGCGGTGAGAATAATACTTTTTATCCGTAATCCCTTTGCCCTGAATAGACTCAGTGTATCGTCCGCAACAGTTCTGGTGATTGTCTTCGCCGTCAGGTAGAATATCCTTTCCCCCAGTTCCTTCCCCAGGGCCTGAATGGATGGGTAGAGTGTCGTTACTGTTTTTCCGACGCCGGTAGGGGCCTCCAGAAAAAGCTTTTTCTGATGATAGATTGTCCGGTATACATCAGCCGCCAGCTCCTTCTGGCCCTGCCGATAGGGAAAAGGGAACTCCAATCCCTTTATAGACTCCTGTCTTGTTATATGCCATTTCCAGGAAAAATCCGCCCATTTCCGGTATGCAGCCAGCACCTCTCCAAACCAGGCTTCCAGCTCCTCTATCGTATAAGATTCATGGAAATATCGCAGCTCTTCCGTAGTCATATTGCAATAAGTCAGACGTATCTGCACTTCTTTCAGCTCCTGCTGCAGCCCATAGATATAGGCATAGCATTTCGCCTGTGCCATGTGCAGCGGCGCCGGAGCCTGCAATCTGGCCAAATCCCGGTAAGTTCCCTTAATCTCATCGATTGTGACGGCGCCCTCCTGCTGTATGATGCCGTCCGCCCGCCCTTCCACCACAAGAATATAGTCATTTGTCGGAAGCGTATATTTCAAAGGGACCTCCGCCTGGTACTCCGCCCCCATTCTGCGCTGAATCTTCCTGTGAATTCTGCCGCCCTCCTGCATGGCATTATCCGGCGATGCCTTATGACGATTGTCGATATCGCCATGACGCAGAACAAACTCCACCAGTCCCCTTACGGAAATACGGATTTCCTGCGGCGTTTTCCTCTCCCTGTTTTCCAAATCCCTCACTGCCTGCTCCTTCCCCATATCCCCCCAACTGAAAACAAAACTCCCCATCCCCAAAAAAGGCAGGCCGATCCTTCGTGGTCTTGATCCAGCCCATGAGAAAACTCCCCATGCCCGGGAAAAGCAGGGTGTTTATTGGAATTCCACCATATATTCACGAAACCGCAGTGGCAGCATCCCTTTTTGGAGTTTTATATTCTTCCTCTCTTCGATGGTGATTGCATGGCAAAACTTGCGGAACATCTCCTGATAAAGAGGCTCCTCGTCCGAATAGGTAAGCTGTCTTGACCTGTCTGCCTCCTCCCCACGGAGCAGAACCCAGCGTTTTCCTGCAGGATGAATTCCGAATAAATTACGCTTCTCATCATAGATCAGAAAATTTTCAATAGGAAGTCTGTCTGAAAAATGAGGCATAATAAAGGCAATGACATCATTTTTAGGCCCAATCCTGGAATACAATACTCCGTTATCCAACTCCTGAAACCGCAGAAACTGCTTTTGATGCCCCACCTCCGTGGATACCCCCCTGCCCAGTGCAAAAGCCTTATGGACATTGCTGTCAGCCAGATTGTCAAACAAATGCCCCGGACCCACTCCCCGGCGCAGCCCTTCCACCACAGTCCGATATACGGCCTGGGCCTTATATTCGTCCTCAGATGCCAGGGCCATACTCAAATGCAGACTGTCCTCTCTTCCGAAACGCCGCATCAGCGTATTCATCACTTTCCTTGTCTTCCCGGCATCGGCATGCACTGCCACATCCTCCGCAAATAAAATGGGGTCATCCGTAATGCAAAGCATTGTATCCTCATGATTGCGTTTTTCTTCATACGCCTGATAAATTGCCGTAAAGACACTCTCCAGGGTGTCCTCGCATCTGTATACCACCATAAAATACCGCCCTTCCTGACACAATTTCCCTGTATTTTCTACAACTGTCCCAGCGCTGCCTGCTGTCTGTCGATTACAGTCACAGGACGCGCAAAATTCATATCGTCAAACAGAGACATCTGGCGATAGGTCATCCCGTCGCTTCCGAACTGAATACGCTCTGTCTCACTGGTGAGATTCCGCACGATATAATCCTCCTCCAGCTTTACCGAATACATCATCTTGCCGCTGCAGGTGATAAAATACAGCGCTCTCTTAAGCACTACCCCGATCTTCTTAAGATCTGTAAAATCCAGGCTCCCAAGCCTCCTCGCCTTCACGATCCGAACCGCCGACTTATACCCGATCCCGGGCACCCTAAGAAGTATCTTATAATCCGCCCTGTTCACCTCCACCGGGAATTCCTCCAGATGCTTAAGCGCCCAATTGCACTTCGGATCGAACAGCACGTTAAAATTCGGATTCTCTTCTGTCAATAGCTCTTCCGCGCGGAAATGATAATATCTCAGCAGCCAGTCCGCCTGATACAGCCGGTGCTCCCTCAACAACGGCGGTCCCTCCCCCGTCTTCGCAGGAAGGGCCGAATCGTCATTAACATGGACGAATGCCGAATAGAATACCCTCTTGAGCTCGAACTTCTGATACAGAGATTCCGCCACCTGTATGATCTGGTAATCCGTCTCCGGAGTCGCCCCTATGATCATCTGCGTACTCTGGCCTGCCGGCACAAAACGCGGAGCATTCCGGTACAGCGTAAGCTCCTGCTTGTTCTCTGCCATCCGGTTCTGAACCAGGCGCATGGGCGTCAGGATATTCTTTCTCGTCTTATGAGGCGCCAGCGCTCTGAGCCCTTCCGCCGTAGGAAGTTCCAGGTTCACACTCATCCTGTCCGCCAGGAATCCCACCCTCTGTATCAGTTCCATACTGGCCCCCGGGATCGCTTTCACATGGATATACCCCTGGAAATGATACCTGCTTCTGAGCCTGTAAAGCGCCGCATAGATTAATTCCATCGTATAATCCGGACTCTTAAGGATACCGGAACTTAAGAACAGTCCTTCAATATAGTTCCTCCGGTAGAACTCTATGGTAAGTGTACACACCTCATCCGGCGTAAAGGATGCCCTTGGCACATCATTGCTTCGCCGGTTCACACAATACTTGCAGTCGTAGATGCACTCATTCGTGAACAGGATCTTAAGAAGCGAGATGCACCTTCCGTCGGCAGAGAAACTATGGCAGATCCCGGACTGCTCGCAGCTCCCAATCCCTGTTCCGTCACTCTTGCGGGACGTTCCGCTGGATGTACATGCCACGTCATACTTCGCCGCATCAGTCAGAATATTCAGCTTTTCATACATAGTCATAGATTCCTGGATCTGCATATGTTTCCCTCTTTTCGGCTTAATTCATGAAACCTGGAATTCGGCTCTTCCTTCCGGCTTCTCATGAACACTTGTTCTTTTCTTCCATTTTACAAACAAACGTTCTATTTGTCAATATGAATTTCCATAATTTTCTCAAAAAAAAGACTGTCAGAAAATATTATTTTCCAACAGCCCTGCATCTTACAAGTATTCTATATCAGCACACTACATGGATCCAGCCTTCTGGAGCCTCAATCTTGCCCATCTGTATCCCGGTCAGCGTATCATACAGCTTCTTCGTTATCGGTCCC
>OFHM01001426.1_pt1 | contig 15621 bp, 20 predicted proteins | sample 1521311 | NCBI WGS metagenome assembly OFHM01 (sample SAMEA3504083, study PRJEB24116) | mouse gut metagenome | biome: mouse gut; feature: mouse-associated habitat; material: faeces | place: Denmark | collected 2011 | reverse complement strand
TAAAACTGGATGAAAAAATTGAGTTTTACAGTAATGAGATTGAACGTGTTAATAATACGAACTTATGAATACGCTGGCACAGAAAATCCCTGCCTTTTTACCAGATGGCACGAAACGACTATTTTCCGGTAATAAAAAGTATAAAACGACCCAAATTGAAAAGTTCTTTTTATCATAAATATACTTTTTCTGTATCAAAGAGAAACACCCCTGCTCCATGAAATTTTTTCATATCAAAATAATGTTATTTCCTATCCCCTATCCGATTTAACATTTCTACTAATATTTGAGGGAGCGGCACTCCAAGCTGGTTTATATTCTTTAATATGGCAAGTCCTTCATTTGAAATATAAAACAAAATAACTGTCGTTCGGATTGCACAGCTACTTTCAATGATTGTACCTATTACGTTGGAAACAATCACAAGAATAAATACCGCGGCTTTCTTGAATATATTCTTCAGTAGAAATACATTGGAACATTTCTCCTCTCCCACTATCACAAGAAGTATTTCTGCTATGTAATTTATCACCATAAATATAATCAGTGCAGAAAGAAATTTATCAAAACCTCCAAATAATTGAATAATGTAGTTTGCCATATCCATCCCATCCTTTCTCACAATAATTTGAATATCACCTACATGACTTGTTCCATGCTCTGTTTACGCATATAAAATAGCCAGAGCAAATTATCTGTCAGAGTCTATGCTCTGTCCCAATAATCTGCTCTGGCTATTAGTAGCTGCCCTATGACGCCCTGCTGCTCAGTCAGCAAACACTCCCTTATACATTTACAACCATTTTGTATACTTCCTTTTCCCGCAATGTTGGTTCCGCAGTCATTTTATCATAATCTACCAGTAAAAAGGCATGACATTTGCCACATTCAATAGAGGATTTTCCTGCGGCGTCTTCATATGCAACGATCTTCCCCTTTCTACAGCAAGGGCATTTAATTACCCCTTTGGTTTTTATTCCTTCCATTCATAACACCTCCCTCAATTAAACGGCAGTTCTTCGTCAATGCCATCTGGTATGTTCATAAAACTATCTGACGCATTATTCTTTTTAGGGTTTAAATACCTATCAATCAAACTTTTCGCCGTTTCAGATATTACAAAATCTGATTCATGTAATTTGACAGATTTAAAAAGCTCATCGCATTTTCCTTTTAATGTATTGCTTTTATCATCAAAGGTTGAACAGATTAAATCCAAGTCTGTTGAATCATAATTTGGACTATAACCCTCTCCACCTGTATAACGATACAGTTCATATCCCTTTTCATCAAATTGATTTTCAAGTGGCAAAAGGTAAAGTTCGCCTATACTGGTTTCTGCGGAAAAAATATCATCCGTAAGCCCTACCGCCTTTGTACTATTTGCAAATCCATCCGGAGCATACTGATACCGCTTTGTCCCATCCAGTCCGCCTTCCTCCAATTCCTTGAAAAATATTCCTACAAAGTTTTCTTTTTTATTACCTTGATTGTTCCAATGAATTGTTGCTTCATCAGTCTCCTGTTTCAATTTCTTAAAAAAGGCAATTACATCACACAAAGATTGGGTAGGAACCTGAAAATCAATGTTTAATAGATCATCGACATTAACTTGAAAAATCACGGATATTTTCCAAACAATATCCACAGACAATCTTTTCTTCGAATCTGGATTAACAGTCCTGGAAACATACCCTGCACTCACGCCTAACAGTTCTTCAAGGTCAGAAATACGCAGACTATGCATCTTTAGCAAATAATCCAGATTACCGCTTAAAAACTTAGAATCGTAGTTTGCCTGTGCATTAATAAAATCATAAATCTGTTTTTTCTGCTCCTCTAATTTTTGGTTCAGTTCCACAATTCCGCTCTCCAGTTTAGGTGTTTCTTCATCATTCAATTCCAAATCCAACTGTAACGAACTGATTTTTTTTGTCAGTTCCTCAAAATTACGTTTTGCCAGACCATAGTCTTTAAAAGATTGAATCGGATGAACTTTAATTTCTTCACTCATACTTATTCCTCCGTCTTGTCCAACTGACTATAAATTATCACAGTCCATTGTCATTGTCAATAGTTCAAATATATTTTTATTTTTGAATTATATATTTTCTACATTCCCCATCACGACCATTCATTTCAATAGTCATATAAATTCATTTTTGCACTTATTTACACAATACCATCACTGCCGACTTCCATAGATTTCAAATTGGTCAAAAAACAAACAAGGGATTCCAGCAACAACCAATATGCCAGAATCCCTTGTTTCAACGATTTTCCCAATATTCTGTTTACACCCTTTGTATTAATTAAGCGGTTTGTATTTCCCTCGTCTTATCATTTTCCCATATTCTTTTTATCATTTTACTCACACAGAACAGACGTTCATCCACTCCCGAATGTAAAAATGCCCCTAAAAACACAAGAAAATAATGTAACTTTCAGACCTATGTACTGCCAAGAATGCCGTATTTACGGGCTTTGTGAGGTTTCCGCAACTTTATCCACCGAAAACTAAGGCACCCTGGCAAAATATGACAATATCCCCCATATTCCAACAGAATATTCAGCCAAACAGGCGAAACTCCACAACCTTCTTCCGTTTTATCAATCAACAATTTTCAACACTTTAAAAAGGTTTTTCTTGAATTTCTCAGTCAGTTCAATCCTAAACTCCCGGAAAAAATTATAACAACGCCCCTAACCTTGTTGGTCGTACCTGAAAAACCCCCGGAAATATGCCGTTTTTTACAATAAAGATAACAAATACGACTTGTATTTCCCTTCGTATGTTGTTATAATATTATAACAACATCATTATCGGGAGGTACAAATGAGCTACGAGGTTATCCAAAAAGTCGGCAGGCACCAGTACATATACCTTGCAGAAGGCTACCGTAACGAAAACGGGCAGCCACGCCAGAAACGTAGGCCCATTGGAAAGATAGACCCTGTGACCGGGCAAAAAGTATACAAGCCGGAATACCTGGCGCAGCTCCACAGGAACGGAGCCCAGTCTGGAAACCTGGAACCGGAAGGCCTGTTTTCTGCAGAGGACATCCGTAAATCTTCCGTGCGTTCTTATGGCTCTTTCTATCTATATAGGAAGATAGCAGAACGCAACGGCATGGTCCGCGCCCTGATGGAAGCCCTTCCCGCCTGCTGGACGGAGTATTTTACCCTGGCCTGTTACATGGTCTCTGCAGGAGATCCGCTGATGTACTGCGAGGACTGGCTGAAGGACACGGAATCTTATCCGGTTGGCTCCCTGTCATCCCAGCGCATCAGCGAACTGCTGCTTTCTCTGCCGCCACAGGGAAGAGAGGCATTCTACGGCAGCTGGCATGCCGCCCATAATGACGTGGAATACCTGGCGCTCGACATCACGTCCGAGTCCTCTTATTCAGAACTGATCGAGGATGTGGAATGGGGCTACAATCGCGACCATGAGCAGCTCCCTCAGGTTAATCTCTGCATGATGGTCGGCGAAACCAGCAGGCTGCCCGTCCACCAGACGGTATATGCAGGGAGCCATAAGGATGTGCGCACCCTGGTCACTTCCCTGTCCCGCTTTGAGGCTGCCACCGGGAAACGGCCTGCCACCATTGTCATGGACAAAGGGTTCTTCAGTGCGAAAAACATCAATTTCCTGCTTGGGGACAGTGATGGGGAGGCACATAACTTCCTGATCTCCATGCCGTTCACATGCGCCTTCGCAAAGAAACAGGTGGAAAGTGAACGGAAAGATATCGACTGCGTGGAAAATACCATTGTCGTCAATGGGTACCCCCTGCGGGCAGTCACCAAACTGCGGGCATGGAATAAAGACCATAAAGTGTACACCCATATCTACTACAGCGCAAAGAAGGCTTCCGGGATACGGGAAGACCTGTATGCAAAAGTTACGCTGCTGAAGCAGAGGGCAGACGCAGAACCTGAAAAATGCCTGGATGACGGGGAGTGCCGGAAATACCTTATCATCCGAAGATCAGAAAAACAGGCCTCCGGCTATACCGTCAGCATCCGTAGTGATGTATTGGAAAAGGCCCTGTACACTGCGGGATGGGTAGTCCTGATCAGCAATGATATCCCGGATGCCCTGCAGGCCATGTACGTGTACCGTGACAAGGACGTTGTGGAAAAAAGCTTCCTGCGCCTCAAGAACAGCATTGACCTTGGGCGGCTGCGTGTCCACAGTGATAATGCGATGCAGGGGAAGCTGTTTGTCGGGTTCCTCGCATCCATCCTCATGGCAGAGATCAACAAAACGATGGACAGGCATGGCCTTTATAAAAACTATACTATGAAGGAGCTGCTGAACCTGTTGGCAAAGCTTCGCGTTCAGGATATCAATGGCAGGCGTATACTGTATCCGGTATCAAAAGAACAGCGGATAGTTTATGAGGCATTTGATGTTGAACTGCCAACCGAGTAAGGCTGTTGTTATAATTTTATCGGGATTTTAGGTTGTAATGTCACAAGATATCGAGTATTACTTTGAAATCACCGTCTGCAACGTCAAAAGCACTTTTCAATTACTTATCTGAACCATCATACTGCTTACATCACAGGATAAAAAAAGAGCCTCTTTTAGTGTCTTTGGCATCCCACAACCAAAGGCACTATTTTATTTGATTTTTGTATCGTTAATTGTTTGAATCCTTCCCATAACCCATCACTTTCTGAACTTATAAATTTCATCTCCGGTTTTCAAAACTTTTTTACATTGAATGTTCTGTACCTTTTTCCAATCGCATACAACTTCTGATTCTTTTCTGCCACTAAATTGAGCAATGATATCTTCTCTTGCCAACTCACCCGAAAAAATATATCCGCATTGTCCGACTTTCAGATGTCTTTTTGCGAACCATTCAGCCACTGCTTCATTTCTACTCCAGGATAAGCCTTTATAATCATCTATATCCACACCACGATAAACAGTAATTACTTTGGGTACTTGCTTTGGCATCCCATAGCCGTTTGATTTGTCTGCCATTTTCATCAACTTCAGAATCTTTGTTTTACTCATTCCCATATTATGAAATTTTTCTAACATAACCCACCTGTTAAAAAGTGTATCCGCTATATCCTGTTCTGGCAAATACTTTTCTTTGTGAATTACGTTCAGATAATTCAATGTGTCTCCTTTGCCAATAACATATAAAATCTGAACTAAGCTCTCACACTTATCTAGTTTTTCAAGCTGATCCTTAATGTACTCTGTATCGTATTCTCCATACTGCAGATAATTCTTAGTAAATTCCTTTAAGTCATTAAAACACTTGTCCACACGTTATATACCTCACTTTTAGCAATATCTGCTTGCCTCCATTTAGATGCTAACCGCCACTACCATTAACCATTAATCAGCCTAACTCTATACTCCGCAAATTCTTCAACAGGAAACACTTCATTCTCTGGAACATCAGCAATAGATAAATCTGTTTCTGTTGCTTCTATAGCTAAATTCCTAAAGTCAGTATTTGTGACTCTATAAAGCTTTGTATCTGCTACTGATAAGTATTGAATCTTTGTATCGTTAATCACTTGCGTCCTCCTTATGTACATTTGCCTTATTAAATTCAATATAAAGTTCACTAATTCTTTTCGTGAATCTATCTTTATTTTGGTAAAAGTATTCTTTTGAATATCTTACATAATTCATTGTTCCCATCTGATTATTTACAAAATAAAAGAAATCCATCTGTTTATTTTCATCTTTACAGAATATATCTGTAATACATTTAATTTGATTACACCAAAAATCAAATAATTCTTTTCTCAACTGAATTTTCTTTTGTCTTTTAATTTCTGATTGTTTGACCTTTTCAACTATTCTCCCCATTAACGCCTCGTCTTTATTGAAATATTTCATATGGGTGGGAGAAATATTTTCGTATTGGTCTGGATATGCCCTGTCAATTTGTGGGTGGGACGAATTATTCGTAACCCAAGGCAAATAATAAGTCATTAAATAAGTTTCCCGTTTCTTTACTTTGCCGTCTTCTCTGTATGATTCCCTTAATGATATCTCATATCTATAACAACATTTTGTGCTATATTTAAATCTTGCCACTAAATATCCCATATGTATATTCTTCCTTTTCCTCACCCCAAAATTGTGGGTGGGTCAAATAATTTTACTGTTTAAACCAACTGCTCCTAAATCCTAATGGCAGAGATAAGGAAGTCCCATGCAATTCTCTTTATCTGTCCGACTGACAGGCCATATATCATATATTCCCTTTACCACCTAACCCTATGTACTTCTACATCCTTGAAATATTCATCCGGATCCTCGCCAGATTCTATCAGCTCTTCTCTTGCATCCGCAATGATTTTCTCCATCTCTGCATCAGAAACATTATATGCCCTCGCTAAATCTGAAGCTGAGCATACAAACTCTTCACCTGTAATCTCAGAAATCCTCCTACACATATCAAGGTAAATCATATCGTAGTTCATCCCACTTTCCAGCCCTGAATCTATGACTTCCTCTATCATCTCTTCTGTGATTCCATATTGTTTGTAATTGTTCATTATGTTCTGAATGATTAATTCTCTGGTCATATTTTTAAGTCTCCTCTATTTTTAATGCTCCAAATATTATGCGTTTATCCATATTTGCGAAATAAACTGTATAAGATGTCCCTGTAAGATTAAACATTGTATTCAACATTTTCTTTTTATGAATATAAGTTATCTGATTGTCTTTTCTATCGCTATCACCACCAATTGACAGGAAGTGACCATCTCTATCATCACCTCTATATAAGTTAATTGCCCAACCATATTCTGTATCAAACTCTATGCTATCAAAACTAAACAGTCCTTTTCCTAACAGGAACTTTGCTTCATGATTAGTATTTTCAATATCATGTTGGTAATAATAGTAATCCCATTTTTCTTTTTGGATATCTGTAATGAATTCATCTATGGATAATTTTTTTCTTCCAATATTTTAAAATTACAATCCATATTCTAATTCTCCTCTTCATCTAAAAAATATCAAAGTGAGCAGTCGTCAGACTGCGAACTAATCAGTCACCGCGCCCTTTGCGGTGGCTGCCTACTGTCAGAGACTACAAGCCTATACCAACTCATAATCATTGTCATCAACCAAAGCAATCACTTCCAACACTTCCCTTTGTGTCGCTTTATCCTTACATCCTTTTGTCATCTGGATAATCATCTTCATTGAATATATTGGCAGTAACAATGAACGCAGTTTCTCCCTATATCCCATCCACACCTGGCACTCATATTCATAACATCCATTGTATGCCTGTCCACAATTAGCCCATTTCTTCTCCAAATAGGCATTCTTACTTATTACTGGCTCACAGGCCGCTAGACATGATACCAATAATGAATCTGTCAATTTCTTATTCTGTAAATTTTCTTTATCCTGTTTTGTCATCATTAATCTGTCTCCTTATATTGTCTCCGACGGTAGGCACAGCCTAAATCCATCAAAGTCCAGCAGAGCTGTCCTTTGCTGAATTTAGTCCGTGATTATTATTGGAGCATCCTGACACATTGCTTCACCGCCCAAGGGCGGCGGCTCGCAATCTGCCAGTCTGTCCAATAATGATATCTGTTTGTAAGTGGATGGATAATATTCTGCTTTCTATTTCCCTATTCTCTTCTTTAGGGAACAGCCTCTGAAAGCCGCATAAAATGGGCATTTCTAAAGCCAAATGTGGATTTTTTTGTCGCCATTTTCCACATTTTCCTTTTATGCGATACTTTTCAACTCTTTACATTCTCCCATCCATACTTTCAGCAGAATTCTCATTCGTTCACTCGGAATATATATTTCAATAGGTTTTCCATCTCTTATCTGGCTTCTCCATATCCATTGTAAAAGTGCAGATAATGAAAATAAATCCTCGTCAAACTCAATATTATAGTGATCTACAAATTGTTTTACATCAGGTTGCATAAAAAAATTAATGAGATACGCTAGAGCACTCTTATCACGGTAGTTATTTGTTCCTCTTGCATTACAAGCCACAAATCCTTTAGTATAGCCTTCTCCCTTGATGTATTTACAATATGGTTTGAATACTGTATACATATTATCAATCGATTTTGTCTGTGTAATCGTTCTGAAATAGTTCTCTGTGTTCTTTTTTAATTGGTTAAAAATGGAGATGTTCTTCTTCTTTTTATCCTCATACCATGATTTTGAAAGTGGATTGGCTTTCCCTATCTTAGTACCTATGTTATTAAATTTACCATCATAAATATTGATTAAATCAACAACTTTCCTTCTTTTCTCATATTCCAATAATTTATTGTGAGGAACAATTTCTTTATTTTCGTTGAGCATGTACTTTTCATATTTTATGTTATGTATGTCAAAATATGATTTTTGAATGCTTCCATCCCATAGATATGTAAATATATAGCTTTCCTCAAAACATTTAAAAAAATCGACTGGAAAGTTCCACATTATAATCCGTGCTAATTCATCACTATTATCTTTTTTGAATCCCATTAATGATTTGAAACTACACAGTCTTTTAATATCACTATATACACCCTTATATGGCTTTTTATCTTCATTCCAAACAAGAAAACCGTCATCATCTAGTGAAACCAATTGTTCGTTAAAGATAATCTTCAAATCATCTTTACTAATTTTATATGTATCTAACACATCCAAGCATTCATCAATCATCAAAATGTAGTCTTTGCTTTTTAGTAGTTCCAGCATATCTAAATCCATCTTTTGTATTAAGGCATGAGTGGTGACAATATTTTTTTCGTTTTCTACAAGCCATCTAAAATGTTTCCATTTCGATCCCCAAGTTTCAGGATCTATGATATCAATATCTGTATTCTCTTTGTATCGTTTACATTCGTCCAATAATGGAACAATACACAAAAACTTTTTTTCTGGATTTCTATTTATATAATTGATTGCCCACGTTGATTTCCCACTCCCCATGATATCATCTAAAATTCTAACTATTCTTTCTCTGTCTACGTTGCTTAAAATAATGCGTTCCTCCAATCATTTTTCTTACTTTTTCTTCTGATATTTCCACGTAATTTCTACTCATAATAAATATTCTCTTTCCAATGGGCGAGAAGACGGTATTTATATCGTGCCACCATCTCCTTGTTTACAGTAACGATGATATGTTCTACATTTAGAACTAATCTACATAATAATTTTCCTATCTACAGTATTTATTACTGCATCCCTCCAATCTGTTTTAGTGGCAAACAAAGAATTCTCCTATCTGCCATTACCTACTTCTACATTAGATATCCAATTCTTCTCTACTTTTTCATCACATTCCAACAGTAGACAACTCAATCTCACCTCCACCTTTCATACTGATGACTACTTTCTTTCCAAAGATTCCTATTCCATCCGCTTTGCTATCTTCATACATAACATCTTCTACTATTGAAGGATTAATGTTCACAGTCTTTAGCACGGATCCGCTATCCTTATCATCCTGAATAATAATCATCCCATCCTCTTCCATCATCCTATGTCTAAGCATAGTGAACTTGATGACATCTTTGGATTTTGGGGTATGGTAGGCAATTTTTAACGTGTCGTTTGGGCCTGAAAACAGTTTGTTCAGGTTCTTCATGATATTTTGTCTCATTGGTTCATTCCTCCTCAAATAATAAGATTCTCTCAATATCTTCTACATTCAAATCATCAGAAATGCGCAGATATGCAGTAACGATATTTTCAGAATACGGATTCTTTGCACCACTGTCGATTATGTATTCTCTTTTTTTAGATGGACTCATCTCAAAATGCCAATCCACGAAATCAGAAAACACGCCAGATTCAGAGAGGAAGTCCAGGCAATCTTTGAATGTATCTACATCCATGGTCTCCGTTTCTCTGGAAGTCTTACCATAGACTTCTACCTTTTCAATCGTTAATAACTCGTTCGATAATACAGAATCAATCTGCCCTGTGGTGGTTCTTCTTCGCATGTCCTCTCTCCTTCTTCAGTTTTTCTGATATGAAAGACGGTATCAATAGGACGATACCGCCTTGTGATTGTTACATTATTTACTTCTATATTTCTTATGCCGACTTTTCCGCAATTTCAAAACCTGCAAATGCAGCCAAATCCATGAATGACATACCTTGCTCTCTGGATTGAAGTACATTATTCTGATCTACCACCTGATACATTGTCACGCCATAAGCATCCTTCATAGTTTCAATGTAAAGATTGTCTTCTTTTAAAGAATCCTCAATCATCTTTCTCGTAAGTACTGGTATGACATTTACTGCCAAATTTCTGCCATTTTCACCAGGAATAACATCAAAATCCACAACATCACTTTCACACAGATATCTGAAACCATCCATAACAATGTTACTCTGGTGGATAAAATAATCTTCCTTACCATCTTTTGCAGAAATAATCCCATAGCCTTTCTTCGCATCAAACCATTTAACAGTACATCTCATTTTTAAAGTCTCCTTTCCTTTTTTGCTTTTACATTTGGGGTAGGTAGCATTTCACTACCTACCTATTTATTCTCTTTTTACTTTTTCTTTTACTTCAAATTATGCTTTCTGTTTTTTGTCATGCTCTTTCTGAAGTTCTCCTAACGATTTGTACTCTGAAACATCAATATCTGCCATGCCAATCGTAAAACTGATTGTATATGTACCATTTGATTCTTCGATAGCTTCAATGACATCTTCATCAAGAGTAACTGATCCTGTGACATTGTTTCCGTCATCCCTTGATACAAGCCACAATTCAGGCTTTAAATCGTCCTCGTACTCGATTGTGCCCCTTGTCATCTCAATGACAATGCCATAACCATCTACAGACGATACATTGACATATCTCCCCTCAAATGCCTGTGCCAGTTCCTTCATCGTTACTTCTCTTGTTTCTGTTGCGCTCATACCTTGTTTACCTCCATTATTTGAATTTGTTTTATATTGTATAAATAATAAACTTCTCCCTAAACTTTCTATAATTTCAAAAGAATTTATATTATTTTTCTCTGTTTATTATTTGTTTCTTCTTTATATCTTCTTTGTATTCTATCTGTAACTACTAACTACTTCTCTATATCTTATCTGTAACACTTATTCTCTCTTTGGACGTGGTTTATGCTTCAATTTTCTGCAATAACTAAGCAGCCATTTGAATCCAAAGCCATTTTTTCCACCAGCGACAACATTTCCACGCTTATCAAGCACCCAAAAGAAACAATTATGCTCATTTTTATAATGCAATCCATACATTTCTAAAATTTTGTAACACATAGCAAGCTGCCGTTTCTTCCGTATTGAAATTGGTACTTGATATAAATTCGTATAGTGTTTTTCCTCTTCTGTTGGAATATAGTTCCTTACAAATCTGATAGCATCTTCCATAGAAAGCTCATATTTCCCACCAGATACAATAATACCTCCCTTATCCCTTACGATAAATCCGCATGGATACAACGCCTGAATTGCAAGTTTCTCATTCATATTTGTTGGATGTTTTGGCTTTCCGCAGTAATCGTCAAAACGCTCAACAAATAGCCGTTTTGATAATGCAATTCTTTTTATATCATCTGGAATAATCTGCCCATCATATGTACTTCTATTATCCTGGACAGTTTTTCTATGATTTAAGGAAGTGTATATGCCCAATGCCACATTATGGATTTTTTTGTTGAGAAAATTTTCCTTTTGCGGATTACATTCACTTTCAGACAACTCTTTAAGAATTTGCATAGCACTTTCTGATTCTGCCAACATATTCCTTTTGAAAAGTTTCAATTCGTTTAGCTTGGTATTTACACTACAATTACTACTCATAACCTTTACAAAATGCTGTTCGGCCGTGATACTGGCATCATACATAGGCACATAAGTATACTCTGGATTATTCTCTATATGAATGATTTCATCCTTTTTTATGCCTTCATCATGCCGATTTTTAGTAATCTGCATATAGATAACTCCCACATCTTCATCAACCTTTATAGGCCTATAAAACTGATTGTATTTTTCAGAAAAGATAAGTTTGATTTTATTTTTATCCATGATGCCACCTTCCTCTAATTCTGTAATTCTTTTAGTCTGTCTCTTCTTGACGGTTTCTTATTAGCTTTCTTATCGGTTCCAACATTCTTTGATACTTTCTTTTCTCCAAAATCAATATCATCTAATGTCATTGTTGGAGCCGCTTTGATTGCACTTTCTCTTTCATCATGTTTCTGTTTTGCAATATCCTTAATACTGTTGATATGGTCAAAGGGATAGGACAAACCAGCGATTACAGTGATTGCGCTTGTACTTCCGAATCCCTCAAAAGTCCTTATTGGAGTGCCTACAATGTTAATGATCTCCGCTTTGTTGATTTTCTTGCCAATAGCATTGATGATACCGATATATTCACATCGGCTATCTTTCTGCAATGGTGCAAAGATATTCTTCGTTGTAAGCCTCTCAATAACGCTTGCCTCACTTACTTTATCCCCTTTAAGCACGGACAGGACAAAATTACCTGAAGTCGCAATCATAGTACGCTTTTCCTGTTCGTCTACATTTCCATATTCTGATACGGAATTATTTGTCAGGAACGCATGAAGCATATTTGCACAGTATTTATTGATATTCTGCTTATTGTCAGCATTGTTATCAAGAAACATTACCGATCCCAAACCTTCTATATTAAGGAGCTCCTGACAACACTTGTAACTGTTCACATGAAAATCATAATCTTCTGTCTTGTCCGGCAACACTACAATACAGCAGATTGTTTTATCTGTTTCCTCCGCAAGCATTTCAGCCAACGCAGGAGCTACACCAGACCCCGTACCCCCTGCAGAACTAAACGCAATGTAAATAATGGATTCTTTCAGTGCGCTAATCTCGTCAATAATGTCCATGTTTTTAGCAATCGCCTGTTCTGCTAACTGACGATTACCAGCGCATCCGTTGAATCCTTTTAAATGTCTAATGGTTTTTGCACCACTGATAGCTGATTCATCCTGGGTACTAGAATTGATATGGATAGTGGTATATCCTAATTTTTCAAAATTAAAGGCTATGTTTGTTCCTGCGCCCCCAACTCCACAAATCGCAACATCGTTCACCAAGCTTTTGTTTGCCGTATTATTCATCCTTTTTTCCTCCATTCCATTTGATTCTTTTTAGACCGCTTTCTGTAATAAAATATGTGTTGCTGATTACATCTTTAATCCCTTCTCCAATATACTTCATCGAACATAACCCTCTAATCCGCTTACACAAGTTAGGCCTTGCCGATAAAGGCGGCTTGTCTTCTCCATAATAGGAATTTATTTCATTTACTGTCATTCCATTAAGTTCATCCGTTGCCTCTTCTTTGGCAAGTATCAATAAAATGTTGAGGTCTAAACGGTTTATATCTGAATTACCCATCCTTTTCACCCTCTTTCCTTGCCAAAATTTCCTTAATGCCCTGTTTGGAAAATCTTTTTGATAGTTCGCCATAGGTAAGGTTTTCATACTCAATTTCTTTTGTCTTCTTATTTATGACGTTATATCTTCCACAATTATTTTTCCTAATTTTATAGCCATATTTACCAGCTTTCACTTGAATCAGATTCACGGACTGCTCTTTTGATTTTTTGATGCCTGGATTCTTTACCAATTTGAAGTAATAATTCCGATACATATTACTCAAAATCTTATCTGGCCTGATTGGGTGCGGTTTTGGCTGTCCTTTTCGGTTCTTCTTGAACTCATGTACCTTAAATTCCCATTCATATACTAATGATGCATAATCTCTGGGATACTTAACCTTAAATGCTTCTATGAAATTATCCTCACCTAATCGGTTATCTGCCCTAAGTTCATCAAATAGGACAGTAACCTTATTTCGCAGATTATCAATATAAATCCTTCCGTATGCCAATAATCAACGCCCCTTTCTCTTTTTCATCGTCTTTTTATTTCCCTTTTTCTGATTGTTGATGCGTTTCATTGTCTGCTTACGCTTTCCGCTACCAACACAGAATTTATATTCGATTGGTAACTCATTGGAAAGATTGTTAATTCCAACACGCTTGCACAAATTCACACAGAATAAAGTTAATTGCTGATTTGTACAGGTATATATGGTAAATCTGTTCATAAATTTCTTTAATTCATGTGTTGCGTATGGTGCTTTGTAGGCATTAACTGCAGCTTTTTTCTGTTTCACCTTTAAGTTTTCACTCCTGAGAGTGTCCATCAAGGCCTTTTCCTTTTTGGCAATTTCACTTTTAGTCGGTAGAGATTCAATCAGCTTCTTAGCGGCATTTTCTGATAAACCATAAGGAATATCGTTTATTTTATAGGCCATGTGTCTGCTTTCTTTTACCAGTACATTAAACCCGCTTAAATGCTTGTCAATATTTTCAGCAAGTGTAATGATAACACCTTTACGCTGTGCTAACTGCTTCATTTCAGTTGGAACTTCTCTGCTCGGATAAATCATAAATGTATCTCTGACAGCCTTGATTTCCTCATAGGACTTATCATCAAGTTCATCTTTTGCAAAGGTGAATGCCGCAATCTGTTTATCATGAATGCTTTTGTAGTTTTCTTTTGAAATGTTGTATTTGTCACACTCAAATATCTCCTTCCAAGCATTCAGGAACACGCTACAGGTAATATTTTCTCGATGTTCCTTGTATCTCTTTACAAGTGCCATATAAATTACGATTGCCTTTTCCTCATTTAAAGAATTGATACGATGATTAGGGCTAGGCCTTTTTGTACTTGTTTCTTCCTGTGTCGTTTTATCTATATCCGTATTCTCCTGATTGTTGATATATTTCTGCAATTCTTCTAATCCATCAACGCCAATCTTTACACAGGATTTATATGCAGCCTCTCTAACATTGTCATCCTCATGGGTACACACAATGTTTTTTAATTTCTCAATAGCTTCTGCACAGTCTTCTTTATGATCTTTCGTGTAGCTGATAAAAGCCCTATTCGATACTGCATGGAGCATATTAGTATTGCTTTCGTCATCCACCTTGGTAAGAAAATACTGGTCTGGCGTGGGAATGGTTTCCTCTAATTCAATGTTGTATAATTTGCAAACATCTTCATAAGCTGGTATGTCCTCTTCATTTTTTACTTTGTGTGAATTTGTTATTCTGTAATAGCAGCAATTATTTTTTTCATCATAAAACTTAATTGCATAGATTTTTCCATCCTTAGAAATATGGGGTGCTTCCTTTTTAATCTTTTCAAATTTCTCTTTTCCCGACATTAAAATCCTCCTAAATTTGTGCTTTGCAAAATGATTTACCTGAATCTGTGATAAAATATGTACTCGCCAAACCATCAACCAATCCACATTTTACATATCCAAGATGCTCCATGTTACATAGATGACGATATACAGTACTGTATGATTTCCGTTTCTTCTCTTCCATAAGCGATAGAATCTGACTGACACATAACGCTTTTGATGGAGTCTCTACATCATTATCATTCAGCACATTCAAGATTGTTAAACTAAACTTTGTCATCGATATTCATTTCTCCTTTCCTCTCGTCATTTGATGTTAAAAAATTTCCACCTGTGCGGTTGCGAGTGGTTAGGAGCGGCAATAAAAAAATGACAAAAT
>OFHM01001423.1_pt1 | contig 15641 bp, 12 predicted proteins | sample 1521311 | NCBI WGS metagenome assembly OFHM01 (sample SAMEA3504083, study PRJEB24116) | mouse gut metagenome | biome: mouse gut; feature: mouse-associated habitat; material: faeces | place: Denmark | collected 2011 | reverse complement strand
ATAATCAATCTTCAATGTATAAGGACGGTTGCTGCCTGCCACTTTAATATTTACTGTAGCCGGTTCATCAGAAAGGTCGAATACAACAGTCTCAACCATAGCGCCCGCCATTAATGCCCCCTCTGCAAAGTTCAGTTTGACGTTGCTTCTATCCATATTTCGGTCATAAGTGATCACAAGCTCTTTTGTCGCATTGTTTACTGTCAGTTTATATCCGCCATCTACCGTAATTTTGGAAGAGTCAACAATCGGTAACGCATTGGAAGTTACTATTACCTTATATTTCACCGTTTTCCCGTCCGGTCCCTTAAAGTATAAGTCAGGATCATCCGTCATATCGTAACTATTCACATCTGTAGGATAGGTAAGCTGATAACCGGTATTTACTTCAACTGTCAGTTTACAATCAGAAAAACTCTCGGCCTGGTCAAAAGCAAACGTAATCGTAGTACCATCTACAGCACCCTGTACTTTTTCTCCGTCAGCTTCCACCTGCACTGATTTGAAAGGAGTCGTTGCGGTTGTTCCCCCATCACCTTCATCCCCTATCTCATCATCACTGTCCGAGCAGGAAACGCCCAACATTATTCCCAAAATAGAGAATAACATCCAAAAACATCTTTTTAGAAATAAAGATTCTGTTTTCATAATCTTAGAAATTAATTAATAATAATGTTATGTTTTCATAGCCGGATTATCGGGCTATCAATGCAGCAAAAGTAGGTTTCATCTAACAAAAAAAGGTCGAAAATTTACCGGAAAAACTCTCTAAAGTATGGGAATATGCACTTTTGGGAACATATTTTCTATTCTTAGTGCTTTCATCCTATTCAAGCAAATTTTATGAAAAATCAGACTCATTCTTGCTCGTTTCCGGCATAGTTTAGTACCTTTGCCGATAATAAATAACCATCAACATCCATAAAATAATGACTTCTCATTTCGACTTCTCCGAAGTCCCCTACTCCTTCGGCCTGTGCGCCGCCGAAAACTGCCCGAAAGCCTCAACCTGCCTGCGCCGGATTGCCATGAAATATGCTCCTGTCAACAGAATTTTCCTGCCGACAATGAACCCTAACCGGATAATAGCCGGAAAAGGTAAATGTGATTACTATTGTTCGAACGAGAAAACCCGCTTTGCACTTGGCTTTACACGCACAGCAAACGCACTCACCGTGCGAATGGCAAGTACGTTCCGCTACCGGATGATTAGCTACTTCGGTCGCAAGAATTACTACTTGAAACGCCGGGGAGCACTGAAAATCACTCCTGCCGAACAGATACATGTCATAAACGTTGCTAAAGAACTGGGGGTAGTACTGAATGACTACTTCGACGGTTATGTAGAAGAATACAACTGGAACGCTTAGTCGTTCCTACCATGTCTTCGGAAGAAATTTCCGTTTCTACAAAGGACACTGTTATATCCCTTTAGAACTATGGTGGTTTCCCTATAAGGAAACGCCCGTTTCCTCGTAGAGACACGGGTGTATCCCCGTAGGGAAACCATCGTGCCCCCATAGGGAAACGAGCGTATCCAATAAGGGAAACAACAAGGAAACTGTAACACTCTAACAAACAACTATATATCTTTATCACGCTTTGCCTTGCTCCATGTATTCTTTGGGAGTCATGCCGTACTTTTTCTTGAAACAAGTACTGAAATATTTCGGGTCGTTGAAGCCCACTGCAACGGCAAGATCGGTTATCCTTATTTTACTTTGTCCGTCCATCAGTTTGCAGGCAGCAGTCAGCCGGACATTCAGGACAAACGCTGAAGGTGTCAATCCTGTCAACGATTTCAGTTTCTCTGTCAGCACTGTACGCGAAGCCCCCATCTCACTGACAAACTCCGCCTGGCCGAACTCCACGTCATTCAAATGAGCATTCACGCAGTCTATCGCACGCTGAAGGAATGTCTCGTCAAGTGAAGTATACTCCAACTTATCTACTTCAAATACAACCTGCTTACGAAAATCAGCCCCTTTCCGTTCCTGTCGTTTCAGGCAATTCATAATCTGCGCATAAAGCAGTGAAAAGTTGCATGGTTTACTGATATACCCGTCAGCCCCGGAATTATATCCCTCTATCTGACTTTCTTCAGCCCGTTTGGCTGTCAACAGGATGACAGGAATGTGGCAATATTCGAATTTATTCTTTATATACCTGCACAATTCTATACCGTCCATTTCGGGCATCATAATATCGGAGACAACCAAGTCTATGCCCCCTTCTTGCAACACTTCCAGCGCCTGTCTGCCATTTATGGCGGTTTTCACACGGAAATAGTTGGAAAGCAGATTAGAGAAAAGCATGCACAATTCTTCATTGTCATCAACAATCAACAGCGTATAGTCCGCCGGATGAAGTTCCGTTTTTTCGTCCGGCTCATTGCCTTCTTCCGTTTCATTGATATAAATCGGAACAGGAAAAGCTGTCTGTCTCTGCGCCGTCACTGTCTCATCAAGCTCTCCCTGTCGGTAGGTTTCTTTATTGACAGGCAGCATGATACGGAAACAATTGCCCGTCTGCTCATTGCTGAATGCTTCGATTGTCCCATGATGGAGAGCTACCAGGTCTTTTACCAATGCCAGACCTATCCCCGTACCTATTGTATTATGTCTCCTGTAATCACCTTCATAGAAACGCTTGAACAATCCGTCTATCGTTTTCTGTGTCATCAGTTCCCCTGTGTTGGTCACGTCAATCTGCAAGGTATATTCGTCCGCCAATGCCGCCCGGACGCATATCTGCCCGCCCTCCGGTGTATACTTCGCCGCATTCGACAAAAGATTGTACACTATCTTGTCGAGCTTGTCGGCATCGAAGAAGCCGAAGATGATATCGGGAGCACTTTCAAAAGAAAGAAGCTGGCGTCTCTTGCCAAGCAAAGGTATAAAGGCTTCCGCACAACTGCGCAAAAAAGAAGAGATGTCTCCATAAGATACACAAATCTTCAGATTGCCGCTTTCCACCTTTCTAAATTCCAATACTTGCTGTATCAGACGCATCAGGCGGGTAGCATTGGCAGTCATCACCGTGTACAGTGTGCGTTTGTCTCCCCCGCTCTTCAGGTTTTCGAGCGAGGCAAGAATGATGCTCAGCGGAGTCATCAACTCATGGGTGATGTTCGTAAAGAACTGTAATTTCAAGTGGTTAATCTCCTGAATCTTCTGTTTCTCCATCTTGCCAATCTGAATCTCATGCTGCATGCGCATCTTATATCGCAGGAAACGAAAGACGAAATAGAGAATCACCGCAATTGCGACGGCATACAGGCAATAAGCCCACCACGTCAGCCAGGGAGCGGGAAGAATGCGGACCTTCAGGGTTCTCTCCGTATTTCCCCACGCACCATCCTCGTTCGTTCCCTTCAAGCGGAACAGGTAAGTGCCCGCCGGCAGGTTATTGTAAGTGGCGAAATGGCGTTGGGCATCCACCACGATTTCTTTATCATCATAGCCTTCCAGACGATAGGTATACATGTTCTCCTGCGGATTCACGTAATTCAAAAGAGAAAACTCGATAGTAAAGTTATTGTCCTGATGCTCAAGTGTGATTTCGTCTGTATAGTTCACGTCTTTCTCTGAGAAACGCCGCCTCTCTTCCGGTGTCATACTTCTCAAAGAACGATTATGCACTTTGAAGTCTGTAAACACGAGGGGGAAAGAAGAAGGTTTATAGCCTGTCTTGTCTACCATGAAACTCCGTATCCCGTGCGAACTTCCGAGCATCAGCCTCCCTTCGGGCAGCAGGCAACAAGACGCACGATTGAACGAAAAAGTTTCCATATCATCGGCCACCGCATAATAGTTTATGTTTTCCAGTACGTGGGCTTCATTCATGGTAAAGGAAAGCACCGTATTATTGGTCGTTATCCATATCTTCCCCCGGCTGTCCTCCACAATGTTGGTGATTCCCTTATTCTCTATAGTGGAGAAAGAATTGATGGTCACAAACATATCCTGCCGGCGGTTGTAGTAAGAAAGCCCATTCCACATAGAGCCTGCCCAAATCTGCCCACGGGAATCGACCAACAGGCAAAAGATATTCTGTACGTCACGCTTCTGCCCTACGGCATATCGTTTGTAAGTCTTGTCCTGCAAGTTGAGGCGGACAATCCCTTCATAGTTGGTAGCAATCCATATATTCCCTTCCGTATCTTCCTTAATATCGAAGATACGTGAATGAAGGAATTCCAGTTCTGCGCCGGGCATCCATTCCGACAGTTTATGAAACTGGTCGTCCGCATCCAGAATATAAACTCCCTGCCGAGTACCTATCCATAAATTCCCTTCCGAATCTTCCATCAGCGTATGGATGCAATCGCTTTCGAATTTCTTTTCGGTCAGGCTGTTCAATGACCTTACTTTATGATTTTTCTCATCATAGAGCCAGATTCCACGGCTATAAGTGCCGAAGCAAATCTCCCCCGTTTTCTTTCTCCTGATAATTGCGTCCACAGTAGATGTGTACGGCAATTCCTTGAAATCGGGATGCTGCTGATAATTGACACAAGTATGTGCCCGGTCATTATAAAGAATCATTCCGAAACCGATAATTCCCATCCAATATTCGTCGTTTCCGGCATAAAAGATACTCCGTATGGAACTCGTATTGTACAGTTCTCTCACTGTCTCCATCCGGTCGATGCCGAATTTCTTATTATCCGTCTGAATCTTACAAACACCGCCTCCGAACATGCTTATCCACATCTGATTGTCATGTGTACGCTGTATCGAGCTTACTTCATTGTAGGGCAGTTCTCCTATCTCACTACCCGGCAGATAATTTTCGAAAGAATAGAAATCATTCTCATCGTGCATGATACTCAAACCGCTACGGGTACCCACCCATATACGATGCAACTCGTCTTGCTCGATAGCATATACGATATTGTCATACAGTGTATTCTCCTCGCCTTCTACCCGATGAAAACGGTCGTACTGCATACGTCCTGTCGTATAAGGTGTTTTCAACTTCACAAGCCCTCTGTCCCAGGTTCCAACCCAAATCTGTTGCTTGTCGTCCTGATATACTACATTGGAAAAATACAAGACCGGATCAAGATAGGTATAGAATTTATTCCACCCCACATCGTAACGGTAAAGACCGCTTTCACAAGCTGCTATCCAAATGTTCCCCTGCGTATCTTCCATTATGGACGAAACTCCTCCCAACCTCCGGCTCGACAAATCAATCCGCTCAAATACATCCTCCGCTTTTCTCTTTCTGAAAAGTCCCCGGTCGCCGCCTACCCAAATATCCCCGTTCCTTGCACAAAAGATATCCGTCGCGTTCAAAGGTTCCAGTTTTTCACTTCCGATACGCTCTATCTCTCCGGTAAGCTTATGCAACTTGAATACTCCTTTTTCCGCAGCAATCCATAAGTCGCCGTCCTGCTCCTCGGTCACCACATTCAGATAACAGTTGAAAGGTAAATTCGTTCCGTCATTCAAACCATAATTCACCACACTGTAGCCGTCATAACGCGCAAGTCCGTTGTAAGTAGGAAGCCAAATATATCCGTCGGAGTCCTGATACAGTATCCGCACCTCATTGGTAGGCAATATGCTTGATGAAATGGGAATGAATTTTAAGTTGGAAGTATACTTTCCCCTATTTGTAGCATGGCTGTCCACTGATAGTATGCAGAGGAATAGCAAGAGCAGGGACAAATCAAAATGTTTCTTTTTCATAGCAGACTATTTCAGTTAATTAAATCTTAAGTTATGCAAAACTAATATTTTATCAAAAGAATTACAATATATGAACTGAAAATAACTAAAAAACATTGATAAACAAAAATTCGACCAGTAATTTATTAATAGTGAAATGAATGCTCAATTTTACAAGTTATTCGGTATTGATGAAAAGAATCAACAGCATATACTGGAAGTTTTAGCTTAAAAGAGAGACATTCAGTAAATGTATTTAAAATCTGATAGACATAGGCCCAAGAAATACAGACTATAAAATTTCGCATCGGAATGAGGTTGCCATTCCGATGCGGTTATATTACGTTACGACTATAATAATTCTATTTGACATTATTCGTCAGCCATTCCTTAGCCACTTCTGTTAGTCGGTATTGTTGTTTGGGGTGCTTCGGTTGATTTGGATAAAGCCGTTCAATCAATCCTTCTTGCAATGCGGGGGTAATATAGCTCTCACGAAAATACTTTAGGTCTTTAATATCACATACATCCGCCATATTCCTCATTGTCATGTAAGAATCTTTCATTTTTTGAATGAGCAATTCCACTTGAGGGGTACTTAGGGGATGCTTAGGGGGGGCTTGAGGGGTACTTAGGGGGTACTTGCCCTCCTCTGTTATCTTTTTGTCCTCTTTATCATTCTCTATGATATCGGATTTGAAATCAGGGCGTTTGAACGTGATAGTAACGAAACCTCCATCCGAAGACCATGTAGGAGTTTCCACACCTTGCGCCTGACAAGCATCCATGATACGCCTTGCACCACTACCCCAGTTTTCCAGATAAGTCATCCGATAAAGAGCTTCCGCCACTTTCAAGTTATGGGGATATGACTCGTGAGGCTCCTTTATGTTTTCAGGTGTTATCTGAGATGGAAATATGCCTGGACTTGCAATTTCTATGCGGTCATCATAAATTGCAAGACTGATAGTCAGATTATACCTCTCCCAATGACGGTGGCAAAGGGCATTGATAAGAGCCTCGCGCAACGCATGATAAGGCACTTCAAGATGTTCCTCCCGTTCCAAACTATGATTGGTGATTCTACCACTGAGAGAAAGATGTTTGAAACAGAACGCAACTCCGGCATCTAAAAGTTGGAAGAAATTACCTTCAGCACGTTGATTATCACGGAACATATTTTTATTCGTACCTACAAACCGCGCCATTCTTAACGTGAACTGTGGATATTCGTCTATGTTATTAGAAAAGAGCAAGACCGCCCCATTTGTCGGCACACCATTCTTAAGCAACTTCCATTTTGATAAAATATCTCCTGTCGGCTCATACAATGCAGATTCCGGAATACGCCCGCCATCAATACCTCGACGGATGCAATTACGGATTAGATTCTCGTTAAGGTCTGCCAAAGTCACACCATCAGCAGCTAACCTTTCCCACGCATACAACTGAGGTTGATGCGCACGGATACGCTCGTCATACATATCTTGTGGCATCACTTTCGTGGTGCTCTCAACTTTGTAATAGGGGCAACCGTGGAATGTATGCGGACGCTCGCCCCATACCCAACCGTCAAAGTGCATGGCTATAACTTTGTTTCTCGGATATTCCGGTACATCAACATACGCTACTCGCACATCTACAGCAGGTTCCAACCCAGCCAAAGCCTGAGCTATTTCCTGCTGCGTCTTATCTGTTACCTCCTGTCCAATTATCTTTAACGACTTGGGAGCAACACCAAAAATCAACCAACCACCTTCTGTATTAAGGAATGCACACGCTGAGTGCATTCCATCTTTCAGTTCGCCGGTAGTCTTCTTCAGTTCCAAAGTACGTGACTCGTCCGAGGCAATTAAATTCCTTATATCGTCAATTGTCATAACTTTCATTTATACTTATCTGTAATATAGCTTGAGATAATTCTTTTTCTTTTCATTATCATAACCCTGTTCCATAATGGCAGATGAATCTAATACCTTAAGTTCAAAATCAGAACCTATCTTCAGAATATTTGCTTTTGTAATAGCTTTTCTTTTTGTTGCATTTTGTGTGCATATGAATGTCTTGGGCATTTTACCGTTCCTTTCCTCATATTCTCTTTTATATGATGACAACATGGAAGCAATCTCATCATCAATTATTAATGACGAAATCAGTTCATTCGTATTAATTTCCTTACCATCTTTTTGCAAAATTTGTGTGATTCTTCGAGATACCTTCGCTAATTCCAAAGATTTTTCAGGGTTCTCTTTACTAATCTTTTGAACCACAGTAGAACAAAAGTCCGCTATATGTTCAGTATATTGAAAATCAGTAATTATATCTTTAATATAAAGGAAATTATTAGACCAATATCTACCATCTTGACGGACAGTTGATGTTTCTACTATTGAAATCAAATATCCTTTATCAGACTGAGTGTTAAAAATTAAGCAACCTTTGTCTAAACGTTTTGTACTTAAGCCCAATTGCGATTTTATAGAGTATTCCCCATTTTCATATAATACAGTCAAAAAACTATCTTTTAATTCCGTTTTGAGTAACATAACTGCATCTACAGTTTCATTGTTGATAATACAACCGTCAATATAGATTACATAAAATTCACCATTACTAATATGTGGGTGTATACTTTGATCATAAAGATGCCTAGCAAGGTTATTTGACTGCTTAACAAAATTATCTTTGTTTTCAAATTTATATACATTTCATCTTATATGAAAAAGAAGTAGAAGTAGAATAGGCTCAGTAGTTATTAAATAATATGGAACAAACATAGGATTCATATCCAAAGAATCAATAGAATCAAATTGGCTAAAAACATCAAACTTAAATGTATTTTTTACCAGTGTTGATATAAATTCTGAAGCAAAAGACATATCATCCACTTTAGAAGCAAATGCGATACCCTCCTCTTTTGATTTATTGCCAACCTTTTGAACTGTGGCAATTGTCGGGATTCCTAATTTAATGTTTGCCATTATTTATAAATATATTTAGGGACTAAGCCACCATCTTTTGATTTTGAGAATTCTGCAACAGTGTGAAAGTAATCCAAATCTTTCCAGTATGATTCATCCGCATGCTCAATGAGGATTATCTGAAAGTGATTGTCTTCGTCGCATATAATTTCTTTCATAAAATCATTGAGAAGACGGAATGCTTTCATCAGTTGTTTTTTATCATCATTGTCAAGTGTTTCCTTATCAGCATAATAAGGTATACTTGGTTGGTCAATGAACAAAAATGAGCCAACCTGTTTAGATTTCTTTGTGATTATTGACTTATGAAGCCCCAAGAAGAAGCAGAGGTGCAAAAACATATAGTTTGACTTACTTCCGATATTTCTAATTGGATATTCTTCACCCTCTTTCAAGAGCGAAACTCTCCGTTCCACGTCATCATAACGCATGGAAGCATCTGGATAGGAATCCACCATCCCATTTTCAGATTGAAAGTAATGGTTTATATATTTGTTGAGTACTACCTTTACGTCATGAGGAGACAGATATATTTGTTTAAGGTGAGTTTCTAAAGATGCTATTGCAGATATTTTTGCTTGCTCCACGGCTAATTGATAGTCGTCTTTTGTGGGTCTCTTCAAACCCTTAAGTCGATATTTAATGCTTAAAGCTCTGTTTAGCCATACTGGGTCACCTATAGTTTTACGAAGATTTGACAACCGAATTAAATCATTTTTACATATTTCCAGTTCACGCTTAAGTCCTTCATATCTGGACATAAAATCAGTAGGAAGCACTGGTGGATTTTGCTTGATTACTTTGATTTGTTGCAGTTGACTTTCCAATAAATCAAGCAATTCTATCGTATCTGGAGAATTGATTACTTCATCAATATGTTCGCGGATAAAAGCAACTGGACGCAGGCTGTCCTCAACTCTTGCGCCAAGATTCTTCTGTTTATTCATTTCTCCAAGCAAGGAGTTATACACACTCAGTTTGTTTTGAATCTCATCTTTTTTCTTTCTAAGATTGCTGAGCTTATTGGTATCTTCCTCGTTCTTTATAAGTTTGTCATACGCCGATATAGATTGTTGAATAAATTTTAACATCCCATCTGCATCTTCCCTCAAAAATAAATTATCAGTCGGGATAAGGCTGAGACTCAAAGCGTCCTCAAATATTAAGGACAATTCCTCTTTATACTTCCTCTCCTTATCCTGAGCAAGCAGATGGTTTTGCTGGTATCGAGCTAAATCCCTATTTGCCTTTTCAAGTTCAGACGTAATATCCTTTTCATTGTGGCATTTAATACCGTTAACATGTTCCAATGCAAAATCGAGAAATGCATCAAAGCTTCTGTTAATAAAAAAAGGAATATCAAAATAGGTATTCGCAGATGAAATAACATCCTCGGTCAAATAGTTAAATGGCAAGAAATGCCTGAATGTCATAGTAAACTTTTTATGACCAACATTTTCCGTATGTTTAGGAACCTCAAAAATTTCAGTAAGCCGAGCTCTTAGATCACCAATAATATGTGTCGGATTGTAAGGCTCAGGATAATCAGTGCTTTCTTCAAAGTATACATCGGGAGAGCCTATGCCCATCAAAGGAGCCTTTCTGATTAGTATATAGCTTATCCCATCAATAATAATGTTCATTCCATAGAATTCAACGTTCTCATTGATGATATTTTCAACGATAGTTGGATTATCTGACAGGAGAAGATAATCAATAATACCGAGAAGTGAAGACTTTCCGGTAGAAGAGTGTCCTGTAATAACATTAATTTTGTCTGGATCAAATGGATAGGTTATCGTCATTTTGGCATCTTCACGAAAACCTTTGAACCACAATTTTATGCTTGCTATATATAGATTCATAGTTGAATATTCAAGTTGTTATACAATTCTTTGGTTGATAATCCAGAACATATATTTAATAGGTGTTCCGAGTTTTTTATAATGCGCTCCAGCCTCTTCGATTTCAAACAACCTTCGGGAAAGGAAGAATTAGTTAATTGTAATCTACCATCGGAAATCTCAATAATATTACTTTGTTTCAATATAACCAAAGCATTTATAAAATAAGGACCAAACGAATCTAACTTACGCGATATTAGCCCTTGATTTCTGATAGACACGGATAACTGTTCAAAATATACAGATACTCTCAAAATGGTGCTTAGTTGGTTATCAATAAGCAGTGTACTTAATAGATACAACAACGCCATATCCATATTCTTTTTCTTGAGAAGATGAACTACACATGCCATAATAATGGCTTCATTATTATAGACTCTATTCATTTGGATTTTTGAATTTTAGTTTCCAATCGTGATGCCAGCCAATTATTGGTAATTCAGGAATTATATCTGTGGCAGTATTTGAATAATAGTATATACATCCTTCACTTAAAAATTCTTCTAATGGATTGTTTGCCAATGAGAAATTCTTATTCCGCATTTCACTGACTGTATCACATCCAGCCTCGCATAATTCATCATCTGTTGATTTTGATGTAATTTTACGGTGTTTGGAACGATAACAATTGTCCCATGTTGAAAAGACATTCTTAGTCAGTTTATCCACATCATCACTGGTCAAAACCTCATTATTCCAATGCTCATGAAGATTATTATTGAAACATAGCCATCTTGTAGTTAATTCGACTATCCTGTCTAATTCATCTTCTTTAGTATCTCCAATGGAAAAAAGTTGTTTCATAAACAACAGATCACGAGGCTCACCGCTGAACTCTTGGAAACTATAATCTGTTCGAAAATGGATTTTTTGACGACCAATATCAAGTATGCTTTGATATCGTTTTGTGAAAATCGCTCCAGTATATGATACAGGTAGACCTTTTACAATATTTTCTATAGAATCATCTTTTAACTTGGTCATTAGTTGACTATAAACCCAATCAACACGATTACGGTTTAAACCAAAACGATTACTCATTAATCTTTTTATATCTTCTTTCAATAAATCAGAAGTTTTTGAGACGGAAATTCGATTGCAAAATTCATACAAGTAGTTTTTGCCTAATAATTCATTAATTACTTTTGAAATATCAACACCCTTCTTTTTAGCCGTATCCGTTGAATTTTCTAGTTTTGTCCTTTCATCGTCTCTTACAGTGATAAGTGTCGCTTTCAAATTATCTACATTGTTATCCCTCGCAAAAGATTCAAGTGCCTTGACAAATTTATTCTTGGATATATTTTTATTCGTCACCAGTATAAAGCTAGATTTCTCTAAGACATCTGAGTCTTCGTCAATAAACTTCATCCATGTGGAAATCGTTTTCCATAAATCGGCATCACGATTACTTAAATTTATCGTTTCTCCTCTTGCATTTTTTTGAACACTATGTTTAATCTGATATAAAATAGTATTATCTTCATACTGTACATCCACGTCGTCACGAATTTCAAAACTAACAGTTACAGTATCATCGTTCTCTTTCAACAGCATTAACACAAAGCAATCCCATTGATATTCAAAAGCCGCAAAAATTTCTGCAGCAGATCGTTTACTTTGCTCTTTTAATGGTGTTATCATATCCTCTTTCTTTGTCATGATCAATAATTGTTACCCCCATTAATAAGTTGGCGAGGATCGACATTCAAAAGTACCGCAATCTTCACAAGCATATCAAGAGAGGGTTGCATTTTGTTGGAACACCATCGCGAAACGGTCGCTTCATTCTTTCCTACTTGCTCCGCTAACCATTTTCCAGTCTTTCCATTCTCAACTAATACAACTTTTAACCTATTTATTTTTTGTGATTCCATATGTCTTAATTTGCTTGTTAATTATAATACTTTGATTTACTATGCAAATTTAACGATATTATCTGAAAATACTACATTGAATTTCAGAAAAGTGGATAAAATTGCAGGAAGTAACTTGTTGCCATATAAACCATATCAATAGATTTGGAATAACAAGCAATAATAAAAGTCTAGAAACATGATGATTTACCAAACTTATTTTCTACCTTTGCACTTGGAAACCCTCACGCAACCTTGCGCAGAACGCAGCAAGTCATTGGTGGAGCAATCGGAGGAGATTACAGTTGAGTAGCTTTTAGAAAAGAATGATATTCAACCACTTGGAAATAAATTACGATTCCTGGTGGCACCACTATCGATTCAGTAATTTCTCATAGCCCATTGAAATTCAGTCATTTCAATGGGTTTTCTTTTATACTCCAATACGCAAATTCCAGCCGATTCGAGTATCCGGAAAAACATAGAGGCGTGGTATTGACCGTTCCGGAAAGGTCCAAAAGAACAAAGTCATATTCAGCAATAGTAAATTCATAATTAAAGAAAAAAACTGTCCTCAATAAAGACAGAGACTCCGGACCAAGCTATTTACTGGCAGAAGAACTGGAAGACAGAACCTGTACATCAACTCCATGCTAGCACAAGTCGGTTGGGACATTTTATGGAAAATCAATCATATAAATAACATCAACAAGATAAAACGAAGTACAAATTTCCCAAAATACATTCATCCTTTAGAGTTAGCACACTACTATTCCTCATATTTTAACAAACATCCATTTTCTCACAAACTACTTGTTATCAATAACTATATACCATCTTACATCACACAATAACCAAACACACATTTTCCGACAATCTCAAGATATTGATATTTATTATATTAATTATATGCCTATATCTCTCCCCCATTATTCGTTTCTTTTTTTCAACCCATACCCTTCAAGTTTAAAATGCCAAGAAAGGAGAAAAACACACATTACAATAATCAATACAAATATATCTTTGCCATTTCCTAACATGAATAGGAAATACATTATAAAAATGCTACAGTATATCCCATATTTAACATTAGTTATTTCTAGCAACCACCCAACAAAACCAAATGGCAAACCTTTTAAAATGTACAGTTGTTTTTTCTATGACACGTGTTAATTTTCGTTCTTATGTCAAGAAACGGTATAGACAGGTAGTCGAAGTATATGTGCTTATAAAGACTTCGAGTACGATTTTAGACAATTCCTTGTAATAATAATGAGAATGTTTTTTATTGGCCATAGAAAACATCTGTATATTTTTTTATTTATTACAGTAAATATATAGATGAATATGGCAAGGAAATGTGCATACTCCTTTTTTGGAGTGTTATCTATAACGGCTGTAGGTTGTAAGCAGCTTGTTTTAACTAATTACTTAAAATCACTATTAAATAAACTTTTAGTACATATGAACCTTAAAAAATTAAATACTTGTTTTTTACTAGTGTTATCATGGATACTGGTGATTTCATGTAGCAACATGAATTTTGAATTACCTCAAGGCCCCAAAGGAGATGACGGTAAATCTGCATACGACCTATGGAAAGAAGAAGTGGCGGCAGGTAATATCAACTGGCCTAAAGATAAAACTGAACTGGCGGATTTCCTTGTTTATATCAAGGGGGAAAAAGGAGACAAGGGTGAGGACGGACTTTCATCCTACGAACTGTGGAAAAAACTAATTGCAAACGGAGACGCAACCGATCCGCATAATCCCGGGCAAACATGGCCCGCTTCCAAAAACTCGGAGGCAGACTTCTGGGACTTCCTCACAGGCAGAGACGGACAGTCCCCACATGTGGGAGAAAATGGCAACTGGTGGATCGGCAACGTGGATACTGGAGTAAAAGCTACAGGCAAAGACGGACTTGACGGCAAAGATGGCATGTCGGCCTACGAGCTTTGGAAACAGATGGTGGAACAGGGAGAAGTGGACTGGCCGAATGACCAAATAGCACAGAACGACTTTTTCACATACCTGAAAGGGAAGGATGGCGCTAACGGAATTACTCCTCATGTAGGAACCAACGGAAACTGGTATATCGGCTCTACAGATACCGGTGTATCGGCAAAAGGTGAAAAAGGAGATGATGGTCTGACACCTTATGTCGGAAACAACGGTAACTGGTGGCTGGGAGACACGGATACAAAAGTACCGGCAAGAGGAAAGGACGGAGAGACTCCGGTCATAAAAGACGGCAACTGGTGGATTGGAGAAACCAATACCGGTATTGCAGCAAAGGGAGAAAAAGGTGACAAAGGTGAGGACGGTGTGACTCCGGTTATCAAGGACGGTTACTGGTGGATCGGTGAAACCAATACTGGCGTAAAGGCACAAGGAGAAAAGGGCGATGACGGTGCAACAGGATTGTCACCCTATATTGGTGAGAACGGCAACTGGTGGCTGGGAGATACAGACACGATGGTTCCAGCAAAGGGAGAGAGCGGCAAGGATGGCGCAGCAGGTGCTTCAGCGTATGAGTTATGGTTGAAGGATGTAAGGGCAGGAGAAATCACAGGAAAGGATGGAAATCCATGGCCGGCAGACAAAATCACCATGTCAGACTTCTACACCTATCTGTCAGGAGACGACGGTGAAGACGGACAATCCACCTATGAACTGTGGAAAACTACAGCTGCCACAGGACAGCTGGACAATCCACACAAACCGGGAGAGAAATGGCCGGCAAATGAAATCTCTGAAATTGATTTCTATAGGTTCCTCGCAGGCAAGGACGGAGATGAAGGAACAAACGGACTGTCGGCATACCAACTCTGGAAAGAAGACCTGGCCAAACGGTGCGGTACGGACAATCCGATACTGGACAATAAGACGGGAGCAAAATGGGACTGCGAAAAGAACACACTGGATGATTTCTACGAATTCCTGCGCGGGAAGGACGGTCAAGACGGTGAGGACGGTGCTGACGGAAAACCCGGTGAACTGGGTAAGCCCGGAGCGGAAGTCACGGTCGTTTACGGTGTTCCGAATGTAATTGCGGAATATTCCCAACCGGAATACGGAGAATATGTCCGTACCACTGACGGAGGTGTACGATATACCGTGTATGACGAGAAAGGGCAGGCAGCACCGGGAGCAGTAGTAAAAGGAATGCCGGGTATTGCCCCCGAAAAAGAATATACGGCGGACGGTGAAGGGAAATTT
>OFHM01001421.1_pt1 | contig 15650 bp, 20 predicted proteins | sample 1521311 | NCBI WGS metagenome assembly OFHM01 (sample SAMEA3504083, study PRJEB24116) | mouse gut metagenome | biome: mouse gut; feature: mouse-associated habitat; material: faeces | place: Denmark | collected 2011 | reverse complement strand
TACGGGCGGCTCCCTCGTTCCCGCCGCAGCGGATTTTTTCTTTTTGCTTCTTTTTCTTTTTTGTGGGAGGTGCTGGTATGGAAACTATGCTTCATGGTACAGTAGAGGAATATCAAGAGTTGTATATGGAGAAGAATGCCCATTTGGAGCAATTTTTAGAACAGGTGACACCGTTTGAGTTTTATCGGGGGATTTTCCCAGAGGGGTCTTTTGAGCGGAAGGGATGTTATGATGACCATAAAGCGAACGGGATTGCGGTGAGTCTGCCAGGTAAGGGTGGCTCCATCAATGGTATTGCCTTGGAGATAGAGGGGGACGGTCGGGCCAGAAGGTATATCATTACAGATGATTTGCAAAGGCTGTGCGATTTGGCAGATACGGATTTTTCTATCGTGGCTCCTATCTCATATTATGGGAGGAAACGGTCAGGGAAGTTTGCCAGGTATCTCTATGCTTTGGCTTTTGACCTGGATGGGGTTGGGATGCCCCAGCTCCGGGATGTGCTGCATCAAATGAATAAGGGGATTTTGCCCAAGGCAACATTTATTGTGAATAGCGGGACAGGGTTGCATTTGTATTATGCCTTGACGGAACCTGTTCCCATGTACCCGCAGAACCAGCACTATCTGAAGGAATTGAAGTATTCGCTTACCAGGCAGATTTGGAATCGGTTTACCTCGTCAATTAAACAACCGCAGATGCAGGGGCTTTTACAGGGGTTTCGGGTAGTTGGTTCTGGGACGAAGCTGGGGAAAGGTTATCCTGTAGTAGCGTTTCGGTTTGGTGGTCAGGTGGAGTTGGACAGCCTCTTGGAGTACATACCTGCATCGAATGGGGAGCGGCAGAAGCTCCAGGGGATCATGCAAAAGAGTAGTATGCCTTTGGCTGAAGCGAAAGAGAAGTACCCGGGTTGGTATGAGCGCCGGGTGGTGAACCATGAGCGGCGGGGGCGGTGGACGGTGAAAAGAGATCTCTATGATTGGTGGCTTCGCCGCATCCGGGATGAGATCCGCGTGGGCCACCGCTACCATGGGGTGATGACGCTGGCTATCTACGCAAAAAAATGTAGTATCGGGGAGGATGAGCTGCGGGAAGATGCTTACTCTCTGCTTCGGCCCTATGATGATATGAGCATAGAGGAGGTCAACCGATTCACTAAGGATGACGTGGAAGCGGCGCTATCCATGTTTAATGAGGACTATGTGACATTTCCACGGGATGATATAGCTCGGCTTTCTGGACTGACTATGCCGGTTAATAAGCGGAATTGGAGAAAACAAGAGGATCATTTGAAACGTTGTAGGATTATTCAACAGGCGAATGATATGGTTGATGGAACTAATTGGCGAGAAAAGAATGGACGTCCGGTAGGTTCTGGGACAGCTCAGAGGCAGGTTTTTGAGTGGCGGCAGCGGCACCAGGAGGGCCGGAAGGCTGATTGTCATAGAGATACGGGTCTTGATCCTAAGACGATTCGGAAATGGTGGGATAATCCACCTCTTTTATGGTGAAATAAGTAGAAAATGGTTGAAATAAGTAATGAAACGACAAATGACTGATGAAAATTCACAAAAAGAAGTTATAATTTAACTTTTTGTATTGACAAGCCGCTTTTATGAGAGTATACTTAATACAAGTTGGAAAAACTATTGTGTATTTCTAAAAAATATCTGAAAGGAGTTTATTACAAGTGAATAAACAGCCAAGTAAGCGGTGGAGAAGGTTGCGCAGAAAGGTATGGAAGGTTCTTCTGGCTTTGGAACGTTGGGGAGAGAGAAATGATCTCTTTAAAAACGTTTTTCACATAGTTGGAATTATCCTTCTGTACATTTTCTTCCGTGATTGTTTCTGACCAGTGTATAGGCATACTCCCCCGTTGGGGAGAGGGGGAGTATGCCTATGCCGAAACTTGGCTGAGTGGAGAAATATTAATATAAAAATGATGACGGTAGTAAGGAAGGTGGTTGATAAATTTTTTGTGTTTTGCATATAGTGTTTACAGGAGGAAAAATATGTATGGAGGTCGAAAAAGGTAATTATAAAGCACTAAAACAGGTCTTGAGATTACTACGAATTGCACATGACAATATGAGTATTAAGGATTTAGCAAAGCGGTTAGATGTTTCAGCGGCATACGTTTGTGATATTGAATCTGAAAAATCTGAAAAAAAGCCTTCTTTAAAGTTACTTGATAGGTATTCAGAGATATTTGCAATGAAAACATCAGATATTCTTATGCTTGCAGAAGAAGGGACTCATAGTACTTATCAGCAAAGATTGAGAAGAATTTTGGATGTTTTGGCCGCTGAAAATGAAAGTTAGTTAATGGTTTCTTGTAAATTAAACAACGAAAGAATATTTAGTATGTGTAGTATTGATTTTTGTATAAGATGAGAAAAGTAAAGTGAATAGATATGTTTATGCTATTGTGGAATTGGAAATCTGCCCTTATTGGGCATTAGGAGAGATAACGCTGGCAGTATGTGTTATCCGGATTTACTTGGTGTAAGACACAAGCGGTATATAGATTAGAGTGGTTAAATATAAAAATTGATTACTTATTTTATAAGAAAATGTTGGGTTAAGTTCCGCAATGAACGCAGTTTCTATATTGGACACTGCATAAAAGCAATTTGAGCGTATCAAAGCATGTAGAGCGTTCCTATTTTTATTATCCCTATAAAAGGCAGTGAACAGTACTGTCTTTTATAGGGATAATTTGTAGGAGTATAAAAGCATATGTATATCAATACACTTGTATTTTGCTGCTTAACATAGTATAATATAAGAGAAAAGAAAGGAGTGGACTGCTATGGCACAGATTAGTTTGCGTATTGATGATGATGTGAAACGTGGGGCAGAGCAGGCTTTAAGTGATATTGGACTGAGTATGTCTACTGCTATCAATGTGTTTCTGCGTAAGGTTGCCCGTGAGCATCGTATACCGTTTGAGCTGTCAGCAGATGTGCCGAATGACGAGACTGTGGAGGCAATTAAGGAAGTAAGGAGAATGAAGGCCGATCCTGGCCTTGGCAAGACATACACCAACGTCGATCAAATGATGGAGGAATTGCTTGCCGATGTATAACATAAGACCAACTTCAAAATTTCAGAAGGATTTAAAAAGGGCAAAGAAACGAGGGTATGATATTTCCTTACTGGCCGGGATTATCAAAAAGCTGGCGGCGGGGGAGCCGCTGCCAGAGAAGAACAGGGATCATGATCTTTCTGGGGATTATGTCGGTTGCCGGGAGTGTCATATTACCCCGGACTGGCTGCTGATCTATGAAGTGGACGGGGACGAGCTGATTTTATATCTTACCCGGACAGGTACGCATAGCGATTTGTTTTAAAACAATAGAGGGGATGAAACATATGGAAGATGGAACGAAAATTGTCCAGATCAAGTTGCCCGATCCGGCAGATACAGATCCTCACCCCCGTCTGCTCGTGGATGGCTGGGGTGTCCATGCGGGGCAGGGCTTCACGGCCTTGTTCCCGGATGGGTGGAACGATATCACCCTGGAGGTAAGCTGGGAGCCGACTGGCCCTGGCTGCTGGTACATCTCTACACCAGGCTTTGAGGACGTCTGCCCTATCGGCTTGTTTGTAAAGGCATAAGGATACCCCCGGCCGTAGGGACATGGTCGGGGGTATCTTTTTCTATATGTCTGTAAATGTAGAAAAACAGAAAAATACTTTTACAGATTTCTGTTTCTCTATATTGATAATTACCTATATTTATTGTAAAATAGATATGCAGACAAATATAAAAATATTTTTACAGTTTTATAGAAAAGGAGCGTGAATCATGTGATTGTGGCGGTGGCCAACCAAAAGGGCGGTGTCGGCAAGACCACCACGGCCCAAGCCCTGGCAGCGGGGTTAGCGGAACGGGGGTATAAGGTGCTTGGCATCGATCTCGACCCCCAGGGGAATTTCTCAACGGCCTGTGGTGCTGTGAATTACAACGTGCCAACGGTTTATGAGGTGATGAAGCGGGCGGCGGGTATCGGTGAGGCGATCCAGCACATGAAGGGCGGCTATGATGTGGTTCCGGCCAACATCATGCTGGCCGGAGCGGAGCAGGAGCTTTCTCAGACCGGGAAGGAGCACCGGCTGAAGGAGGCCGTTTCTACGGTGGCCGGGGACTATGACTTCGTTGTAATCGACACGCCGCCCTCGCTGGGTGTGCTGACGGTGAACGCCTTTACCTGTGCGACGGATATCCTGATTCCCACCACGGCGGGGATCTTCGCCACGGCGGGGATCTCCCAGCTCAGCGAGACCGTGAGCAGCGTCCAGAAGTATTGTAACCCCGCTGTGAAGATCCGGGGCATCCTGTTCACCAGGTTCAATCCCAGAGCGAATATCAGCCGGCAGATCAAGGAGCTGACGGAGCAGCTGAGCGAGTACATATCGGCGCCGATCTATCAGACCTACATCCGGGCGGGTGTGGTGGTGGAGGAGGCCCAGGCCAACAAAGCAGATCTGTTTGACTATGCGGGGAAGTCCACCGTGGCCGAGGACTACCGGGCGTTCATCACAGAATTTTTGAAAGGGGTAGAGAAATAATGGCAGGGACAGGGAAAGCGAAGTTTGATAAAGAGGCGGCGTTCAATTCTATTATTGGCGCGGATCGTCAGCCAGCGCCGGAACAGGAGGCCGCTGGCCAGTCTGCGGCGGCGGGGGCAAAGAACAAAAACCGGGTGCAGCGGTCTTACTTCATAGACCGTGACTTGGATAAGGCGTTACGGAAGATGGGGCTGGAGGAGGAAAAGAAGCTGACGGAAGTGGTAAATGAGATTTTGCGGATGGGGCTTCAGAAATATTTATAGAGAAATGGCTTTGCCTGTGGCAAAGCCATTTCAGCAGACGTAGCCTGCTGAAATGATAGATGCTAATGGCTTGGAAGCAAAAGTTTACCTGGATGTAACCACATATTTACGCGAGGAAACCAAAAATTGCGTAAATGTAAGGTGTATGTGGTTTATAAAAACATAGAGGATTGGTACTATGAGATTCGGGGAAAAATTGTCTTTTTTGCGGAAACAACACGGCATGACCCAGATGGATCTGGCGGAGAAGCTGGACATATCCAGGCAGGCCGTGTCCAGGTGGGAACAGGGAATTTCGGAGCCTTCTACTGAGAACCTGGTTAGCATAGGGAAGCTGTTTGACGTTACTGTTGATGCCTTAGTGAATGAGGGCGTACAGCTTCAGGCTGGGTCGTCGGTGTTGGTGGCCGAGACAGAAGAAAAGGAAACGCCTGAGAAGTGTAGCAAATATGGCATTTTGAAAATTGCTGGGATCGTTCTTTTTGCTATAGCTGCGATACTCGTTGTGTGTATAGGGTTAGTTAAGAATAAGCAGAATCCTGTACCAATGGATGATATCACTAAAGGTGAAGTAAATGCGTCAGAAGCAGTTACTGTGCCAATAGATTTAAAAGAATAAGGAGAGAAGTGTTCTATGAGGATTAAAAAATTTCTGGCATCATTCTTAGCGTGTGCAATCGCCATGGGTGCGCTCAGCCTAACAGCCAGCGCAGATGCCGGATACAGTGATGATATTCTTCGGATGGAAGATATGAAGTGTGAGATGATTAATGTGTCAAAGGTAGAGGTGCTGGAAGAAAGCTCAATGAGGGCTACAGGCTCTCTCAACAGCGATATTCCAGCTAATACCCTGGCGGTGTCAGATATAAAATTTTCCTTAGAGGTTGGAGAAACGGTGACCATAAATTGTTCCTACTCGCCAGCGTTTGCAAATATGGACTTTGGCGTAATAGCACCCGATGGCTACTTCTATTTTTTGAGTGTAAAGGGGGGCAGTATTAACCGATCAATAGCGGTAAGCCAGCGAGGGGGTTATTTGATGGCGATTAGGAATAATTCTTCGCATACAGTTAGTGTAGCAGGATTTGTAAACTATTAAAAGTCAAAAGGTAAAAATTCTTACGTGTAAAAGGAGTGTTAACATGAAAAATGCAAAAAAGGGAATTTGTGCATTAGTGGCAATAACTCTGCTGTCTATTGTTCCAATCACTGCATTTGCTGCTTCTCCTGGTGAATCGACAGAGAGTAATTATGGCAATGCCGTACAAGAGGTTATCCTTGGGGAAACGAAACCGACAGAATCTATTGTTAATGATGGAGCTGGTGGTGATGGTCCTCACACACGTGCAAATAAGTGGGAGTATCAAAATCAGCCGCTTAACACGTCTAAACCTTCGGAACTTTTCTCCTATGAATTAAGCCAGTCTTATCCGTACGGAAAAATTTGGGTTCAAAATAATGCGTCCAAGACCATTACAACGACCCAATCCTTCCTGAGCCCTACGACAGGAATCTTTGGAGAAACCCGGGATATTGCACCAAATGGTGGCCAAATTGAGGTTTATATTACTAGCAATGGGAACTATGGTGAGTACTATACGAGTATTGCTCATACAGAAGGTGGTAAGCTGGCCGGATATATTAGTATTCGAAAGGCTTCAACGCAAGCAGAGTTAGACTGACAAAAGAGTTGATTATCAAACAGAGCAAAAAAGGGCGAGCAGGGGTATTTCTGCTCGCCCTTTTGATTGGAGGAAAAAATGAAAAAAGTGATATGTGTTATATTTTTCCTTTCATTATGTGTTATAACTGCTTTTTTTTCATTAAGAAATAGCAAAGAAAATAGTAAGACCACAATTAGAATAGCAACGTATTCAATAGATGATTTACTTCAAGATTTAATAAAAAACTATGATACTAATTCTAATTATAATATTGAACTAGTAGACTATTCGGAAGTAGATTTAGTAGAAGCTACAAAAAGATTAAAAAAGGATGTTTTTGAGAAAAAAATAGACATAATTTACAATTCAAGTTTTCCATACGACTATTTAAAAGAAAGTGGGGTTTTTGCTAACATACCAGAAATACTACCAGGTGGATATAATTATTTAGAACAAAATTATATAATTGAAAAAGATGCACGTGAGAAAAAGTTATATCAAATTTCCATTGGTTTTAGAATTATTTCATTAGCAAGTAGTGAAAATGAAAAAATAGAAAAGTGGAATAACATATTTGATTATATGAGCACAAATAAAAGCCGGATTTTAGGCATTGAAAAAGAATATTTTGCACTACAAGTGTTCTTTTCAAACTTTAATTTCTTTATAAATTGGAGTGGGGAAAAGCATTTTTTAAATCAGGATGTATTTCTAATGATAATAGAATTTCTAGAGCAAAATGACCGTGTTTACGATGGTTCAATCTCATATATACAATTACCTGATTTTATTGAATTGCAAACTTTGGGTTATTATTTTGATCGCCCATATTGTTTGATGGGATTTCCAACTGTTGAAACAAATAGCGCGACGCTTAACTTCATGCCAGGATTTTCTATTTCAGCATATACAGAAAAAACAGATGCGTGTCAAAAATTTATAGAATATTGCTTGTCGGATAAAGTTCAAGAATATATGATGCAGAAACATTTTTGGTTTCCAACAAGCATGAAAGTAATTTATAAATTAATTGAAAATGATACGAAGGCGGCATATATAATTGACGAATATGGAAATCAAATTGAAGAACCTTGTGGATATTCTTATAATAATGGATTAGAATTGGCACTGTATTCAGCGCCCAAAACGGATGTGGATGTTATTATGAATACAATTAATAACGCAGAAAATTATATGTATTATGATTACTCAATAAAAGAAATTATTTCTAAAGCTATAAATGAATTTTATGAAGAAAAAAGTAATGCTGATGAAATGTTAAATGAAATTGAAAACGGTGTGACGAGTTACATAGTTGCACTCAATAAAACGTGATTCTGTTTTATAAGCCTATGAATGTGTAGATATAGCGGTTTACCCGTTTATACAAAGTATGAACGGGTAAACCGCTATACTTAAAAAATTCAGTATAACCTTGACTGCCCGCAGCTTTTGTGGTATAGTAAAAATAAGGAAAAAGTTTCCTGTCTCGGCTCTTTGCTTAATGCTCGTCTGGGCGAGGGTAAACAGTAATTAGGCCCAGAGCGTCCCGGCCTCCCAGCTGGGGGTTTAGCAATTTGCTAATCAGAAGCCATCCGGGTTTGATACACCCATGTGATGTGCGGGCTTGCCACAGTAGCCTTTGCGAACTGGAAAGCACATCATTGACCCCGTATGAGTAATCCTTTTGAAAGTGCGGGTAAGTAAACGTATCGTCTCCCTACCCACCTTCTGAACGTAGCTGGCCATACTGTAAATCTGGCCGGAGAGCTGCTCCCTCTACTTAGGAGCCGACAGAACCTTAACTGCCGGGGAAACAAATAAGGCTGCACACATAAGCAAGATAAAAAGTGTAGGGAGCGATCCCAAACCCGTCACACATAAGACGTTAAAAAGTGTACTTGCCGATTGTCGAGGCCCCGATGGGCTGGCAGGAGGCGGCCTGGCTTTAACCCAGTTATAGGAAAATAGAAAACTTGATTTGTAGAAATATTGCTTTCTATAAATCTATATTTCAATAAAAATAGTAATATAGATGACTATAAAGATATATAGATATAATTAAATATAGATATAAAGATATATAGATAGGAAAATATTCGATTAATAGCAGCGGAAAGGGGCCAGGGATGGGACGAAGGAATAAGTCGTACTCAAAGGATCTCCACCAGCAAGCCTATGACCGCCTGACGGGGATGCAGGCTTTTGGGGAGAGCAAAAAGGCGGCGGTGGCGGCTGGGACGGACAAAGATAAAATTTTCTCCTTCAACACCTATCAAACCTACTGGAAACACACGAAATACTTTATCAAGTACATTCGGGAGCACCACCCGGAATGCACCACGCTGAAAAGCGCCAGGAAGTATGCCAATGAGTGGCTACAGTCGAGGGTAGACCAGGGGCTGTCGGCCTGGACGGTGCAGGTGGAGGCCAAGGCCCTGGGTAAGCTCTACGGCATCCAGCCGGACGATGAAACCTATTTCAAGCCCCCCAAGCGGAACCGGGGGGAGATCAAGCGGAGCCGCGGGGACAGGGTGCGCGACCAGCATTTCTCCAAGACCAACAATGACGAGCTGATTAAGTTTTGCCAGGGTACGGGGCTGCGCCGGAGCGAGCTGGAGGCGCTGAAGGGGAAAGACCTGGTGACCAGGGCGCAGATCGAGGCCGAGATCACCAGGCTTGAAGCTGTCCCGGAGGACAAGCTGATGGCCCAGGAGGAGAAGCGCCTGGGGGTGCTGAAGGACACCAGGATGTTCCCTGGGGAGTATTTTACCTTCGTCCGCAACGGCAAGGGTGGCCGGGAGCGGATCAGCCCCATTATTGGGAAGAATGAGGAGCAGATTGTGGCGCGGATGCAGGACACGCCGGCAGAGGAGAAGGTGTGGCAGCACGTCCATAAGTGCGCTGACATCCACGCATACCGGGCCGAGTACGCTACTGCCATCTATAAGGCCCATGCCAGGGATATCAAGGACATTCCCTATGACCGGGTGAACCGGGGGACAGGGCGGCGGTATCAGAGCCAGGTTTATGTCTGCCGGAAGGATGAAGCCGGGAAGAAGCTGGACAAAGCGGCCATGCTGGTGTGCAGTAAGGCCCTGGGCCATAACCGTATCAGTGTGGTGGCTGACAACTATATTCGGGGCCTGTAAGGGGGTGCAGCCATGGCCGAGTTTGTGAAAAAGGCGATGATGGGGTACTATAAGGATGTTCCTGGCGGCGAGTCAGATCCAGAGTGTACCCATGTAATTCTGACAAAAAAGGAGTATGGCCAGCTTCTCAAAGAAAAGGCCCAGGCGGAGCAGGAGAGCTGGAATACCAGGCATGACGCCGCCCGGGCCATTCAGAGGGCAAAGAGTGAGGCACAACGCCAGGTGCAGCAGATCGATGCAGAGACCCAGCAGCGGGTATCGGACATAGAGCGGGAGTTGGGCACGGCACATCAGGAGGCAGAGTATCAGCGGGGGTTGAATGCCAATCTGTTGAGGATATCGAAAGAGCGGGCCAATGCTGACCGAAAGCTGAAGCCTAAAAAAGAGCATACAGGTTTTGTTGTGGTGACGGTCGGAGAAAAAGAACACCGCTATAAAGATGGGAACCGACACTGGCGGTCTGCCATGCTCCGCGAGACAATCATACAAAGCCCCTTCTCGATTGACTTTACAGAGGAACAGGCCCGGAAACAAATATTCGATGCACTCTTTAAGCCAGACGAAAACGGTGGCGGGTTGATTAGGAAAATTGGGATCACGGCCTATTATCTTGACGGATATGCTGCGTTGATGGATAACCGGGAATGGGATGAGGCGCGAAAAACACGTAACATAGCTGTTGACGTTCGCTTACGGGCAAATTTCAAGGCAGGATATTGGGAGTTGATTGTTCTGCACACGAAACCACTGGGCCAGGTTCCGGCAGAAATGCGGATTCGGTGATTCTTGGCCAATGCTGGCCCCTGGGAGGCCCATAGGGGCCGCTTTACGCCAGCTGGTGTCTTTTTATGTGACCGGGGGAAAGAGCGGCTACGGGGGCTTTAAAAGGCCCAAAAATAGCCTGTCTGTGGGACTTGAAATGGCGTGTCGGACAGGCTATAATTATAGCAAAAAATAGGGAATAAAATGTATTGATAATAAACGCCCCCCTATAGCCCTTATGCCCTTAAAAATTGTCCTTCTTTTCTTCCCAGGAAAGGGAGAAAGTCAGAGGAGGTTGGGGGGGTGAGCGGAGGCTGTGGGAATGTGGTAAACCCGCAGGGTTTTCCATCATTTCCACAGCCGGAGCGAGGGGGGAAAGGGGGAGGTGACTTTCTCTTTAAGGCCCCGAAGGGGCCGCTCTTTGGCTCCCCCTTTCCCCCCTGCCGCCCGCAGGCGGCTCCTTCGTCCCCGCCACAGCGGATTTTTTCTTTTTGCTTCTTTTTCTTTTTTTGTGTAGGAGGTGCTTCTATGTCAAATGGGTTTCGTGGTACGGTGTCAGAATATCAAGCCTTGTATATGGAGAAGAATGCCCACTTGGAGCAGTTTTTAGAACAAGTTACGCCCTTTGAGTTTTACCGGGAGATTTTCCCGGAGGGGACTTTTGAGCGGCAGGGTCACTTTGAGGACAGTAAGCCCAACGGGATCGCTGTTTCTCTGCCTGGTAAGGGCGGCTCCGTCAATGGTATTGCTCTGGAGATTGAGGGAGACGGTACGGCTAAACGGTACATCATCACGGACGATCTGAAGAAGCTGGACGAGCTGAAGGAGACAGATTTTACTATCATGGCTCCTATATCGTATTTTGGCAAAAGACGGTCAGGGAAGTTTGCCCGGTTCCTCTATGCTCTGGCCTTTGACCTGGATGGGGTGGGAATGCCTCAGCTCCGGGATGTGCTTCATCAGATGGATAAAGGAATTTTGCCAAAGGCTACTTTTGTGGTGAACAGCGGGACAGGGTTGCATTTGTATTATGTCCTGACTGAGCCGGTTCCCATGTACCCGCAGAACCAGCACTATCTGAAGGAGTTGAAGTATTCGCTTACCCGGCAGATTTGGAACAGGTTCACATCCTCCATCAAGCAGCCGCAGATGCAGGGGCTTATGCAGGGGTTTCGGGTGGTCGGCTCCGGGACGAAGCTGGGCAAGGGCTATCCTGTGGTGGCCTACCGGCTTGGTGATCGGGTGGAGCTGGATGATCTCTTGGAGTACATACCCTCGTCTAACGGGGAGCGGCAGAAGTTAGAGGGTATTTTGAGAAAGAGCAGTATGCCCCTGGCTGAAGCTAAAGAGAAGTATCCAGATTGGTATGAGCGGCGGATTATGAAGGGGGAGCGGCGGGGCCGCTGGACGGTGAAAAGAGATCTCTATGATTGGTGGCTGCGCCGCATCCGGGACGAGATCCGGGTGGGCCACCGCTATCATGGGGTAATGACCCTGGCGATCTACGCTAAGAAGTGCGGTATCGAGGAGGACGAACTACGCCAGGACGCCTATTCTCTGCTTCTGCCCTATGATGAAATGAGCATCGAGGAAGTCAACCGCTTTACCAGGGATGATGTAGAGGCGGCGCTTTCGATGTTCAATGAGGACTATGTGACGTTTCCCAGGGATGATATAGCGAGGCTTTCTGGTATGTCTATGCCAGTAAACAAGCGGAATTGGAGAAAACAAAGGGAGCATTTAGGGCGAGCGAGGGCAGTGCAAGCCTTTGATGATCCTGACGGAAAATGGAGGAACAGAGATGGACGGCCTAAAGCTCAGACGTGTGTTTTTGAGTGGCAGCAGCAGCACCCGAAGGGGCGCAAGGCCGACTGTCACCGGGACACTGGCCTTGACCCTAAGACCATACGAAAGTGGTGGGACTGTCCACTGCCAGAGGTCAGCATGAGGGACGGACATATCACGGTGCGGGTGTCCCCGTCCCAGACGGTGAGCGACTTCCTTGTGGCGGCTCTGGCCGAGGAGGATTAGAGGGTTGATTTAGATGGCCGTATATGGTACAATAAACAAGACAGAATATAGTGCGTGGTATGAAAGGGGTATTGTATGATTGCGATTAACTTTACAACGGCCCGGAGCCGGTTCAAGGACTTCTGCGACAAGGTGACGGACGAGGCCGAGACGGTGATCGTCACCAGGAAGGCCGAGAAAAACGTGGTGATTATCAGTGCGGAGCGGTATAGTGAGTTGGAGAAGGCCGAGCGGAACGCCGCCTTTCTCGGTAAGCTGGAGAGGGGGCTTGCCCAGGTTCGAGCCGGCCAGGGCATCGTGAAAACGATGGACGAACTGGAGGCGATGGCGGAAGATGGCGTATAACATCACCTTTTCGCCTGAAGCCTGGGCAGACTATCTTTACTGGCAGACAGAAGATAAAAAGACCTTGAAGCGGATAAACAAGCTGCTCCAGGAGTTGCAGCGGGATGGAGCTGTGCGGGGCATTGGTAAAGCGGAGTTGCTGCGTCATGCCGAGGGCATGAGTAAGAGGATTGACGATAAGAACCGGCTGACCTACACCATGGAGGGCGAGAGCCTTGTGGTTTTGTCGTGTCGGGGCCACTATGAAGATTGAACGGAGGAACGTCATGGATTTTTATGAAGGTCATATTGCCCAGCTTCAGCTACCAGACCCGGCAGACGCCGATCCGCACCCCCGGCTGCTCCTGGAGGGCCGGGGCATCCATGCCGGGGAGTGCTTTTCTGCTCTGTTCCCTGATGGCTGGCACGACATTACCCTGGAGGTGAGCTGGGAGCCGACCGGCCCCGGCTGCTGGTACATATCGACACCTGGCTTTGGGGACATCTGCCCCATTGGTCTGTTTGTCAAAGTATGAAAACCATACGGGAGATAGCGGACGAAATAGGGGTATCAAAGCAGGCTGTCTTTAAGAAAATCAAGCGGGAGCCGCTGTCAACCAGTTTACAGGGGTTGACGTCAACCGTTGACGGTAGGTTGACGGTATCGGTTGACGGTGAAAAGCTGATAAAACAAGCATTTTCGGCGGGCACACCGTCAACCAACCATCAACCGGTTGACGGTGTGGTTGACGGTCAGGTTGATGGTATAATCGCCGTTTTACAGGCCACCATCGATACGCTGCAAGGCCAACTTGAAGTGAAGGACAGGCAGATCGAGCAGCAGACGCAGACCATCACCCGGCTGTCTGATGCCCTGGTCGCTGCCCAGCAGACGGCGGCAGCGGCCCAGGCTCTCCATGCCGGGACAATTCAGCAGCAGCTTCTTTCCGGCGAGGCCGGGGCCGATCAGCAGCACCCAGAGCCGGAGTCTGGACAGAAGCGGAGTTGGTTTAGTTGGCTTTTTAGGAATTAAGCATATTGGGATGGCTGATTTCAGTTTTTGACTACGCCAAAAAACATTTGTGCAACTGGAAGTTGCACAAATGTAAAGTGCTAGTGGTTTCTTTTGGTGTTAATTTGCTGTATTCTACAAAGGAGATTTTCAGATGGAATTGTATGAGAAATTGATTCATCTGAGAAAACAGAAAGGTTTGTCTCAATTAAAATTAGCAGAGGAATTGGGTGTATCGCGTCAGGCGATATCAAAGTGGGAAGTTGGGACGGCGGTTCCTTCAACTGAAAATTTGCGTAGTTTAAGCAAACTCTATGGTGTGTCTTTAGATTACTTGGTTGAGGATAAAAATATTGAAAGCTCTGTAGAAAACGACATAGCAGAGAATGAACCGAGTAGTGATACCATTTCTAATGAGGATAAGTCAGAAATCACTCAAGATCGAATGCGGAGTATTAGTGGCAAATCTGTTTATGTTAAAACAGTCTCTATTGCAGTGTGTATCTGGCTGTTTGTACTGATTGTTGGAATTTTAGGACATGCTACTCTTGCAGCGGGACTTTTTATTATTGGAACTGCAATTCCTCTGATAATTTTTTTGTTGTGTACAAAAGCAATAGGTTATATTTGGAGGAAATTACATAATGAAAAGATATAGATTAGCACTAACAGTGTTGTTAGCACTACTTTTTTGTATGCCTGTTTCTCCATGTGCGCTTGCTGCTGAAGCGGGAGAAGGTGTAAAGGAGTACAGTGTTTCATTTTCGGATTTCTCTCAGATGGCCGAAAATGAGAAAATGGAAAAAATCGTTACAGATTCCAATGGAAATATAGCCATAGTCGGTATTGAGAGGGTGATTGATGGCCGGTCATGTTATAGCGCTGGCTCTACGTGGCGGGTGTGGTTTACTGGGGTCACAATTAACGCCGAATTTTATATGACGGTATCCAATAATACGGTTACAAGCGTATTTGATGATACTATATCGGTAATTGGCGGTACATATGAAGACGATGAATTAACTATGACATCGACTTATGGCAAACTATCCTTTAAGGTTACTTCACTGGGTAGTATCATGTCAGGAAAATGTTGGCTAAAAGGCACTGTTACTGGCAGTGAGGATAAGATCGATGTGAGTTGGCGGATGTAATTGTAGGAATTTTCTAACTTGTTTATTAGGTGGCAGAGCAAGGCATTGATAGACAAGTTAGTAAATTTATATCAAATTTTGAAGGGTGGATTTTACATGAAAAAATTCTTATCTCTGACCTTGGCGCTTATCATGACCTTGGCACTTGCTGTACCTGCTTTTGCCGTAACCGATCCGACTATCCCGTCTGACACATCGGATGAGGATTATGGTATTATGCCTTTGGCATCACTTTTCCCGCAGACGCCTATTGCTGGTGCTGGAACATATAAGACATATGATTTTACGGCATCTTCTTCAAACGGAAACTACATTCGGTTTTGGTTTGAGAATACTACAAGCGAGGCGGTTGATGTTTATCTTTACCGAACAGATTCTGGAAAAGATAAGCTTGTGAAGTCTATGTCTGTCGATGGCGATTCTCATAATCAGGAAGTTTATTACAACTCTACCGCTAGTTCTGGCACCTACTATATCAAAATTGATGCTTCTGAATCTGGCGGAACGATTAGCGGGAATTTGTCTGTAGCTCAGTATACAAAGAGGCCCAACTAATTATAGAGCCGACCGGAAGCGATAGGAGGTGGCCGGATTTCGGCCACCTCCTATCGCTTATACCCGCGGGAGCGCGCAAAAGCACTTTCATACTGACGCCCCAGGGGCGGCGGTGTGAAAGTGCTTTTGCGTTACTTTCTCACCGAGAAAGTAACAAA
>OFHM01001420.1_pt1 | contig 15675 bp, 19 predicted proteins | sample 1521311 | NCBI WGS metagenome assembly OFHM01 (sample SAMEA3504083, study PRJEB24116) | mouse gut metagenome | biome: mouse gut; feature: mouse-associated habitat; material: faeces | place: Denmark | collected 2011 | reverse complement strand
AGGTGGCAGCGCTGGTGGGGTATGATGATGCCTATCATTTCAGCAAGCTGTTTAAAAAGAAATACGGGATTTCGCCGTCCCAGGTCAGGAAGAATCCCTGATTGTTTATTTTTTAACTTATCACAAAACGGTTTTCAAATGTTGTATAATTTGGTACAATGTTGACTGGAGAAGAGAATTGAGTCAACTTCTGATTCCACATGCGCCGGCGCGCATGGAAGCGGTACAAAAATGAAAAGAGGCACGAAAACGGGGCGTCCCGGGACGGAGGTAAGAGATGAGATATTTTTTTCAGTCGGTAGTTGAAAAGAAGGAAAACGGCGTAATGATTCAGATTCCCTTTAATGTATGGGAGGTTTGTAAACAGCGCGATATTATTCAGGGCGAAGTGGTGTTGGACAACAAGGTGATAGATTGCGAGCTGCTTCCGAAGGAAAAGGGCAATTATGAAATCCATATCTCCGACGGGGATGCAGTGAATGTGGAGCTGGGTGTTGCACACAAGATTTTGCTGCATATCACCGGTTCCCTGATCCGTATGGACCAGAACAGTCCTTATAACTTTGAGAATCCCATCCGTAAAATCGACAGCATGGAGGTAATTATCCAACCGGAGGACGGGCTCTGCGGGCAGTCCTGCGTGGCGATGCTGGCAGGGGTTACAATCGCAGAGGTGATCAGCGTCATGGACTGCAGAGAGTGGCAGGCTACCATGGGAATGATGATTTCTGCTCTGAATTATTACGGAATCGACCATTCTGACGTCATTAATTATACGGAAGGACGCAATGCAGTGCTTCCTAAATGTTGTATTATGATGGAGAAGCTTGGACGCTACTGCCATTATCTGGTTCACTTTGACGGAAAGTACTATGATTCCAATCTGGGTGTGCTGGATGAATATGATATGTCCAAGCTGCTGGGATATCTGGAGATCAAGTGCTAAAAGAAGTGATTACACTGCGACAGAGAAAAACCGCCGACATAAACCGGCGGTTTTCCCCGTTCAAAAGGTATACTCTCTGGACTGGCAGTAGTAGTAGGTTCGGAGATGGCTCTGCCGGTCATAGGTGACGGTATAGCATTCCTCCGGACAATTCTGCGGCTGCGCCTTTTCCAGTGTTTCTTCAAAGGAAACGGGTTTTGCATTTTTGGATTCCTGTCGTCCGGAATCTTTATTGTCCCGTTTGAGCTTTGACGATCTGGCAACCATTTGAATCGGATACACTTTGAAATCGCTGTAAATTCCGTTTGCTGCGTTAATCCCTCCCTGGATGTATATTTCAACAGTGTCAATTGTATTTCTAATGAATATATCGGTTGAAAATTGGAAAAAAATGATCTATTTCTAAAATAAATATTAAATTACTCCATGCGGGACAAAGTGAGAAAAAGAGAGTAAATAAAAGAAAACAAGAGAAAATAAGAGATATAGAGTTTTGGTTTTCCGTGAATATGTTTGCAAAGACTTCCATATAAAACTATTATATGTGTTAGTAATTAGCACTCGTATCAAAAGAGTGCTAACAGATACCAAATAATGTAAATGACAGGAGGCAATTATCATGAAGTTAGTACCTTTGGGTGACAGAGTAGTATTAAAACAGTTGGTGGCTGAAGAGACCACGAAATCCGGCATTGTCCTTCCCGGACAGAGCAAGGAGAAGCCTCAGCAGGCAGAGGTTATGGCTGTAGGCCCCGGCGGCATGGTAGACGGCAAGGAAGTCAAGATGGAAGTAAAGGTTGGAGACAAGGTAATCTACTCCAAGTATTCAGGTACGGAAGTAAAGCTTGACGACGAAGAGCTCATCGTTGTAAAGCAGAACGATATCCTGGCTGTAATCGAGAACTGAGTGGCAAGGAAAAATCATCTATATAATGAAAAAAGAAATTCAGAGAATGAAAACGGAGGCATGAAAAGTCATGGCAAAAGAGATTAAATACGGTGCAGAGGCCCGTGCAGCATTAGAATCCGGCGTTAACCAGTTAAGCGACACTGTGAGAGTGACCTTGGGGCCCAAGGGAAGGAATGTGGTATTGGATAAGTCCTTCGGCGCTCCCCTGATTACCAACGACGGCGTGACCATCGCAAAGGAGATCGAGCTGGCAGACGCATTTGAGAACATGGGTGCACAGCTGGTGAAGGAGGTGGCTACCAAGACCAATGACGTAGCAGGCGACGGCACCACTACCGCTACCGTCCTGGCACAGGCGATGGTAAACGCAGGCATCAAAAATCTGGCGGCAGGGGCTAACCCCATCATCCTGAGAAAAGGTATGAAGAAGGCTACCGAGTGCGCAGTGGACGCTATCTCCAAGATGAGCCAGAAGGTAAACGGCAAGGAGCATATTGCAAGGGTTGCCGCAATCTCCGCAGGGGATGACACAGTGGGACAGATGGTTGCGGACGCCATGGAGAAGGTCAGCGGCGACGGCGTTATCACAATCGAGGAGTCCAAGACCATGCAGACCGAGCTGGATCTGGTGGAAGGTATGCAGTTTGACAGGGGTTATATCTCCGCTTATATGGCTACCGATATGGACAAGATGGAAGCTACACTGGAGAATCCCTGCATCCTGATCACAGATAAGAAGATTTCCAATATTCAGGAGATTCTGCCCCTGCTGGAGCAAATTGTACAGTCCGGAGCCAAGCTCCTGATCATCGCAGAGGACGTGGAGGGCGAGGCTCTTACAACCCTCATCGTTAATAAGCTCCGCGGCACCTTCAACGTAGTGGCTGTGAAGGCTCCCGGCTACGGCGACAGGAGGAAGGAGATGCTGCAGGATATCGCTATCCTGACAGGCGGTACCGTGATCAGCTCCGACTTAGGGTATGAGCTGAAGGACACCACACTGGATATGCTGGGTCATGCAAAGTCCGTGAAAGTGCAGAAGGAGAACACCGTCATCGTGGACGGAGAAGGCGACAAGAGCGAGATCCAGGCCCGTATCGGCCAGATTAAGAAGCAGATCGAGGAGACTACATCTGATTTCGACCGCGAGAAGCTTCAGGAGAGACTGGCGAAGCTGGCAGGCGGCGTTGCCGTTATCCGCGTAGGCGCTGCTACCGAGACAGAGATGAAGGAAGCGAAGATGCGTATGGAAGACGCTCTTGCCGCTACCAGAGCAGCTGTAGAGGAAGGCATCATCTGCGGCGGAGGTTCCGCTTATATTCATGCTGCCAAGGAAGTTACCAAGCTGGCGGAAACCCTGGAAGGCGACGAGAAGACAGGGGCAGGCATCGTGCTGAAGGCTTTGGAGTCTCCGCTGTATCATATTGCAGCAAACGCAGGGCTCGAGGGCAGCGTTATCATCAACAAGGTCCGTGAATCCGAACCGGGCATCGGCTTCGATGTGCTGAAAGAGGAGTATGTGGACATGGTGAGCGCAGGTATCCTGGATCCTGCCAAGGTGACCAGAAGTGCTCTGCAGAACGCTACCAGCGTGGCAAGCACCCTGCTGACCACCGAGAGCGTTGTGGCCAACATCAAGGAGGAAACCCCCGCTATGCCCGCAGGCGCAGGCGGAATGGGCGGTATGATGTAATTAGCTTCCACTGACGGAATAGAGAGATTCGTAAAAATGATGTCCCGGATAACAGATTTAGATCCGTTGTCCGGGACTTTTTTGACGGGCAGATCTGCATTTCGCTGCCCGAATATAAGAAAGGAGAAGTATGACGATGAACCGTTTTGAGTATGTGGTAGTGTCTATTGACGGAGATTACGCGAATCTGAAACGCACAGATATAGAATCGGATGAACTGAAACTGGTAGCCAGGGCTCTATTGCCGCCGGTGATCGTGGAGGGGACGAAGCTGTGCTATGAATGGATGAGCTACAGTATTCTGGAGTGAGGAAGCTTACCTCTTATCGTTGAAAAATAACCTCTTACACAGAAACTGTTTACAGATTCCGGATTTGCTGTATACTGAATTCATGAGCTCCATATATGAAGACAAAACACATATAAGGCGTCAGCAGGAGAGTCGGGATGAAGGTAAGGATTGAGATCGAGGAAGGTCTGGCAGAGGAGGAAGTCATTATCCGATGCGGCAGCCTGAACGATTCCGTTATTAGTCTACAAAATTACATATCGGAGCAGTCCGGCGGCAAAGGGTATCTCCTCCTGCGGAGGAACGAGACGGAATTCTATGTTCCCTTGAAGGAGATTTACTTTTTTGAGACGGAAGGAAGGGAACTGCGTGCCCATACGGCGAATCAGATTTTTTACTGTGACTACAGGCTTTATGAGCTGGAAGAGCTGCTGCCCGGATGCTTTATGCGGATATCGAAATCATCCATTGCCAATCTGGATGTGATCTACTCCGTCACCAGAAATCTGACGGCATCCAGTGTGGTGGAATTTACAGGAAGTGCCAAAAAGGCGATGTTGTCCAGAGCGTATTTCAAGGTGGTGACAGAGCGCCTGAAAGCCAGAAAGCTGGGAATATGAGGCGCAGGTATGCGCAGAGTGAGAGGCGCGGCAACGGTATCATTGTCAGGAGCCGGACGCGGAATAGGAGGAGAAGATGAGAGGAAGAAAAAGTGCTTTTTGGGGAGTTATGTTTTTGGTGGCGGCAGCGGCAATATTGATGGGAAGGTTCGGATATCTGGAGGGGATCGGATTCTGGTCTATCCTGTTCAGCATCTGTCTGATTGCGATATTGATCAAGGGTGTTTTTCGGATGAAAATCGGGACGATCTTATTTTCTCTGGCATTTTTGATTATCGTGAACGACGAATTGCTGAACCTGGAAGCGATCACGCCCTGGCCTGTCCTGGGAGCGGCACTGCTGGGGACGATAGGGCTGAAGATCCTTTTTCCGCGGCTTAGCAGGGGACGGCTGACAGGACATGCAGTGCGGATTGAAGGCGGAGACACTCCTGCCCTGTGGGAAGAGGGTCTGGACGGAGAGGATTTTTCTTATGAAAACGTCTTCGGCTCGTCTGTGAAATATCTGACGGGGGTAGTCAGGAGCGTGCACGTGGATAATGTTTTCGGAAGCATGGAGATCTATTTCACGGATGCCTGTTTATATCGGGGGAAGGCTTCGTGCAGTGTAGATGGTGTTTTTGGGAGTGTGATTCTCTATGTTCCCAGGACGTGGCAGGCGGAAATAAAGACAGGAAATGTGTTTGCTTCTTCTGGGGAGAGAGGAAGAAATGCTCCGGATGGGGCCAATGTGCTTCATGTGGACGGAGATATGGTATTCGGAAGCCTTGAAGTGGTTTATGTGTAAAACGGAACAAAGTACAGCCCTTTCGCATATCATAAAGAGAGATATGCGGGAGGGCTTTCTTATGGCTTTGGTAGTAATCGATGCAGGACACGGCGGAGCAAATCCGGGAGCGACATACAAAGGCAGGCAGGAGAAGGATGATGCAATTGCACTGGCTCTGGCAGTGGGCCGAATTTTGGAGCAGAACGGAGTGGAGGTGTATTATACAAGGGAATCAGATATCTACGAGTCTCCTGAACAAAAGGCAGAGGAGGGAAATGCGGCGGGAGCAGATTATTTTGTATCCATTCATCGGAATTCCAGTCCTTATCCCAATCAATATACAGGGATTGAGACTCTTGTATACAATCGATACGGGGAGGCGGCGAGACTGGCAGACAATATCAACACCAGGCTGGAACAGGTCGGATTTGAGAACCAGGGAGTCAATGAGCGGAAGAATCTTGTGGTATTGAACCGGACAAATATGCCTGCAGTGTTGATAGAGGCCGGATTTATCAATACGGATGCGGATAATGAGCTTCTTGACGCACGTTTTAATGAGGTGGCGGCAGCGATTGCAGACGGAATCCTGGCCACCGTCTGGACTGCATGAAAGGGGAGGAAGAGGTCAGGATTTGAGGGAAAAAATATCGGGTATCTTGCTGGGGGCTGCGGTGTTGGTACTGTTTGTAGGAATCGGAATGAAGCCGGCAGACAGGGACAGCGATGCGGAGAAGGAGCAAAAGGATGTGACGGGCTGCATCCGGCTGGCCGGAAGTTCCTCTATGGAGCATTATGTCAGCGCTTTGGCGGAAGGGTTTATGGAGAAATATCCCGATGTGACAGTGACCGTAGAGTATACGGGATCCGGAGCCGGAATCGCGGCAGTGACGGAAGTCTCCGCAGAGATCGGGATTTCCTCCAGATACCTGGCTGAGGAAGAGAAGGACCGGGGATTGGCGGAAAATATCGTAGGGCTGGACGGAATCGCCGTGTGCGTGGATGTTGCAAATCCGGTGCGGGAACTGACCAGGCAGGAGCTTGCCGATATCTATCGGGGAAAGATCCGCAATTGGGCGCAGGCAGGCGGCGAGAATATTCCCATCGTGGTAATCGGGCGGGAGGCGGGGTCAGGAACGAGACAGGCTTTTGAGGAATTCCTGGAGTCCGTGGATATCTGTACATATGTCAATGAACTGGACAGCACAGGCGCCGTTGCGGCCAGAGTATCATCTACGCCGGGAGCAATCGGCTATGTGTCTTTCGATACCCTGGACAGGACACAGCCAAAGATTGCGGCACTTTCGCTGGACGGAGTGAAGCCCTCCGCGGAAAATATAGTCTCAGGCAGCTATCCTCTGTATCGGCCCTTTATAATGGTTACAAAGGGGGAAGTCTCCGGCCAGAATTCCCTAGTGCAGCTCTGGTTTTCGTATGTGTACGGCGAAGAGGGAAGGCTGGCGGCTGAAATGGCGGATGTGCTTGTTATCCGCTAATCCATGGCGGTCAGGCAGGAATTTATACGGAAATAATGTCGGAAGTATGGAGAAGGGAGTGTGAAGGGAAAAGGGAAATGAAAACGGAGAAAAAAGAAATCATCCAGGAGAGGGCGGCGGGCATTTTTTTTGCCCTCTGTGCCGCGGTCAGTGTATTTGCTGTTTTTGCCATCGGATTTTATACGTTTGCGAAGGGGTTGCCGGCTCTCGGAAAGGTGGGTTTTCGGAATATTTTTCTTGGTACCGTATGGAGGCCTACGGGGGAGGAGCCGGAGTTTGGGATATTGTATATTATATTGACATCTGCAGCGGGAACTATTCTGGCTGCGGTCATCGGTGTGCCGATGGGAATTCTCACGGCCGTCTATCTGTCGGAGATCAGCGATGCGGGAAAGAGCAGAATCGTGAGAGATGCCGTGGAGGTGCTGGCAGGAATTCCTTCCGTGATTTACGGATTGCTCGGCGTCTATTTGCTGAATCCGGCGATGTATCGGCTGGAAAGGAAGATTTTTGCCCATTCTGATACCCATCGCTTTACGGGAGGAGCCAATTTGCTCTCCGCTGCGACGGTGCTGGCCGTGATGATGCTGCCCACCGTTATCCATATCAGTGAAACCGCCATCCGGTCCGTAGGCATGGAGATCAGAGCCGCATCTGCAGCGCTTGGGGCAACAAAGGTGCAGACCATTTTCTGCTCTGTTTTGCCTGCAGCCAGACCGGGGATTATCATGGCTGTGGTATTGGGGGTGGGAAGAGCGGTGGGAGAGGCCATGGCGATTACATTGGTGTCGGGAGGCAGTGTAAACGCGCCGTTTCCCTTTTCCTCCGTCCGCTTTCTGGCCACGGCCATTGTCAGCGAAATGGGATATTCCCAGGGATTACACCGGCAGATGCTCTTTACGATAGCGCTTGTCCTATTTGGGTTTTTACTTCTGGTGAATCTGGCTGCAAAGCTGATTTTGAAGGGAAGGACTTAGTACAGAAATGGAGAATGGTTCGCTTGGCGGAAGCAGAGGGAAAATGGGAGAGATTTTTTGGATGGCAGTAATCCATGGGGCAGCGTATTGCTGCGTCTTTTTGCTGCTGGGGATGGCCGGATATATTTTTTTCAGAGGATTCCGTGTTCTGAGTCTCCGTTTTTTCTATACGGTCACCAGTACCTGGAAGGGAACCGTAGGAATTGGGGGTAATCTGATAAACACAGTCTACATTGTCGTCCTGACATTGCTTATAGCGCTTCCCGTGGGGGTGGGAACTGCCGTTTATTTAAACGAGTATGCGCGCCGGAATATGTTTACCTGTTTTATATCCTTTGCATTGGAAATTCTTGCAGGGATTCCTTCTGTTATATTCGGCCTGTTCGGGATGGTATTTTTCGGAAATGTGATGGGGCTGGGATATTCCCTGCTTAACGGGGCTCTGACCCTGTCTATGATGGTGCTGCCCTTGATTGTCAAAAATACCCAGGCGGCATTGGAGGCAGTGCCACAGAGCTATCGGCAGGGCGCTGTGGGCCTGGGAGCCGCAAAATGGTATTTGATTCGGACGATCCTGCTTCCCTGTGCCGGAAAGGGAATTCTGACAGGTGTCATCCTCTCCGTAGGACGGATTATGGGGGAGTCAGCGGCATTGCTGTTTACGGCGGGTAGTGCCAGGCTGCTGCCCGGACTGGGAGTCGGCATCGCCGAAATGCTGGAAAAGCTGCGGAACAAGATTATGGAATCGGGAGGGACGCTTACCGTAGAGCTGTATTTACAGATGCAGAACGGAGAGTATCAGACGGCATTTGCCATTGGGTGCGTTTTGATGATTATGGCCTTTCTGGTACAGTTTGCGATAAAGCTGATATGCGGTGAGGACAGCCATGAAAAACACTAAAATAACGGCGGAAAATTGGAATTTATATTATGGAAAACAGCATGCTCTGAAAAATATCAGTCTGGAAATCAGGACGAAGGGCATTATGGCACTCATAGGGCCCAGCGGATGCGGAAAGTCCACTTTTTTGAGATGCTTAAACCGTATGAATGATCTGATCGAAAATGTGCGTACGGAGGGCAGAATCCTGCTGGGGGAGGAAGACATTTATGCGCAGAAGGTAGATCCGACGATTTTGAGGAGGAGGGTGGGAATGGTTTTTCAGCAGCCGAATCCGTTTCCCGTCAGTATTTTTGACAATATCGCCTATGGTCCGAGACTGCAGGGCTTGAAGGACAGGAGGCAACTGGAAAACAGGGTGGAGGAAGCTCTGCGGGGGGCTGCTGTATTTGAGGAGGTAAAAGACATTCTGAAAAAACCTGCACTGGGTCTTTCCGGCGGACAACAGCAGCGGATATGCATTGCCAGGGCGCTGGCGGCCGGACCGGAAGTATTGCTGATGGACGGACCTACTTCCGCCCTGGATCCGGTATCTACCTTAAAGATCGAGGAGCTGCTGAAAAGCCTGAAAAAAAAATTAACCGTCGTCATCGTCACCCATAACATGCAGCAGGCAGCCAGAATCTCGGATGAAACAGCTTTTTTTCTTGCAGGAGAGCTGGTAGAATGGGGGGCGACGGACGCTTTATTCTGCAGACCAAAAGATAAAAAGACAGAGAGCTATATCACAGGAAGGTTTGGATGAGTATGGAAAAGAGGCGGGGAATAACTTGTGAGTTTTCACAGGTTATTCCCGCAGGTTGATCAATTCTCTGTTTCTGCGTCGCCGCTGCCGGCGGAGTCAGAATCTTCTTCAGGATTATCCTCTTTAGGAGTCTCTTCCTCAGGAAGGGTCATCAGTACTTTCATAATACGGTTCTGCTCGATACCCTGTACTTTCAGGCGGGTACCGTTTTCCAGGACGACTTCTTCATTGTCTTCCGGCAGACGGTCCAGACTTTCGATGATGATGCCGCCGATGGAATCATAGTCCTCGCTCCCCAGCGTGGTTCCCAGCTCGTCATTGATATCGTCCAGCTTCATGCTGCCTTCTACAAGGTAGACATTATCGTCCATTTTCTGAATATATTCTTCCTCATCGGCATCGTATTCGTCCCGGATTTCACCGACGATCTCTTCCAACAGATCTTCCAGGGTGATCATACCTACCGTAGCGCCGTATTCGTTGAGGACAAAAGTCACGCTGGTTGCTTTTTCACGCAGTTCATAGAGCAGATCGGACACTTTCTTGAATTCATATGTAAAATGTGCATCCCGCAGAATGGACTTCACATTGAAGTTGGCTTTGTCCTCGGTCAGGATAAAGTCTTTGATATTGATCAGGCCAATGATATTGTCCGTATCGTTCTCATATACAGGGAATCGGGTGTACATGGATTCACGGAAAGTGGCCAGAACATCATCAAAAGTAGCATTCACATCCACTGCGATCATATTGATCTTGGGAATCATGATATCTTTGGCTAGCGCATCCGAGAAATCAAACACATTATAGATCATTTCCCTTTCTTCAGACTCGATGACGCCGTCTGCATGGCTGACTTCCACATAAGTGCGCAGTTCCGCTTCTGTCATTGTGGTAATTTTTTTGCTGGGATCGATGTGCAGCAGACGCAAAATCCCGTTGGACATTTTGTCTACTACAAAGATGACAGGAGTCATGATCTGCATCAGCCCGTAAATGATGCCGCTGTAGGCGAGAGTCAGTTTCTCCGAAGTAAGCATGGCCCAGGTCTTGGGGACGATTTCTCCGCAGAGCAGGATGATGATGGTCAAAACGCCGGTAGCAACGGCAACAGGGATTCCGAACTGCAGGGCGATTGTAGTGGTCAGGGCGGAAGTGGACAGATTCACGATGTTATTGCCGATCAGGACCGTGCTGAGCATCTTGCTGTAACTGACCAATATTTTGTTCACTCTGGCGGCCCGTTTGTTCCCCTCTTCTTCCAGGGTCCGTAGCCTTACGCGGTTGACTGTACTGAAGGCCGTCTCTGCCGAAGAGAAAAAGCCTGACAGAATAAAGAGAATAATGAGAGCTATAAATTGTATACCTTCTGGAACTTCCAAGTAAATTTCACTCCTTTTTTATTTATTTTACTTGATTGTAATTACAAATAACTATACCCAATTGGAAAGTAGTTGTCAAGTTCTTGCTTCATACTGCATATTATTTTATAAAAAGTTTATAGACTTACAGGCTGCGGTCCGGTCAGATTGTATAGAGGGCGGGATCGGCGGGCAGAGTCGGAACAGGGGGAATGATGGAACAAAATCAGAGGAGGGAAGGAATCCCGTTGGCTTTTCTGGTGAAAAGTCTGCTTTTTTCTTACATATTGACAGCCACTTTGCTGGCAGTGCTGGCTTTTTTACTGTATAAGCTGGGGCTGGATGAAAAGACAATCTCCATAGCCATCATTGTGATCTATGTGGCCGGTACTTTTTTCGGAGGATTTGTTACAGGCAAGAAGATGGGAAGCAGAAAATTTCTCTGGGGACTTTTGATGGGAACGGTTTACTTTCTGGTGCTGGCTGTGGTTTCGCTGTGTGTGGGCAAAGGAAATATCCAGCTGGGGAGCTCCTTTTTTACCACATTGGTGATTTGTGCGGGAGGCGGAATGCTGGGCGGAATGCTGAGCTGAGAAATTTACATGAATTTAGAGGCATTTTCAAAAAAACCTTTTACAAATAGAAAATTTATGTTATACTACATAAAGTTTCTTATTCCTGCAGCAGAATGCCTTCCTATAGCGCGTTCTGCTGTCTGAGAGAATTTAGTGAAAACGAGGAGGCTTTTAAGCATGAAGCACATTAAGACTTTGACAACCAGAGATCTGAAGGAATCTATGAAGAAGGGTGGTTGCGGCGAGTGTCAGACGTCATGCCAGTCTGCCTGCAAGACTTCCTGCACAGTTGGAAATCAGAGCTGCGAGAAGACGAAGTAGTCAGAATGGAGAAAGATTCCTGACGGGCAAAAGTATTCTAAATGGAGAAAAGTATTCCATTGGAAAAGTTCAGGACCAGGACAAGCAGCGGATCCTTTCGCTGCTTGAACTTTTGTGCATAGAGACTGTTCGGGGCCCAATGGTTTGACATTTCTGCCCGGAGACAGAAAACGATTTCGGACAAGAGGTTTAGAAAGGAACATTTAAGTGATACATCAATATAAAAGCAATGGGTACAACATAATCCTGGATGTAAACAGCGGTTCCGTTCATGTAGTGGATGATGTGGTATATGATATTGTTCCGCTGGTTGAGGAGCTGACGGCCGGCGGTGTGAAGAGTGCAGAAGCCCTCATGGAGGATTTGGCCGGCAGAGAGGAGCTTAAGTACCCGGCAGAGATACTGAGAGAAGCCGTGGAAGAGGTATTGGAGCTGGAAGCGGCAGGACAGCTGTTTGCACCTGATGTGTATGAGCATTATGTCTATGATTTCAAAAAGCGGCAGACGGTGGTAAAGGCGCTGTGCCTCCATATCGCTCATGACTGTAACCTGGCCTGCAGGTATTGCTTCGCGGAAGAGGGAGAGTACCACGGCAGACGGGCTTTGATGAGTCTGGATGTGGGGAAAAAGGCGCTGGATTTCCTGGTGGCCAATTCGGGAAACCGAATCAATCTGGAGGTGGATTTTTTCGGCGGAGAGCCGCTGATGAACTGGGATGTGGTCAAGAGCCTGGTAGAGTACGGCAGAAGTCTGGAAGGGCCGCATAACAAAAGATTTCGCTTTACCCTGACCACCAACGGCGTACTTCTCAATGATGAAATTTTGGAATTTGCCAATCGGGAGATGGCGAATATCGTTTTAAGCATTGACGGGCGGAAAGAAATTCATGATAAGATGAGACCTTTCCGTGGAGGGCAGGGAAGCTATGACCTGATTGTGCCCAAGTTTCAGAAGGTGGCCGAGAGCAGGGGGCAGAGCCGGTATTATGTGCGGGGGACTTTTACCCGGAATAATCTGGACTTTTCCAAAGATGTGCTGCATTTGGCAGATCTGGGATTTGAACAGATTTCCGTGGAACCGGTGGTGGCCGGTCCGGAGGCGGATTACGCCATTCGGGAAGCGGATCTTCCCGTTTTGAAGGATGAATATGACGCCCTGGCATCGGAGATGCTCAGACGCAGGAAAGAAGGGAAGGGATTCAATTTCTTCCACTTTATGATAGACCTGGAGGGCGGACCCTGCGTGGCAAAGCGCCTCTCCGGCTGCGGTTCCGGAACGGAATATCTGGCGGTGACTCCCTGGGGGGACTTTTATCCCTGTCATCAGTTTGTCGGAAATGAACAGTTTCTGCTGGGAAATGTGGACGAGGGCATCCGCAACCGTGAGATCTGCGACGCGTTTAAACGCTGTAATGTCTACGCGAAGGAAAAATGCCGCGACTGTTTTGCGAAGTTTTACTGCAGCGGAGGGTGCGCTGCAAATGCGTGGAATTTTACCGGGGATATCCTTGGCGCGTATGAGATCGGCTGCGAGCTTCAGAAAAAACGGGTGGAATGCGCGATTATGCTGAAGGCGGCGGGCGTATGACGGCATAGAGGGATTTTGTGTTAGAAAGGATAAAGAAATATGAAGAAGAGTAAAGCAGCAGTCATACTGGTCCTGATTCTGGCGGCGCTCGCCGGACTGGGCTATTATGCGTCACTGATTCTTTCGTCGACCGGAGTCGGCGAGAAGATGAGTATTCCGCTCGGGCTGGATCTGTCGGGCGGTGTATCCATCACATATCAGATTCTGAATGAGAATCCGAGCGCTGAGGACATGGGCGATACGATTTACAAGCTCCAGAAGCGTGTCGAGAGTTACAGCACGGAGGCGTCTGTCTATCAGGTCGGGGACGACCGGATTACGGTGGAGATCCCGGGGGTAACGGATGCGAATAAAATTTTAAAAGAGCTTGGAAATCCGGGATCCCTGGAGTTCCAGCTTCCGGACGGAACCGTGTACATGACCGGCGAGCATGTGGCAAATGCGCAGGCGCAGACACAGCCGGACGCGTACGGCAACAAGGAATATGTTGTCGCGCTGACGCTGACGGACGAAGGGGCGGGGCTTTTCGGAAAGGCAACGGCCGACAACGTCGGAGAGGTACTTCCGATTGTGTATGACGGAGAGGTGATCAGTTACCCGGAGGTTCAGATGGCGATTACCGGGGGCACGGCGCAGATTTCCGGTATGGGGACATTTGAGGATGCGGATGTGCTGGCGCTGAACAAGGTATTGGTAAATCAAGATACCATATCGGCTCCCTCTCTCTCGAGCTTAGCGAGCTGGAGTCGAGCGTGGTCGGCGCGCAGCTCGGAAGCCGGGCCATCTCCTCCAGCCTGAAAGCGGCGGCGATCGGTCTCGGCCTTGTCATGGTATTTATGATCATTATATATGCCGTTCCGGGTGTGGCGGCGGCGATTGCGCTGGCCGGTTACACGGTTCTGGTGATTGCAACCCTGTATCTGTTTGAGATTACGCTGACGCTGCCGGGAATCGCCGGTATTATTCTGGGAATCGGTATGGCGGTGGATGCAAACGTGATTATTTTTGCGCGTATCCGTGAGGAGATCGCGACGGGAAAGACGGTCCGCACCTCGATGAAGATCGGATTTCAGAAGGCCATGTCCGCCATTCTCGACGGAAACATCACGACGCTGCTCGCCGCGGTTGTGCTGATGGCGCTGGGCTCCGGAACGGTGAAAGGATTTGCTTATACGCTGATGATCGGCATTGTGCTCTCGATGTTTACCGCGCTGGGCGTCACAAGGGTGATTCTGTCCTGTTTTTACGGACTGGGCCTGCAGGATGAGAAGTTTTACGGCCGTGCGAAAGAGCGCAGAACGATTGCATTTCTCGGGAAAAAGAATCTGTTTTTTGCACTTTCCCTCGCTGTGATTGCGGCCGGATTTATCGGGATGGGAGTCCATAAGGCAACGGGCGGGAACGCGCTCAATTACGGCCTTGATTTTATGGGCGGAACTTCCACGACCGCAGACTTTGGAAAGGATTACACGATCGAGGAGATTGAAGGGACGCTCGTGCCGCAGGTGGCGGAGATTACCGGGGACAATGATATCATGGCAAATAAGGTGGAGGGCACCACGCAGATCACGGTCAAGACGCGCACGCTTACCGTGGAGGAGCGCGAGGCGCTTGAGACCATGCTGACGGAAAAATTTGAGGTTGACAAAGCGACGATTTCCTCGCAGAGCATCAGTTCCACGATCAGCGGCGAGATGCGCTCCGACGCTGTGGTTGCCGTCCTGGTATCCACGGTCTGTATGCTGATTTACATCTGGTTCCGCTTTAAGGATATCCGTTTCGGCGCCAGCGCAATTATCGCTCTGCTTCACGATGTTCTTGTGGTGCTGGCGGTGTACGCTCTTGTGCGCATTTCCGTGGGCAACACGTTTATCGCATGTATGCTGACGATTATCGGTTATTCGGTCAACGATACCATTGTTATTTTTGACCGTATCCGTGAAAATCTTGGAAAGCGGACGGGGAAGCAGACGCCGGAAATGCTGGCGGAGGTGGCCAATGTCAGTCTCACGCAGACTTTGTCGCGAAGCATCAATACCTCGATTACGACGTTTATCATGGTGTTTATGCTGTTTGTGCTCGGTGTCGCGAGTATCCGTGAGTTTGCGCTGCCGCTGATGGCAGGGCTGATCTGCGGCGCTTATTCTTCGATCTGCATCGCGACGGAGCTGTGGTATGTGATGAAGCTGCATGTGGGAAAAAAGAAACTGGTAACGAAATGAAAAGCATCCTGATCTACGCGGTGTTTATGAATCTGGCGGGATTTGCCGCGATGGGGGCGGATAAGCGGAGGGCGAAAAAGCATCTCTGGCGCATCCCGGAGCGGACCCTGTTTTTCTTAAGCGCGCTCGGGGGGAGCATCGGAACCTGGGCGGGGATGTATGCGTTCCGCCACAAGACAAAACACTGGTATTTTGTGTGGGGAATGCCGGGAATTCTGATTTTACAGCTTGTCTTAGCGTGGCTGTTTGTCCGCCGCGGCTGA
>OFHM01001419.1_pt1 | contig 15677 bp, 12 predicted proteins | sample 1521311 | NCBI WGS metagenome assembly OFHM01 (sample SAMEA3504083, study PRJEB24116) | mouse gut metagenome | biome: mouse gut; feature: mouse-associated habitat; material: faeces | place: Denmark | collected 2011 | reverse complement strand
TGCCGTTTCACGAATTTTCATTCGTTAAAGCGACAGCCCCTTTTAAAAACTGGCGGCCTAAAATGAGGGAGACTTGTATGATAATAATTTGAGATAGTTGTCATCAAATTATTTTGTATTAACCGTATTACTCCAAAACCCGTAACAAGCTCCAGTTCAATCCCTTCCTCCGCAAAATACCCCTCCTCAATCGCCACATACTGCGGCGCATAGAAGATGGAGTGAGCCACCTCATTGAGCGTAACCTTTGTCAGATCTCCCGACGGGGCAGGCGCATCCTTTCCGCCGCAGGCAGCAGCTCCGATGGTAATGAGAGCCAGCGCCGCGGCGGCTAACATGGCAGGCAGTTTCTTTTTCATATGATATCCTCCTTTTTCTGGTGAGCACCCCGGGAACGCTTTGTACCCGGATTGGTGAAAGTGCTCTAATGGTATACCATATGAAAGAATCAAAAAAATGTGATAATCAGGGACAGATTTGCGAATCTTCCATACACAGCCTTACGGATTCGAATCAATCCAAATCGAAGCATCCCCGGATTCCTGGTCCTCCATTGCCTCCCTGGCAATGCGATCCTCCTCCTCAGACAATGCCTCTTCCTGGGCAGCCAGATTCTCCGCCCGTCTTTGTTCCTCTTCCAGCCGTTTTTCTTCCGCTTCCGCTGCTGCGGCTTCCGCCGCCCGCCTTTTTTCCTCCGCCTGTCGTTCTTCCTCGGCCTTCCGTTCCGCTTCCGCCCGCCCGGCCTTGTCTACAACAGTGACGGTAAGCGTATTGCTCTCAACATCACCGCAGGAAACCCGGATTTCAAAGGTGCCCTCAAGATCCCCGGTGTAAATACCGGATTCGGAAAATGCAATCCCGTCAGAATCCACGATGTATTCCAAATTTTCAAGATCCGCTCCTTCCGGCGACGCCGTAACCTCCACAGCAATCTCTGTCAGAATATCATATTCCTCCTGGTAATCCGGAATGGAAATGGTAATAGTATCCGCCTTTTTCTTCCCGCAGCCTGCCAAAAGCATCATGGACAGCAAATACTCTTTTCCTTTTTGATATTTATCCTTTTCCTGTCTTAAGTCATTGATATTCTGCATTCCTTTCGTAGTGTACCGTTCCGTATCCGGCGCCGTCAACGCTTCCCCAAATGCTTCCTTTAACCTATCATAAATGTCCGCATCTTCTGTGGCAAGATAAATTTTTTCACAGGAATGCTCTTTCACAATTTCTTCCGCCTTTTTTATCATCTGTTCCGCCGTTGGCTGTATCGGATGTCCTTTGGGTTTTGAAGATACATAATCTGTTCCTCTTGCCAGAATCCCAAGTGTTTTTGCGCCTCCCAGCATTCCTTTTCTGATTTTTTCGTACTCCAGCCGGATATCTTCTTTTACCTTAAAGTACTTTTGAAAAATATTATGCCAATAATCAAACAGTTCACCGCCTTCCGCCACCCGGAAATCAGGATATTCATTCTTTTCCGTAATCAGCCCATCGCTGAGAATGACGTTTTTTGCGCCCCTTATGTCCGCAAGGCGATATCCGCAGGGCTGCTCAAAATAATACTCCCAGGCGTTCTCCCTTCCGACCTTTTCCTCCTCAAGATAAGTATTTCTCCCATTTTGCATATCAATCACAGGAATATAACCCTGTTTAACCGCATATGCCACAAGCCCCATATTCGTCATAACATGAGAAAAGAGGCCTACCTTGCAATAGGCTCTCCTCACCACAAAAAAAGTTTTATCCGGGTGTTTGTTTCCCCAGGATCCCCTTCTTTCCCGCCATTTCCACTTTGTATAAATTTCATCCAGAACGGTAATGCTCTGAAGCTTTTGCTTAATACTCATTTCTCTCTTTTCCCCACGTCTACGGACGTGTCGTAGACTGCGCAATCATCATTTGATAAAAGCATTTTCCTTTAGACTGTATTTTCCGCCTTTCAAAAACTTATGTCTTATCACCCACCAGCCGGGTACCCAGATATATTTGTGCATTGCCGGGGAAGCGCTTCCTATCATCCAACAGTTCCGTGTACACTCCTTTGCACACCGCCTGACTTCCTTAGCCTGCTCCGAATTCCACAGTTCGTCCCAGTTCTGTTCGTTTAAATTACCCATAACCGCTTTCTTCTCCATCCCGTTACACGGAATCACATCACCGAAAGGGTCTATGAAAAAAGCATTTCTTGACATATCGCAGGGCAATAACCTCTTATTTCCATAAATATAATTAATCAGCCCGTGATTAAAATAGGCTCTGAACCATTTCTTAGGAGAATTGCTTTTTAAAAGCTCGTTTATCAGCTTCTCAAAATTTTCCGCCACCTTCTTCTTATCGTTGATTTTATTATCCGTCTTTCTGAAATAAAAAGAGTTATGGAGAGTAGCCGTGGCAAATTCCATCTCCATATCATTGGCAATGTTGTAAAGGGGAACCAAATCTTCACAATTCATATCCTGCACCGTCATTCCAAAGCCCACATCAGGATGTTTCATTTCCACCAGCGTCTTTAAGGTCTGGTATCCTCTGTTAAAGCCGTCCGGTATTCCTCTTATCTTATCATTGGTTTCCTGCAAACCTTCAATGCTGATTCGGATTCCTACCTTGGGAAACTCTTTACATAAATTAATAATCCTGTCTGTGAAATAGCCGTTTGTGGAAATTACAATTCTGTCGGACTTTTTATACAGCTCCCTTACTATCTCAGGAATATCGCGGCGCACAAAAGGTTCCCCGCCTGTGATATTAGTAAACGCCATTTCGGGCAGCTTCTTAATCGTTTCAAGAGTGATTTCCTCCCCTGGTTTTGTGGGGTCCTTGAAACAATCACACATATTACACCTTGCATTACAGCGATAGGTCACAATAACAGTTCCATATAACGTTCTTTTACCCATTTTTTCCTCCAGACCCAAAAGCGCAAAAATCTGTGCGCTCTCTTAGGCTTTTATAAAGCTCAGTCAATGTTATTACATATTCATCCGCAAAAGTAAACTTCTTTTTCCTGCAGTTTTCGGAATAAATTTTCTGCTTCTCATTATCATTCCATAAATTTTCTATCTTACTCTTCAAATTATTAACGTCCCCAGGGATAAACAGTTCCCCCGTCACGCCGTCTTCAACCAGCTCCGGAACGCCCCCTATACAGGAAGCAATTACCGGTGTTCCATACATCTGAGATTCCATCACGGAATAGGGACAATTTTCATACCACTCCGAGGGGAATACGCTGAATTGCGCCCTGGCAATTAAACTCCTCAGTTCCTCCCCCTTTTTAAAACCAACGTTTTTTACATTCCCGCAGTTTTCCAACGCTTTCTCAAGCTCTCCGCCTCCTGCAAAAATGAAAGGAATGTCCGGAAGCCGTCTGCACGCCTCAAGGAGGGTTTCTATTCCCTTTTCCTTTGCATAACGTCCGAAATAAAGTACATAGTCCTCCTTTTCACCGGGGCTGTCTCCTGTCTGTGTCCTGCCATCTCCTAAAAAATTATAAAGCACTTTCAGCTTATTTTTCAAACTCGTATTGGTTGCCAGTTTCTTCATCATAAATTCACTGGGGCAAATAATCAAATCAATTTTTTCATAAGTATTCAGTTTCTTATACAGACTGGCCTCTATCGTTCCGAGCAGACTCCTTATTCGAGAATTGTGAATGCATCTGTTTTTTGTGCACTCCCCAAACCTTCCGCCCTCACACCGGAAACATATTTCACTTCTGTCAGGAATATACATCATGTGATTAGGACATATCCATTGATAGTCGTGCGCCGTATACACAACAGGCAGATATTTATTATTTTCTTTTCCCCACTTGCGTATTTCGTAAATAACGGAAGGCGTAATCTGAAAATTAAAATTATTCAAATGTACAATATCCGGTTTAAAATCATCCAAAACCATCCGGATTTTCTTTCTTGCTTCCACAGAGTAAATAATTCTAAAGGGATAAAATATCTTCTGCAGCTTTCCGCCATGGAAATCCATTGGGGAAGTATAACTTTCGGCATGATTTCCCACAGTTCTTCCCGGGTGCTCCATGCCGAAATACTGCACCTCATGTCCCTGTTTTTCGAGTCCCTTTCCCAGATTAAAAATATAGGTTTCCGAACCTCCGTTCGGAAACAAAAATTTATTGACAATTAATATTTTCATAGTCAATTTTCCTTTAAAATGTATTGGTTGCAAGAAGCGTGCAGTCCGGCGCACAGGTAATCTTATCAGGATTGGAATTTAAATACGCTCCCCAGAAACCAAAAGTGCTTTCCGTAAAAATATTGTGCTTACACTCCGCCATAAGCTGCATGTCCCGGTAACTTTCTTCCCCTTTATTCCAGGTTACAAACCGCACTTCATCCTTTTTAAAATCAAGCCCAAAGATATTCTCATTCTCTTCGCACCATCCCCTGCTGTTTTCATCCGTAAAAAAAACAAAAACCGGATTTGTTACTTTCTTTTTTATATATTTTACCGAACGCTTAAAAAAACCATATTTGTAGCAATAACCATTTACAAATAAAAGGTCGCTTCTTCTGGCATGGATTGCAACTGCGTTTACGGATTTAATATAGGACAGCATTTCCCTGTTTCTTTCATCCATAAAAGGAGGGAACCTGAAAGCTTCTCTTATTTCCCCGTTAAGTTTCTCAATTTCAAATCCCTTCAGTTTAAATGCCAATGAATGACCTACAAAAGAATTATCAGGATATTTTCTATACACATCGTATTTTTTTTGATTTTTCGCAATCAAATGGCCTGTAAGCGTCAGTCTAAGCAGCCTCTTTATATGGTAACCGGGCGCCGTACGGAAAAATTTCGTAAGCATTTTCCGAAATTTTGACTGTCGTTCCTGAATGGAAATATCCAGATGTCCGGAGCCTTCTCCCATATTATTCAGCTTTAATCCCTCTTTTGACATAGCCTCCACAATATAGGGAGAATAATTCCAGTCCTCCTCCCAAAATCTGCTTTCTTCCACACTTTTCAGAATTCTCTGCCATTCGTCCTTACTGAAATGTTCTTTTATATTGGGAAGACGGATTCCAAAAACCCTTTCAAGCTCATAACCGTTCCACATAGAGAACATACCTTCCTTATGTGGAATCTCATATATCATATTTTCCAGATAACATTCTCTGTCAGGATTTGATTTTTGAATGGCCAGATATTCTACATAATCAAGCATTTGATTGCCCAGCCCTGAATCCATATGCACTACCAACATCCTAATCGGCTCCCTGTCCGTCGTTTTCCGTTCCTCTATAGATTTCGACGGTCTCATCCACAACTCTGTCCCAGTTATATTTTCCACAGATAAATCCTGCGGCCGCCGCTTTATATTCAGCCACCTTTTCCGGATTTTCTACCAGATATTCCAGTTTTTCTTTCAAATCAAGTACATTTCCTTTTTTAAAGGTGAAAGCCCTGTCCTCTACCACCTCTGTATTTTCAGGTATATCGCTTACCAGACAGCAATTACCATAGCTCATAGCTTCCAGTAATCCCATAGCCATGCCTTCCACATCACTTGGCAGTACAAAGAGATAGGCATTTGAAAACAGCTCCTCCATATCTCTTCCGCCCACAAAATCCGTAAATATAATACTTCTGTCACCATCTGCCATCCGGAACAATTCATTCATATAATCATCCGCAGGCGTAATCCCACCCGCAATTACAAGCTTTTTATCCGGCTTTAACTGCTTATAGGCTTCAATCAGATAATGTACCCCTTTCTCCGGGACAATTCTCGCCAGAAACAATATATACTCGTCCTTATGCAGGTTCCATTGCTTTTCTATTATCTGAGGTTCCTTCCTTTCTGCTCTTGCAATCCCATTGGCAATAAAAAAGGTCTCCCTCCCATAAGTATCCCTGAAATACTGTCTGGTATGTGAAGATAACACAATAATTTCATCCGCGTATCTGCTGGCCAGCTTCTCTCCGAATTTGATTACCCTTGAAGCAAAACCTCCCCATTTTGCACGCTGCCAATCCAGTCCGTGTATCGTCACCACGATTCTTTTCCGGAATAATTTAGGAATCCAAAGCATGGCGCATGGGCCTTCTGCATGATAATGAATCACATCATAACGTCCAAACAAAACTCTTACCGATGCAAAAAAAGAATAAACGATTGCATTCAGACTCTTGTTCTCAAAAGTCGGTATTGTAATAATTCTAATACCATTATAATTTTTTCCCGTCTTACGCCTGAATTCCCGTCCCGAGGCATATGCTCCTCTTCGATTGTAGGCGTCCACCCGATGGTTTTTCTTCACTAATCTGGACGAAAGCTCATATACCACCACCTCGGCCCCGCCTTCACGGCCAGGTATCCTCTTATGGCCAATCATGGCAATTTTTAAAGAATCCTTTTTTATTTTGTTCATTCTCCGCATCCTGTGATTTTCTTTGCCTACATTCCACAAAAAAGATATATTTGTACTGATATATCTTACTATCAGCCGCCTCGGGTCCTGTGTAATCCGAAACAGCCATTCAAGACATAATTCCTGCATCCATTTGGGAGCTCTTTTCACTGTGCCGGCGCTGAAATCAAATGCGGCGCCTACTCCCAGCATCACGCCTGAAAGTTGATTTCTGTGGTCATACATCCACTTTTCCTGTTTGGGCGCCCCTAAAGCAACCCATATAAAATCCGGTTTCGTTTCATTGATGCAGCGGATTATTTCTTTATCTTCCTTCTCTGACAAATCCCTGAAAGGAGGGGCATACATACCTGCTATCTGCAGATGCGGATACTTGTCTGTAATATTTATCTTTAATTTTGCAAGTGTTTCCTCAGTGCTTCCGTAAAAATAGTGCCGATATCCTTTTTTTTCGGAACATTCGAAAATTTTAACCATTAAATCCGGCCCCGGAACTCTTCTCGCCTCCGAACATCCCCTGCTTCGGCTTACGATAGACAGGGGTTTTCCGTCCGGGAGCGCCATAGCCGCATGATTCTGTACGTTCCTGTATTCTTTGTCTCTAAAGGCAGTCACCGTAGTGTGTACATTAGATACACATACATACTTTCCCCGTAATGCCTCCAGGTGTTCCTCTAAATATGCAGCCGTTTTTTCCATATTTGTTACATTTATATTTGTCCCCAGTATTTTACAATACTTTAATTCAGCGTCTTTCATCCATTCCCTTTACCTTATCTTTTTCCCGTACAGAAAGCATTTGCCACCAGTATATTCCAAAAAGAAAAAACACATAATTTCTCGCCAGATAATCCGAAAACACATGAGCTTCAATAATACTGTATACAGAAGTGGAGATAATCACCAGAGAAGCCATATACACATTCTTTTTATAGCAGTAAATCATCAGGCATAATAAAGCCAGCAGAAAAATGCTTGCAGGTATAATACCAAACCAATAAAACAAGCGCACCCATCCCATATCAAAAAAGTAATTATTTTCGGGTCTTGAGAAAAGGCTCCAGGTACCTATTGTTCCTTCAAAACCGTCATTTTCTACCAGTATTCTGATTCTTCCATTAAAAATCTCATTCAACTTAACAAATAACATTGTTTTTTTAGTTCTGTCTGCATTCCATACATAATCATATACCCTGTAGGCATTCGCGGCAATTAGTACGGAAATCCCCACACTGAGTATAACCGCCAGATAACCCGCAAGAACACATAATCTCTTAAACGCTCCGGATTTCACATATACCAGAAAAACCGCAAGAACTATCGTAAAGCATGTCACCAGAAAACTGGTTTTGGAATTTGTCAGCTTAAAAAAGAAATAATTGATAAACAGCAAAAAAATAAAAGAGTACCATTTCATTTGTTCGCCATATAAATACAGCCCCAGTAAAATTAACGCCCAGACCATACAGTGAAGCGCATTCGGATGCCCCATTCCCAGCACATATCTGGTTTCAATTCCTCCCCTTCCATATTCCTGTGTCAGAGAAACCGTACCGCATATGCCAGTCAGCGAAAGCAAAACAATGCATACACAGCCAATCAGTGTCATGTAAAATATCAATTTCATGCACCTTTTCATATCCGTATTTTTACAGGCAGCGACCATGATTATCAAGCGAAGCGCCTCGTTCCTTCCTGTCGCAAAATAGGAAGCAGCTCCCAAAACGGCAAAAAGAAAAATTATAAAATATTCTTTCGGCGTATATTCGGTAAGACAGGCTTTTATAAGAAACAGCAGAAACGTCAAACGGAATATCTGTCCCTCCACGGGATTCGTTAATGCGCTTTTATCAATTATAACCAACAATACCTCAATTATAATTCCGGCATAAAAGCTTGTGTATGCAATTTTATCAAAGATAGCTCTCTTTTTATCCATTTATTGAATTTGTCCCTTCGGGTTAATAAATCTCCATCCACGCCACAAATCTTCCATTTCCTTTTTCACAAATGTCTGGCTGTTCTTATGAATAGTAGGACGAATCATAATCTTATTTTCATTTCCGTTTAATCTGGCTCCCCAAAAGCTGAACGTGGAATTGGCGCAGATATTATGCCTGCAACTGCTCATCAGCATTATATCGTAAAAGCTGTCCCGGCCATGATTAATATCCACTACCGTATATTCTTTCCCCTGGTACTTCTCTTTCACATAAGCGGTATCATCGGAAAAGATATAAAACGTGGCGTCAGGAAACGCTTCTTTTATCGTTTTTACTGCCTGATGGTAATATTCATCCGTACAGATATCCCCAAACATTTCCCGGTTTTTATCATCAAGGTAATCGCCCCGCCGGATATGCATACTGACTGAATTACAGGATTTCATTTCCTCCGCCAGCGCATAATTTAAGGGGTTGCTGCTTTTAGGGAAACGAATGCTTTCACGAAGTTCCGGCAAAATATCCGCATAATATTTTTCACAGGCAAAGTATCCGCTCACATACATATCGTTATAAGAGAGCAGCTCCGGATAGTACATACGCTCTTCTTTCATGTGACGTATGGTAAAAGGCATCAGCTTTCTTCTCAGTTTGCCTGCAATTCCGCCGCTGCCTGCCAGCTTTGTCTTTTCCTTCAATGTACACGTTTTATATACCAGTCCTTCAAAATAATCCAGTTCCAGTTCCCTTTTGGCAAGCATCCTGTCCTGATTTTCCTCCCGGAACCATGAAATATCCAGTCTGGCTTCCTTGCCCAGATTCAAAAACTTCCTATATAACGCATATTGCTGCAGTTGGTTTCCAAGACCGCCTGCTACTTCTATAATTATCATTCCGGCATCTCCACCTTACTCAACGTCCCGGCTGCAACAGGGACATTATTAATTCAATTGACATAATCCTCTGTCAGTACGAACAACGAAAGCGCCGGCCCCAGTGACCATGGATATGTTCCATAAACCTGCGGATACATGGAAAAGCCCTGGCATTCAGCCAGACAATCATCAACTTTCCCTTCCTTAACATGGGAAAGCAGCGCCTCCCTGCCTCGCAGCATACGGGATTTATGAATATCTATCAAAACTTTTCTATCAAGCGCTCTGGCAATAGAATACAGTATCATTGCTGTAGCAGAGGTATCTACAGGCCCTTCCCTCGCCGTAAGCTGCCATCCGTACAGGCCATTCTCCAACTGATATGCCTCTGCCTTATCCACCAGATGCCTGTAAGACTGCTTCAGCATTTCATATCCGGACTCTTCCGTCTTCATATAGGCAAGACTTTCAGACATGCCAAGCATCAGCCACCCTACGGCTCTTCCCCAACCGATAATACCATACTTTATTCCGCTTTCATACTGATAACCGTGGTACGGCAGTCCGGTTTTTCCATCCATACCAAAATTTATAAAGTTTTGAATCTGCGTGACTGCGAGCTTTATTGCGTTTTTATCATTATAAATGCTTCCAAATTTGCACAAAAACGGGCACACCATACCGATTCCGTCTGCAAAAATATAGTTATTTCCCTGTTTGGGGCGATAACTCAGGCTTCCCATAACATCCTTTTCATGGAAATACAGATACTCTGTAATTTCGCAAGCCGCCTGTCGGTATTTTTCTTCGCCTGTAATCTGGTGAAGGTCTATAAGAGCCATGCCGCTGCAGGCGTCGTCCAGATAATACAGCTTTCTGCCGCCGTTAATCCACCGGTCATAATACTTTTTCAAAACATTACGTATTTCCAGCGCTTCCTCAGAATTTTTATGTTCCATATAATAATCCGCGAGGGCCCAAGCCAAAAGCCCGTTCGGCCAGTTGATTTTGTCAGGCGGCTCAACCGGCTTTCCAGCAAGTCTTTTAATTGCTTTTTTTACATAATATCCCGGATTTCTTTCAGGATAATGAATCAGCTCCCATTTTGCTTCCCTTACCATTTCCTGCATAGCGTCACATCCTTTTTACTAGAAATGAATTCTCAGTCCTTCCACATTTATATTCCCGGTTTCAATACCGCTTCCGTCTCTCACATAAAGATTCAATGTCCCGCACTTAATCTCACTGAAATCTGATAAATCAAGGTCAGGCTCATAGCACCAGTGCCTGTCCTCCCTGTTATACATTACCACAATATCCATGTCTTCAAAGCTTTGATTTTCATATGCGTCATCCCCGCAATACTCATAAATATGGTATTCTTTATCAATACGCCGCTCCTCTTCCGTCCAGTAATATACATTGTCATAGCCATGAGAAGCCATCCAGAAATGCATGGTAATATTTCCCTCCTCATTTGGCCGCAGACATGACAGCACTTTCGCTTCCCCTCCGGACATTTCCATAACCGAGTTGAGCATTGTCGTAACGCTTTCACCTCTGTACCGAAAATAATCCGCTTCCCGCAAAGCCACTCTTCCATGAGCGAGCAAAAGCAATAAAATGCACAGTTGGTAGACTCGTTTTCTCCTGCCTGATAAAATGTTCTTTTGCGGTACCATAATAATAAAAAACATGCAATATCCTATTGAAGCCGGAAGTATATATCTTTCCCTGATTCCCGCCTGCGCAAAAATAATAAATTGAGGCAGAAGAAAAGCTGTGATAAGCAGCATTTCCTTCCACATCTTTTTCAGTTCATCCCAGTATGTCAATAAAATAAGGCAAAAGAGAATCCCAAATCTTTTAAACCATTTTAAATCCGTCTCCATTGCATTGTTAAAAGCAGTTACATATGTTTCCCACGGCGTCGAAATATCAAGCCCTGCTTTGTCATAATTATTAACCCCCACATAAAACACTATAAACAATATAATTATTGTAAAAATAACGCCCAGCACCAGATAATACCATAATTTATTTTTAATGCATGACATTACACTGCTCCAGGTAATATTTTTACAGTCTTTATTTAAGTCATGGTACAAAACATAGAGCATCAAAAAGGGAAGGAGGAGAATAAAAGATTCTTTGTAATTACACATAGCAAAGAACGCAGCAATACTTCCGGCTGCCCATGAAACGCGATTGGAACTTAACCACTTTAACATACAGTAAAATCCCAGTGAAAACAGAAGTGTACACTGTGGCTCCTGAGGACCTAATTTCCACCAAACCGCAGACTGATATCCTGTCAGCGAAGCTGCTGCGAACAGGAACGAGTAGATTTTATTTCCCCCCATAAGCCGTCCGCAATAATATAAGAAAACACAGGAAGCTATTATTTCCACTGATTTCAAAATATAATAAGGCACCAGATTAATTCCAAAGAAAAAGCAGCTTAAAATGCGGTTCACATAGTAAAGCGGCTCATAACGCATTTCAAAGTCCCTGGCAATCCAGCTTCTTATCATATCGAAAACATTTCTCTGTTCCACTTTCATCTCATAAAACCATCTTAAAAATTCGTGGTCGTCCACCAGATGCCAGCCGCAGGTAATGGTTCCCATTCCCAGCGTTACCCCTAATACAAGACATACAGCAAGTAAAATTACCAGACACAGTTCTGTCCGCTTATTTATTTTTTCTATAGCCCTTTTTAGCATGATATTTCCCTCTTCACTTCCTAAAAAGTAGTTTCCTTTATCTTGTGTACAATTCTTCCCATTGTGAACGCTCTATTGCCACCACACTGTTTTTTCCATAGAATCGTGCTGTCACCTGGTTTGACCATGCGGTCGGATTTTCGGTAACCGGCATCTGCATCAGCGGTCCCTGCACATCGTTTATAAACGGCACAACAATATCGTTTATTTCCTTACACTCCATAAGACCTGTCTGCAGATTCATCTGCTCTCTGTAATCTTCCGCCTCCCCGCTGGCTATATAACGCAGGCATATAAATGATGTGCTTCTTTTTATATTGCTTCTGAATATAAGCGTCAGAAACAGGCAAAGCAAAATTACAAAAGCCAAAATAATTTTCTGTACCCTTACAGTAGTTATCCTTTTCCATCTAACCTTTATTCGTCTCGCCAGACATGCCGTTATTATCATTAAGCTTCCGGCAGCAGCCAATAGAAAAACCTGAAAATTCATATTATGCACACCGCCGGAAACCTCTACCCCCGCATAAATAGCCGGCGCCTGCATCGCACTGTAAAGGCAGAAAAGCATAATAATGAGTAAAAGAGGCGGTACCTCGAATAGCAACTCTTTTTCATTGGAAAAAATTAAAAACATTAACCCTGTCAATAGCAATAATCCCACAAAAACAAGAGGTCTTTCCTGAAAATACATTCTGATATCCTCAAATCCCTTAAGAAAAGAACTGAAGATAGTTTCTATTCCCCGTTCAACTGAAAATCCAAATTCGTCCCCGCCGCGCACCTTATTTCCCGGCGCCTTCATACTCACAACAAGTCCTGCCAGTTCAAAGCCCACAGGAAAGAGCACTCTGAAAATCCGTTTGTCCTTTTTTAATAACCAATCTGCAATTACGATATAAAACGCCGCAATCAAAACAAACAGTGCCGCCTGGTAATTAGAACCGCCAAGCAGCGTCATAAAAACTGTGGCGCCGATAAACACCCCTTTTTTATATTGTTTACTGTAACTAAGAAGCCATGCCGCCACCATCTGGCACATGGCAAATGGAATCATATAATGGGCACAACCGTTAAACCAGTAAATAGCGGATTTCGTACTGGGAATAAACTCAATACTGATTATCAGAAACCATATGGTTAACAGCAAATATGCCCACCTGTTCAGCTTCATATTTTGGCATAAAATCTGATTGAACAGGTAAAGTGTACTTCCAATCCAGAAAAATAAAACCAGAAAAGCTACCATGAAATACGCCCTGTCGCTAAATACCTCCGGCTGAAGGGAAAAGAGAAGAACACTGAACCATGTTCCCTGCCAACTGAAATAACACTGCCTGATAGTCTGCCATATGGCGCTTCCTAAAGCAATAAGAGAATGCGTACTCATCCACGCACTCCTCGTATATGCCCCATACCCATAATCATCTCCCGATGCCCTGTTCACAAAGGAAAGATAAAGAACCGGAAGCATCAGCAGCAAAAATATAACAATACTTGCCAAAGTAATCTTTTTCAATTTCATGCTAAATCCTCATCATCTTCCCTTACTCCTTACAGCCTTCCCCCTCACAATCCCCCACAAATACCCAAACTCCTCCGTCCGTCCAAACAACGCCAGAAAACTCGCATTAAACACCACGCAGATAATCACAAACATTGCCCCGAACGAAACCACCGTGACCTGTGGCATAACAAGCGCCCTGATGCCCGCCAGCGCCCCGAAATTCACGGCCACCGCCGCCAGATATTTTAAAGAATCCACGAAATATTTCTTCACCGGCTGCTGCAGAATCACCCTGTAAATAATCACCGGCTTTGTCACGTTGGCAATCAGCCCCGACACAATCGTCCCGATATAGACGCCCATAAGCCCGATTTTCTGCACCATCACGATGGAAATCACAAGGTTTACCCCGCCCTGAATCAGGGCCAGATACTTGTCCTGCTCGAAAACTCCCGCCGCCGTCTTGAAATTGGATAATACAATTCTATCACCTTTGAAATAATAATCAATTAAAATACAGATTACCACGGAAAAAGCAAGGGTTTTGCCCGTATCCTGAAGCCACAGCCCCACAAAGGGGGTAAGCAGCATGGAAAATCCCACGGCAGTAAATCCGTAAATCCAGCAGGCCGCAAAGCGGTACACCTTAAAAATCTGGTATTGCTTTTCTCTGGATTCGGTGGCGAACAGGTTCCCGAAGCTTGAGAGCACGGAGTTGAAAATAATGTTCACCACATTGGCGATGGAGTTCAGCACCAGATTGTAATTGTCCACAAACCCGCTTAAAGTAACGTTGATAAACCCGGAAATAATCATGCTGTCGGTCTGGAGCCTTGCCACGTCTCCGATTTTATGATACATAAGGGCTTTGGTCTTTGTGACAATTTCCCCGGTTTCCTCTGCCGAAAGCTTCTCCGCATCCTTATCCCGCAGATACGGATATCGCCTGTCCAGATAAACGCTCACGAAAATCTTCTGCAAAAGCTCCACCGCCGCGGCCGTCAGCAGGTACGCATAGTAATTTCCGGTTACAAGAATAACGACAATCTGCAAAATTACCATTATCATTTTTGTGACGGTTAAAATATTGGTCTGGATATAATTTTTCTGTTCCGCGTTTACCAGACTGTATTTATAAGCCACGAAATAAGTGCTCACTGTGTTAAACAGAAAGATAAAGTAGTAAAGAGTCAAATCCCTTGTGCCAACGCCCTCAGGCTGGTTTACCAGATAAGGCAGAAATGGGGAGACTAAAAGTCCGATTATTGCAATCACAATGCCGATGACGGCGTACGCCTTTTTGTAAAGCCGCATGTAGGATTTGATTTTTCCGATATTTCCCTGGGCCACGGGCTTATAAAGGCTGTAGTTCATGGCTGTCCCGATTCCAAGCTCCGCCATGGAAAGCACGGAAAGAATGTTGGCATACAGCCCGTTTACCCCGTTTAAGGTATCTCCTAAATGGGCGATGAAAATGGTTCTCAGCACAAAGTTAAGAACCTGGGTCACCAGATTTCCCACCTGCCCGAAAGCTATATTTTTTGCCGCCGACTGAACTCTTCCCATAATCTGTCTACTTCTTTCCCTGTTTCAAGCGCCCGCTCTTTATACCCGGGCATCACTTCCCCAAGCTTTTCCCTGATTTCCTTCTCATGGGAAAAAAGCCACTGGAAGCCTTTGGTTAAATCGTCCTTTTTCTTAAGGTTCTGCACCGGAAGCACATAATTTTCTTCCGTCCCGAACAAATCCCTGGCAATTCCCCTCGCCTTCACGGAATACCCCGCCACCAGCGTGGGAACGCCCGTAGAGTAGGCCGCAATGGTCGCGTGGGTCCTTGCCCCCACAAAAAACCGGCAGCGCCCGATAAAGCCTTTCAGCTCCTGACAGTTTCCGTCCCCGATTTGTATCACTCTTCCCGTTTCCGCGAAGGCTTCATACAGGGCATGAACCGGCTTTCTGTCGTCGTTCCTCTCCCAGACCACATGGGGAATCAGCGCAATCTGCATATCCGTATTCCGGATAATATACGAAATCATCTCTTTATAGTTTTCCATGGTAATGCCGGATATCTTTTCATTGTCCTGAATCATGGGACTTACGTTGATACCCACGGTATTTCCGGCGGCAAAGCCCTCCGGCAGGGGAAGTTCTTTCGCGCTCAGGGTAAAAGCCGGGTCGGGGAAGCACAAAATCTCCGGGCCGTCCCCGTCTCTTCTGCCAAAGGCTTCTCTAAGCGCCTC
>OFHM01001415.1_pt1 | contig 15719 bp, 16 predicted proteins | sample 1521311 | NCBI WGS metagenome assembly OFHM01 (sample SAMEA3504083, study PRJEB24116) | mouse gut metagenome | biome: mouse gut; feature: mouse-associated habitat; material: faeces | place: Denmark | collected 2011 | reverse complement strand
TGTAAATAAATAAAAATATTACATCTATTTATATTTATATTATTTATGTTTATAGTCCTTGTTCTTCCATATATCGACGTAACAAATTTTACTCCGCTATAATCTATGTCTTCAAATTCATATATTCTACTAGTACCATTAAAATATCCAGAAATTTTTTCTTTCCATTTTTTCACATTTGAGAATCCTGCTATTATTCTTTCTTCTTTACCATATCCCATACTATCTGTATCTGCCTTATCATTTGAAACATTGTTTCTAGTATATATAATTTTCATCAATCCGTCATTATCTAATAGTTTTTTCACAAAAACTTGAGGGCAAATGTTACCTGTAGTAGTATACAAGTTCAATTCATCATTAATATATTTTCTTAAATAATCTGTAGTTATTGTTTTTATTCCATATTGACCAATATTTTGAAATATAATAATTCCTTTACATACCTCCTCTCCTTTAGGTACAGCAAAGAAAACTCTAAAATGTATAGTCTCAGCATGTTCTTTCTTTCTAGTATACAAAACTTTATTAGTTTTTGTATTTACAATATTAGCTTCAATTCCATATCCTCCAGAATTAATATCAATATATGTATATCTAAACTTTTCATTCTCTTCTACATTTATATCTTCTGTTTCTATTTTAAACATCTTTTGCTCATAATTATTTAAAACAAACTTTTTACTATATTTTTTACAAAACTCTTTTAATAAATAAAAAAAATCATTATATATTTTTTTCTTTCCCATAATTTTTTTGTTTAAATTTATTATTTTTATAGAATTATTTTTATTAGGATTCTTTTCTCTTATCCAAATACTACAAGCCGTTAAACTTAAATTATTCATTATAATCCCCCATTTATATGCTTCATCTATGCTAATTCCTTAGCATTCTCATTTATACTCTCTATATCTTTCCTTATCTGCATAAATGTATCAATTTTGTCTTCAAACAAATCCCCTACTTCTCCTAAAGCTCTAAATGGATCTTCTGTTAATGCAATCATATCAATTGTTCCATTTTTTATAACATAATCAATCAATAATTTAACAAACTGAATCTGTTTCATATTTAACCCATTTTCATTTATATATTTAGAAAAGATTTCACTTGCAGTTGCAGGATCCAATCCAACAATATTTCTTACTGCTTCTGCTACACTTTTATCTCCATAGGCATTTTCAAATTCTTTATTACTTCCTAGTTCTTCAAAAAGTATTCTTTCTAAATCCTTTTTTTCGTTTTCATTGATTTTCTGATTATGTCTTATTTTCCAAACAATCATATTATCTAAATTAGTATTGAAATATTTACTCAGTTTTTTCTTATAATTAGTAAAGTCATTACCACTGCTTAGATGTATATATTCTTCATTTACATCCATCAATGTATCTTCAAAATCTGAATATTTTGGTGGTCTCATATATGGATCTATATACTGAATTAAGTTTCTTAGTTCTTCTCTTACTTTTTCAATATCAAAGAAACTTGCTCTGCTTAGATAATCTGTTTCTGCTACTTTTATAATTAGTTCTTGTTTTTCTAGTACCTTTGGTACTGTTCCTAATTTTTCTAACTTAGCTACTAAACTAGAAATATTTTCTTCTAGTTTGTTTGTTTTCTGATTATTTATCTTCTTTACTTGCAAACTATATAACAGATGATCGAATTTTTTCGCATCTTCATTTTCATCTGATACTAGTAAAATAGGCGTAATATTTTCTTTTATATTGGTTGCATCTAATATCGACAAGTAATTCCAATTTTCTTTTTTAGAAAATTGATCAATATAATATAATTTTGCTTTTACCATAAAGCTATCTCTATTCAGTTTAGCAATTTCCTCAACAAATTCATTTATTAAAGATTCTCTATATTGTTTAAATTCTTCTTGTGCTTGATACTTCATATGTTGTAGTTCTACTATTAGGTCAAGTTTATAATTAAATATTTTTTCTGTAAGACTAATTTGAGATGAAGCTTCTATTCCCTTTTCGTTTACAGAAAAGAATTCGAAATTCTTACAATAATCAAATATATAAAATTCTTTCTTATCTTGTCCTATTCCAAATAAATCTTTACAAAGTCTAGTTCCTCTTCCTATCATTTGCCAAAATTTAATTTTTGATTTTACTGGTTTGAAGAATACCAAATTAACAACCTCTGGAACATCCACTCCTGTATCTAGCATATCAACTGATATTGCTATTTGAGGAAAATCATCTTTCTTTGAAAAATCATCTATTATAGTATCATTATATTTAACCTTATTATCTATTAATTTTGCAAATTCTCCTTTATAGGATGGATATAACTCATTAAATACATCTTCTATTTTTTGTGCATGTTTATGATTTTTAGCAAATATAATAGTCTTTCCTAGCTTATCTCCACCTTCGACTTTTATTCCTTTTTCCATTAATAGTTCTAAAAGTTTCTTGATAGTATCTCTATTAAATAACCAGCTATTTATTGCAGATGCATTTATTTCTTCAGGTGCTTCATCCTCTTCAAATAAGTTCTCATACTCTTCTTTTTCTTCTTCAGATAACTCATTATATTTAATTCCTCTGTCCATAAAATCTGTGCTTGTTGATATAGAATGATATTCTACCAAATATCCATCTTTTACAGCTTGTTCATATTCATAAGCATATGTGGGAACATTATTTTCTATTTCAAAAAATCGATAGGTATTTCTATCAACGTCACTTCTAGGAGTTGCTGTAAGTCCTACAACTAATCCGTCAAAGTATTCAAATATTGCCTGATATCTGTTATATATACTTCTATGTGCCTCATCTACAATAATCAAATCAAAATGTCCAGGAGTAAATAGTTTATTGCCTGTTTTCGATTTCATTTCATCTATTGCATTCATCATTGTTTGATATGTAGAAAATACAATTCTTGATTCTTCTGGATTATCTTTTGAACTTAACAAATTGCAACCTGACATATTAGGTAATAATTTATTGAAGCTATTTTTTGCTTGCTTTACAAGTACAGTTCTATCTGCTAAAAATAATATATTTTTAGCCCAATTTTGTTCTGTTAATACTTTAGCTATTGATATTGCAGTTCTTGTTTTCCCTGTACCAGTAGCCATAACAAGAAGTGCTTTTCTATGCCCTTCCTCAAATATTTCACATACACTTTTTATGGCTTCTAATTGATATTCTCTTCCTGCAATATTGGGATCTATATATACATGTGATAAACTCTGTTTGCTTTTTCTTCTATTTATTAATAATTGCAATTCATCTTGAGTATAGAAACCGCTAACTCTTCTTGGTGCATATTCTTTATCATCCCACATATATATTTCATATCCATTTGTATAATATATAACTGGTCTTTGATGATATTGATTTTCAAGACAATCTGCATATAATTTTGCTTGATTTTGACCAACTCTTGCATCTACGCTTGTTTTCTTTGCTTCTACTACTGCAAGTGGTAATCCGTTTTCTCCAAATAATACATAATCGACTTTTCCTATTCCCGCATTATTCGTCATTCCTGATACTTCTAATTCTGCTGTCATATTTGTATCGAAATCCCATCCAGCAAGTTTCAATTCTAAATCAATATATCTTTTTCTTGTTTCTGCTTCTGATATATTTTCTACTTTAAAATCATAAATATTTTTCTTGTTTTCTCTATTTTCAGTTATTTGTTTTCTTAATTCATTATTTTCTCTTATTGCTTCTTCTAACTTTTTATCTCTTTTACTTAATTCTTCATATAAATTTTCTTTTTCTTTTACTGCTAAAATATTGGCATTTTCTTTTGGTAAAATAGTTTCATCAAACTTTAATTCTTGATAGTCTTGTCCATAGCAATAAGATATCCATTGCATAAAATTAAATAGATATCTTAAAGACATTACTGCCTCTTGTCTTGTGATTTTTCTGTTATTATGGACAGCAAAATTACCAAGTTTTATAATATATTTAATTTGTGGAAATAGTTTTGCATCTAATATGTTTCTAAATGAAATTTCATGTATTAATGTTGATATGTTATCTTGGTATGGCATTTTCAAATCCATATCATTTGCATATAACCATTTTACTGCAAGTTCTAATGCTCTTCTACTTAATATACTACATGTTACTGTATTTAATCCTATTCCATTTTCCGCTTCTATTGCAGCATCTGCAAAACTTCTAAATATTTGTGTTTGCTTTAAAAAATCAAAATTTGACATGATTTACTCCTTGCTTTCATTATCAGTATCTTTTCCATCTGTTAATAAAAGTTTTTTATTTTCTTCTAAATATTTAAATTTTAAAGTATCATTTAATTCATGTACTTCATCATTAACTTTAATTTTCGCACTTTTACTAGCTATATTTACCAAATTCTTAGTTGAACATAAAAAAGCTTTCTGTATCTCTTCTTTAGATTCGTCAACATCATATCCCATCTCTTTTAAAGTTTCAGTCATTTCTAACGAATCTTTTATTGCATTATGAATTTCCTGTTGTCTAGATAGTTTTCCTTCTATTGTAAATTTATTAAAAACAAAGTCTATTGTTTTATTTAAAAATTTAGCTATAGCCTGCAAAATATTTTCATTTCCAAACAACATACTCCAAATTGAACCAGATTCAATTTTAATAATTTTTAATTGTTCATATTGCATTCCTCCAATATTAGGATACATTATATTGCCTAGCTCATAATATACTTTATTTATAGAATCTAATACAGAATTAAATTCTTCCAAGTTAAATTCTACATCTAATAACTGAATCTCTATGGTCTTTTGAGTTTCTACTTCTTCATTACCAGTATATAAACTTAAAAAATTCTTATACACATTCTTGCATGTTGAAAAAATTTTTTCATATTTGGTAATTTGTTCTCCAAATCTTATTGCATATTTTTTACTATTTAAGTTTTGAATCCATTCTTGATAAACTTCTAACATATAATCTGTATGTCCGAAAAAATTCTTCTATATAATCTGATTTTATATTATTTTTTATCTTATATGTTTCTATTTCTTTCTTTATCTCGCCATATTTTATTGTAACTGATATTGCATTAAAATTTTTTTGCAAATTTTCCATAGTTTCATCAAAACTTTTTACAAGTCCACCATTAGGTACAATATAATGCGTTCCAGCACTTGATGAATTCGTATTAGCAGTTAAAATTTTAATTAAAATTTGTTCACAACTATTACTATATTCTTCTCTCCAATCAAATAATATTTTAAAAATTTGTTCAATTTCTTTTAACTTTTCATCAACAAATGAATAATAATTGTATATTTCATATGATAACATTTCTCTTCTCCTATCCAAAATATTTATTCATTAAACTTTCTTGTAACTTTTGTATTTCTTCTAAACTCTTTTGTATTTCAAATTTTTGTTTATCAATTCGTTTAACTATATCTGCAAATTGGTTTTGTAGTTCTATTGGTGGAACGACTATATATTGTTTTTTTAGTGATGGTACAGTTAACTGAGCCTGGCTTGTTCCAGATGAAGCTAGATTAATTTGTTCAATAGCATATTTTAAATAAATAAGATTAATTTCCTCGCTGGGAATAATTGTTATTAATCTGACTACTGGTGTAAAACATTTCTCTCTGACAATTGAATATCCTATAGTTCCTCTAGCAGAAATTGTAACTGCCTTCTTATCAATTTTATATTCTTTGCTAAACCCTTGTAATCCAGTATTTTCATAACCGTTAGCATAAATTGGATATATGTATTCCTCATTTTTTTCTTTACTTATATCTTTAGGTTTATCTCCACCCGCTGAAATACTTTCAGCTATATCATTTATTGTTCTAACTTGAAAACTTTTATTATTAAACATCTCGAAAAACTGAGATTTAATCAATTCATCTAATTCCTTAATTTGTTTTTCTCTTATATCAATTATTTCTTGAACCATATCCAATTTATCTACAGTCTTTACTTGAATTTGAAATTCTGGTAAGTAAATATCTATTTTTTTCAAATCATTTATATTAAAACTACTTTGGTTTACTGATTGCTTCACTATTTTATTTAACTGTTTTTTAAAAGTGTCTGTTTTAAAAAAGTAATATACATATTTTGAGAATACATTTTCTTTTAATCTAATATTTAATAAATTCATCCCATGTATAATTTTCTTGTTTTGACTACAAATCGCAACCTTTCCTAGATGTTTCATACTATTAATATGAGACATTAATATATCATTTTGTTTTAAATAATAGTTCTTATATTTTTCATCAAATATATCTGCATATCCCATACTATTTTCATCTATTTTTCCACTTGCTATTGTTTCAATTCTTGTTATTGGAATTCCTTTTTTAGTCTTGTCGTTTTTTATATTTGCTCCATTTCTTATAAACTTACAAACATCTTCTAATTTAACCTTTTGCATTACAACATTTCCTCCAACTCTTTTAATTTCAGCTGAAGTTCATTTTCCATATCTATTACTCGTTTTAAAATAACTTTTGGGTTTTCATATTCTTTCTTTTCTACTACTATTTCTTTATATTTATTAATCGATAAATCATAATCATTTTCTACAATCTCTTCTTTTGGTACAAAGAAAGATTTTTCTGTTCTTGCACATTCTTGCTCTTCTTTAGATTTTCTATTATTAAATCTTTCTATTATGTCTGGTATATCGTTTTCTTTTACTGGTTGCCTCTGGTCATCTAAACTAAATCCATCTGCTGTCATATCATAAAACCATACTTTATCTGTCCCACCATCACCTGTTTTAGTAAATATCATAATAGCAGTTGATACTCCTGCATAAGGTTTGAACACGCCACTTGGCATTGATATGATTGCTTCCAATTTATGTTTTTCTATAATCTCTTTTCTAATTCCTTTGTGTGCATTTGAACTTCCAAATAACACTCCATCCGGAACTATTGAAGCTGCTCGTCCACCTATTCTTAATATTCTTAAAAACAAGGCTAAAAATAATAATTCTGTCTTCTTTGTTTTTGTAATATCTAATAAATCTTTTGAAGTTCTTTCACTGTCAATAGAACCCTTAAAAGGTGGATTTGCAAGCACTAATGTGTATTTGCTATTATCTTCATTATCTTCTGATAAAGAATCTTTATATGATATATTTGGATTTTCAATACCATGTTGCATTAAATTCATTGCACCAATTCTAAGCATTGTCCTATCCATATCAAATCCATAAAACATTGTATTATTAAAATGTTCTTTTAAATTTTCTGTTAAAAATAAATCATTTCTATTATTTCTTAAATATTCTCCTGCTTCAACTAAAAAACCTGCACTTCCAGCAGCTGGATCAACGATTATATCTTCTGGTGTAGGTTTCATTAATTCTACCATCATCCTAATAATATGTCTTGGCGTTCTAAATTGTCCATTTGTTCCAGCTGTTGATAATTTTGAAAGAAGGTATTCATATACATCTCCTTTTGTGTCTCTATCTTTCATTTTTAATTTATCTATTGCTGTTACAACTCTTTGTAGCATAATAGGTGTTGGAATAATAAAAATTGCATCTTCCATATATTTTGCATATCCAGAATTTTTATTATTGCTTAAGTTTTTTATAAAAGGAAACACATCCTCTCCTACTATTTTATACATTTTCTCCGCTGGATAATTTTTAAATATACTCCATCTACAATCCTGATGTTCTTCATCAAAAATTCTTTCTCTTTTTATTCCTAATGCATTATCACTTTTCTCACGTGCTATATCTATATCATCCAATCCTTTTATAAACAAAAGGTATGTAATTTGTTCTATTACAGTTAATGGATTTGTTACTCCACCTTCCCAAAAGTTCGTCCAAATTCTATCTATAATACTTTTTGTTTCTTGCTCCATTTTTCCTCCATATTATTTACAATAACTCTATTATATCTTATATCATAAATACACCATTTTATCAACACATTTGAAGACATTTATCAAATTTTGTCGAAAAAGCATCGACAAAATCCGACAAGTAATAACAGTCCTCTAGAATCTATCTTTATCTCTTCTCTCTTTTTTCTTCGCCATCTTTTTACCTCCTTACAATTTTTCTTAAAAAGGGGATTGGGATTTTTCCCATAAAATCATTTGTGTACATACAAATGCCGTGCTTGTTAGGACAAATGTGTATATACATTTGTGTTGCTTGTTAGGACATAAAAAAGCATAAATATTTTTCAAATCAGTATAAAAAATCAAAAGAAAGTGCTACATTTTTTACAAAAACTAAACACTTTCTCTCAAATTTTCTATTCAATTATTTCCATTTTTCTAAAATATTTATAAGCTTGTCCACCACCCAGAAAAAAGATTTCATACTCTTCAATTCTCAAAATTTCACGATACAAATTAACAATTTTTATCAACATAGAACTTTCTTCTATCGTCAATTCACTCGGCTCTTCATCTTCAAAAATATCTCTGATTTTTGGAAACTTTTCCTTCATATTTTCAATCTTATTTTGCAATTTTTTATACTCAAAATTTCTACTCTGCAACTCAAATTTCATACCATTTATGCACTCATATAAGTCCACAGAATCCATATCAAACAAATCATTTTTCTCCATAATTTTCACCCACTTTTTCATCAAAAATCAACTCATTTATCACAATTTCTTCGGCAGAATTTTTTATATTATTCATCATTCCAACCCATTTTAACTGGTCTTTTTCTTTTAATTTTTCATCCACATTTTGCCTTTCAGCTTGCTGTTTTATCAAAAATTCTACCCTTTCTTTTGCCAATTTATCGAGCTCCATCAAATGCTTTTTGAGTTCCCCATTCATATTTAAAATGATATATTCTGCTTTCTTATTTTCTTTCAAATACTTCAATCTTAGCCTTCCATATTTTCCTATTTGAAAGTCTTTTACCTTCTCCGAGAAAACCAAATTCGGCGCAAAATAATCTCCAACTTTTGTATAAGTGATATCCATTTCAAATCCCCTTTCTAAAATAAATTCTCTTAAATTTTACTCATTTATTTTTCATAATTCAAAACTGAAAATCATTCATTTTCCTTGAATTTGCACATTTGATTTTGTATATACATTACCTGTTATACTCTTTTTGTTTTTGCCTTTTATTACGCTCCTTCACACACATAATAATAAAATCTTCCCTATCCTTCTGACTCACGACATTTCGTGGAAGTACACTTTCTATTTTTTCCATATTCATTTTAAATTTACGAACTTGATTCGACTTTTCTTCCTCCATAATTTCATCTATTTTCTCAGCCGTTAGACTATTTTCCAAACTTCTCTTTTTCAAACTGATTGCTTGCGCTAAGGATGGCGTACAATCATTAAATTGCATTGCATCCAGCAATGTATATTGCTCATCTTCTTTCAAATAAGAAATTTCAACTGCTGGTCTAAATGCGATTTTCTTCTCATCTACCATATTCAGTATTTCTAGTATCAACTCAGTTAGTCTTATATATCTATGAACTTGAACTCTACTATCTCCTTGTTCCTTTCCGATTTTATCTCCTGTGTACTTTGTATCCAATGGTAACAAAGTTTCTTTTCCTTGATGTTTCATCGCATCCATTTTCATTTTGTATGCAAAAGCTTTTTCACTTGGCAAAATTTCTTCTCGTTGTAAATTGCTATCGACCATTAAAATTGTCGCCTCTTCATCTGTTAACTTTCTTACAATACAAGGTATTTCTTCCATACTTGCAATCTCTGCTGCTCTCTTTCTTCTGTGTCCTGATATCATCTCAAAACTTCCATCTTCCAACTCTCTTACTATAACTGGATTTAAAACTCCATTTTCTTTTATGCTTTCTACTAACTGTTCCATTTCTGCATCTTCTTTCACTTTAAATGGATGCCCTTTAAATTCATTCAATTTTTTCGTCTCAATCTTTTCAATTCTTCCTACATAACTTCCATGCGTTCTTTCAAAAAAATCATCTACAGTAGGAAGATTAAATTTTTCATCTTTCTTCATACATTCCACCTCTTTCTAATTATCATAAAAATCACTCCAAAATTCTTCATCTCTTTGCTCAAAATCTGTTTTTCTAAACTTATTTGACTTCTTTTTTTGTCCTTCAACTCTATCAATTACCCATCTTTTAATCGTATCGTAATCACTTGCATACTCCACACCTTTGGATCTTTTATATAAAGATAACTCTTCAATACATTTTTCTGCTTTAACTTGCCCGTATTTCTCAATCAAATCTTCATATTCATACGCATACAAAAACACCTTATCTTGATACTGGGTTTTCGATAAGGTGTGTGTGCTTATATTATTATTTATTATATTATTCTCTTTCCATTTTTGAGGAATACCCTCTTCTTCTTTTTTCGTATAGGGGTATTCTTTATAAAAGTTATACGGTATATCCTTTATATAAATTCTCCTTTGAATGATCTCTTGTTTATCATTTCTAATCAGCTCTACTTGAACTAAGTTTTTTCTTCGCAGATCTGTTATCCAACCAGAAACTGTATTTGCTCCAACATTCAACTTTTCTGCTAAATATTTATTTGATGCAAAACAATAACCTTCTTTATTGCTAAGTGATGTTATCACTGCATACAAAATCTTTTGATTCGCTTTTAAATCTCTATTATACAATATTGTTGCTGGTATAATAGAATAATATCCTATATTTTGCTTCTCTTCCACTTTCACTCCTTTCTATGCAGTATAGAAAAAGAGCAAATTAATCCAAAATTAATTCACTCTTTTCAGCTTGTCCTTTATTTTTCCTTCAACCCTTGAACGCAGTTTACTGTAAGCATTTCCTCGATTATCGTTTTTTGCTCAAAACCTGTGTTACCTCTTCCACATACCTCCAAATCCCCGAACTCGCCGCCAAATTTCTCATTGACAATCTCTCTGCAGATGACAAATTTTGTCCAACATCAAACGCTACTCCTGCATAATGTTGTGACTGATTCGCATGCCCTCCTTCCCACGGACGTTTAAACGCAAATCCAACATAAATCGAACGTCCATAAAGCGTTCGAAATCGATTCCATGAATTCATTGTATTCCTACTAGTCCACACAATATTGGTATTGCTATTCGAACGAAACTCTCGAACCGTCAAAGTTCGATTTGTAATATAAGGCATTGCTTCTGACAATCCTCGATAATACGTTTCCATTCGATTCGCTTGATTATTATATACTAAAATTTTTGCCATAAAAAAAGCTCCTTTCATTATTATACTATATAATATGAAACAAGCTTACAATTTGCTATTCATCAAAACCATTCTAACGTTTTTTCCAAATTTGAAACAATCTTCTCCAAAACGATTCTTTTCTCTCCTGTTCTATTTTTTCTTCCACTTTTTCCTCACTAATCGTATTAGAATTGATAATATTCTTTCCAATCATAATATTAATCTTATCCATCATTTTCCCTCCTTATCCTCTCTAAAATCTCATCATAATCCCTTTCCAATTTAGTCAAATCATACATCATTTTTTTTCTTTCTTCCTTTAAATGCCACAAATCTTTCAGTTCATATTTTTCTTCTGAAGTAAGATACAAACTCGGAAGCAACTCATAATTCTCAAACAATTCATTTTTTCCTATCCATCTTGATACATTTGATTGCTTTTCGTCTCTCAATATTTCGCAAACCTTTTCCATTATCTCCTGCGTTTTTTCCGTAGGTTCTCTCGTTAATTGGCCCACTGACTTATCATCTAAATTAATCATTTTTATGAATTCGTTTGGAATCTTTTGAATCACCAGCAAAATCACTTTTGCGCTTGTCCCATACAACATCCTCTCTGGAAGCTCAATAATTGCTTGCAAATAGCCCTCTTCAAGTAAATGTCTTCTCATCCATTTATCTGCCTTATTAGCAGAAATTAATGCACCTGCAGTCATTATCGTAACAAGTTTTCCATCTCTTTGCAATTTCTCTAATGAAATCGCAATACTTCCCCAATTATCTCGTTTGGTTCGAAGCACTGGTCCTCTTACACCATAACATTCCGTCGTATCCATAATCAGTGGCGGAATCGAAACGATTAAATCAAATTCCTCTCTCTCTCTTTCTTCCAAACTATTGACATTCCATACCTTGAAATTTCTATACCCTTTTACTACACACAAAATCGTTGCCATCGCACATTGTATTTCATCTACATCTTGCAACTGTATATAAGCATCTAAATCATCTACCGTCTCAAAAACCGTTTCACCAATTCCAGCGAAATTATCCAAAATTCGCGTTTCATACTTTACATTTGCTACCGCTTTTATCAATTGGTTCAACGTCTTTCCTTCTTTTATTTCTCCCATTTCTAAATCTGATTTCAAAAAATCAATAAATTCTTCAGCTCTTATTTCTTGTTCATTCATATACTGAAGAATTAAATTAAAAGCCTCTTCCATAAATTTTAAGTCATGAACCATTTTCAAATTTCTAAATACATGAGAAATATAGAAATTCAAATTCAGTTTTCGTTCCATTGAAACAATTACATTTTCCACAATTTCATTTACCGCATTTGCCTTTGCCAAAGCTGGAATTACTTCTTTTTTAAGTAAGCCACTTAATTGTAAATCATATTTTTCAGCATAATCCAACATATAATAAATAAAAATATCAATCGCCACACAGGTTTTTATCTCTTTTCGACTATACAATAATCGATATCGCTCATACAACATTCTACTAATATAACACCACTTATTTTCCATCTATTCGAAAAATCCTCCTTTCTTCAAAATAATCGTTTCTATAGTATCTTTTTCATTCTCAATCATTCGTTTCCAAATCTTTTCTTTTTCCATTACATTTAAATATAATTTACCAATTAACTTTTGTTGTTTTTTTGTTAAAATTGGTATTTTTATTTCTTCAATATCTTTTTTCGAAATGGGTGTTGTACGATAAGACCTCACCTTATTTTCTAATTTGTTGCGAATCCATTTTGAATTCAAAAAAGCAAACAAATACGTACTTTCTAACTCTTCTGAACTCACTGTCATATCAATACAAAATGAATTATAAAATAATCCTTCATGCTGTTCATCAATCAAAACAACATCAAATGGTGACGTAGTTTTAACGATAATATCACCTTTTTTTGTTTTTCTTAATTTATGGTCATCATTTTCTATTTTTATGATTTCTAATTCTGCATCTTTTATTTCATTCTGCTGAATTGCTCTTGGTGTTATAATTTTTTGCTCTATTCCTTCTTGATTCGATTTTTCTTTGATTCTAGAAATTGACATTCCTACATTTGTTTGCACCATTTCTTTCAAATACTTTTCTTCCATTTTTTCCCTCTCTTTTTATTTAGTATAACATCCCGTTTTATTTTTGTCAACATATTTTTTTTATTTTTATTTATCTTTGTTCTAAAAAATATATGTAAATAATATTAGGACTAATCTTTCGCTTAACATCGATTTCAAAATTAAATTTTTAAACAATCGTTTCTAATTCTAAATCCATTTTTGCAATTTTCTCTAATACATTTCTACAATTTATTAAATATTCTTCAAACTCTACATCTTCTGGAGCATAGCAAACATTGAAAAAATTAGCAATTATCATATAGATAATTTGCTGATTAAAATATTCTGGTCTCCTGCCATCATAAATTGCATCAAAATAACCTTTGAGAAATTCGGTTTCTTTTTCATCAAACAATGCCCATGTCATTTGATAGCGAAAATTTAGCACATCATAATTAACTTGCATAGATTCTATATCTACAATATGTAAATTTTGATTCTTATCTAGCATAATATTCGCTCTTTTTATATCACCATGAATTAATTTCGGTTTTATCTTTTTAAATAATTGAGAAAATTCATTTACTTTGCTTTTAAGCTTTTCAATTTCCTCTAGCTTAAAATATTTTGTAACTAATTTTTTCGAATCTTCATTTTCCAATACCTGATCAAAATTCGTAATTGCCTTTTGTGTAAATGCTTCGATATCTTTTGGCTGAAAAATCGCTTTATCATAACCTTCATAATCTTTTAATTTTCGAAGCTCTTTTCCAATCGATTCTCCCATTTTTTTCACTTCTGCTAAACTGCAATTTTCTGAATTTGTAAATACACGCAAATTACAACCTTCAATGTAATTATAAACAATATAATATTTACCTAAATTGGGGATACTTCCATAATCTATTATTTTCAAAGATTTTATTTTTAGTTTCTCATAAATTTCTAAAATTTTCTGAATTTTAGAAAAACTTTTTTTGTCTAATTTTTCATGAAATACTTTCACAAAAAACTTCTCATTTCCCTTCGTCACTTTATAAAGTAAACAGCCAGAATATCCATCTTCTACTTCTTCGATAATATCTTCTTTAGAAATAAATTTTATTAAGTTTGGTCTAAAATAATTGTTCATTTTTTACTCCTCATACTCATCATCCAAAACAATTCCATTTTCATAATTCCAAATCACTCGTTTAGCAATATCACCCAAGTTTTCTGGCAAATTTTCTAGTTCAAACCACTTAACATCACTACATTTATTAGGTTCGCAGTTTTGGATTTCTCCCCTAAACTCCTCACATAAAAAATAAAAATTTATATAGTTTTTATGTGTTTTACAATACATCACTGTCAAAAATTGCAAATTCTCTTTTTTTATTTCAATGCCAACTTCTTCTTTCGCCTCACGAATAATGCAATCCTTTAACGATTCGTTTTCCTCTAAATGTCCTCCCACAAATTCATACATTTCATCTTCAAAACCAGTATTTTCTCTTTTCATCAATAAAATTTTATTTTGCCTTTTTAAAAATAATCCAACTGCTATTTTCGCTTCTACTCTTTCCATTTTCCATTTCTCCTCTAAATATAACAAGCCTCTAAATTTAAAATTTAGAGGCTTACCTTTTATTCTTTTACTTCTTTTGCTCTTACAATTACTCTCTGGCTACTATCATTCGTACAAGTAATTAAAGTGACTTCTTTTTCTCCGTTGGTTCTTTGTGATGTACATGAAACATCCGATGGAGAAACTAAATATTTATCGTAAACAGCATATTTGATGGTTCTTCCTGTTAAATCGGTTAACTCTATAATATCACCATTTTCTAGTTTTGGAACTTTACTAAAAAACTTACTATTTCGATAATTATGCCCTACCACACAATAATTTCCAATCTCATTTGGTTCTGGTCCCCAGAAATAACATGGTGAAATCTTCAATAATTCATCGGTTGTTGTATTTAAAACTGGATAATTTACACCAATTGAGGGAATATTAACAATAGCACAAGTGTAATATTCTTGACCACTGCTAGTTACAGAAGTATTTCTCGCAATAACCTCGTTTTGAATCTTGGATGGCTTATCCTTTACTTGTTCTGTATATACGACTTCATATGGGTCTTCTGTATTTAAAATAACAACAATCGAATTTTCTGAAAATTGAATGGTTGTATCATCTGCCACACTATCTTCGAATTCTACGTTAGACAAAATTTCTTGTGAAATGGCTTCATTTTTATTTTTATCATATTCTGCATAAATATAGTAAGAAAATAAAATACACACCAAAAAAACTGAAATAAAAAAATCAATTTTATAAATTTTCTTCTTTTTTTTCAATTCTGGCGTTATATACAATTTCTCTGAAATAAGAATTTGATTCATAACTTTTCTCTCCTAAATATATAATATTATTATATATATTATTCTGAAGGAGGAGGATGAAGAGGAGGAAGAGGAGGAGG
>OFHM01001412.1_pt1 | contig 15730 bp, 10 predicted proteins | sample 1521311 | NCBI WGS metagenome assembly OFHM01 (sample SAMEA3504083, study PRJEB24116) | mouse gut metagenome | biome: mouse gut; feature: mouse-associated habitat; material: faeces | place: Denmark | collected 2011 | reverse complement strand
AAACCGCAGCGATTGACTTCAAATATACCTTAGACCACTGCCGGGAAAACAGCCCGAATAAAGCCTATCATCTGATACAGGCTTTTGCCCCCGGAGAGGTCAGCTTTGAAGAAGCGCACCGGATAGGGAAGGAGCTTGCCGACAAAGTTTTAGAGGGGAAATATTCTTATATAGTCACTACCCATATTGATAAAGGTCACGTCCATAACCACATCATTTTTTGTGCCGCAGACAACCTTGAACATAACAAATATCATGACTGCAAGCAGACCTATTATCGCATCCGGAAATTGAGTGATGAGTTGTGCAACGAGCATAACCTTTCCGTCATCATCCCCGGCGGGGAGCGTGGAAAAAAATATAACGAATGGCAGTCAGACAAGAACGGTTCAGCGTGGAAAACGCAGATAAGAAAGGACATCAATGCCGCCATAAAATCATCCTCCACCTATGAGGAATTTCTGCTCCTGATGCGGGCAAAAGGATATGAAATAAAAGGAGAAAATTTCGGAGAAGATACGCCAAAATATATCTCATTCCGTCCACTTGGCAAAGACCGTTTTGTGCGTGGCAGCGTGAAATCCCTCGGCAGGGAATATACAAAGGAACGCATCAAAGAACGCATTGAATTAAAGCGGGAGCGGAAGGCTGTTATCCCTAAAAAAGATTACGCAAACAGAAGACTGGTTGACACCTCTGATGAAAAATTCCGGAACAGTCCGGGACTGCAAAAGTGGGCAGCGATTGAGAATTTAAAGATTGCTGCACAGACTTACAACGAAGCTGGTACTATTAAAGAACTGGAACAAAAAATCGCCACCACAGCCGCCACAGGGAAGGAAGCAAAACAGATTGTCCGCAAGCTGGAGAACCGCATCAAAGACCTTGCGGAAATCATCAAATATGCAGAACAGTATAAGGCAAATAAATCCTATAACATCGCCTACAAAAAAGCTAAGAACCCCGACGCATATTTTCGGAAGCATGAGAGCCAGATCATTCTCTATGGCGGCGCAAGGCGTATGCTGGAACAGGCAGGCATCAGTTTAAAAGGTTTGAACATCGACAAGCTGAAAGCGGAATATCAGGAGCTTACCACGCAGAAGAAAGAACTGACCGCCACTTACAAAAACTGTGATAAGGAACTGAAATCTCTGAACCGGAAACTGGAAAATCTCAACCAGTATTTAGGGCGCACAGAGCCGCAGAAAGGCGCACCGGAACAGCCGGACAGAAATAACACCCCTGCCCGGTAAAAAGGACGAAGAACCGTCTGTTAAGAGCCTGAAAACGCATCGTGGAAATGTGCATAACTCCCCATTCCGTCATGGACAACACCGTTCACAGGACATGGAAAAGCAAAAGGCAGCTTTCCCACATCCTGCAAACAATGTTGCCCACAACTCCATAAAACGGGGAGTTATACACATTACGCACAATGCCGACGCCTGCGGAATCCCATTCTTTCCCTCCTCTTTTTTATATAATCAGAAAAATATTCTTGCAGATTATACCATATCCATGTATGATAATATAAAAATCTCCAAAAAAATAGGAGTGCCGAAGCACCCCCATTTCCTAAACCCTCTTGCAAAATCCGCAGTGTTGGTTTATAATCATCATAGAAGCCGAAGGATTCTAGCACGTCCGACGGTTGTACAATCGGAAACGAGTAATCAATTTTAGTAAAACAAACGGATCACTGGCTATTCTCTATTCGCAGTAGAGGATAGCCTTTTCCGTTACTTGCGGTTGTGTTTATTGTCTATGTATGTCAAGGCTGCAAAAATCACCAGCACCAACGTAAGCACTTCTAACGTATTCATACCGACCTCCTTTCCGTTTCCAGAAAGGACAACCGCAGACTATCCCTACTTGCTCTAATCTGACTAAAAAGAATTATATCACGTTCTGTCGAATAATGCTATAAAAGTTTCACGATAAATTATTCCGCCGCTTCCAGTGCGACCTGTGCAAATTCTTCATCGCTCATGGCTTCCAGCTTCCCCAAGACCTGCCCTGCAAGCTCCACCATGTCATTGTCCTGTATGTGCGGGATCACGTTCTTTATATCGGCAACCATGCCCATTCTGTCCTGCCCCTCAAACACACACATCAGATTGATTTCTTCCACTGTAAACTTATCCATACGCTTATATCTCCCTCTCTGTTTTTTTCTCAGTTTCTTTTTCCGGAAGCTCTTTTCCTGATCTATCTCTCTGCTCGATGACCGCCTTTTTCTCCGCCAGCTTTTCCTTTATGGAAATCCTGCCCGCCTTGCGTTCCTGCTCTGCTTTCGGCTTCTCATTGTTCAGAACATTATCAATCATGTTGTAGTTACATTCTTCCAGTTCCTCTATCTTCGCAAGCGGCTTATACTCTGCCAGCCTGTCCAAAAGCTCTTTTGCCTTCCTCGCAGTCTGTACTCCCTCACTGTCATCAAACTCCGTCCCTTTCCCGAATATATCCGTTATGCCTTCCCTCATGCTGTCTGAAATCATGGCATTGAGGAAATCATTCAGATATTCCGTATTCCCGTTCCTGATGTCCTCTGCGATATTCGCTACCTGCGCTTCCCTGTCCTCCACCGTATCATTATATTGATAAGTGTCATAGTCATAGGAAAGCTGGTCTATCTCTGCGGCAAGGAAAGCCGCCTGCCACTTCTCCAGAGAACCCCTCACCTCAATGTCTGGCATCTTGTCGATCAGCTCCGCAATCACCGCTACCGCTTTTGGATTGTCTGTAATATCCGGCACATAGTCTAAAACCTCCAGATCGGCAGTCCTGCCCGACACAATATCCATCTGCGTGTCCTCATACGCTTCCGTCCCTTCCGTATGGATATTGATGCCGATGCTCCGGATACCGTTCATCCTCTCCGGCGGTATCTGGTTAAAAATTTCGATTGCTTCCTCCACGCTCGCTATATCCTCATGGTATTCTCCGAGGTTATGGAACTCCCCGCACTCTGCCACCGTAAGGGTAATGACTGTCTGCTTTTCTTCCTGTACCTGTTCTGTATTCCGCTCCTGCAGGGCAGCACGTTTTTCCTCAAGGTACGCTTCCACTCCCGGAAGATACTGCCCAAGCGTCCCGGTTTTTCCTTCTGTGATAGGGTTGATGTCAACTTTCACTCCGCCGATGCTGAAACCGTCCTCATTAAAGGTGTTGAACAGGGAATCTTCCCTTTCCCCGCCCCGGTATTCCACGACCACATCAAGGTCAGAATTTTCCTGCTCCAGACCTCTGCATCTGCTCCCGGACACCGCCACATCCACAAGCTCTATGTCCATGTCATACTCGTCTATTTTGGACTGCAAATAGGTGTATATGGTAAGTTCTATATCTTTCTGTGTCTGCCCATTGATGCCATTCCATAATTCCTCTGTCCGGGCTTTAAATTCGGCTATAACCTTGCTTTCCGTCGCTTCCGGCACTTCCTTTCTGATACGTTCCCCAAGATGCGCCATTTCCGCCTGCTCTGCTTTTTCCATCAATCCATCATAATCAATCGGTATCAGTTCATCATCCGCCTGTATGCTGCCTTCCAGAGTGCTCCGGTGCGTCGGCTCTTTCAAATCTGCCACAATCTCATCAAGTGCCTGTCTTATGGTAATATCCGGATTGTCATACACGCCACCGTCCAATTCCCGGTAATCCATATCATAAATTGTGTAATCATATCCGCCGCTGGCTTCCTGAATACTGATATAACGGTCTGCCAGCCGGAAAGCAAGCTCCGTTTCTTCCCTGCCAATTTCCTTGTCACTGGTATCTATGTATGGGTTTTCCCACTCCATGAACGGTACATCTTCCACGATATGCTTCTGGTTGGCTGTCGGCATGAGGTTCTCCATTTTCCCCTGTTCATAGAGAGTTTCAAACCTGTCCATATAAAGGGAAACATCATCAAGACCGCTGCTCTTTAGCTGATGCTTAAACCGCTGTTTTACAAAATCCTTTATTTCCTCCGGTGACATTTCCCGGTGAACCCTCACCTTGTCAAAACCGACCTCATGATATAAAGTCTGCAAATCACCCATGAAGCGGCTGCTTTTCCCTGCCGCCTTGCTATGCGTAAAATCCAGTGACAGACAGTTTTCATGGTTTCTGACATGAATCAGGTCAAACTCGCTGCCATTAACATTGAAACCGAAGGTTGCCCTTGCCATATCCGACTTATCTTCCATATCCTTTTCCCGGTACTCGGCAAACTTCCCCATTGCTTCCGGAAGGCTGTCAAAGCGCTCTAATCTGCTCTTTTCCGGGCTTCCGTCCGCCCATGTGGATAAATCTTCAATGACATAATAATAAACCTTATCATTGTTGTCCGGCTCTGCCGCAATATTTTCTGCCGCTACTTCCTCTAAAATTTCTGCTGTTTCCTCCATGCCTGGAGATTTCTCGGCGCTGACTTCCGCCGATATGGAAAGTTCTTTTGTAAACTCCGGTATCTCTCTGTAACCAACGGAATCCACATAATGGCTTGTGTTCTCCCCGTCCTGATGCAGCACAACCACATCGCTGACGGAAAGGGAATGTCCGGTATAATCTGCCGGGTGGTCTATGTTGAACTTGGTAAAAATATCTTCAAGGCTCATGCTCTCCCTCAGTTCTTCGGTATAGACCAGAGTGTAATTCTCTCTGGAAACCGGGATACCTTTCATTTCAAGATAATCCATCGCCATAAAACGGATATCCCTTGTTTCCTCCGTATCTTTAAGCTGGTAGATGCCAAACCTTCCCTCATTACCATATAAAAGCTGTGCTTCCCGGTTGGGTTCGCTATCCTCTAATTCCTGTTTTATGGACTGGAACTCCAGATAGGCGCTCCAGTCGTCTTTCTGTACACCGAACAGACCGTCATGCGCCTGTAATGCTTCCTTATCCTCAACAAGCGTTTCCGAACCGTCTGAATAGAGCTGGTACACTGACACATCTTCCCCGAACAGCTCCGATGCCCTGTCCTTTGTCAGAGGGAGCATTTCATCCCAAGAATACCCATATTCGTGCATCTCCGATAACCCCACCATGCCATCCGGAAGGGTATCAATTTCTTTCTCCGCTGCCTTGATTGTTTCCAAAAGAAGCGGTAAATCGTCTTTCTGCTCCACAAGGGAATATGCCAGGGAAGTTGTCTTATACATATCATCCAGCTTATAAGCGTGGTTCATAATCAAATTGCACTCATCACTGTCATAAACCGTCCTGTGAAATTCCATGCGGTTAATAAGCTGTTCTGCCTGCACTGTTGCCGGAAGTTCCGAAGCAATATGAAGCTCCTTTTCCGTCATATCCATATCAAAATCATAGAACTGTGGATAACCGTCATTCAAGCCGCCGCTTCTCATGATCGGTACAAAATCAAAACCCTTCTCCTTCAGATAATCCAGAACGTTTCCGCCCTCTCCGTCCATTTCACGCATCAGTATGTCATAGAGGGTGTTCTGCACTTCTGACTGCATATTTGTGATTTTAATGGTTTCATATTCCCCGCTGTCCGGCATGGAGATTCTCACAACCACATCAGCGTACTCAATCGGTTTATTTGCCTTTTCTCGTTCTTCCTGCAACGCCTTAAAATCGGTTATCTCATAAGTATCCGTATTGTAAGCGTAATCTAAGTGGTATTCCTCCACTTCCTCGCTCCGCTCATTTCCAAGCAGCGTCACCCACGCCCCGGCTCTTTCAAGGTAGGCTTCCACGCTCTGCCTGTCATCGTCTTTCATGGTACGCAAAGAATTAAGAAGTTCTGTCCTCTCCATGCCCTTAACGCTCAAAAGGTCATATTCTGAACGGTCTGTATTCGCCACAAGCAGAATGATGTCCTCCTGCGTCTGTTCTGCAGCACGTTCTTTATCAATCTCCAAAAGCTGTGCTTCAATCCCCTTTATCAGTTCCGAGGAAGTCCGGCGTATCGTATCAAGGGAAGATTTTAACTCCGGCATTTCTTTTCCGCTGCTCCACCCGACGATATACCCAAAAGAATAGTCGGACGTATCAATCCCGAAATGCTGGCAGACAGTGTAGGCGATGCTCTCTGCTTCCACTTCCTTTGTTTCCCTGTCTTTTGCAATCCCTGTTTCCTGTTCAACCTCTTTTCCATGAAGTTTTGCGTGCGCCACCTCATGCACCCCGGTTTTTGCAGTCTGCACTTCGCCCATGCCCTCCTTAATAGCGATAGGGTGGTTTAAGTCAATAAAATAGCCTTTCCTGTCACCCTCCATGCCCTCATAGCGGATTGGTACAGGGGAAACCCTTGCAAGTGCTTCCATAAAATCCCGGTAACGCTCTACATTCCCATGCAGCTCGCTTACTCCAAGTCCGGGAAGCTCTTTCCCGTCCGTCTGCGAATAATCAAACACTGTGACAACCCGGAAGGCGGGTATCTTTATCTCCACTTCCTCCATGACGGGCATCCCGTCTCGGTCAAGCACAGGCTCATTCGTGACCGGATCAATCTTTTCCTGTTCCTCTTTGATTTTGTAAGGTGAAGGCGCAAGGATACGGATACCCCTCTCGCCCTTGTTCACATGGCGCTCAAAATTCTTCTGCCATGCCTTATATCCGGCAACATACGTCGCTCCCGGACACTGCATCTCGATAAGCTGGATATTGTTTGCGCTGTAATTATGGAATTTTGACATGGTATTCAGGTAGCTTTTGTACTTTTCCCCCTCAAATAATTCCTTCAAGCCTTCCTCCAGCCTGTCCGTTATCTCCTTCACTTTCTGTTTTTCAGTCATGGAAACTTTGTTTACATTTACATCTGCCATCTGGTTAATTCTCCTTTTCCTCCATAAAAACAGAGGACAGATAAGTTTCCCTCTCCGTCCCCGTTCCGGATATTTTTATTTGCAGTTATTTTTATAAACATTCCTCTTTGCTTTTTGGCTTTACCTTATCCGGCTCCGGCACTTTCCTCTGCCCTGCCTTTTCTTTCATCTGCGACAATTTATCCTTTACGGACACACGCCCTCCTTTCTCCGCTTCCTTCCCGGCATCCAGACTCACAGAAAGCCGATCCAGCTTTTCAAATGCCTTATCTATCCCGTCAATCTTCTTCCGAAGGTTCTTCGCTGCCTTTTTTACAGGCATATTGATTATCCTTGTCATGCCGACACCCTGCTTTTCATCCGATACCTCTTTCGTGCCTTTCCCGGCTAACAGCCTGCCCACATTGGAAACGCTGTTCCCGATCTGCTTCAGCTCGTCCCCGATGCTGTCAATCTGGTTGGCTGTTTTTTCACAGTCCGTCATCACGTCAACCAGACGTTCCCGGTAATCGGAAAGCATGGACTTCACGCCGGTGATTCCTTTCTGGAGAACCTTGCACATCTCCGCTTTTCCTTTTTCCTTAAAGGCGTTGACAGTCTGTGCCGCTGTTTCCACCAAATGGTTTCTTACCGCTGTCAGACGTTCCGACAGGCTCGTGATTTTCCCCTGAAGGTGCGCCACTTTATCCATGAGCTTCTCTGTCACAGATTTTGGCTGGTTTTCCTGTATCTGTGAAAGCTGTTCCCGGACTCCCTGTAATTCATCCACCATTGCGCTAAGCTGCATCTGCATACCCGCCACATACCAGAAAATCCCCATAAAATCCTGTGACTGCCCGCCCATATCCTGCTGGTTAAACAGTTCTATAAGCTGCTTTAATACCTCATTTTCTTCCATGACCTGTTTTGTGTTCTGTTCTGCTGTTTCCATTTTCGCCCTCCTTATAAACTTTCTTCCTTTCCTTTTCCCTTTGAAATCTCCGGCTTTTCCGGCATTTTCTGTCCATAAGCCTTCTGCCGCATCTCGGCAAGTTTTTCTTTTACGGAAATACGACCTCTCGGACTGTCTGACAGCATCTGCTCCTTCCCATGCTCCGCCACTTTTTCCGATACCGCCCGGTTAATCTGCGGTTTAAAAGGCGCATCCGCCACAGCTTCTGCATCATGCCCCATTTCCTCTGTGTCCATTTCCTCCTGCTCCCCGTCATTCTCCGGCTCATCGTCCATATCAATCCCATCGCCGCCCTTTTCATCCATGTTCAACAGGGCATTTAATTCTGTCAGTCGTTCCAGTTTCTCCGCAAGCTCCGCTTCCTGCGGGAATGGCTTTGTAACCTCTACTTTTGCGGTTTCAAGCTGATGCTCCACGTTCTCCAGTTTCTGCGCCACTTCTTCCATTCTCTTATCCATGCCCTCTAAGGCGTTGCTTAACCTCTGTAAATTTCCCAGCGGATCAGCGCCGATTTCCACCTCATGGCTGATGCTGCCTTTAAGGTTGACCGTAAACTTGGAAAAGAACGAATCAAAGGAAACGCTCATCTTAAATCCCTGATATTCCCCGATTGTGACTGCCATATTCGGCTGTTTTGCGCTCCGGCACATATCAATCAGTGCTGCCCCGGCTTCCTTTTTGTCCGTATATACCCGGTTGCCGATTTTTATGGAGAAAGTGTCCTTGTCCGGGAATTTATTCTGTGCGTAGGTCTGAATGTCGGCACGATACCCCGCAAGGCGTTCTTTCATGGAAGCGATCTGCACCGGGTAATGCTTCACGATATTGTCCTCTAAGCGGTACTTCTGGCTGGTGTGGTTCGCCTTTAACAGCTTTAGCTTGGACACCTGAATATCTAAGTCCATTTTTTCTTTTATGTAGGGATTGCCAGTTGCCAGAGCCTTTACTTCCGCATAGGTGAGAGCCGCTTCGTCTATGTCCTCACAGCTTCTGACCGGGGATTTGCTCGTCATAATCTGACCGATGAATTTCTGCTTGTTTTCGATGAGCTGCCATGAGTAGCTGTCGAATGTCCCCTCCGTCACATACCGGAATATTTTTACCTTGTCATTCATGTTGCCCTGTCTTAAAATCCGACCTTCCTGCTGTTCAATGTCGGACGGACGCCAGGGCACATCGAGGTGGTGTAACGCAATCAACCTGTCCTGCACGTTAGTTCCGGCTCCCATTTTTGCGGTTGAGCCTAACAAAAAACGAACCTGCCCGCTTCTTACTTTTGCGAACAGCTCCGCTTTCCTTGTTTCCGTATTGGCGTTATGGATAAATGCTATTTCATGTTCCGGCACCCCCTTCGCCATGAGCTTATCCCTGATGTCCTCATATACGTTGAATGTCCCATCTCCTTTCGGTGTGGATAAATCGCAGAAGATAAGCTGCGCCGATTTCTGCTCTTTGGTCTGCTCCCAAATCTCAAACGCCTTCTCCACACAGGTTGTGGCTTTGGAGTTTTCTTCATCCGGGAGCATATCATTGATGAGCCGCTGGTCTAACGCTAACTTTCTTCCATCGTTGGTTATCTTTAGCATATTGTCGATGTTCGGCTGCACTTTCCTGTCCCTGACCGCTTCCGCCCTGCTCGCAAGTGACTGAACCATGTCCTGCTGGTACTCGCTCGGTTTTAACACGATATTTTCATAGTCTGCTTCCGGCACAGGCAGTTTTAACATATCCGGCGTCTGAATGTCTGCGCTTTCCTTGAATAATGCAATCAATTCCGGCAGATTGAAGAACTTGGCAAACCTTGTTTTTGCCCTATATCCAGTTCCTTCCGGCGCAAGTTCTATGGCTGTCTGAGTTTCCCCGAATGATGCCGCCCAACTGTCGAAATGCCCTAACCCCAATCGCTGTAAGGTGTTGTACTGGAGATAGCGCATATTTGTGTAAAGTTCCGTCATGCTGTTGCTGATCGGAGTGTCCGTGGCAAAAGTCACGCCTTTGCCGCCCGTTATTTCAGAGACATATTGTCAAGTGTGTTTGTAAATTTTCTGAAGCAGCTAAGTACATGATACCCCAGCCTATCGAGAGTTAATCGCCATTAGAAGTTAAAAATCTGGAACTATGCAACGAAAATTCGCATAATTTCAGATTTTTAAGTCTTTTGTATTCGATTAGGTGTAAAATTTACTAGAAGTTAACAATATACACTCTCGCTCTGCATTAAGCTTTCTCATTTTCGGTAGTGAGACACCTGCATTAAACAGAAAAGAATTAAAGCACTAATTTCCAAAATCAGACTGTCTATATAATGTCACGATACATATCGCACAGAATCTTTTGCGGTTTCCATCCCAGATCTTCCAATTTCTGTCCAGACATCTGCAATCCAGTATCCGAGGCATACCCATGGGAGTTGTCATCTGATATTTCATATTTCACTTTGATTTTGCCGTTCGCAATCTGACTTGCCACAAATTCCGCCATCTGACGTATAGTCATCGTATTCTCTTCATTGACCACATTATATGCCTCTCCGTCCATTCCCCTTTTTAAAATCGTCATGATTCCCCTAACCGCGTCATCAATATCGCAATAATTTCCCATCGAACATCCTCTGGTGTAAAGAACAATATCTTTCCCGTTTTGTACGGCTCTCGCAAACTGTGCATAAACACGGTTATCTTCAGGTAATATTCTCTGACCGAACGTCTGCGCCAAACGAGCAATCTTCACAGGAACGTCATACTCTTTATAGTAGGAAAAACAAATATTTTCTGCCATACGCTTCCCAAGCGGATAACAACTGCGGACATTTAATACTTCAAGCTCTCCACGACAGACTTCCTCTTCTTTCACTCGTAATCCATCCATGCAGTCAATGTTTCCGTAAACCTCCATACTGGAAAGATAAACCATACTTTTTAGCGGTATCTGCCTTGCAAATTCAAGTATATTCTGCGTCGTATTGACAATACTTTCCGTTACCTCCACCGGATGTTCAATCATTTCTGCCGATTTCGTAATGGAAGCACAGTGTATTATATAATCCGCTCCGTTTCCGGCTTCCAACATCTGCCCTACACACCGCCTGTCACACAGATCCATTTGCACCAAATCAACTCCCACAGGAAACATCCCTGAAGCCTTCTGCATATCCCGAACCGGCGCAATAACATGGAGTTCTTTGTTTCCTCCGTCTGTCTGTCCGTCTTTTAAAATAAATCTAATAAGCGCAGAGCCGATATAGCCCGTGGCTCCTGTAATGATATATGTTGTCATAGCTTCTCCTGTCTTATCTTATGTTCCGCCGCATCATTGAGCAAATGCAAGATGTATGTACTAAAAGGGATTTTATGCGTCTCAACATCCTTTCATCCCAGAAAGAATATACATCATCATGTGATCCAATATTAAATGGATATCTTCTGTAATCTGCATATTATCAATGTTTACATGAATATTATACTTAGCAAGTTCTTTTATTTTCCCGCCGCTGTAACCACAAATTGCAATCGTTTCAGCGTCCGTTTCATTCGCATAGGCAATTGCCCTTACTACATTTTCAGAATTGCCGCTTCCCGAAATTCCAATCACCACATCCCCCTTATTCAGTTTATTGCGGAGCGGAACCACAAAAATGTCGTCATATCCAATGTCATTGGCGATTGCCATCATCATTGGAACATTGTCGCTTAAACATTCAAAATCATATTTAATATCCTGATCATAACTCACACCTTTATTAAAGTCACATTCAAAATGCGCTGCAGTAGATGCACTGCCGCCGTTCCCGCAGATGAAAATTCGTTTCTTGTTAAGCCTTGCGGTTTCTAAAACATTCATAACTCTGCTAATGTCTTCTTTCGGCATGTTTTCCAGCATTTCCTTCTCCATCTCCAGATAATTTTCTATTTGTTTCGTATAATCTGTCATTTGTATTCCTCCGCGTCTTTGAAAATTAAATTTACAGCCTCCAGTATATTGTCCGCCTCATAATCTGCGTTTACATCATATTTTCCGTCCATGCCTGCCTGTCCCGTTTTTACAAGGATCGTTTTTAATCCCGCATTCCTTCCTGTCCGGATATCCACAGTGCTGTCTCCTATAAAATAAGACTCCGACAAATCTATGTTATGCTTTTGCACCATCCGCATAATCATTCCTATATCCGGTTTTCGGCAGGTACAGGAAACTTTATACTTTGGGTTTTCATCCGGATATCCTTTGTCTGGATGATGCGGGCAGAATATAATATCATCAATATATGCCCCCTGCCTGCCTAAAAGCACTTCCATTTTCCTATGGATATGCTCAACATCAGCTATTTCGCACATCCCTCTGGCTACGACAGGCTGGTTCGTTACAACAATAGCAAGATAACCGCTTTTATTAATGAATCTGACTGCCTCTGCCGCCTTTTTCTCCAGCTCAAACGCATCAATATCAGCAATCAGTCCTTTGTACACATTCAAAGTGCCATCTCTGTCCAAAAAAATACATTTTTGCTTTTTTCCAAGATTCTTCTGCTTCCATAGACCATTCTTCTGTTCCGTGCTGACTTCATGGAACCTGTCCGGCGTGCCTGCATCCTTTATATATTCCGTTGTTTGATATCCATATATCCTCCCTGTAGGAATAACAGGAATAATCAGGTCTTTTTCCAAATCAGATTTCTGCGGTTTTGACAGCCCCATAATAACCTGCGCTGATAATACATAAATTCCTGCATTTACAAGGTTCCTATACCAATACATCCTGTTATTTGTCTTTGCGTCAAAACAGGTTACCTGTCCCTCGTCGTTCAGTACAACCAAATCAGAATCATACGGATGTGTGTTAGGATGCACCGCAAGTGTTACAAGGGCATTATACTTTTCATGGAAATGTACCATGCGTTCCAAATCCATATCAAACATCACATCGCCGAATATCAATATAAAGTTCTCGTTGTGAATCATATTCTTCAGGGCATACAGCGATCCTGCCGAACCAAGCGGTTCTTTTTCTTCTACATAAGTAAGATGTATCCCTAGCCCGGCGCCATCTTGAAAATATTCTTTTATCTTTTCACTCAGATGCCCGACAATAAGGACAACTTCCTGAATGCCGTATTTTCTGATATTTTCAACCTGCCATTCTATCATCGGCTTACCGTTTATTTCCAGCAACGGCTTAGGAATTTCGTCCTTTGTCAAAGATTTCATTCTTGTCCCTTTTCCGCCTGCCTGTATAACCGCCACGTAATTTTTCAGCATATTATTATCCTTGACCAGATCTGCTCAATGATTTCACAGATGTCCTTAATCATCCTAATATTTTCAGTCTCATTGCATATTTAACACGTTCTGTATCGTCTTTCTTACCGCCTCATCCGATGTATATTCTGCCTTCCAACCTTCCCTGTGTATCTTGTCAATACAGTACCGAAAACGTGGCACATCTCCCTTCCAGCCGCCTTCACCGCCCGTATAATGGTACTTTACTCCCTTCAGTCCCATCTCCTCACAGAGAATATCTGCAATGCCGGTCACACTGCTTTCTCCCTCAACACCGAGATTATAAAGTGATACCCCATTTATTTTTTCAATTTCAGATACCGAAAACCGAACAATAGCATTCACCAAATCAGTCACATAAATATACGGTTTCGTTTGTCTGCCGTCTCCCAATATTTCAAGCTGTGAACCGTCTTTTTGCAGTTTCCTGATAAAATCAAATATAACGCCGTGCGTCAGCCTTGGACCGATCACATTTGGAAAACGAAATACAAGCGAACGCATATCATTCATATAGGTAAAAGCGCTGATCAAGGCTTCACTTCCCAGCTTCGCCGCACCATAATAAGAAATCGGAGAAAGGTCTGGCGTATTCTCGTCCAAAAGCACGTCCCGTTTGTCTCCATAAACAGCAGAAGTTGAGGCGAAAAACAACCTCTTTACGCCGCATTTTCTCATACAGTAAAGTACATTATAAGTGGTTGTGTAAGTATTCCTGTACTCAACATCCGGATTAACAGCGCTTGCCTGTATATCCGAATTTGCCGCCAGATGATAGACTATTTCCGGCTCCGTCTTCGCAAAGATTCCATCCAGCAAGTCCCGGTCCGCCGCATCCGCTTCATATAAAATGAACTTTCCTTTTTCTTGCAGATGACTGATATTCTCTTTGGTTCCAAGTGAAAAATTGTCAATACAAATAACCTGATGCCCATCTGCAAGCAGGGCGTCGCATAGATGACTCCCGATAAAACCCGCGCCGCCAATCACCATCGTATTCATTACATATACCTCCAGTCCCTAATCCCAATACTTATCACCGATATAGACTACAGAACTTCCGTCATGTTCAAATGAAAACGGAAACACATCTAACCGTAGTTTGTTCATCAGATATTCCTGCTTTTCCTTTGGACAATAGAAAAGCAAAAATCCACCTCCGCCTGCCCCCAGCAGTTTCCCCCCTACAGCTCCGCTTTGCAGAGCTGTTTCATACAACTCATCAATCTTTGGGTTAGATATACCGCCTGCAAGTTCACGCTTGCGCCGCCAACCCTCATTTAGAATTGCACCGAAATCAGAAAGTTCATTATTTTCCAGGGAATGTTTCATATCCCGTGCCAGCCGGCACATCTGAATCAGATTTTTGGTCTTTTCTTCCTCTGAAATGTTCCTCTTCTGCTCCGCGAGTATTTTATTCGCATCATGCGTGATTCCCGTATAAAACATAACAAGGCTGTCCTGCAGGTTACGAATGGTTTCCAACTTTGCTATAACCGGCTCCACTGATACCGTATCGTCCCTATGAAATGTAATAAAATTCAGTCCGCCAAATGCCGCCGCATATTGATCCTGCTTACCTATAGGGCTGCCTATTTTTTCAATTTCAACCTTACAGGCTTCCTCCGCCAGTTTTGTCTTTGCTATGTATTTTCCCTTATAACAATATAAGGTATGAAGCAATCCGACGGTGAAAGAACTTGACGATCCAAGCCCTGTACCGCTTGGCACATCAGCTGTACTGCTGATTTCCACACCCTCAATATGCTTATCATTCAGCACGCAGCGAAAAATTGTATGATTTATTTCATTCAAATTGCTTACGATTTCAGTCTGGGAGTATTTTAAGGCGGTTTTTCGACTATCAAAGTACGGATGTAAACTCAAATACATATACCTGTTGATACTTGTGCTGAGTACGCAACCTCCATATTCCCTATAAAAATCCGCCATATCGCTTCCGCCACCGGCAAAACTGATGCGGAAAGGTGTTTTTGTGATTATCATTTTATGCCTCCCTGCACACTCCAATTAATAGTTTGAATTTCTTACAACTCATATATAATATCTTCCATAGAAATAATCGGACAATCAACCATATCACACAATTCTTCCTCAATATCAGAAAAAAACGTAATTGCAGTTACAACAATTATATCCACTTGCGGCTTCCAGGGAATTTCCTCTTTTGAAATAAGTTCTGTTTCTGCAGAGACGTTGTTCATCTTCCTGTCCACAGTATAAACAACCTCTATACCTGTTCCTTTCAGGTCATCCAAAAGTCTTCTCCCTGCATAACCCATACCATATATAGCAATCTTTTTATAATTATTTTCCTTAAAATAAGCATCAACTGATTTACCTTCCTGCTTTATGATAAGCCATTGGTTAAACATCTTTATAATAGAGTCATTTTTCATGATAACTGCATAATCCTTTTTATGCTGCCTGACTCTTTGGCATGTGACTATTTCCGCACCTGCAATGATACCTGCCAAAAATAACATAATGGACAAGATTCTTTTTTTCATTTTGTTGTTCCTTTCTTCAATCACTTGTAATAAACAAATCACACCATTGACGAAACACTAAAACAGACCATACAAACAAACGCCAGTTATTTTTACCCTCCAAATGTTCCTGCACTAATTTTTGTACAATATTTTTATCTACACTACTTTACAACTTTATAAATGATGCCCCTGTTTCTTAATTAGGTGTTTTAA
>OFHM01001408.1_pt1 | contig 15745 bp, 17 predicted proteins | sample 1521311 | NCBI WGS metagenome assembly OFHM01 (sample SAMEA3504083, study PRJEB24116) | mouse gut metagenome | biome: mouse gut; feature: mouse-associated habitat; material: faeces | place: Denmark | collected 2011 | reverse complement strand
GCCGATGACCATCAATCAGCAGAAATCGACGAAGATGATGTCTGTGATCAATCCGGAAGTACAGGCAGTTCAGAAAAAGTACCGGAATAAGAAGGATCAGGCGTCTCTGATGAAACAGCAGGAAGAGTATCCTGAGGAGCCCATTGTTTCGGTTCGGCCTATTTTACCGTCTGCCATAGCTCGGTCGGTGCCTACCCAAGAAGAGGCTCTCGAATTCAGAGATCGTGGGCACTATATGAATCAGCTACAAGAGGCTATCTTGGATCCGACTGTGCGGTTGGTATTAGTCAACGGTGCATACGGAATTGGAAAAAGCAGTCTGGTGGCAGTTAATTTTAAGCGGAATCTTCCCAATTGGCAAGTTCAAACGATCTCTCTTACCCCAACCACCCGGTTTTCTATGGTGTTGGAGTACATGGCAAATGCAATTGGACATTCCTTGAAAGCAGATCAGCTGACTAGCAGTGGGAAGAAAGCGCTCAGGCCTATTTTGGAGAAATTCACCAAGGCTCTTCTGGCCAAAGACGGCCATGCAATTGTTGTGGATCAGCTGGAGTCTATTTTGCTGAGTATGCAAGGAAAGGATCACACTTTATTGACATTATTTCGGGATGCTGTCTATCAAATAAAAAGCGGGCAAGGTAAAATCATTTTCCTGAGCGACGTGCGTTTCTCTCCTGAAATATTTCCGGATTCGCCTGCGGTCAGACGAATTGTAGTTGGTCGAATCTCTGATAATAGTTACGTTAAAAAAATTCTAGAATACGAGATGAGACGCCATGAAATGATTTCTCCAGGACAGACGCCTGTGATTCCAAACAGACTGTACGAATTAGTGAACGGACACCCTCTTACCGCCAAGCTATGTGTGGAGGCAATGTCACGGCAAAAGCATGAGGCGTTGGAAGATATTCCTTTGAGCCAGGTACAATCCCAGGTTATCAAGCAGTTATTAGAAAAAATCAATTTGGATCCGATAGAAAGTCAACTTGTAAGCCTGTTATCCGTGTTTCGTACACGGATTGAGGTCCCGCGATTGGAAACACATCTGTCCCCAGAGTACAAACAGATGCTCAAGGAAAATATGAACAAGCTCTATATGTCTTCCTTTGTCAGTGCAGGAGAGCACACTCTGGAAATTACCGCAGCGTTCCGAAATTATTATTATGAACAGCTTTCGGAAAATGACCGGCAATGCTTCCATGAATATGCGCTTTGTTATTATAAAGGACTGCATGAGGAGCTTGTATCCAAACATTTGTTCAGCGCAATGATCTATGCGGAAATTGCCTATCACCTTACGCAATTAAATCGGATTGAGCAGCTAAAAGAGTATTTGCCGGGCAATGTAAATACCCTCAAGCAGTTGGCAAAAGCTCTTTATCAACAGGATAAGAATTATATGATGGCATTGCAGCTTTATCTTATACTTTATGAGACGGATTATAACGATATTGAGGTGCTGTCTTATTTGGGAAGATGCCATGCCCGCCTTGGAGACTGGGAATCGTCCAGGGCACGCTTTCAAGATGCAATCTCCGCTGCGGAACGTCAAAAGGAAAACACTTGGTACCTCTATCGCGATTGGGGACACATGTATGTTCGCTATAGCATGGACGAGGATGCAAAGGAAAAACTTTCCGAAGCAAGGTTCCGGTTGCGCCAAGAAACCACACTAGACGATGATGCTGGAATTTTATCGGCGGAAGGATTTCTTGATGAACGCCATCATGATCTGACCAGCGCGGTAGAGAAGTATGAGGCCGCTTTGAACTGTAACCCCTATCATGAATTTACAATCCAATATTATTCAAGCCTGCTGCGCAAACAGGGTAAAGCTCAGGATGCCAATGAATTGGAAGAGCGACTGCAGAATGCGAATTATGAAAATCTGGGAGAACTTACGGACAACTTTTATTCTGGTTTTGACATCTTAGGATTGGATTTGGAGATGGACGAGTAAGAACTTGGCCCCGCCCATAGTTTTATTAATTATTAGTATATGTCAAAAAAAGAAAATTTTTGCTTTGACCTTTTTTGAAGATATAATCTCTAGACCCGCTATCCCCTAGGTGTTAAAAATGTTTCAAAGAAATAAATTCTACTTGCGCAATTTATTTTTTGTAGTCCAATGTTCAAAATTTATAGCGCAAAAGGTATAGTCCGCGAGAAAGGTGGTTTGGTAAATTTCCATCCCCCGGAAAATCGGATTAGATAGGTAAATAACTACATCTTTTTTAAAGTCAAAGTTCGTTTATTCTATTGTTCCTCCTTTCCAAATTGAATCCGTTGCGTTAGGCTCCGATTTGGGATGAACGTGGAAGCTGCATCTTTTTTGTCAAAGAAAGACAGAAAAATCCCTGAAATCTTCGGATTTCAGGGATTTTTCGTAGTTGTATGTTGACTAGTCGGCCCGTCCGCCGGCGGCGTAGGTAGTGTCAAGATTAATTCGCAAATTAGTAAGCAGACTCTGGTCGGAATGAAGTCAGCCGGCAATAGAGACATCTTCCAGGATTGTCTCTAAGTGCTTCATATTCATGTACTTCTTACTGCCCCACTGAGTACCAACCACATGACGCAGCCTGGCGCAGACCAACATGAGGGCAGAGTTACCATCCGGGAAGCAGCCCACCACTCTGGTGCGGCGGCGGATTTCCCGGTTGAGGCGTTCAATGACATTATTGGTACGGATGCGAGTCCAGTGTTCGCTGGGAAAATCGCAGTAGGTAAGCGTTTCTTCGATGCCATCTTCTACCTTCTTGGCGGCCTCTCTTAACTTCATAGCACGTAGTTCTTCCACCACGGCTTTTGCTTTCTCTCGGGCAGCTTTCTTGCTCTCCTGAGCATGGATTGCCTTGAGCATCTTCGCCACCAGCTTTACCTTGGAACGAGGCGTTACAGAGAACACGTTGCGGTAAAAGTGGACAGTGCAGCGCTGGTATTTGGCTTCCGGGAACACTTCTCCCACAGCCTCCAGCATACCAAGACACTTGTCCCCAACCACCAGCTTGACCCCGTCCAGGCCACGGCCTCGCAGCCACTGGAAGAAGCTGACCCAACTGGCCTTGTCCTCTTTCATACCCTCGGCAGCGCCTAAAACCTCACGGTATCCGTCCTCATTTACCGCAATCGCCACCAGAACGGCTACATTCTCATACTCTCCGCCCCAGTTTCGCCGCAGATAGATCCCGTCCACATAGACATACGGATAGCGTCCGCCCTGTAAAGGCCGGCTGCGCCAATCTTCAATGTGGACATACGCTTTTTTGTTCAGCTCGCTGATGGCCGCTGGGGACACTTTGCTTCCCCACAGTGCCTCGGTGATATCCTCTACTCTGCGCACCGAGACACCAGCCAGGTACATTTCGATGAGAGCTTCCTCCACACTGCTTTCACGCCGGCGGTACCGCTCTATAATCGCCGTTTCAAAAGAGACTCCCTTCAGGCGGGGCACATGGAGCGTAACATCGCCGGAGGTGGTGGTAAGGTTTCGGCTGTAGTGACCACTACGGTACCCCTGGCGAGCCTCATTTCGCTCATACCGGGCTGCCTGAGTCAGTTTCTCCGCTTCCTGCTCCAGCAGCGCATTCAGCGTTTCTTCCACGCTCCCGCGTACCAGCTCTTTAAGTTGACCCTTGATTACTTCTTCATTTAGCTGTACAATCTTCTCTGACATGGTTTGCTGTCTCCTTTCTGAATGGTGTGTCGCTACTTCATTCTACCAGAAGGCTGCAAACCTTGTCTTTTTTATTTGCGCAACTTATTGTACCTTATCTAGTAGCGGTTTATTCGTTCTAGAAATTTCGTTTCTCTTTAGAGAAATAACTCGATGCAAAATAGGATAAACTCAACAATGAAAAAGACCGGCTCAATTGCCAGTCTTTAAGTGGTTTGTTGCTTAACTTCAAATGTAACAGACTTTAAACCCTCGTGAAAAGTCTTTGTGATATTATAATATACCTATTTATTTTCTTTGTCAACACCTAATTTCATAAATAACAGATATTGCTTTTTTAATTCTTTTGTTTGTTCTGGAGTAAGGCTTCTATATATGTTTGTCCCATTAATTGTGATGTTTGTTATCCTTCGATAATGCATAAAACGTGATTGCTCAAAACGAATATATGATTTTTTATTCTTATTACCTTCTGAATTTGGTAAATTTAATCCTTCAAAATAAAAAGGAAAATCTTTTAATGGATCACTCGATAATGTTATAACAAAATACATATTATTAACTATCTCTGACATTATTATTCCATAATGCCCCGTAGATAATTCACCACAATATCCGTATCCATAATTGACATAAACTATATCTCCAATTTTTAAATTATGATTATAATTTAAATGCTCATATTTTTTCTTTTTTGTTTTTAATTTCTTGATTTTTGTATAATCTGCTTTTTCTTTTTGTTTCTCAAGTCTGATTTCTGAATTTATCTTTAGTTCTTTGTCGTTTTTTATTGTATCTACAATCAAAGATTTAATCCAGTCTGAATATAGAGTTGCATCTTCATCAGAGCAACTACGAATAAGTTCTCCTTTAATATAATTTAAAATAGATTCTAAATGTTTTACAGTTTTTTCTGTCATATGATATGCCTCCAATTAAAATCTGTTGCATACTATTATATGACAAAATGTTCCATAATTCAACATAAATATGATATTCTTATTGTCTTAACAGAACTTTTATCGTTCTGAATATCATACTATAGTCTGTGTGTATTGTTGGGATACACTTTTAGTACATTGTTGGGATGTACTTGATTTATACTTTGTTGGAAAGTATAATTAAAATAAAAGACAGGAGTTGAAATCTATGATTATAAATAAGGATCGATATAAATGTCCTCAGTGTAAAGAATATTATTGGTTTGAAACTTCAAAGGAATATAACGCAGTTTGTACAGAATGTAATTGCGAACTGACATTTCTAGGTAACTATGATTGTGATACGGAACTGGCTGAAAAAGTAAAGAATACACCACCATATGATCCAACACTAGACCCCAATAGTCCGTATTATATACCTGTTGTTAAATGTCCGTACTGTCAATCAACTGATACATCAAAAATTTCAACAGTAAGTAGAGTAATATCAACAGGTCTATTTGGTTTTGGTAGCAAGAAGGTTGGAAAGCAATATCATTGCAACAAGTGTAAGAGTGATTTTTAGCTTTTAATTATCACTTCCTTTCAATTTTGTTTTGCATATAATATTTTATACACACATAAGGAACTGAAATACAAAAATCAGTTCCTTATATCTATACAAAATAATACTAAGTTTACTCAATATAATCCAACATTCTGATATTTAATTTGGCTCTTTGTTCCTCATTTTCTACTTTATCACACCATATTTCTAAAAGTTCATATGCTTCATTTGATATATTTTCATCGGTGTATGTTAAAATACGATCCATGATTTCATACCAATTCATATCTTTATTGTAGCTTTTCAAGGTTAGCAATAGACTTTGCACATTCATCTACTTGTTTTTGTAATTCTTCAATTTCCTTTTTATTTTTTTCATAGGATTCAGCAGAGGAATCTAATGCTTCTTTTGCGTTATCAAGCCTGTGTACGTAGTTGTCGTATGCGGATATAGCAAGCTGGATTGCTTTGCTGATTGCTATCATTGCCACAATGTTCCCTGCAATGGAGAGGGCTTTAAGGGCTACTGTAGCTGCTTTTGCAGAAAGCGTCATACCTCCTAAATTTACTATGGCTTCTTGTAGAGTCATAGTTCCTTTTTTCATTGCAACAGCATTTTTTCTTGCGGCTTCAGTACAACCAGTCATAGCTTCTTTATAGGCTTGTACATGACTTATACCTGCTTTTGTAAGCCTGTCGTATTCTTTTAGAGCATTTACATCTCTACTGTGAAAAAGAGAAGATACGCCTGCCCTAAAACCACCACCGCTTAATGGAATATTTCGTTCACCATAGATTTTTTCTTGAATACGATCCCCATTATAAATAGGATCTTTGATTTTGGTTCTGCTTGCAGTTATCCAATTGGATTTAAATATATTCCAATCTTTATTAAATAAAGCTAATGCTTGTCTACTTTTGTCAATAGATGATGGTATTGTTTTGAATATCGTACTATAAATTTATGGGATTGTTGGAGTCCCTTTTATGTGATATAATATAACAAACATTAGGAGGTTTATATATGTTTAAGAAAACGGAATCTGTTTATTGTTGTCGAAAGTGTGGAACAGTACAAGCTTTATTGAAAAAATCACATGATCAGAAAGTAAATTGCCCATTTTGTAATTCAATTATGAAAAATGTACCAAGCAGTGTGGATATGTACAAAACTGGAACAGACAAAAAATATAAAACATGGCAAGATGTTGTTCGCAAAGAATGGGCAAAGCCTAGATACAGAGATGCTGAATTATATGAAAAAAGAGAAATATATGAGGCTTCTTTGATTAAAGAAACACCCGATAAACATTCTAAGGTAGAACAGAAAAAACAACAAGAAGAAATACAAAAACTAAAAAATAATTCAAATACAATTAACAAGGAAAAATATATTCCCAAATGTCCTAAATGCGGATCGACAGCAGTCACTTCCAGTGCAAGGGGAGTAAACATTGTTTGGGGTTTTATAGGTGCGAGCAAAACAGTTAATAGATGCGCAATTTGTGGGCATATGTGGAAACCTAAGAAGTAGGGGAGTAGGGGTATATATTTGAAAATTTATAATTCCTTATTAATGGAGGTGTGGTATGTTTAATAAAGAATTTGCGGATATATTAAACACATACAAAAACGGATTATCTATAAGCGTGTTTTCTACATATAAATCTCAATTGAATCAAGCCATTGATTTATTGAAACAAGTGCGAAATTATTTGTCTAATCAAATTTATGAAATTAATACGTCTGACGAATTTGAAAATGAATACTGTTATAACATGCAAACTGATATTATCAAAATAAAACAACAATTGCAGAATTTAGAACAAATAGCTTCTATCATTGAATTTAAAGAAAATCAAATACCGAAAGAAACTTCAACTCAACAAAGCAGTCAAATAACATTATTGGATAAAAGCTATGTAAAACCGGTTTCTGTCTGGTTGTCTTCGAATGAAATATGTCCTTGTTGTGGAATCAAACTTATTCCTAAAAGAATATATTATTACCGCAATATTAATGGAACTTATGATAAAGAAGAAATTCTTTGGTATAAGTGTACTCAATGTAGAAAATTTTTTGTGCCAGATTCATTGTTGAAAAAGTTTGATTTAGATAATACAAACATCAAAATCCTTACTGAATTTTACAATAAACTTACATTGCATGATACGGTCTATGTATTATCTGACATCAATCATTGTTCATCACAAGAACATAAAATAGAAGATATCAATGCGACATTGGCTATTGTAAATAAGGAAGGGGAAATTGAACAAATCAATGTAGAGATTTCGCATTGCTTAACTTGTGAACGATATGTTATGCTTAAATCCACATACGATTCCATTAGGGGAGTACCAGTATGCGCTATATTTGATGAACGTCGTGAATCACAGGTGTGTGAAAATAATGAAAACACTTTTTATTTTGATAAAGAATCAAAAATTCGCAGGTATGGATATAATGTAAACGTTATAGATGATTTTCCTACAGAACAACGTCAGACAATTCTGTCAATTATTATACTAGAGAATATAATGACAAAACAGGAGGTAGTATCCTATTTGGATAAACAAATCAATAATGGCGAAAGACGCGAAGGATCAAAAAAGGACTGGTCTAATGCCGTTTCCAAATGGAAAGTAGATAGAAGTTTTGTTAAAAATATTGATTTAGATAAGCAAAGGAAAAGGATTGATGTGGATAAAATTATTCTAAAATACACTAAAACAAGATAATATATAGAATCCCATACCATTGTAATAAGTGTAATTCAGATTTTTAATTATCATGGCGTTCTATATTTTTTAAGAGTAAGGCTACTATGATGAAATAAAAATATGTTGCTACACTGAAAAAATGATATTAAAAACATAGTAAAAGAGACATCTTAATGATGTCTCTTGAACTTTCATAAAAGACTAGGAGCTACCTAGTCTTCCGTACTTATTTCGGTGCCCACATATGCATAAACATATGAGCATGACAAAAGCCATGCCTTAGAAGCCCTTATATAATATATTATATCCCTAAAAATTATTTTGTCAATTTGAGTAGTATATGGTTTTACACAAAAAAGAAACCTAGTAGCTATTAGTAAAAGACTCCGATGTGGAGAATAGAAAATAGCATAGGTTTCTTTCTTTGGTATAAAACTTCTGTGTTTCTTTCGGCCTTCCGCCTTCATCAATGCAAATTTATTCGACCTTCCGTCTGTTCGTTAGTATACCATATTAACGAATAAAAATCAATTGCTTTTTTTGTGTTTTTTATAATAGTCGGTCTTATTATTTAATATCCAATAAAGTTTTTTGATTTTTTCGCTTTTTTCGTAAACATCCTTTTGTAATTGTTCATTTAAATTTTTAATTTTGTTATTTTGATCTGATAAATCTTTAATAATATTTTCCTTTTCTAATATTTGTTTAGGGAAATAATGGCGTAATATTTCTAATTTAATTGTGTCAAAAATTTTTAATCCATCTTTCCCTTTTGTTATATTATTAAAAGAAGCAATTACACGTTTTTTACTTATCGTTTTCATATCGTTAAGTATCAATACGCAATCATGATCAAACCCCTCTTTTTTCCCAACCAAAACATAATACCAAAGACCATTTTCTTTTTTGCTAGACTTATCAATAAGAGACTTTGTACTGCTAGATGGAATAACAACAATCTTTTTATCAAATTCCTCTATTACCAATCCAGTATGGCGATAAGATAATTCTCCTTGATAATTTAGTCCACATTCATATTCAATAACTGTTCCAGGTTTATATTTTGTGTTAGTGAGATATGTTTTATTTGTTATCCAATGATTCATAGAATTTACAAATAATGCGATTTCATTAAGTTTTAAAGATTGAAATTCAAATATAATATTTGAAAACAATTTTAGACATGAGGAAAGAGCGATGCTATCATCAAACGCATCTTTTGTTTTATTCTTTGGGTCTAAAGATATATGCTTTAATAATGTATAATCAATTCTCATTTATAATCTCCATAATGATATAATTTTAGGGACTTTACTAAATTTATTATATTATATAACAAAAACAGAGAAAATTCTATTCGAAACATTTGTTCTTATTTGATAAATATTTTGAATGTAGTACAATAACTAAATGAGATTGTAGAAGTCAGCTGAATATGATATAATTAGACAAACAGTTTGGAGGAAATGACCAATATGATCAACATAATATAGTATTGTAAGAAGTGTGGATATGTAAATAGTGATATATACTCATATATTCCACGACTGGTAAAAAGAGAAATATGTCCTATTTGCAGAAATAAACTTAACGAAACACAAGAGAATGTGGCTTATTTTCAGAGTCATACTGAAAAAGCTATGCCAACGTGGCAGGATGGTATTCGACACAAATATTTGAATGATGTTATTCTTGACACGGAAGCATCTAATAAGCGTTCCAATATGGAGCAAAAACAACAAGAAGAAATACAAAAACTAAAAAATAACTCAAATACAACTAACAAAGATGAATATATCCCAAAATGTCCTATTTGCGGCTCACCTAATATAAAACAGATAGGTGCTGGTGAACGAACATTATCTGTTTTAACTCTGGGATTGCTGAGTAATAAAATTAACAAATCATTTAAGTGTAATGATTGTGGGGGACGTTCTGAATTTATTATATTTCTATCTTTTAGAGTGTTAAATTATCATTATTTAGATTAGGAGAATAGGAGTATGGCAGACAATACAAAAAACAAACTTTGAATAATAATAAACCTTACTGTCCTTATTGTAATTATACCAACGTTGCTGAAATTGAAGCAGGGGAGAGAACTGGTTCTATTGCTGTTGTGGGTATTTTCTCCAAGAAGATAAACAAGAGTTTTAAGTGTAAAAACTGTGAGTATACTTAGCGATGCTAATCTTTATCTATCCATTTAGTGTATGATTTGCCAGTATATACATTATAATATCTGACTGGTCTTTTGTTTGTGTATCTTGGACAAGTAGCTCTGTACTTTGCAATTTTAAGATGATATACGACTTTAGCATACAATAACTTATCAGATATATAATCTAAATATTTCTGTATTTTAATTCTAATCAATATTCCACGTCCTTTCCGTTAGGAGGATTTTTATTTGCGCAACAAAAAAAGGAATTGGATTTATTGCATTCCAGTTTCATTTTTCCATAAATAAAACGACACCCGTTAAAACAAGTGCCGCCGCTTTGACAATACCTCTTGCGTGATTATCGTAGCAACTGTAGCGAAAGCAATGAACCTAAAAGTGAATTGACGCTTACATAAATAGAATTAAAAACATATTTAATTTATTGTCATAGGTGCAATTATTTTATCTATTGATGGTGTTTGTGTTGTAGTATGCAAAGGTACTGTACCATCCTTTACAGCAATCAATCCTGGTTGTTGAAGGACTTCAAATGCTTCTACTACGCCTAAAACTGGATATGTACGCCGAATTTGTAATTCTTTGCACACAAATCTATCGCTGCTTCTTGGTAATAAAATTTCTTTCGGTAGTTGTGCATCTGCATTAAGAAATGTTTTGACAATATTCCATCCTTGGAAAAATATTTCTACAAAAGAACGATCATATGGTAAAGGACAAATAATTAAATTTTTTGCTTCGTTTTTATATATTTTGTCGGTTCTTCCATGGTCGGCTGGAATTAATGCCAATCTTAGTCCTCTTGCACCTTCAAGTTGAGATGGATTTGTTTTGACGGTTGCTCCGACCCATTGGTCTTTTTCTGTTTTCCCAATAAATAAATCTGCCTTCCATAAACCATTAATACTATTTGGCAATTTTTCTCGTTCAGATGGTTTCCGAAATGCATTGATGACACCTTGAATATGTTTTTTTAATTTTACTGGTTGACCTTTTGTTCCAGTTAATAAAGCGGAGTTATCCGTTAAATACTTGTAGGTTGATGCTATTAATTGCAACGCACCATTTTTTTCCGCGCCAAATAATATTGAAATAGGATTTCCATTTTTAATTTTACAAAATTTTATTAGTGCGGTATCAATCCTAGCAAGTACATCAGGGTTGTTATGCATAATTGCATCGTGTATAGCATATTCAAAACAAATCCCATGATCACCAGACCCTTCTCTATATACACGAGCTAGTTGCGCAAGAGTTATTGTATCATATGTTAGATCAAAATCATTTAACATGTCTCTTTTCAACGAAAAAACAATACCTTTTAGAATAGGAGCGATTACTGCATATAATGCTGTTACTTCAGAGCTAATTTCTTCTTCTTTATAATATTTGGAGATATTAATCACAGTATCATGTCCTCTCAATATATTATCACTTCCTTTAATTTTAGCATTAATTATGGAAAATAGCAATTAGAATATTTGTATTGAATTTTTAGCAAGCAAAACAGAGAATAACTGTGTAAATTGTGAAAATACATGAAACGCCAATAAGTGGCGAAGCGTAATAAGAAATTTCAATTACATTCCAAGTATGTTATATTTTTATATACCATTTTCCCAATTACTATCTAATATACGTTGAGTGCTTTGGAAAGGCATAGGACGATAATGTATATTGCAATTTAGGATATAGCACCATTGTTGCAGTTTTAATAGTTTAACAATTAAATTTTGCATTTGTCACAACCTTTAGGAGGAATGAAAATATCAGGCAAAACGTTTGGGAAAGGATTGCAAAATAACGAATGTTTAGACTGTTATTGGTTTTAAGCAATAGTATAGCAAAACATATTATTATTCTGATGACGCTCTCCATAAAGAATGACAACACACGTAGAACATAGCATCCTTGTTACCTCCAACAAAGTAACTTTATGTTACACACTATATTATTGGAATCAGTTGCCGAAAATAATGAAAAAAGTACAATGAACGAATTAAAACCGATAATCTATGACGAAATAAGCAGACTTGATTATATCCTTGTTAGGGACAACTATATTCCCGCTATTGAATTGGCAAAGGATGGTTACTGTCCTATTGAAAAGTGGATGCATTTGAGACCTACAACTAATAAACCGACAGAAAAAACCTCCCGACGTAAGCTTGCGTTGGAAGGGTTTTGTATCTTCTATATATTCGAAATCAGGCGTTTTTCAGATGTTCCCCTAGTTTTTTATCCTCAGTGCGGATATGTGTCAACAGAGTGCCGATATGCATGTTCAGGCTACTCAGATCGGAAATGCTGGGGCCAGTGGGAGGAATTTTGCCAGCGATATCGCGGAGCTTCTGCTTATAGCCGGTGTGAAAGGTCTTGTGAGTGGCCATATTAGGGTATTTACTTTGCATCTGCAACTGCTCCTCATGGGCGAAGTGTTTGTCTACATAGTCCATGAGGAACTTCATAGCGGGCTCCATGGCGGCTCGACCCTTGCCTTGGCTACAGGCATCCAGCAACGTATTCACAGCACGGAACAACTCACGGTGCTCCCCATCGATGATAGTATTTCCGGTTTCCAAGTCTTTCGTTAATTCATAAATCATTGGTCAAACATCCTTTCCAAATTTCAATATATAGTGGACAAACCACTTGCTATGGTAAATTGTACCACGAGATATATGTTCCGTCAATGGAAAACACTACCTCAGAGCGGTATTAAAATCTAATATTATCTTGTATATTTATCTAAATTTAGATATAGGCTCTCGCTTGAAGTATTTGAAGATAGATGTTTAATTTAACAAAAATACTGAATGTATACTTTAGATTTTTATGACAAATCCTTCATATATTCCAACAGGTACATTTTCATCAAAAGGATATTCTTCCATACCATCACTTTCGAAATTATATACCGTTGTAATTTTCCTCTCTGGATCAACGACCCAATACTCAACTACTCCAGCGTTTTTGTACTTAATAAGTTTTCTAAAATAATCCATTGCTTTACTACTGGGTGAAACTATCTCTATGATCCAGTCAGGTGCGCCATGGCAACCTTTTTCGTCCAACTTGTTATGGTCACAAATTACAGAAATATCTGGCTCTACATAGGTTAGATCGTCTTTGTTCAAAAATACTGCGAATGGGGCAGGAAGCACGTCACATTTGCCATTGTTATGTTTGATATAATCTTTTATTTGATAAGATAAATCCATTAAAAGTGCTTGATGCTTTGTGCTTGGCGGAGCCTTGTAGTATATTTCGCCGTCTATCAATTCAGCTCGTTCACCATCAGGTAATGTGTAAATATCTTCAATGGTGTAAAATTCTTCTTTTCTCAGCATATTCATCTTCCGCACCTCCTAGCTGATAATAGTATATCCTAATGGAGCAAAAAATGCAACTGATACAATATAAATGTCAGTTCAATATGTGGTCTGTGATAATTGACGCTTGTTTCGAATTTTATATTCCCAAATCTGCTGCATTGCTATATCAGATTTCTATAGTATTAGCAGATTCAAGAATTTTTCTGGCATTTTTATTATATTTACTATAATTCAGCATAATGTCTTTCAATACATTGATAAATTCGCTTATATCAATAAAATAATTAGGATAAGCCGCTTTCAAAATATCAAATGACTTTACTGATACAAGCACAACGTCTGTTGCTTCCGTACAATTTGTTTCGATGTCGCTATACAAATTTACAGCTAATTCAAAATCTGACTTCTTAAAAGGATATATTTCCAGCGAAGAATCTTTATAATCTAAAATCAAAAGATAAAAACCGTTTTTTAAGTTGGTTTTTTTAATCTTTTCAGTAGATTGAATAGCTTGGTTAATGGCCTTTAGTCTTACAATTATATTACTTCTTTTATCAATCTCCATAATTTCATTGATCAGTTCATCTGCCCAATCACTGGTGTTTGGACAAACAGGCATAGATTCTTTTATGGCAAACAACGATGATACAATTGTGAAAAATCTTAAAATATCCTCGTTTCCTTGACTTGATTTTAAATTGCTTTTAGTATATATCCCCATCATTTCAACAGCAGTTGCCCATATATGTTGAAGTTTAGTCCGAAATTGTATCTCTATCAGCATATTCTTATTGTAAGTTTCCTTTTTGTCACTTTTAAACTGATAAACCAAATGATAAGAACGATATCCAGATGTTTTCGGATTTTTAATATAATCATATTCGCGTTTTAATATATGCCTAATACGAGAATTTTTATAATTTTTTACGGAATCATAAACTTGTTCAATGGTATCTACAATAACCCTGCATCCGCCAAGATCCTGCATACGGTATAAATTCATATCTGGAAAACGTTCTATTTTGCCAGTAATAGATTCTAATCGTTTTAATCGTTGCACAACAATAGCATTTGGATTGCGCATACGAAGATTATTACATATCACTTGTAAAGGATAGGCATGTGCTGCACGCCAATTGTTAAGAATAGAAATTGCATTTTTACGTTCTTCTTTAGAAGAAGCATGGTTAGCAATTATAGAACCAGCTTTGTTAATTTCTGGTTTTGAATATTTGGGGATTTCCCATTTTTCTTTTTGATTAATCATAGAATTTTTCCAATCGTTAATTGTTTTTTCTATGATTATACCATACTTATTTTTTGGATGCACTATAATTATCCTCTCGCTTTCTCAAAAATCTAAAACACATAGTAAGAATATTGAACTAATTATCTTTTCGATAATTGTAACTCAATGCTCTTTGTTGTAATCAAAATCAGTAATTTAAATAGTGGCATTTTATGGCATGATATGCTAATCTGATAACACGAATTGAGAATTAAATTTTGGAAGTCAAAAATGTTAAATAACCACAATAAAAGAGCAGTCACACGAAGTAACTGCTCTTTTATCATTCAATGGCTTACGCCAATTGGTATCGGTTATTTAGTTGTTCGCCTTATTAGCTGAATCCTGTGTTTCCTGCAAAGGCGTTAGCAGTTCTGAAACGGTTATACCCATATATGCAGCAATTTTTTGCAGTGTGCTCAATCTTGGGTTCATTCGTTTTCGTTCCATCAGGCTTAGTGATGCAATATGAATGCCAACATGCTCTGCAAATACATCCTGAGATTCCTGATGTTTATCGCGAAATGCGTTTAACCTCTGCGATATGAATTCCAGTTCAGGAAAATTTTCAGAAGAATGTAACTCAGAATATGTTTCAGTACCGTCTGTTTCTACCTGCAGAAGTTTAGAAATGGAAATTCCCATATAATCTGCTATTTTCTTTAACGTTTTTAATCTTGGGTCAACTAACTCCCGTTCTATTAAACTTAATTCTGCTCTGCTGAAACCGATTTCTTTTGCAAACTCTGTCTGGTTTAGATTTTTTTCTGACCGAAACGCTTTCAGATATTTAGATATAGCCGTTGTTTCTGGCATATTCATACCCCTTGAGATATAGTATACGGAGTTAGACCAAAAACACCACGTAATATATTACGCAAGGATAATTTTTACATAATGTTTATGGACAAGCTGGCTCTATTACCGGGCTTTTGTATTCGCGAGAGTTGTTTTTTCATGTGAATCCGTATGATATGGATTGCCACAGCTGTTTTCCTTTTATCATAATTGAATGTTTATATGGAGCAGGGTAAACGGGGAAAGGCAAAGCAA